>Ga0255338_1002161_pt1 | contig 31128 bp, 25 predicted proteins | sample MeOH1_35cm_T4_19_FD_203715 | JGI IMG/M metagenome (GOLD analysis project Ga0255338, IMG submission 203715) | Sandy soil microbial communities from University of British Columbia, Vancouver, Canada - MeOH1_35cm_T4_195 | ecosystem: Engineered > Artificial ecosystem > Sand microcosm > Unclassified ... | reverse complement strand
GACCCGGCAACGATTGATCTTGACCTCTACCCCGCCCTCGGACGAGAAGTGATCACGCTGACCCGGAGTGCCGACGGGGGGGCTGGTAGGATCACCAGTATCTCCGCGGAAGGCGGCTTCGGCTCCGAAGCCCACACGGACGCCGTGTCCGAACGCTTCGATCATCCCAAGAAGCTCATCGACCTTCCGATAGCGGACGAGCCATTCCCGCTCATCGATGCCCGCACCGGGCTGGAGTCGTTTGCCCAGCGGTATCAGACGCTCAACGGTAAGCGAATGCTGATTGCCGGCTTTGCGCTGGCACTCCTCATCGGTGCCGTTTGCGTCTCCCGGCGCCCTCGAAAAGCGTAGTCCCCGAAGCCAGACGCCGCGAGCGTTGAAGGTTAGGCCGGGAAGCGCTGCTTCCCCAAACCTGACGCTCAGCGCTGGGGGTTCACGGGGTCTCCCGGTGACTTCCAGGCGCATCTCCAGGCACGGGAATGGCTTGAAATCCAAACAGATTTTTGCTATAATTCAGACACTGAAACGGACACAAAGACACTGGAATGGATGGAGAGTACGATGAATCGGATAACCAAGAAAGACCTGGCGGTGGGGATGCATGAGAAGGGAATGCGCGTGGACGCGATTGCGGAGTTGCTGCACAGCGACCCCAGCTACATCGCGAACGTGCTGATCGAGCGCGGCTACACGCCCGAGTACATCGACCTGTACACCTCGACGGGGCCGCAGAACCGCTATGCCGCCCAGCTATCAGGCGTACTCCGCTTCAAGGACGTAGCGGCCGCACGAGAGTCGGTGCGCCGGATCAACGAGTTACACCGGCAATTCGAAGCCCAGCGAGACCGCCGGGGGATGCACCAATGCCAGGTGCTGGCCCTCACCGGCAAGAACCGCGCCGAAGGCATCGGCAAGTGGCAGGAAGCCAAGGTCTTCGCGGACTGGCTCGCCGATCACCTAAACATCGTCCGCCCGGCGCAAGAGGCGGTGCAGTTCACTATCCCCGAGGTAAGGCAACAAGAGCATCAACTCCTGAAAGCAGCCTGAATTGCCCCTGTTCAATGACCAGAAGAAGGGGCAAACGGTCATCCTAACTCGTCCAACACGTTGGGGATCTCGCGGGCGCCATGGATGATCCGAACAACCTGGATGCCCTCTTCAGAGCCCTTGTAGAAGATCAGGTAATTCTGAAAGCCGGCCACGGGGAACCGGCGAAGATCCGACAATTCCCCGTCATCCGTTTCGTAGGCCGTCCCCATTTGCGGTTGGTCTGCCAGCAGGGTGAATGTCCGTTCTGCGGCCGAGAGAAATCGTAGAGCGGTGCGGGGGTTGTCTTTCGCGATGTAGTCCGCGATGTCTTCTAAATCGCGAAGGGCAAGCTCCCGTCTATTGATTATTGGCTCATTCATCCTTAAGACCTGGATGGCGGCTCAGTATACGCTGCCTGAGTTGCATCCAGTCGTCAGCCTTCATTTCGCCATTAGGGCTCTCTAACCCGGCGCGTAGCTTGGCGTCTAGGGATCTTCGTGCAGCCCTCGATTGAGCATCTCGCACGAGGGCCAAGAGGTACTCTCCTGGATCGCGGTAGCCGCCTTCTTCTACTTGCTCATCAATGAAGTGCTTCACGGTTTCGGGAAGCGGAACGGTCACGTGGGTCATTGCATCGCTCCTCGCTAGGTGAAGTGTAGCAGTCCCGTCTCACAGATCCACACTCCGCTGTTCGGGTAGATTTAGTCGCTCCAAGCAGCTTCGGAGGATTTCCGGTTCCCAGTCCGGGCGCTTCGGGCTGTTCGGGTGGGTAAGGCTGGTGGAGATCCGTCCCTGCATCTGTAAAAAGTGCGCCGCGGAGTGTTTGTAAGCGGGTACCGCAGACCGGAACGCCACATTGCCCAGATACTGGAGCGCTTCGGCTAGCTCCAGGTAGGCGGGATCGCCCGTCTCCCACAGGCGGTCCCGCTCCGCGAACTTTTCCGGGCAGAAGGTGGCTAGCCCCAACAGGTAGTCACTTCCATACTCCACCATATCGATGCCAAGGTCGTTGCCGGTATACACCCGGAACTCCGGCCGGTACCGATCGCGCAATTCCAGGCGTCGAAGCTCCACGACCTTGCTCAGCGAGGAGTGCTTGGCGCCCACCAATTCCGGGATGTCCAGCATACCGCGGAAGGTCTCCTCGTCCCAGATCTCGCCGTTGGGGGCGAACACCTTCCCGAGCTCAAACCCAATCACTCGCTCGCGGCCCCGGCATACCTGCCGATAGACGGACACCTTCTCCGCGGCCGGCAAGGCGTGGGTGCGCGAGGTCTGGAACAGGATGGGAGTGCCGCCGTACCGGGTGATCTGGTCGAGCTCTCGCTCGTAAAGGCTCACCACGTCTCCTTCGCGACCCTCGACAAACGCGCCCGCGACGAACTCCGCGTGCGGCCCTAACACCGCGTGCGTTAATTCCAGGACCCGCTCCTTCTCGGCATCGGTGAGGAGGTTGGCGTATCCCGTATCCATGTTGACGGCATTGACCAGCCCGGCTGCCTGCGTGGCTTGTAGGTGACGCGCGAAGTCATCTTCCGCGATGGAGCCATCCGACTTGAAAGGCAGCAGAGCCGCGGCGATGCCCTGGATCTTCCGGCCGGGGCGAAGGCGAGCGTAGTAGTCTTGGAGCGTAGGCATGCGGGGAACTCCGGCGCGCGAGGTGAAGTCTCAGGAGCAATTATCAACGGAGAGGACTACCGCTGTCCCAGAGAAGCGCCTGGGGCCGGGCGGCGGAACCGCTCGTTCACTCACAGGTACGGCTGCCAAACAGCGCCGCGACCTCCGCCGGCTCGAAGTTCAGGAAGACTGGTCGGCCATGCGGGCAGGTATAGGGGTTGCGGGCCTGGCGAAGGTCGGTGAGGAGTTGCCGCATCGCACTGTCGCTCTGCTTCTGGCCCGCCTTGATCGCGGACTTGCAGGAGCGGCCAGCCGCCGCCATGGCCACTTCCTCTTTCCGCAGGCGCACCTGCCCGCCGTGTGACCGTTCGGCCAACTCGTCCGCCAGGTCCCGGAATACCGCCTCGTAGTTTCGGCCCAACAGGCTCCGCGGCACCGCACGCAGGACGAATCGTCCCGGGCCGAACGGCTCCACATCGAACCCTAATTCCGCCAACAGCGCGCGGTGGTCTTCCAGGGCCAACGCGTGACCGCGCTCCACCTCCAGGGTTGCCGGGATCAACAGCGCTTCCGGGGGCTCTCCCCGCGCCCCGGGTGCGGTAAGCTGATCGAACAGAACGCGCTCATGCGCTACGTGCTGATCGATCACCCAGAACCGGCCCCCGCCTTCCGCCAGGATGAACAGGTCCTGCGCCTGTCCAATCAGGCTCAGTTCGGGAATCGCCGGAGCAGTCGCGCTCTCGGGAATAGGCCTCGGCACGGGAAGCGGGTCCGACGCCGGCTGTGGCCGCGGGGTGAACGACGTGGGAAGCCCGGATGACGGCGCTCCGGAAAACGGCTGCTGCGTCGGAAAGCTCCTCGAACTGCCGGAGGAAAACCCGTAGTGCTTCGCCGATTGGTTCCCCTCAGTATCTTCGAACGGATCTACTTCTTCCCGGGGCGGAACGGCGGGGCTGCCGGCACGGCTTCCCGCACCATGCCCCCACGTGCGGTAGCGCTCTTGCGGCGTGGCTCCCCCGATTGCCGAGTTTGCAAATGAAAGGGGACCGGTTGCCGGGTCTAGCGGTGCCTCCGCAACCATCGCCCCCGGCTCTTCCACCCGCGAGGCAGTACCGGCAGCCGACTCGGTCGGCAGGGTGTACTGCTCCGGCTGTGCCATTTCTGAGCGGAGTGCGTCTTGAACTGCCAGCAGTACCGCCCGATGCACCGCGTCCTCGTGCTGAAAGCGGACTTCCGTCTTCGCCGGATGGACGTTCACGTCTACCGTATCCGGGGGGACCTCGATAAAGAGGAGCGCGACGGGATGTCGGCCATGCGGCATGGTGGAGCGAAACGCATTGTCGAGGGCACGATAGAAGAGGGGAGAGCGCACCGAGCGCCCGTTTACATAGACGTGCTGGAGCCCCCGGTTTGCGCGCGTCAGCGTCGGCCGGCCCACGAACCCGGAAACGCGGACACCCGTATCGAACGGTGCTTCACCGCCCGCCGTAGGCTCTACGGAGTGCTTGCCCACCCGCAGCAGGTCGCGCGCCACCTGCCGCCCCAGTACGGCCACTACGGCATTGAGCGGCTCCTGCGAGCCCGCGGAAAGCAGCGCTTCCCGGCCGTCGTGAACCAGACGGAAGCTCACGTCTGGGCGGGAGAGGGCGAGGCGCTGGAGCCAGTCCGTGATCTGCGCGGCCTCGGTGGTGTCTGAGCGCAGAAACTTCTCGCGTACCGGCACGTTGTAGAACAGCCGCCGCACGCTCATACTGGTGCCAACCGGCGCGGGTGCCGGCTCATGGCGCTGGATCACGCCGCCTTCAACGTGGATGCGCGTCCCTTCCGCCGACTCGGGGGTGCGGGTCAGGATCTGGAGTTCGCTCACGGCGGCGATGCTCGGGAGCGCCTCGCCGCGGAACCCCAGCGTGTGGATATTGAACAGGTCCTCGGCAACACGGATTTTGCTCGTCGCATGCCGCTGCAACGCGATCGCCGCCTCCTCGGGCGTCATCCCGCCGCCATCGTCCGTGACCCGGATCAACCCCTTCCCGCCCGCTTCGGTCTCCACCGTCACCCGCCGAGCGCCGGCATCCAGCGCGTTCTCGACCAGCTCTTTGACCACCGAAGCCGGGCGCTCCACCACCTCGCCCGCGGCAATCCGCTCAGCGACTTCGGTAGGCAATATCCAGATGCGGGGTTCAGGCATAGGTCAATGGGTCAATCAAAGAACGTCTGCGCTGGCTGCATCCAAATCAATCATTCCGGGCTTCGTAACTTCCTGGATTCCTTATCGAACCATCCCGGCGCGGCGGAGCCAGTTCAGGATCATCTCCTCAAACGGCTGGTCGGTGATGGCCTGGATGTAGTCCGCGCCGTAGCGGCGGCACGTGTCCTGGATGCCGCCGCAGAACTGGTCAACCGACTTCTGATACTCCTTCAGCAGGCCGGCACTGATGGTGATCTCGCGCTCCTCACCCGTCTCACAGTCGACCAGCTTCAGGTCGCCGACCAGGTCGGGGCGCACCTCGGAGCGGTCGAGGACCTGGATCACGCTCACCTGGAACCGGCGGTGGAGTAGCGCTTTGAGGCCTGTTTCCCAATCGGGATCGAAGAAGTCGCTAATGAGAATTGCGACCCCCGGACGGCGGGTCCGCAGTGCGAACTCCTTCAAACTCGCCGCCAGTGAGGTCTGCCCGCCCGGCTGCGCTTTCTCTAGGAAAGAGAAGTAGGGGAAGACCTGCTGCTTGCCGCGCACCGGCGGCTGGTGGTCGCGCATCTTTTCCGCGAATACCGTTGCCCCAACGCGGTCGAGGTTGGTGAGCCCGATATAGCCGAGCGAGGCGGCGACTCGCCGCCCGTACTCGAACTTGGACGGCGTGCCGTACGCCATCGACTGCGATCCGTCCAGCAAGAGGTAAACGTGAAGGTCTTCCTCTTCCATGAAAAGCTTCAGGAACAGCTTCTCCAGGCGAGCAAAGGTGTTCCAGTCCACGTAGCGAAGGTCGTCGCCCAGGGTGTAGTTCCGGAAGTCCGCAAACTCCACCGACGTGCCGCGGCGGGTACTCCGGCGATCGCCCTTGAGCTGTCCGGAGAAGACCTTTTTGCTGACGATGGTCAACTGTTCGAGCTTCCGGAGAAACTCCGGCTCCAGCAAAGAAGAGGTAGCCGCAGGCATTCGATACTCCCGGAAGCGTTAAGCGTCAGGCATTAAGCCTCAAGCAGGTTAGCCCGCCACCGAGCTTGACGCTCAAGGCCGGAGCAGGTTAGCCGGATCTCCAAGCTTGGCGCTCCAGGCTCAACGCTTACCCTGTCCTGCCGTAGGTGTTCGGCTCTCGTTACATACCGATACACCGACAAGAAAGCCGACGCTCGGTCGGCCTTACCCCTGCCGCAGCATCTGGCGGAGTTCCTGGATGTTCCCGGCATTGTTCAGGGCGTTCTCCGTGGTGATGAGCTTCGCCTGGACCAGCCGCTCCAGCGACTGGTTCATCGTGTTCATGCCGAAGTGGCGGCCTTCACGGATCGTGGCATAGATCTCGTTCAGGTTGCCCTCTTCGATGTGCTTGCGGATACTGGGGGTGTTGACCATAATCTCGACCGCCGGAACTCGTCCGGGACCATTGGCGCGGCGGAGGAGGCGCTGGCTGATGACGCCGGTCAGCACATTCGCCAGTTGCGAGCGTACTTGCGTCCGCTCGTGCGGCGGGAAGGCGTTCATGATCCGCTCGATGGAAGCGCTGGCCGACGTGGTGTGGATTGACGAGAGAACGAGGTGCCCCATCTCGGCGGCACCCATTGCCACGGCCATGGTCTCGGCATCCCGCATCTCACCCAGCATGATCACGTCGGGCGACTGCCGCAACACGCTCCGCAGTCCGCTCGGGAACGAGCGCGTGTCGCGACCCACTTCGCGCTGGTAAACCACGCAGCTCTTGTCCTCGAACACGTACTCCACGGGGTCCTCAATGGAGATGATGTTGCCGTGCCGGGAGGTATTGATGTGCTCGATCAGCGCCGCCAGGGTGGTGGACTTCCCGCTGCCGGTCTGGCCGGTGACCAGGATGAGGCCCTGGCGCGCGTCGGCGAGTTCGCGGAGGATCGGCGGCAGGTTCAGCTCTTCCACGGAAAAAGGACGCAACGGAATGATCCGCAGCGCGGCCGCCACGGTGCTCTGCTGCAAGAAAAGGTTAGCCCGGACCCGAATCATGTTCGGAATCGTAAAGACCAGGTCCATCTCTTCCTTTTCGGTGAGCTGTTTGAGCTGGTCTTCGGCGAGTTCAGGCAGCTCACCGGTCTCTTTACCCGGAGAGTTGAACCGCAGCATATAGTCCCGACTGGCGCTGTAGATGATCGAGTGGGCCAACTCCTCCATCCCCGCTGCGTCAAACGCAGGGAGTTTGGTAGAGATAACAGTTCCATCAATGCGAAGCGCCGGAGGAGAACCGGCTTTGAGGAGGAGGTCGGAAGCGCGGTGGCGGATGGCCAGATCCAACAACTCGTGAATATTGATCATGCCCACTTACTCTGGCGCGTGGAGGGTGGAGGGTGCGGCTATTATAACATGCGATCTAGCTGTGCGAGAGAAACCTAAGCCCCTGGCTTCCGCATCTAGTCGTTCAGGCACACGCACTTGGCGGGGACCGACTGCGCCCTCTTACTTGAGAAGCGCGGGGCCGCCCGGATGTTCCGCTTAATCACCCCAAATCATCGTTATGCAGCAAGAATTCATCTTCGATCATGCACCGTTTCCTGCGTGTCACGCTGCTACCCTGGCGGATTGTGGTCCGCAGGGCCTGGTCGCCGCCTGGTTTGGCGGCAAGGAAGAGGGCGCGGCCGACGTCGCGATCTGGCTATCCCAGCGAAAAAACGGTCGCTGGAGCCCGGCGCGGAAGGTTGCCGCCGCGCCGGACGTGCCGTGCTGGAACCCGGTGCTGCACGTCGCTCGGGGCGGCACGCTGCTGCTGTTCTACAAAGCGGGGAGCAGTCCGCAAACCTGGACCGGATTCCTACAGCGGTCCCAGGATGCGGGTGCGACCTGGTCCATGCCCGAACAGTTGCCGGCCGGTATCCTGGGACCGATCAAGAACAAGCCGTTCGAGTTGGCGGATGGAACGCTGGTTTGCGGAACGAGCGTGGAGAGCTATCGCGCGTGGGGCTGTTGGGTAGAGCGGACCAGCGACCTGGGGATTACGTGGAGCAAGCACGGCCCGGTCAATCTGCCGGGACACCTGTACGGATCGATTCAGCCGGCGATCTTCGGCACCGCGGACGGACGCCTGGCAATGCTCTGCCGCACGCGTGACGTGCATCGAATTGTGCGATCTACCTCGGGGGACGGCGGCAAAACATGGACCCCGCTCGCGGAGACCAACCTCCCGCAGAACAATTCCGGGCTCGACGCGACGCGCCTGACCGACGGACGGGTCGTCTTGGCTTACAATCACACCGCCGCGGGTCGCTCCCCACTGAACCTCGGCATCAGCAACGATCTGGGCGCCACCTGGATTCCAGGGCCCGTGCTGGAGGCCGACCCTGGCGAGTATTCCTATCCGGCGGTAATCCAGGGCAAGGACGGCATGGTCCATGTGGCCTACACGTGGAACCGCAAGCGCATCCGCTACGCGTCACTGCGCCCGGATGAATTGCCGCAGCCAAAGACACTAGGGAAGCGTTAGGCGTCAAGTAGCTTGCCCGTCGCACGGTGTCGGGACCCTTCGTCCCTAGCGACGAAGGTGCGGGCCAACAATGCCGAGGCATAACGCTTGAATGCCCGTCCTATGGGTACAGCTCGCACCAGGCGTTCACGGCGTCGGCATCCAGGCGGCTCCCCGCGTGACGGAGGAGGTATTCGCGCACGCGTGCCAACGGCCACGCCCGGCGATGTGGACGGTCTTCGCGCAAGGCGGTCGCGACGTCTGCGACGCTCACTACCCGCACCAGCCGGGGAATCTGATCACCGGTCAGCGCATCCGGGTAGCCGCTGCCGTCGAGCCGTTCATGATGCCACCGCACGATCTGTACCGCTGCTTCCGGCAGTGATGACTTCCGCACCAACTGCTCACCCCATATGGGATGCTTCCGCACCAGTGCCCACTCCGCCTGGGTAAGCTTTCCCTCCTTGGTCAAGAGGGTGTCAGGTAGCCCGATCTTGCCCACATCGAGCAAGGGAGCTCCCAGTCTTACTGCCTCGACTTCTTCTTCCGGGAGGTTGAGAAACCGGGAGAGCTCCAGCGCAACCTTTGCCACCCGCTGGCAGTGAGCGCCGGTAAATCGGTCTCGGAGGTCGATTGCGGTGACAAGCGCATTCACAGCTTCCAGACTAGCGCCTTGAAGTCCGGTCTTCAGTTCTTCGATCTCTGCTGAGATCGAAGCTGGCGAAGCGGTCTCAAATCCCACGACTCGGTTCTTCCCTTCGTGTTTAGCCTGGTACAGAGCAAGATCGGCCGCTTTGAGCAACGACTCCGGAGTAGAGGCATGGGTGGGATAGGTTGCAACTCCCACCGAGCAGGTGAGCGGTCCCGCCAGCGCGGCGATCCTGCCCGCCGTCTCCACCTGGAAGCGGACCCGCTCCGCCGCCCGGATCGCTCCAGCGTATGGGACTCCGGCCAGGATTACCAGAAATTCATCACCGCCGTAACGGCATGCTACGTCATTTTCTCGCAGTGACTGCCGAATAGCATCAGAAAGGCAGCAAAGCGCCCGGTTTCCGGCGTCATGCCCGGAATGGAGGTTCAACTCCCGGAACTGGTCCGCGTCGATCATTAATACCGATACGGTCTGCCCCGCGTCCTTAGCATCCACTATGCGCCGCGCGAGACACTCCCGCATGAACCGATGGTTGTAGAGCCCCGTCAGCGGATCGGTGGAGGCCAGCGCCATTAACTCCTGCGTGCGACGCTCCTGCTCGGCTTCCCGGAGCTTTCTGGACGTGATGTCTTCCGCCAGCACCAGCCCGTACTGGGCCACTCCCTGGGCATTATTGACCACGGAGATGGAGAGGTGCAGCCAGACCTGTGGCCCGTCGCGATGTTGACAACGCAGTTCTAGATGGGATGCTTCATGCCCCGCAGGCAATCCGTCTTGCCAAGCTGCCTGCTGTCCGGAATCTTCCGGGTGGATCAATTGCGCCAGACCCATCCCGAGGAGTTGGGGCTCAACCCGCCCGACGAGAAAACAGAAGGCTTCGTTGACCCGGAGAAACCGGCCGTCCGCCGCGACTAACGCGATACCTACTGCGGCGCGTTCGAAGACCGTGAGGAAAAGCGCGTCAGCCGGCGGACCGCCGGGCAACTCGGGCTCACACTTTTCAAAAAGGTGCATTACGCCCCACGGTTCCCGATCTTCACAGCGCAAAACCCAGCGTTTCCACGCCACCGTGCGGCCGTCGGTCAGCGGTATCCATTCGTCGTTAGAGCCCGCGGATGCGAGGGAAGCCGAGAGCTCCGCCCAGGCCTTCGTGACTTGCTGCGGTACCGCGGCCTGGCCGGCCATCAACTCCACGAGGAGCGGAAGCGTAATAGATTCGCGAGCTCCCCAGACTTGGAAGCATGCCGGATTGGCAAACAAGACACGGGAACAACCCAGGTCTGTTACCAGCAGCGCGTGCGGCAGCCCTTCGGCCACCGAGCGGAGCGCGTCGGCGCCGGACAACGGGAGCTCATCCACCCAGGTGGGCATGGAAGCGCGAATTTCCGAAACACGAGCCTCGATCATTAGTTAGTATCTGAGGTGCCCAGAAGAGGGGATTCGCAGGCAGAAGTGGGCTCCGGAAATTCCAGGCGAACGGTCGACGTATCGCCTGGTTCAATAGTTGGCGGATGAACGCCTGCGCGAGAGTAGTTCACGAGGTGTCTTGGTAGTCTCCTGTCTCCGCGTGCAATCGAACGAATTTCGTTTCGGTGGGTCGAACGGTTGATCACCGCGATCCCTGCTTAAAATCAACGAACTGGGAACTGCATTCCATCTCCAAAGCTCGGTGACATGGCGACAGACGCCAACTGCCGGACTTCAGCCTCTCAATGCGTAGTAATCTCGTTCTCCTCTCCAGCACCGGATGGCTGGCCCTCTCACTGTTCGCAGGTCTTGCCTACGGCCAGGGCGGTCCGAAACCCGCAGGGCCGGCAGCTCCGCACACCGTCACCCCCTCGCAATCGCCGGTCGGCAGGCTGACTGCGTCCGACGCGGCGGCTTTCGAGCAGCGCTTCACAGACGAAATATGGCCGCTGCTGGAGCGCGCCAAGGGCGGCTGCGTCTCCTGTCACGGCGCCAATAACCCCTCTCAGCTGCACTTCGCCGTTGATGGCGCAGGCGCGAACTTCAAAAAGTTGCTCGGCAGCGGCTTTTTCGAACCCGAAAGTCCCGGTGGAATTCTTTCCCGCGTCGCGTCGCCGCTTCCGGAACAGCGAATGCCCCCCGCGCCCCAGCAGCCCTGGTCGGATGCCGAGGTCGCGCGGCTTCGCTCGTTCGTTGGCGCGCTGTATGATCGCGCCCACGCTTCGGACCAGCGCGCGGACGAGCTGTTTCCGGCGGAGTTGCAGGATCCGTACACGGGTAAGCCCGTTGCCGGTGGACCGGATAACACTTTCATTACCTATCGGCAACTCCACCAAAAGATTGAGGCTCTCTTTGGCGATGACTGGCATCGCGGCGGTAAGAATCTCTTTCAAGAGAACCTGGCCCAGTTCGGCGGCGCCGACTTCGTGACCCGGTTCGACGAAAGCCGCAAGCCGACCGCGACATTCCTCTCCGCCCTGGACACGATGGCGCGCGACGTGGCGTCGCGCGCCTACCTCGCTTCCACGGGTCCCTTCGCCGACCGGGCGGAGTCGCTTCCCGCGCCGGTCAAGCTGTCCGAGCCTCCTCCCGCGTATCGCGCCGAGATTACGCGCCTTTACCGAAAGCTCTTGTTCCGGAATCCATCTGGGAGCGAGCTTCGCCAGGCGTACGGCTTCGTGCGAAACATCTACGCTGCGCAGCAAAGTGTGGCAGGGGAGGGGGGCTCCCTGGATTTCGAGCTTACGGTGGCGGATGAACGAGGTACCCGGTCGGTTCGACCGGTCCGGGTCCGCTTGACCACGGAGACGGCCGGGCTGTATCAGGAATATCTGGATCAAAGCGCCGAAACAGGGCAACCGGAAGCCCGCAAGCAATTGAACCGGACCTTCACGTTCCAGCCTCGCACGCCGGGACAGCTCCTGGAGTTGGACAACTCGGACACGCATGGCAATGTTTCGCTTGCGGGCATCGAGCTCAAAGGTCCGCTACCGCAAACCGCGGTGAAGCGGATCAACGTCACGGATTCCGGCGTAATCGTCCAAGGCGCCTGGCAGCGGCGGGAAGCCAACGGATTCGTTAGTTTCGACGACGGAAACACCGACAAAGGCAGTAGTCGCATCCAGGTCCCCATCGACGTTCCGGCGGCCGGCAAGTATGAGCTCACCGTGCTCTGGCGCAAGGCCGGAAGCATCCAGGCGGGACGCGGCCGAAACCGGGCGGCGGTTGACAACGCCCCGGCAGTCCTGGTGGAAGTCTACTCTGCAGATCCGTCGAGCCTTGCCAACCCGGCGGTTCCCCCAACGCCGCCTAAAGGGGAAGCCCACTTCCTGATCGACGAGACAGTGGACAACATTCCGTATTGGGACCTGGAGACTTCCTTCCGATTCGGTTCGGATCCCACCCACGGAGTCGCGATCAAAAATGAAGGCACAAAACGGCGGGTCACCGCCGACTCGGTGAAGTTTGTTCCCGAGGGAAAGAACGGCTCCAGTTTCGTATTGGACGATCCTCAAGCGGAGGGCCAATGGCCGGCCTTCGTGGTCCCCACCTTCAAGCCGTACAACCAGGTCGGTGGCGGATCAGTCACCGACAATAACGAGCGCAAAGGAGAGCTGAAGCTCCTGTATCGCCCGTCCAAATCGCCAGCGTGGAAGGGTGGCAGCTTCTACCGGATCTATTTCGGGTTCCCCGGAAAGGTCGACAACGAGACGCAGGCTCCGCTCGTGGTGCACGCCGAGGAGTCATCACCCATCGTCAGGATCAGCGCGCCGGCCCACGCAGACGTCGGAGCCACGGTCTCGCTAGACGCGGGCGGCTCCTACAACGTCCAGCACGGTCCGCTCAAGTTCACCTGGCAACAACTGGGCGGCCCCCGGGTGCGACTTGCCGATCCGCACGCGGAAAAAGTAACCTTCCGCGTGGACGCCATGAGTCCGCAGCAGGCTGCCTGGGAGGGGCTCTGCCGTGCATTGCTGAAGCATCCGGACTTCCTCTTCACGCGGCCCCGCTCCCTGGCCCTGGTCACGGACAAAGCGGACCGCCGCCGCCTGCACCTCCTGAAAGTCGCGCAAGACCTCGTCGGCCGCCCGCCATCCGACGCCGAGGTTAAGCAACTGGAAGGCCGTGCGCCGCTTTCCAGGCTGATCGACCAATACTTGGCGAGCGACGAATTCCGCGACTTCTACTTCCATCGCATCCGCCTGGTATTGGAGAGCCGCGGCACTGAACAGGACGACGAGCCGGTGCGGCTGTGGTCCTACGTGGTTGCTCACGATCGCCCGTTCAAAGAGATCCTGACTGCCGACTACACGGTCGACACCCAGTTTCAGAAGCAGCCCCGCCCCGAGTACCACGGCAAGACCGGTCTACTCACCATGAAGGGATTCATTGCTGGCAAGCCGGGCCTGCCACACTTCAATTACGCCGCGATGGTCACGGAGAAGTTTCTCGGCTACGTGTATGAGGTGCCACCGGCCGTAATCGCCGCGCGGGATTCGATTGCAGCGGCATCCACCACCAGCCCCACGTCTGTCTGCTACAGTTGTCACAAAGTCCTCACGCCTCTGGCCTACCAGCGCCTCGCCTGGGACGACTACGGCAACTTCAAGCCGCGTGACGGCGGCAAAGCTGTGGATGACACCGACCGCGGCCTGGTCCCCAGCTATCCGTTCCGGGGCAAGGGAATGGAGGCATTCGCGCTCCAGTCCGTCAACAAAGAGCGCTTCATCCGCACGATGATCCAGACGCACTTCGTGATGTTCTTCGGCCGGGAGATGCGCTACCAGGACGACGAGCGCGGCCTCTACAAGCGCCTCTGGGACGATGCGCAGAAGAGCAACTTCAACGTGAAGAGCATGCTCCGGTCGCTGATGACCAGCCCTGAGTACCTGGGCGTCTCGAACTCTCCCGCGGAGCCGGCGAAGAAGCTGGCCCCTCTCCGGAAGGCACTCCGGTCTGCACGTGGGTAATCCACTCAACTCGCGGCGACAACCGATGTCTGGTAAGATGACTCCGTCGGTTGTCGCACGAGCAGAGAGAGACGCAGCCATGGCGCAGGCAGTCACCACCGTTCCCCGCTGGGAGCTCGGTTCGCGCTATGGAAAGGACGGCTTCTTCTTCCCGGCCGAAGGGGAGCCAGCGGCGCCTCTTTCCGATCAGGCGATCCGGTTGGTCATCTACCTCCGGCAGGCTCTCGGCCGGATCTTCTTCGGTCGGCAGGACGTCTACGTGGGCTGTGACCAGTTCGTCTACTGGGTGCCGAACAACGCCCGCAAGCGGGTGGCGCCGGACGTCTACGTGATCAAAGGCGTCCCCAGTGACCCTCCCCGCGAGGTGCTCCACGTCTGGGAAGAAGCCGTGCCGTGCCTCGTAGTCGAGATTTCCTCCCACGACAGCCGCGCCCACGACCGCGGCCGCAAGATGGAGATCTATCAGGACACGCTCGGTTGTCCCGAGTATCTAGTCTACGACGTCGAGCGGGCGGAGTTACTACTCTATTACCTGGTGGACGGCGTCTATCAGCTTCAGCAACCGGACGAAGCGGGCCGCGTATATAGCCGCGAAACCGGTGCCTCGTTCGGGCAGGACCCGAACTGCCTGGTCCGCGTCTACGATCTGCTGCTCCAACTGGTTCCCGACCTCGACGAACTGTACGAGGACCGAGAGCTCTTTGAGCGAATCGCGGAATGGCGGGAGCAAGAGAATGCCGAGCTACTCACGCGAGCCGCAGCCCTGGAATCCGAGAACGAGCGACTGCGCGCCGAGCACAGTCAGCAGAGCGCCTGATCCCTGATGCCCACGCTCCACTGGACCGGCAAAGAAGCCGTCGTCGATCACCATCGCTCCGTCCCCATCGCGCCGCTCGTTCCGGACGCGGATCGCTCGGTAGAGCCCGACGCTACGGCCAACCTTCTCGTACAAGGGGACAACCTGCGCGCGCTCAAAGCGCTGCTGCCGGAGTTCGCCGGGAGGGTGAAGTGCGCCTACATCGACCCGCCCTATAACACCGGACACCAGGAGTGGATCTACAACGACCGGGTTGATTCGCCGGTGATCCGCGAATGGCTCGGGAAGACGGTAGGACCGGCGCTGCAGGACACGAGCCGCCACGACCGCTGGCTCTGCATGATGTATCCGCGCCTGCGTCTCCTCCATGAACTGATGCACGAGGAGGGGCTGCTGTTCGTGAGCATCGACGACAATGAGCTCCACCACCTCCGCGCGATTCTGGATGAGATCTTCGGCTCCGAGAACTGGATGGCCACGCTCACCCGGCGCGCCATGCACACGGTCCGGAACACCAGCAAAGACTTCAACCTGAACGTGGACTACGTGCTGGTCTACGCTAGAAATAAAGCCTGGCACGGCGCCGCGCGCGAGCGCTACCTGCGCATCCCGGTAGACCGCACCGGGGGATACCGCTACGACGACGGCGACGGCAAAGGCCCCTACAAGCTGGACCCGATCCACGCGCGTAACTACTACCACACCTACGAATTCCGCTTTCAGAATGGCGTGGAGTGGTCTGCCCCGGACGGGCGGTTCCCGGTCTATTCCCGCGCCAAGCTGGCCGAGTTAGAGTCGGCGGGGGAAATCCGCTTCCGCGGGCAGGTTCCCCAGGTAAAGCGGTATCTGAGCCGGGTGCAAGAGGGGCGACCGCCGGATACCCTGCTGGATCCGGCCGACGTAGGCTTCAACAGCCACGGCACGTCCCTGCTGCGGCGGATCCTGGGGCGCAAGGCGTTCCCGCAACCGAAGCCGGTGGCGCTGGTCCGCTACCTCCTCTCGATGGTCCGCGATCCCGAAGCGATTGTGCTGGACTGCTTTGCCGGCAGCGGCACTACGGGTCACGCCGTCCTGGACCTGAATCGCCTGGATGGCGGCAATCGCCGGTTCCTGCTCGTGGAGCTGGAGCCGGACATCTGCCGCGAGATCACCGCCGAGCGCCTGCGGCGAGTGATTCACGGTTACGGCTATCCGGACCGCTCCGGCGCGGAACAGCGGGTGGAAGGGCTGGGTGGAGGGTTCCGGTATTGTACCCTGGGTACCGACGCAACCGATTCGCTATGAACTCTCGCGGCGCTCCGGCGTCACATCCCCTGACCCACTGCGATCTTTGCGCCGCGAAACCCGCTCAGGAGCCCCGATGAAGGAACCGTGCCACTACGACCCGCGCTGGGTACCCGCCAAAGCCGGCAATGACGTGGTGAAGCTCAACCGCCGCACGCTCCTGGGACGCACCGCGGCGGGAGTGGGCGCGCTGACCTGTGCCGACTTCCTCCGCTTCTTCCTCCAGAACGGCGCGCCCGCCGCGTCTCGCGACACGGTAATGGCGGCGGAGGCTGCGAAGGCCAGCCGGGAGCCGCGGTTCCTCATCTACTGGTACCTGGAAGGGGGCTGGGAGTCGTACGACATGTTCAGTCCGGTGGTGACGCCGAACAACGTCTTCCAGCGGATGGACGACCTGAGCAGAGAGCGGTACCGGGTCCTCAACTTCGGCAAGCCTGGTTACGGTATCTACCAGCAGGGCGATATCCGGTACGGCTACCTGGCGGAAGAGGGGAAGCAGCACTTCCCGCAAATGGCGATCCTTAGCTCCATGCACACCGGATCCTTCCACTCCGGCGAGCGCCTCAACGTGCACATGGGCAGCTACAACCTCCGACTCCAGGCCGACCGCGAGGATGATGAGCGCTCCGTGATGCAGGCCTTTGCGGAAGTGTACGGCCAGCCGTACGTGCTTCCGAACGTGTCGTGGCACTACTGGCTTTCGGACGGCGAGTTGAACGAGGTGCAGTACACCGGCCGTAAGGGCTACTATCACGCGCTCGGGCCGGCTCACGCGCACACCATCTACGCCGGCGCGCCCGCCAACCTGAAGCAGTTCCTGACGCGCATGCACCAGACCGCCAGCGATCCGGTGAACCGGGAGATCCAGAAGTTCCTGGACGATACGCACCAGTACCTCCGCAGCGATCAGAACTTGGAAGTGGTGAAGAGCTACAATTCGGCCCGCGAGATCTACCTGAACCTCGCTTCAAAGGGACTGAAGCTGGATGAGGGTATGCTCTCACAGCTCTTTACGGACTCCACCCTGCGCGAGAAGTTCGAGGTCAAGCCGGCCGACGAGTTGATCACGTATCGCAGCGTCAACGGCAACAAGGCCCGCACCAAGTTCGCCCCCAGTGCGAACGTGCAGGCGATGATGACCTATGAGCTGATGCGCGCCGGACTGAGTACCGCGTTCTTCATCGAGAGCCGGGATATCCGCAAGTTCGACAGCCACTTCAACCGCGCCAACCTCTGGCAGGCGGATCGTCGCACGCCGAAAGGTCAACCCGATCAGACCCAGATGATGCGCGAGGACCTCTGGAAGCCGCTCAACACCCTGGTGGAGCTGCTGAAGAGCACACCCTGCCCCGGCGCACCCGGAAAGAGCCTCTTCGACTGCACCACCATCGTGCTCACCTCGGAGTTCGGCCGGACGATCCACGGGGAAGTCGACGCCATCCAGGCCATGAAGATCTCCGACGAAGAGAAGCAGAAGATGATCGATGGTCAGGACATTTCCCAGCACTGGAAGGTCACCTCGGCGGCATTCCTGGGCGGCGCGGTTCAGGGAAACAAGCAGTACGGCGGGGTGGGGGAGAACACCCTGCTGGCGGTCCCGCTGCTGCCCGACGGAAGCATGGACCCCGCTTACGACCCGCACACCGGGGATCTCAAGCCGGGAATGCGGAAGGACCCGAAATCATCCATCCCGAACCACGGGGACGTCTACGCCACCGCGCTCTACCTGGCGGACATCGATCCAAAGGGCCGCGGGCGGAATGACCGGGGGCCGCTGAAATACATCAAAAAGGGCGGCTGATGAAACGGCGGGTCTGGACAGCCCCGCCCCGGACTGGTTAGGTGCCTCACGCGACCGAACTGAGTACCGTGAATGCCTCTCCGGTGAAGATCCAATTTCCAAAGAGCGGGGCGTACCTCAACGGCAACCCAGCTCGGGTGCTCACCGCCCTCGTGCTTGCGCATGCCGGAATCCAGGTGGGCACCTTGGGCATGGCGTACTGCCACTTGCGCCTCACTCCCGCCGCCGCGCTGGCACTGGTCGGCTTCGCTCTTCTCGGCGCTCTGGCAGTTGCACTTGCAACCGGAGCCAGCAACGCGCGACCGCGGGCTGACGAGCCGGGTCCAGTCTGGCTGCTGTTCTTCCCGGCGCTCGCAGCCATGGTCTACTGCGTTCTCCTGGCGCGCGCGTTCACGCTCCCGGATTATTCGTGGGACGGCAACACCTATCACATCCCGCCGATGAATTACTGGGCTCGAGCCGGCTACGTGCACTGGGTACCGGTGACGCCGCTCCAGTCCGAGTTGATGAACGGCTATCCCAAAGGTGCGGAACTGCTCACCTGGGTGCTGGCCACGCTGCTCCGGAGACCCCGCTTCATCTCCGCCGCCAACTTCGGCTTCCTGCCTCTCGGGATTGCTGGAATTGCCACTCTTTGCAATCGTTTGGGGACCTCCCGCCGGATGGCCTGGGCGTGCGGCAGCCTTCTGGCATGCGTGCCGGTCCTGCTCTGGCAAAGCGTCACCAGTTACGTCGACTGTGCCTTCGGCTGCACCGCCATTGCCGCGCTCGCACTCCTGGGCGAAGTGCAAGAGGAATGGGCAGACGGCTTGGCGTCCTGGCGCAGCGCACTGGGTCTCGGGTGCACCTTCGGTTTACTCTGCGCCATCAAAAGCTCGGGCCTCTTGCTGACCGCAGCCGCGCTACTTGGCCTATTGGGCACCTCCGCCGTACGTGCAGGCAGCATCAGGCAGGTACGGTGGACGTGGCTGGCGGGCGCGGGGGTGACGTGCGCCGGGGTGGGTGGATATTGGTATCTGCGCAACTACGTGCATGCCGGAAGCCCACTCTTTCCCGTGGGCTTCAACCTGGCCGGGCATACCCTCTTCCCCGGCCGCAGCATCTCCGACATACTGGACTTCGCCGGGAACACGCCCGCTCTCTATCTGCGCTGGCCCGCCGCGGCCCGCACGACCTTTGCGTGGGCGCAGGGCGTAGAGCGGTGGCCCAACACTTCGTTCGGTTGGGATGGGCGGCTTGGGGGGCTCGGCTATCTCTGGCTGGCGGGCTGCATGCCTTCGGTCTTGGCGGTTCTCGGGTTACGAGGACGGCGCCTTCGAAAAGCGGCACCAGAAGGATGCGACTGGACACTCGCACTACTCACCGGCGTGGTGACCATCGCCTTCTTCGGCACACCGCTCAACTGGTGGGCGCGCTATACCGTCTGGATTTACGCGCTGGGCCTGCCTTGCCTTGGGGTGTTCGCCGCATACATTTTCGCACAACCCCGGAAGCCCTCTATCGGCCGCATCTGGTTAAGCGCGGTCGTTCTGCTGTCCCTCGGAGAAGGCGGGTTGAGTCTGGTCCAGATCGTCCGCAACGCGGATCCCGGAGACCCGGAAATCAGGCGGCTACCGGAACCGCGCCCGGCAGTGGGGGAGGGATGCGCCGTCTTCCCAGAGGCGGAAGGGACTCTCCTCCAGGCTGTGCTCCTCGGTCGCGAGAGCGTGGGTCTTGCACCCATCTCCGGAGACACGGAGAAAGGCCTCCTCATCGGCCCGCTCTCCCTCCCGCTCGGAGCCCGGGACGTCCTCCCTATCCCCGCCAGCACCGCCCCAGACTTCGACCAGCTACAGCGCCACCACGTCCGCTATCTCATCTACGACGCCGCTACGCCGCTCCCCAACCTCCCCCCAGCCCGGGTATTGACCACCGAGGAGATCACCGGCTTCCGCGTCGTGACCCTCCGCTGATTGCCTCTTCCCAAACCGCCAAGACGTACTTTCCTGCAGTTACAGTCACCCCTCTCCATCCTGCAAGGACGGGGAGGAGCCGGGGGTGGGGCCAGAAAAACGGAAGCCCCCGCAGCGTATCCGACTACGGGGGCCAATTGGACGACTGTATCAAGGTCGCTCCACCGTCTTCAACAGAGAACCGATACGTTTAAGGTCCGGAAGTCATCTCTAACGCCGCGCGTCTTACCATTGGACTACCGCCACACGTAGAAGTGGCGGAGAGGAATTGAACCTCCACCTCGCAAAGCTTGCTTCCGACCGGTCGACCCGGCTCTCATGGCGGGGTTGATGCTGTGGGCAATAGTCTCAGTCTCGGTGGCTCCGCACGCTCTCTACCTGTTGGAGTAACCCGCCCCAAATGGCGGGTGAGGGATTCGAACCCCCACGTTCGCACGGTTTGCCTTCAGCTTGAGTTTTAGCTTCAGCTTGGCCCAACACGGGACATTCTACTCCGCGAGCAGATATCCGAAAAGCTTCTCTCCCAACTTCTGATTCTCCACGTTCTGGCTGTTGGCCGCCTCCCGGGCTGCTTTCACCGCATCCTGGAGCTTCTCCACTCGCGTGCGCAATACGTTCACCCGCTGCGCCGGTAGAGCGCCGGAGAGGTTCACCGTGGTCCAGTAGCCGGCGAGCACGTCCTTCGCGCGCAGCTGTACCTGGGCCGGGTGCTTCTCCGTGGCCGGCGCCAGCATCACCGGCTCCTCGAGCTTCACCGTCCGCGCCGTCTGGCGGGGTTCCGTCACGAAGCAGGCGCGCGCGTCATCGTAGCGCCAGTCGTAGGCCGGATTCAGTACCGGCAGCTTGCTAACGAACGTATGCAGGTCCGTAAGCTTCTTCTCCAGGAAGAGGAGCGTGGTCACCGGCACGTCCTTCGCCAGCGTCTGCCCATCCACCACCAGGTCCGCCTTCGCGCTGCAGTTCGCGACGTCTTTGGTGAGGGTGATGTCGAAGAACTCGACCAGGTCGCGGCTCACGCCGTCGATCACCTCGCCGACGCGCAACTGCAGCCGCTTGCTGTCCGGCGGCAGTTGATCACCCTCTTCGTCCTTGGGCTGGTAGGTCTTCTCCAGACCATCCAGTAGGTCCGACTTCTGCAGTTGCTGGTACGCCTTGGTCAGACCCTGCTCGGCGCGGCTTTTGTGGCCCTTCTCGATGGCCAGCACTTGATTGAGTAATGGCATGTGCCCGTCTCCTCACGCGCCCCGGGGACGCTGTACTTTGAACTTGGGGCCGCGTTTGTGCGGATGCCCTCGGGCCAGATCTTGCTTCAGGCGCTCCACGTCTTCCCGGCGCAGGAACAGGTCACGCCCGCGCTTGATCGGAATCAGACGGCCTTCCAACACGAACTGGCGGATCCGGCTGGCACCCACCTCGATCAGTTCGCCCGCTTCTCTCGTGGTGATCCAGTCTTCGTGCACGGTGCTTGCCCTGTATCCCTCCGCACGCAGCGGTTAATGGCTAAATACTAACGATAGAAATAGTAACTGTCAACCCGCTGTTTTCCCGGCAGGGATACCGGGTGCCCGTGCGGGAAGTGGTAGTGAGGACGGCGCACGGCAGATCGTGGCGTTAAACTCACGTTAAGCTTCGACTGCTATGTTCTTGTTGGAGCTGTGGCCGAATTGCTCGGCAATCACGCGACCAGATGCGATTCGCTCCGTTGCCAACTTTCGTATGACTGAAGAACCCAAGGTCCTTGTTATCGAGGACGAGCGCGCTATTTCGGACGCCGTCGCGCTGAACCTCCGCGAGGAAGGCTACTTCGTGCAGACCGCTTCTCGCGGCGACGAAGGGTTGCGCCTCGCCACCAACGAGCCTCACGACCTGATCATCCTCGACCTGATGCTTCCGGGAATGGATGGACGGGATATCTGCCGGGCCGTCCGCAAACGCTCCCAGACCCCAATCTTGATGCTTACCGCGCGCGCGCGGGAGATGGACAAGGTCCTGGGACTGGAGCTCGGTGCAGACGATTACCTGACCAAACCGTTCGGAATGTTGGAGCTGATTGCCCGGGTCAAGGCGCTGCTGCGCCGCAGTCGCACCCAGCGGGAGACCGAGGCTCCGGACGCGGAGGAAGAGTACTCCGCGGGGGGTGTCACCGTGAACGTCAGCCGCCATCGGGTGATGGTGGACGAGCGACAGGTGGAGCTGCGCCCGAAGGAGTTCGAACTGGTGCGGGCGCTCATCGGCAACCGCGGCCGGGTGATGACGCGCGACCGCCTGCTGGAGTTGGTCTGGGGCGAGGATGAGTTCCTGGATCGCGGCACGCTGGACGTGCACATCCGGTGGCTGCGCCAGAAGTTGGAGCGCGATCCCGGCAACCCGCAGCGGATCGTCACCATTCGCGGAGTGGGCTACAAATACTCCGAGGAAGCGGATTGACAGACGGAAAACGAGGGCGGGCCGTGCGGCCCGCCCTCGCCGTGTGTTAGGATCGCGCCGTCGGTTAGCGGATCACGACCGTTCCGCTGCGCCGGGTTGCCGGGCCGCCGAAAGTGGTAGCACCCGAGCCGTTGCGTCGAAGGTCCGCGGCCAGAGTCACCCGCAGTACGTCCGGCTGCGAGCTGACGCCGCTCTGGATTGCCGTGGCCGTAAACGGCACTTGGCCGATGTTGGGCACGAGCGTGAATCCCTGGATCGTCGCGGCTTTTCCACCATCGTTCAGATCGGTAACCTGCACGCTCTGGATGCTTGAGCTCTGCAGCGAGAGGCGAGGAGTGGTGGTGGTAAACCGGAACGTTCCGGACGCGGGAACGTTAATGCCGAAGCCGCGCGAGGAAACCGCCACGGCGAACGTGCCGGCGAAAACCCCGCTGCCGAAGCTACCGCTGCCCGAGACTACCCCCGCGGAAGAGCCCGCATAGCCGACTTCGATCGTAATGGTGCGAACGTCAATTCCCGAATCGAGGTCGGCAGCGGTGATGGCGCTCGCGCCGAAGCTGTTCGAACGTGCGAGGAAGGTAACCCGGTAGGTTCCAATCGTCGTGGGGGTCCAGGTGAAGGTCGACTGCACGGCGCTGTTGCCGATGGGACTCACCGAAGCGATGGCGAGCAGATCGCTCCCGTTGGGCCCGGTAGCGTCGGGGCCACCGCTGTTGGGAGACATGCTGGCGCCTGCGGGCAAGCCTTTGGCAAAGATCCCTACCTCACCGGGAAAGCCCAGCAAGTTGGCGCTGACGTTAAAGCTCAGGGGCTGACCCGGTGCCACACGGTAGACGTTCACCGGCACACTCAGCGAGGGCATGGGCCCGCTGCTCTCCGTGGTATCGGTGATCTGGGATGAGTTGACGAGGAGATTACCAGCCCGGCTCAGGAGCTTCCCGCCGACGAGTGCGTTCGCCCCGACGGTAATGTCCCCTTCCGCAATGAGGATGCCGGTGAACTCAGAGGCTGCGCCCAGGCTTGCGCTCTTTCGCACATTCCAGAACACATTCGCCGACTGAACATCGGGACCACCATGGAGCGAGGCGCCTGCCTCCAGGTTCAGCATCCCGTCCAGGTTGAAGACGTGGAGGCCATCGCCCACTAGAGTCAGGCTCGCCCCGGCAGGAATGCTCAAGCTGCCGGACACATGGTAGAACCCGGGCGGAACAGGTGCGGTAAGTAACGCTGCGGAGGTGACTTCCTGAACCGGTAGCGCCTGCAGGCGGCTCTGGGTCATCAGGACGTTATCAAGGGCCGTGAATACGAGGTCCGCTGAAGCGACGGGGGAGACATTGCTTGTCCCTTCAGCAGCACCAGCAAGGGAAGTCGGTGCAATGGGTACCGAGGCGATGATCTTCTTCCCGGCGAGCAGGGAGAAGTTCTCTGCGGTTCCGAGGACACTGCGGATACACCCTGCCAACGCGAAGAGCGCGAGGAGGAGCACCGCGGCCAGTTTCATTCTGCGCGGCAGTTGCTTGTTAGATCGCATCAAACGCTCGCTTTTCGGTTTCCTTACTCGCCGCCGGGCTCATTCAACGGCCGTGTGTGGCGAGCAGGTAAGCCAAAGAAGTACGATGGCCGACTAGCTTGTTGGCCGATCGGTTAAAGGATACCTAAGGATCGAACAATCTGCCTATTAGCCTAATGAATGATATTAGCTAACCGATTAACCTAGCAAGCCCTATCCGAGCCAGCGAAGAGCGGACCGGCCTCTCGGCCGGTCCGCTCTTGGAATCAGGTAGATGGTTACCCAGGCACCCTTGATTGGGAGACTGGCTATTGAACGGTGATCACTCCCACCGCGCGCGGCACACTGCCGCCAAAGGTGACTGGCTCGGCCGTTCCGTTGTGATCGAGGTCCACATACAGGGTCATCACTAGCTGGTCGATGGCCGTCGTGCGCCCGCCATCGAGGTACTGGGCGATGAAGGGAACCACGCCGTACGGGGTCACCTTGGCAGTCCCGTAGACAGTGGCAACCTTCTGCCCGGGTGCCGGGACGCTGCCCACGATTGCCTTGATCGTTTCGCTTCGACCAGACAGGCCGAGGCTCGGATTGGCGAATACCAGCGTTCCCTGGGCAGTATTCGGCCCAGCCCGACGCGCTTGCACCCCCACGGAGAATGTTCCGCCACTGTTCCGCTGGCCGAAGTTTCCGCTGCCGGTGACGCTGGTCTGGGTGCTCCCCGGCTCGGAAACCCGGATCGTCACGATGGCCATGTCGATGCCTCCTTCGACCAGGGTCGCAGCAGCCCCGCCAACCGTGCCCTGTGGAAACGAGTTGGTCTGCGCAAATAAGAGCACCTGGTAGAGGCCGGGAGCCGTCGGCACCCAGTTGAGCGCCATGCTCAGATCGCCTTCGGTGTCACCCGTATCATCCTGGCCCGCAATGAGCACGTCGCTGCCGTTCGGGCCGGCTGCGTCCACCCCACCCTGGTTCGGCGTCACGACCGCGCCCGCCGGTAGGTTCTTCGCCGAGACCACGATTGGCTCGACTGAGTCCTCATCGATCGTACTCACCCCCGCGCGGACCGGAAGGACGAGGGGTTGCCCGACGACAGCGTTTACGTCTTGCGACACCTGCAGGTACGGATTGATCACGCCGCTCGCCTCAACGAACGTACCGCCCTGGACGGCCACGTTGCCAGCCAGCGTCTGCAGCTTGCCCAAACTCAGCACGTTAGGTCCGACGTTGATATCGCCTGTAGTCAACAACACGCCGGAGAAGACGTCCGCAGCACCAATCTGCGCGGAACTGCCCACGTTCCAGAACACGTTGCTCGCGCCGATGGAGGTCCCGGACAGAAAGGAAGTAATGGTGACGTCACTACCGAGGGTGAGTGAGCCATCGATATTGAAGACGTAGACGCCATTGCCGCTGACGTTGATTGTACTCTGCGCGGGAACCGACACGTTGCCGGCAAGGTGGTAGAAACCGGGCGCAAGTGGAGCGGCAGTGAGGTCCGCGGCAGTGATCTCGGTAGTCGGGAGTGTCTTCAATCGCAGCTTGCTTACCATCAAGTCGCTCAGCGCCGCCTGGATCTGGACGGCATTGGTGACCGAGGCAAGTGGGATCACCGTCGCATCGCTCCCGCCCAATGCCGCGAGACCACCGTTGACGTTAACGGTAACGGGGCTGGTGATCTTGCCGCCAGCCAGAATGGCGAATTGATCGGCTTTGCCCAGCACCAGGCGCTGGGAACATCCGGCCAGCAGTAGGGCCAGCACGAGAAGCGTGGCAAGGATCGAAGGCGCGCGTTTCGGGATTCTCAGTTTCATTACGGTTACCCAACAAAGAGTGTTTACTACAGGACGCGGTGTCGGGTGCCTGATCTAACGCCAGGCAATCCCCGTGTCCATTACAAGCGACCGGTCCGTTTACCGGGGCACGGACTATCGCGCTGTAACCATAAAGACTGATAAGCGTTCGGGCGGCGTCTTTCAAGCCAACCAGGATCACAAATCACCCGGCACCCGTCATCTGCTGCAATTAATTAGCCCGAGTGCGGGGCAGTCTATGCAGGGGTGATCCGGGCGCTTCGCCACTGTTCGACGGCGTAGGCGATCTGGAGGACTGTAGCTTCGTCCCAGGGCCGGCCGGCGATCTGTAGGCCTACGGGCAGTCCGTCTGCCAACCCGCACGGAACCGTAGCGGCTGGGAGACCGGTGAGGTTGAAAGGAGACGTGTTCCGCAGTAGGAAGAAGAGGGGAGGGGCGGTCAATCCCTCAACCTCTACTACTTGTTGACCCATCTTTGGCGCAGGGATGGGCACCGTCGGCGTCAAGAAGCCGTCATAGTCGCGAAGCGCTTCGAGAAATTCTCTCCGCACCACCGCACGTACCCGCTGCGCGTCCAGGTAGTCTCTGGCGCTGATGCAAAGGCCCTGCAGTAAGCGCATCCGCACGTCCGCTCCATACTGCTCGTAATTTGCCGCCAACTGCTCCCGGTGATAAGTCGCCGCCTCGGAGCAGATGATCAGCGCTTGCGCCGCGGGTGCATACTCCAGCAGCGGCAGCGAGATCTCTTCCACTACCGCGCCCGCTTGCTCCAGGCCGGCAATCGCGGCCAGCGCAGCGTCACGCACCTGGGGTTGGATCGGCCGCCAGAAGTGCTCGCGCGGCAATGCGAGCCGCAAGCCGCGAACCCCGGCGTCCAGGCGGGAGGTAAACGGTGGAACGCGTTCTTTTGCGGCAGTGGCATCCGCCGAATCATAGCCGGACACCGCCTCCAACATCGCCGCCGCATCCGCCACGGTGCGGGCGATGGGTCCTACATGGTCGAGCGACCAGGACAGTGGCAACACCCCAGCGCGAGAGATCCGCCCGTACGTAGGCTTAAGGCCCACGACGCCGCAGAGCGACGCCGGGCACCGAATCGAGCCGCCTGTGTCGGAGCCGAGGGAGCCGAAGCAGAGCCCGTCCGCCACGGCTGTCGCCGACCCGCCACTGGAGCCGCCGGCAATCCGCTCGGGATCGTGTGCGTTACGAACCGGACCGAAATGTGGGTTCTCGCTTGTCGCGCCGAACGCGTGCTCGTGCATATTCAGTTTACCGAGCAGTATTGCACCCGCGTCCCGCAGCCGGCGCACGACCGTCGCGTCTCGATCGGGGACCCAATCGCGAAGAACCGCGGAGCCGGAGGTGGTTCGCACACCTGCCGTGAGAAAGAGGTCCTTCAGCGCCAGCGGGACGCCATGCAGCGGACCCCGCCAACGGCCCGCCGCCAGCTCCTCCGTCCGCTGACGAGCCTCCGCCAGCGCCGAGTCGGCGGTAACAGTGATGAAGCTGTTCAACACGCCGTCGCGCTCGCCGATCCGGTGCAGGCACGCTTCCGTGGCCTCGAGCGGCGAGACACGCCGAGCCCGGATCTCGGCCGACAACTCCATGAGCGAAAGTGTTAACAGCGCGTTCATCGCTCTCGCTCCAGCGACACGGCCAGCGAGGGCTCTTCATTGCGGTGCGGCAGGGTGCGCAGGTGAGCGGCGAGCCGATCCTGCACCGCCAGGCGTGCGGCCAGCTCCTCTCGCTCGGCATCAGATAGCTGCCTGGAAATCTCGGCCGGCAGCCGGCTCTGCACGTCGTAGTTCATGGTCAGCAAAGAACGAAGGCGCGCAGCACCCACCCCCTTTGAGGCCGATACTGCACGCCCAATTGCCCAACGCCCGTGGCTTTACGCCACGCTAGGCTCCGAACTTTTCCTGCACTCCCATGTAGCTGGTGAGGATCGGCACCACGTCCAGGCCCCGGATGCGGCCGACGCCTCCCGAACTGGCCGCCGTCTCTCCGAAGGTGGTCACGTTATCGCGGCGAACGGTGGGGCCCCAGAAGAGGATCGGGCACGGCTCGCCGGTGTGGTCACCATAGGTCACCGGGGTGGAGTGGTCGCCGGAGAACATCAGGATCAGCTTGCCGTCCGTGGCATCGAGGATCTGCTGGATCATGCGGTCGATCTTCTCGATGATCTGAACCTTGCCCTGTGCATTGCTGTCGTGGCCCGCGATATCCGGGCCCTTCACGTTGCACAGGATGAAATCGTGGTCTTTCAGCGCTTCGATGACCGCATTGCCGATCGCTTCCGTATCGGTGTCCAATCCGGCCGTCGAGCCCTCGACGTCGATCACGTCCATACCGAGGTAGTTGCCCAGTCCCTTGACCAGTCCGACTTCCACGATGCAGGCGCTCTTCACGCCCCATTTCGCGTTGAAGTTGGGCAGGTCCGGCGAAACCCCGATGCCGCGGGGCAGCGCGATGTTCGCCGGTGGGAGACCCTGCTCGCGGCGCGCCTGGTTGACGGGGAGGTCATTCAGCAGTTCGTAGCTCTTGCGCACGAACTGGTTCAGGATGCGGGCGGTCTTCGCGCTGGCTTCGTCGCCTTCGACCGTGGAGTGCGCTTCCCATACCTGCACTCCTTCTCCGTGCGGGTCCACGTCGGAGACATGCTGACCCAGTCCGGGACCGCGCATCACCAGCGCGGCACGATGCGCAATGGACTCCTTAAAGAAGCAGGTAACGTCCTCGATCTGCAAACCGTTGAGCGCGGCAGCCAGTTCGGTAGTCCCTTCGTTGATACGGCCGGCGCGGCGGTCCAGCACCGTCAGGTTCTCGTCCACGGTGGAGAAGTTGCAGCGGAAGGCGAGGTCCCCGCGCTGGACGTCCATGCCGATGCCAAGCGCTTCGAAGGGGCCACGGCCGGGATAGTACTTGTACGGATCGTAGCCCAGAATCGCGAGGTGGCCCGTGTCGCTGCCGCCCCGGATGCCGGCGCCGATCGGGTCCATGAGCCCGCTCTCGCACTCCGCCGCGAGGCGGTCCAGGGTGGGGGTGTTCGCCGCTTCGGTGGGCGTCTTGCCGCCCAGCTCCGGCACGGCCCGGTCGCCCAGCCCATCGCCGATCAGCAGGAGGGCGGGATAAGTATCGGGATGCGCAGCCATTCTCGTCCTTCTCTCAACAATCGCAGGCCCGATCCCGCTTCGATGCGCTCCGGGGTCGGAGCAGCCAGCAACGGCCGGGCAGAAATCCGTGCGGCCTAGTCGGCCACCGTCATACTGTAACCCAAACGCCGCCGCCGGGTCAGACCCTGGCACGGCTAGAGGAAGGTCACTTCACCCACCGCGGCGGTGACCAAACGATCGTCGGTAGTGCGGAGGATCAGCGCCCCACTCACATCCACGCCGTCGGCGATGCCGGTAATGCCGGCTTCGCTCCAGCGCAATCTTCGGCCCCGGGTGGTATCCAGTTCCTCCCAAACCGTACTTAGAGGGCGGTTCTCCGGCGCTGAAAGGAGCCCCCAGTGGCGCTCCAACTCCCCGAGCACGCGTTCGAGTAACAGTTCCACCGTCGCCGATGGGAGATACTCCACCAGACGTGCGGTACGGGCGGCCAACTCCGGATCGGGGGGCAGGGGATTGGTGACGTTCATCCCGATTCCCACGGCCACCAGGCCGGAAACGGAGGTCTCCGCCAGCACGCCCGCCAACTTGCGACCCTCCACCACCACATCGTTCGGCCACTTGACCCCGGCCGGCACCCCCAACCCGCGCACGGCCGTTGCCACCGCCGCGCCCGCTGCCAGCGACGTCCAGCCGACTCGCTCCGGCACGAAGGGCAACACCGCCGTCATCAGCAGCGCCCCCGGCGGCGAGTGCCACGTCCGACCCGGCCGGCCGCGCCCCGCCCGCTGCTCCGCAGCCACCAGCACGTCTCCGGCGCGGGCAGTGCCGGCTCGCATCCACTCCAGCGCCAGGTCGTTGGTGGAAGCCAGTACCGGAAATCGGGTTACGCTCCAGTTCACTTCGGCCAGTACTCCATTTTCAATTCCGGCGCGCGTTCGAAATCAGGTCTCATCGCATTCCGTCAAGTGCCACGCCTAGCGTCGCCGCTTCTTCTTGGGAGGGATCAACCCGAGCAGTTTCTGATCTTCGGGCGTCAGTCGATGCTTCACGAAGAGATCCGGCCGGCGTTCCAGGGTCCGCTGCAGCGATTGCAGCCGGCGCCACTTCTCCACCTCTGCATGGTGGCCGGAGAGTAGCACGTCCGGCACCTTCCACCCTCGGAATTCCGCCGGGCGAGTGTAGTGCGGGTACTCCAACAGGTGTTCCTCGAACGTTTCGCTCTGGGACGACTCGTCTTTGCCGAGCACACCGGGGAGTAGCCGGGCCACTGCGTCGATGACCACCAGCGCGGCCAGTTCCCCGCCCGTCAGCACGTAGTCGCCGATGGAAATCTCGTCCGTGACAAGGTGGCGGTGCACCCGCTCGTCGATCCCTTCGTAGCGGCCGCAGAGGAACACCAGGCGCTGCTCTCGTGACAACTCTTCCGCGACCGACTGGCCGAACGGCCGCCCCAGTGGAGTAAAGAGAATGACCCGGTTGGGTGGGGGAGGCTCGGCGGACAGGTGCTCCACCGCCAGAAAGAGCGGCTCCGGCTTCATCACCATGCCGGGCCCGCCGCCGTAGGGGCAATCATCCACCTGGCGATGCCGGTCGGTGGTGAACTCACGCGGGTCGAGGCACCGCACGTCCAGCAGTCCGGCGTCGCGGGCGCGTTTGAGGATGCTGTGCTCCAGCGGGGAGCAGAGCATTTCGGGAAAGATCGTAATTACGTCGACACGCATCGTGGGCACTCGCAAGGACAGCGCTTGTATTGTAACCACGATCCGCACCCGCCGGCGCTCTCGCCTGTTCCGGTCTGCACCCCTGTACACCGAAGAGGGGATCGAGACACCGCATGGTGTCTCGATCCCCCTTTCACTTGCCATGTCCACAACTAACCGCTACTTGCGGCGGCGGTTGCTCGGGTGGTCATCCCGCTTGTTCCGGCGGCCATCACCGTCCCGGTCCCGGTCCCACTTGTTGCGGATGCCATCCCGGTCTAGATCACCGAACTTGCCGCGCCGCGGCACGCTATAGGTGCTGTAGTAGCGGCCATTGCGGTAGTAGCGATGGTGGCGATGGCGCCGAGTAGCGGCTTGCCGGGAGCGCATTCGGTGAAACATGTCCGCTTCGGCAGGCTTGGACAGAACAGCACTGCTGAGCAAGGCACCTCCCAGCACGAGTGCTCCTAGCATCCCACTTAATGTCCGGTTCATCTCAACACTCCTACTCCATGGCGCGCTCCTTACCGGAATGCGCCATTCATAGTACCCAATATCACGTCCCAAGCAACCGGGCTTCCGGTGCTCGACAGGAAGAGCAGAGAGCGCGGAATGATCCGCGCCCTCTGGGTCCTATACTGCGCTTGCTGCTCGCTCAGCGGCTAGGCGAGGTTAGCGGCGGCGGCGGTCGCTGGGATGGTCGTCCCGCTTGTTCCGGCGGCCGTCTCCGTCCCGGTCCCGGTCCCACTTGTTTCGGATGCCGTCACGGTCCAGGTCGCCATAGGCTCCGCGGCGCGGCGTGCTGTAGTAGCGACCGTCGCGGTAGTAGCGATAGTAGCTGG
>Ga0255338_1002160_pt1 | contig 31129 bp, 32 predicted proteins | sample MeOH1_35cm_T4_19_FD_203715 | JGI IMG/M metagenome (GOLD analysis project Ga0255338, IMG submission 203715) | Sandy soil microbial communities from University of British Columbia, Vancouver, Canada - MeOH1_35cm_T4_195 | ecosystem: Engineered > Artificial ecosystem > Sand microcosm > Unclassified ... | reverse complement strand
AGGCGCACGGTTTTCTTCTCGTCACCGAGAAAGAAATCGACTTCGCCGCCCTGTACCACCGGGATCTCGAACTGGCTGATCTGGTAGCCCTTGGGCAGGTCGGGATAGAAATAATTCTTGCGGGCGAAGATGCTCTTCGGTGCGATGTGCGAGCCGATCGCCAGGCCGAACTGGATGGCGCGTTCCACCGCGCCCTTGTTCATCACCGGCAGCGTGCCGGGCAGGGCCAAGTCCACCGCGCAGGCCTGGGTGTTGGGCTCGGCGCCGAAGGCGACCGAGGCGCGGCTGAAAATCTTGCTCTGGGTGGAGAGCTGGGCATGGGTTTCGAAGCCGATCACGACCTCATAGCCCTGGACTAATTTGGGTGCGCTCATGTCCGGACTCCCGCCGGGCCGCCCCAAGGGAGGCCAGCCCCCTCGGGGGGCAATGAATACACGAAGTGATGAATGTGGGGGCTCATAGTGCTTCCCCCGGTTGGCGGAGGTGGAAATCAGTGGTTTGCTGCAACTGGTGCGCCACATTCAGCAGCTTGCCTTCTTGCAGGTAGTTGCCGATCAGTTGCAGCCCGACCGGCATGTCGTTCGCACCGAAACCGGCCGGCACGCTCATGCCCGGCAGGCCGGCCAGCGAGGCCGGCAGGGTGAAGATGTCGGCCAGGTAGTTGGCCACCGGGTCGTCGGCCTTCTCGCCGATCTTCCACGCCACCGTGGGCGCCACCGGGCCGGCGATCACATCGCACTGCTGGAAGGCCTGCTGGAAGTCGTCGGCAATCATGCGGCGGATCTTCTGCGCCTGCAGGTAGTAGGCGTCGTAGTAGCCATGGCTCAGCACATAGGTGCCGATCATGATGCGGCGCTTGACCTCGTCGCCGAAACCTTCGGCGCGCGTCTTCTTGTACATGTCGAGCAGGTCGGTGTAGTCCTTGGCCCGGTGGCCGAACTTGACGCCGTCGAAGCGCGACAGGTTGGAGCTCGCTTCCGCGGGAGCGATGATGTAGTACACCGGAATGGACAACTCGGTGCGCGGCAGCGAGATCGGCACCAGCTTGGCGCCGATCTTCTCGTATTCCTTCAGCGCGGCATCGACCGCGGCGCGCACGTCGGCCGCCAGGCCTTCGCCGAAGAACTCTTTCGGGATGCCGATGCGCAGGCCGTCGAGCTTGTCGTTCAGCGAGCGGGTGAAGTCCTCGGCCGGGGCGTCGAGCGAGGTCGAGTCGCGGTCCGGGTCGGGGCCGCACATGGCCGACAGCAGCAGGGCGCAGTCTTCCGCGCTGCGCGCCATCGGGCCGGCCTGGTCCAGGCTGGAGGCATAGGCGACCATGCCGTAGCGCGAGGCGCGGCCATAGGTCGGCTTGATGCCGGTGATGCCGCAGAACGAGGCGGGCTGGCGGATCGAGCCGCCGGTGTCGGTACCGCTGGCGGCCGGTGCCAAGCGTGCCGCCACGGCGGCAGCGCTGCCGCCGGAGGAGCCGCCGGGGATGCGGCTGGTGTTCCAGGGGTTGCGCACCGGCTCGGGCGCCTTGTGGCCCAAGGCCGGCACGGCCACGTTTTCGTTGGCTGAGCCCATGGCGAACTCGTCGCAGCTGAGCTTGCCCAGCGTCACGGCGCCTTGTCCCGCCAGTCGCGCGACCACGGTGGCGTCGAAGGGCGAACGGTAGCCGGCCAGCATCCTGGAGCCGGCGGTGGTGGCGAAGTCCTTGGTGACGAAGATGTCCTTGTGCGCGATCGGCACGCCGGCCAGCGCGCCGGAGGTGCCGGCGGCCAGCGCGGCGTCGGCAGCACGCGCCTGGGCCAGAGTGGCGTCTTCATTGAGGTCGACAAAGGCGCCGAGGGCCTCATGGGCGCGGATGCGGGCGAGGAAATGCTGGGCGGTCTCGACGGCAGAAACCTTTTTGTCGCGCAGCTGCCGGGCCAGTTCGGCCACGGAGAGTTGGTGCAGTTCGGTGGACATCATTCAATTACCTTCGGCACCAGGAACAGGCCGCGCTCGACGGCGGGCGCGCTCTTCTGGTTGGCTTCGCGGTTGTTCGGCTCGCTCACCGTGTCTTCGCGCAGGCGCAGGGCGACCTCGGCCACCGTGGCCATGGGGTGGGCCAGCGGCTCGATGCCGCGGGTGTCGACAGCGCGCATCTTCTCCACGATGTCGAAAAAACCGTTGATCTGGGTGAGCATGCGTTCGCTTTCCTCGGGCCGGAGTTCCAGGCGGGCGAGGTTGGCGATGCGCGCAATATCGGCGGACGAGAGTGACATGGCAGGCAGGGGTTGAAACCGTGTGTAAAGCGTCCCGAAATCCGGGGGCGTACAGCCGGGTTATTCACAGGGGATAGGGTATTATCCCGCCTTTGGCGCCGTACTTGTCATTTCACGGAATTTGCGGCGCCAGGAACGATTTTTGAACCGTAATCCGGTGATGGCGGGCCGAAGCGTTCGCCATACCAGCAGAGAGGACATGTGATGTTTGGAGCTTTCCGTCGGTATTTTTCCACCGATCTGGCGATCGACCTCGGTACCGCCAATACCCTGATTTTCGTACGCGACAAGGGCATCGTGCTCGATGAACCTTCGGTGGTGGCCATTCGCCACGAAGGCGGCCCGCAGGGCAAGAAGACGATCCAGGCCGTGGGTCACGAGGCCAAGGCCATGCTCGGCAAGGTGCCCGGCAATATCGAGGCCATCCGCCCGATGAAGGACGGCGTGATTGCCGACTTCACCGTCACCGAGCAGATGCTCAAGCAGTTCATCAAGATGGTGCACCCGCGCGGCATGCTCAAGCCCAGCCCGCGCATCATCATCTGCGTGCCCTGCGGTTCGACCCAGGTCGAGCGCCGCGCCATCCGTGAGTCGGCACTCGGCGCCGGCGCCAGCGAGGTGTACCTGATCGAGGAGCCAATGGCCGCAGCCATCGGCGCCGGCCTGCCAGTGTCCGAAGCCAGCGGTTCCATGGTGGTGGACATCGGCGGCGGTACCACCGAGGTCGGCGTGATCTCGCTTGGCGGCATGGTCTACAAGGGCAGTGTGCGCGTCGGCGGCGACCGCTTCGACGACGCCATCATCAACTACATCCGCCGCAACTACGGCATGCTGATCGGCGAACCCACCGCCGAGGCGATCAAGAAGAACATCGGTTCCGCCTTCCCGGGCTCGGAAGTCAAGGAAATGGAAGTGCGTGGCCGCAACCTGTCCGAAGGTGTGCCGCGCAGCTTCACCATCTCTTCCAACGAAATTCTGGAAGCGCTGACCGATCCGCTCAACAGCATCGTGTCGGCCGTCAAGAATGCGCTGGAGCAGACGCCGCCGGAACTCGGTGCCGACATCGCCGACCGCGGCATGATGCTGACCGGCGGCGGTGCCCTGCTGCGCGACCTGGACCGCCTGCTGTCCGAGGAGACGGGTCTGCCGGTGCTGGTGGCCGAAGACCCGCTGACCTGCGTGGTGCGCGGCTGCGGCATCGCGCTGGAGCGCATGGAGCGTCTGGGCAGCATCTTCACCAGCGAATAATCTTCGGACGCAGCGATGCCCCTCGGTACGCTGGACAGGACGCCGCCGCCTTTCTTCCGGCAAGGCACGTCTGCCTTTTCCAAGCTCATGGTGTTCAGCGCCCTGGCGCTGTTTCTGATGGTGGCCGATACGCGCTTCCAGATGACCCAGCCGCTGCGCATGGCCGTGGCGACGGCGCTCTATCCGGTGCAATGGCTGATCATGCGGCCGGTGCTGTGGACCGAGGCGGGTAGCCGCTATTTCGAATCGCTGCAATCCGCCCAGTCGGCACAGGAGGCGGCCCGGCAGAAGCTGGGCCTGCAGTCTCAGCGCGCCAACCAGGTCGAACAGCTGATGCTGGAAAACACCCGGCTGCGCAAGCTGCTGGCACTGCGCGAGCGTTTCGCCACCAGCGGCCAGGCGGCACAGGTGCTGTATGACGCCGCCGATCCCTACACGCGCAAGGTCGTCATCGACAAGGGGATGATGCACGGCGTGAGCGCCGGCTCGCCGGTGCTTGACGAGTCCGGTGTCCTGGGCCAGGTCACCCGTGTCTACCCGCTGGTCAGCGAGGTCACGCTGGTGACCGACCGCGACCAGGCCATTCCTGTGCTCAATACCCGCACCGGCGCACGCGCGGTCGCCTTCGGCGATCCCGGCGCGCATGCCGGGGCGCTGGAGCTGCGCTTCATGGCCGCCAATGCCGATGTGCAGGCCGGCGACCTGCTGACCACCAGCGGCGTCGATGGTGTTTACCCGCCGGGCCTGCCGGTGGCGCGCGTCGAGAAGGTCGAGCGTCGCGTCGAATCGGCCTTCGCCCGCATCTACTGCATGCCGGTTGCATTGGCCGCCGGTGCCGCGCATGTGATGGTGTTGCAGCCGATCGCCAGTCAGATTCCGGCTCTGCCCGCGCCTGAAGCGGCGCCCGAGGCGCTGAAGAAAGGCAAGCAGAAATGATCATGCGCCCCGGCCAGCAGTTGCTGCTGCCCGCCAATCCCTTGTTCATCTGGAGCAGCCTGGTGGTGGCCTTGCTGTTCAACATGCTGCAGAACATGGGGCTGTGGGGGCGTGCCGCCTGGACGCCGGACCTGCTGGCGCTGGTGCTGGTGTTCTGGAGCGTGCATCAGCCGCTGCGCGTGGGGGTGGGTGCCGCTTTCGTGTTCGGCCTGCTGATGGATGTGCATCAGAGCAGCGTGCTGGGCCAGCATGCCCTGGCCTACACGGTGCTGAGCTTTTTTGCCATCACCATCCACCGCCGGCTGCTCTGGTTCAGTGTGCCGCAGCAGGCGCTGCAGGTGTTGCCGCTGCTGGTCGTCGCCCATGCGGTGGAGTTGGCGGTGCGCATGATGGTGGGCGGGACCTTCCCCGGCTTCCTGATCCTGCTGACGCCGCTCATCGAGTCGCTGCTGTGGCCGGTGATCACGGTGCTGCTGCTGCTGCCGCAGCGGCGCGCGCCGGACCCCGACGCCAACCGGCCCCTGTGAGGTTCCGCCGTGGTTTTGCACGCCCTGCGTGACGCTGACTGGATGCGATGACTGAACTGCGCAACGTTGAAGCCGACTTGACACGCTTTCGCAGCCGCGTGCTGGCGGTGACGTTCGTCGTGCTGGGCTGTTTCGCGCTGCTGGTGCTGCGCCTGATGTACCTGCAGGTGGTGCGGCACGAGGATTTGAGCATGCAGGCCGAGAGCAACCGCACCGCCATCGTGCCGGTGGTGCCCAACCGCGGCCTGATCCTCGATCGCAACGGCATCGTGCTGGCGACCAATTATTCGGCCTACACGCTGGAGATCACGCCGGCCAAGGTCGACAATGTCGAGCAGACCATTGAAGAGCTGTCCCGCGTGCTGGACATCACGCCGCGCGACCGGCGCCGGTTCAAGAAATTGCGCGAGGAGACCAAGGGCATCGAGTCCTTGCCGATCCGTACCCGCCTGACCGACGAGGAAGTGGCCAAGTTCGCGGCGCAGCGCTTCCGCTTTCCCGGCGTCGAGATCAAGGCCCGGCTGTTCCGCAACTACCCCTGGGGCGAGCTGGCCAGCCATGTGATCGGCTACATCGGCCGCATCAACCAGGCCGAGAAGAAAGTCATCGAGGAGTGGCCCGACGAAGAGCAGGGCAACTACCGCGGCACCGAGTACATCGGCAAACTCGGGGTCGAGCAGAGCTTCGAAAAAGAGTTGCATGGCCTGACCGGCGTCGAACAGGTCGAAACCTCGGCGGGCGGGCGCGCCGTGCGCAAGCTGGCCAGCCACCCTTCGACGCCGGGCAACACCGTGCAGTTGTCGATCGACATCAAGCTGCAGAACCTGATCGAGGAGATGTACGGTGAACGTCGCGGCGCGCTGGTGGCGCTCGACCCCAAGACCGGCGAGGTGCTGGCCTTTGTCAGCAAACCCACCTTCGACCCCAACCTGTTCGTCGAGGGCATCGATACCGACAGCTGGCAGGAACTCAACGAGTCGATCAACAAGCCGCTGCTGAACCGGGCCCTGCGCGGGACCTATCCGCCCGGTTCGACCTACAAGCCCTTCATGGCGATGGCCGCATTGCAGACCGGCAAGCGTTCGCCCTCCGCCATCATCAACGATGCCGGCTCCTGGGCCTTCGGCGGCCACGTCTTTCGCAGCCACGGCGACCACGGCCTCGGCCCGGTGGACATGTACCGCGCCATCGTCAAGTCGAGCAACGTCTACTTCTACTCACTGGCCAACGATCTCGGCGTCGATACCATCCACGACTTCATGGCGCCACTGGGTTTCGGCCAGCTGACCGGCATCGACATTCAGGGCGAGGTGCGCGGCGTGTTGCCGAGCCAGGCCTGGAAACGCAAGACCTACAAGCGGCCCGAGCAGCAGAAGTGGTACGCCGGCGAAACGATTTCGCTCGGCATCGGCCAGGGCTACAACACTTTCACCATGCTGCAACTGGCCTCGGCCACCGCCACGCTGGTCAATGGCGGCATCAAACACGCGCCGCAACTGGTGATTGCCACGCAGGATGCCGTCAGCCATGCCAAGGTGCCTGTGGTGCCGAAGCCGCCGGAGAACCTGGGTTTCAAGCCCGAACATGTCGAGATCGTGCGCAAGGCCCTGGTCGGCGTCACACAGGAAGGCACCTCGGCCCGGGTGTTCGCCGGGGCCGGCTACCTGAGCGGCGGCAAGACCGGCACGGCGCAGGCCGTGACCATTGGCCAGAAGGAAAAATACAACGCCGCCAAGATGGAAGAGCACCAGCGCGACCATGCGCTGTACATGGCCTTCGCCCCGGCCGACGACCCGAAGATCGCCCTGGCGGTGGTGGTGGAAAACGTCGGCTTCGGCGCTGAACACGCCGCCCCGATCGCGCGCCGGGTGTTCGACTACTGGCTGCTGGGCCAGTACCCGAGCGAAGAAGACCTGGCGGCGGTCAAGCTGGGTCGGGCCGGTACGCCGATCGGCAAGCCGCGCGCCGCCGCGGAAGTCGCCTGGCCGCCCAAGGGCCGGGCCCTGCCGACGGCTCAGCCCTGACGCAGGAAGGCGTCGAAGCCGGTCTTGAGGATCAGCGCCCCCACCACCAGGATGAAGACGCCGCGCACGAAGCCGGTGCCGTGCTTGAGCGCCAGCCGCGTGCCCAGCAGGCTGCCGGCCACGTTGGCCAGCGCCAGCGGCAGCGCATAGTGCCACCAGACATGGCCCTTGAGCGCAAAGAGAATGATGGCGGCCACGTTGCTGGCCAGGTTCAGCAGTTTGGCGCCGGCCGAGGCATGCAGGAAGTCGTAGCCGAGCCAGCGCACCAGCAGGAAGATGAAGAAGCTGCCGGTGCCAGGGCCGAAGAAACCGTCGTAGAAGCCGATGCTCAGGCCGACCAGGCCGGCGGCCAGCAGCTCCTGCCGGCCTGAGAAGCGCGGCACATGGGTGCGGCCCAGTTCCTTCTTGGTCAGGGTATAGAGCAGCACGGCCAGCAGGATGAAGGGCAACAGCTTGCGCAGGTAATACGGCGAAACCAGGGTCACGATCCAGGCACCGGCAAAGGAGCCGGCAAAGCTCAGGCCGATGGCCGGCAGCATGGCGCCCCAGCGCATGTCGACGCGGCGGCTGTATTGCCAGGAGGCGAAGGCGGTGCCCCAGACCGAGGCCGACTTGTTGGTGCCGAACAGGGTGGCGGCGTGGGCGTTGGGGAAGGTGGCAAACAGGGCCGGCACCAGCACCAGACCGCCACCGCCCACGATCGAATCGACAAAACCGGCCAGCAGCGAGGCCAGCGACACCAGCAGAAGTTCCATGCCCTGATTGTCGCATCGGGCCCAGCTTGAAAACTGCTATAAAAACAGGAGCTGCTTACGCCCGACTGGCAAGGGCTGGCGCTGAATTTGATCGGAAAACAAAAAGGCACCGGGGTGACCGGTGCCTTGCAAACTCCATCTGCTCTGGATGGTATGAATCTTGTTGGGTTTATCGGGTGTCTTCCTCGGCTCCTCTCTCGCGGCGCCGGAGGCCCGCTTGCGAGTGGCGTGAGTTTACTCCGCTGCGTTGGGCCGCAACCCCGGGTTTTCCCTCACCCCCAACAGGCGGTTGGGGTTAGGCGCGGTTGGCGTCCTCGATGATCCAGCGCGCCGCCTTTTCCGCCATCATCAGCACCGGCGAATTGGTGTTGCCGCTGGTGATGGTGGGCATGGCGCCGGCATCGACCACGCGCAGGCCGTGGATGCCGCGCACGCGCAGCTGGGCATCGAGCACGGCCATCGGGTCGTCGGCCCGGCCCATGCGGGTGGTGCCGACCGGGTGGAAGATGGTCGAGCCGATATCACCGGCCAGCCGGGCCAAGTCCTCGTCGCTCTGGTATTGCACGCCGGGTTTGAATTCCTGCGGCTGGTACTTGGCCAGCGCCGGCTGCGCCACGATGCGGCGCGTCACGCGCAGCGAATCGGCCGCCACCTGGCGGTCTTCCGGCGTGCTCAGGTAGTTCGGTGCGATGGCCGGCGCATCCTCGAAGCGCGGGCTCTTGATCTGGACCGTGCCGCGGCTGGTCGGGTTGAGGTTGCAGACGCTGGCGGTGAAGGCGTTGAAGCTGTGCAGCGGCTCGCCGAAAGCGTCGAGCGAGAGCGGCTGCACGTGGTATTCGATGTTGGGCCAGGGCTGGGCCGGGTCGCTGCGCGTGAAGGCCCCGAGTTGGCTGGGCGCCATGCTCATTGGCCCGCTGCGCTTGAACGCGTACTCCAGCCCGATCCTGGCCTTGCCCCACCAGGAGTTGGCCAGGGTGTTGAGCGTCTTGACGCCCTTCACCTGGTAGACCGAGCGGATCTGCAGGTGGTCCTGCAGGTTGGCACCGACGCCCGGCAGCTCGTGCACCACCGGGATGCCGTGCTGCTGCAGCAGCGCCGCCGGGCCGATGCCCGAGAGCTGCAGGATCTGCGGCGAGCCGATGCTGCCGGCCGACAGCACCACTTCGCGCCGGGCGGTGACGGTGACCAGCTCTTTGCCGGTCCAGACCTGCACGCCGCTGCAGCGCTGGTTGCCATCGGGCTGGGTGTCGATCACCAGACGTGCGACCTGCGCCGAGGTCCACATCTCGAAATTGGGTCGGCCATAGCAGGTCGGGCGCAGGAAGGCCTTGGCGGTATTCCAGCGAAAGCCCTGTTTCTGATTGACCTCGAAGTAACCCACGCCTTCGTTGTTGCCGCGGTTGAAGTCCTGCGTGGCGGGAATGCCGGCCTGGACGGCGGCCTGGACGAAGGCGTCGAGCACATCCCAGCGCAGGCGCTGTTTTTCAATGCGCCATTCGCCGCCGGTCTGGTGGTGGCGCATGAGCTTGCGGTAGAGGTCGGTCCCTTTGTCTCCCGTACTGCCCTTGAGGTCCAGCAATTCGGTCGGCACACCTTTGGCGCCATGCAGCGCATCGGCGCCCTTGTAATAGTCCTCATGGTGCTTGAAGTAGGGCAACACCTGCTCCCAGCGCCAGCTGTCGTCGCCGGTCAAGTCGGCCCACTGCTCGTAGTCGCGCGACTGGCCGCGCATGTAGATCATGCCGTTGATGCTGGAGCAGCCGCCCAGCGTCTTGCCGCGCGGGTAGCGCAACGAGCGGCCGTTGAGGCCGGCAGCGGGCTCAGTGCTGTAGAGCCAGTCGGTGCGCGGGTTGCCGATGCAGTAGAGGTAGCCCACCGGAATGTGGATCCAGTGGTAATCATCCCGGCGCCCGGCCTCGATCAGCAGCACGCGCTTGCTGGCGTCCATGCTCAGGCGGTTGGCCAGCAGGCAGCCGGCGGTGCCGGCGCCAATGATGACGTAGTCGAAGGTCATGTCGCTCATTGTTCTTGTCTCCGCAGCCGTGGCCTGTTGGAATGAAGTGCCTTGATCGCAAGCCACCGCGGAACCGGCTCCGCCGGGCCGCTGGTGGCGTCCCCCCTCAGGGGGGAAGGCGGCCGTCAGGCCGACTCAGGGGGGTTACTTTGAAGTGGGCATCGCGAACTCGGCCCCCTTGGGCGTGCTCTCGGGCCAGCGCTGCATGATGGACTTCTGCTTGGTGTAGAAGCGCACGCCCTCTTCGCCGTAGGCGTGCATGTCGCCGAACAGCGAACGCTTCCAGCCGCCGAAGCCGTGCCAGGCCATGGGCACCGGGATCGGCACGTTGATGCCGACCATGCCGACCTGGATGCGGTGGCCGAATTCGCGCGCCACGTGGCCGTCGCGCGTGTAGCAGGAGACGCCGTTGCCGAACTCGTGGTCGTTGATCAGTTTCACCGCGGTGGCGAAGTCCGGCACGCGCACGCACGACAGCACCGGGCCGAAGATCTCTTCCTTGTAGATCTTCATCTCCGGCGTGACGTGGTCGAACAGCGTACCGCCCATCCAGAAACCGTTGTCGCAGCCGGCGCCAGCCGACTTGCCCTTGAACGTGCGGCCGTCCACCAGCAGCTTGGCACCTTCCTTGGCGCCGTGCTCGATGTAGCCGCTGATGCGCTGGTGCGCGATGCCGGTCACGATCGGGCCCATCTCGGCATCCAGTTCCATGCCGTTCTTCACTTTCAATGCCTTGGTCCGCTCGATCAGCTTGGGCATGATCTTGTCGGCCACGTCGCCCACCAGCACCGCCACCGAGATCGCCATGCAGCGCTCGCCGGCCGAGCCGTAAGCGGCGCCGATCAGACCGTCCACCGCCTGGTCCAGGTCGGCGTCGGGCATCACCACCATGTGGTTCTTGGCGCCGCCCAGCGCCTGCACGCGCTTGCCGTTGCGGGCACCGGTCTCGTAGATGTAGTTGGCGATCGGGGTCGAGCCGACGAAGCTGACGGCCTTCACGTCGTGGTGGGCCAGCAGCGCGTCCACGGCTTCCTTGTCGCCCTGCACCACGTTGAACACGCCGTCGGGCAGGCCGGCTTTTTTCAGCAGATCGGCCATGAAGAGCGAGGGCGAGGGGTCGATCGGGCTCGGCTTGAGGATGAAGGTGTTGCCGGTGGCAATGGCGACCGGGAACATCCACATCGGCACCATCACGGGGAAGTTGAACGGCGTGATGCCGGCCACCACGCCCAGCGGCTGGCGCATGGTCCAGTTGTCCATGCCGGTGGAGACCTGCTCGGTGAAGTCACCCTTGAGCAGCTGCGGGATGCCGGTGGCGAATTCGACGATCTCGATGCCGCGCGTGACCTCGCCTTGCGCGTCGGTGAACACCTTGCCGTGTTCGGCGGTGATCAGGCGTGCCAGGTCGTCGCGGTGGTGGTTGAGCAGTTCGAGGAACTTGAACAGGATGCGCGCGCGGCGCAGTGGCGAGGTGGCGGCCCAGGCTGGGAACGCCGCCTGCGCGGCAGCCACGGCGGTGTTGACTTCCGCCGTGCTGGCCAGTGCGGTGCGACCGCTGACGGCGCCGGTAGCGGGGTTGTAGACGTCCTGCGCGCGGCCGGACGTGCCGGCGACAACCTGGCCGGCGATGTAGTGATCAATATTTGTAATGCTCATGGCGAATGCTCCTCAGAATCCCGAAGTTTCCTAGAAAACCAGCGACTTTTCCAATGACTTGCTCAAAATTGTGATATAAATTTTGCAAATATGGCTATCGCTGCCGACCCCCAAGCCCTGCGCGCCTTCATCGCCGTCGCCCGCGAGGGAAATGTCTCGCGCGCGGCCACGCGCCTGCACCTGAGCCAGCCGGCGGTCAGCCTGCAGCTCAAGGCGCTGGCCGAAACCACCGGCCTGCAGTTGTTCACGCGCACGCCGCACGGTCTGGCGCTGACGCGCGACGGTGCGGCGTTGCTGCCGCAGGCCGAGAAAGCGCTGGCGGCCCTGAGCGACTTCAGCCAGGCCGCGCTGAGCCTGCACAGCACGGTGCGCGGCCGGCTGCGCATCGGCACCATCCTCGACCCCGAGTTCACGCGGCTGGGGGCTTTCCTGAAAGAGCTGGTGGAGTCGGCGCCGCAGATCGAAACCGAGTTGCGCCAGGGCATGAGCGGCGAGGTGCTGGACCAGATCGGGCGCGGCGAGCTCGATGTCGGCTTCTACCTGGGCCTGCCCGATGATTCGGAGCCAAAAATGACCTCTGCCCTTGCCCGGTCTGCGCCGGGTGCTATGCTTTTCGAAGCAAAAGTGCTGTCGCACTTTACCTACCGCGTGCTGGCGCCGGCCGGCTGGGGCGAGCAGGTGCTGGGGCGCGACTGGAAGGCGCTGGCCGCCTTGCCGTGGATCGCCACGCCACCGGCTTCCGCCCACCACCGCCTGCTGGCCAGCGTCTATGAGCCCCTGGGCCTGCATCCGCGCCAGGTGGCGCTGGTCGACCAGGAGGCCTCCATGCTCGACCTGGTGCGCTCCGGCGTGGGGCTGTCGCTGGTGCGCGACGCCATCGCCATGAACGAGGCGCAGGCGCGCGGCCTGGTGATCGCCGACCGCGTCAGCCTGGACTGCCGGCTCAGCTTCATCTGCCTCAAGGCGCGCCGCAGCGAGCCGGTGGTGGCCAGTGCCTGGGCGGCGCTGGCGCAGGTGTGGCGCTGAGCCGCGCGGCGTTTCAGCGCGCCATGTAGCCCATCCACGGCCAGTAGGTGACGCCCAGCAGCAGCACCAGCGCGTAGGCGATCACGGTCAACACCAGGCCGGTGCGTACGAAGTCCTTCACCGTGAAGGTGTCGGTGCCGTAGGCCACCATGTTCTGCGGCGCATTGACCGGCAGGATGAAGCCGAAGCTCACCACGAACTGAAAGAGCATGGTCATGCCGACCAGGTTCATCGGTGTTGCGTCAGGCGAGCCGGCGATCTGCTGCAGCACGCTGATCATGATCGGGATCATGGCCGAGGCCAGCGCCGTGGCGCTGGCAAAACCCAGGTGCACCACGATCAGGAACAGCGACAGCAGGGCCAGGATCATGAAGGCCGAGGCGCCGGCCAGGCCGAGGTTGGCGACGATGATGTTGGCCAGCCAGGCGGCGGCCTTGGTCTGCAGCAGTGCGGTGCCCAGGCTGATGCCGGTGCCGAACAGCACGATGGTGCCCCACGGAATCCTCGACTGCGCCTGCCGCCAGCCCATCACGCCGATGCCGGGCGTGAACATCAGCGCGATGGCGGCGATGGTGGTGGACGAGGTGTCGAAGGGGTGCAACACCTTCTCGGTAGCCCAGAAACCGAGCAGCACCAGCATGATGGTCAGCAGCTTCTTCTCGGCAAAGGTCATCGGCCCCAGGTCGTGCAGCGCCTGGCGGATGGTTTCCTTGCCGCCGGCGATCTCCTCGGTCTCGGGCGGCATCATCTTGATCATCACGAAGTACAGCGCGATCGACATCAGGATCGACCACGGGGCGGCGGCGATTAGCCAGTCGCCCCAGGTGATGGTGGTCTTGAAGGTCTTCTCGATGAAGCCGATGGCCACCATGTTCTGCGCCGCGGCGGTCTTCACGCCGACGTTCCAGATCGAGGCCGCCTGCGCGGTGGCAATCATCAGCATGCCGGCAAAGCGCGAGCGCTTGTCGACGCCGAAGGCCAGGATGATGCCCATGATGATGGGCACCAGGCAGGCGACGCGTGCCGTGGTCGAAGGCACCAGGAAGGACAGCACGATGCCGACCAGGATGGCGCCGATCAGCACGTGGTTGGTGCGCGCGCCCACTTTGGACAGGATGAACAGCGCAATGCGCTTGTCCAGCCCGGTGATGGTCATGGCTGCCGACAGGAAGCAGGCCGCCGCCACCAGCGCCAGCGCGGTGTTGGCAAAGCCGCCCAGCGCCAGCGTGAGGGCGGCGCTGGTGCCGAGCACGGCTTCCGGCTTGGCGGCGTTGGGGGCCATGCCGAGCATGAAGGCCATCAGGGTGGTGATCAGCACGGCGCTGATGGCGTAGTCCACCGCCTCGGTGGCCCACAGGATCACCGAGAACAGCAGCAGTGCCAACATGATCTGGCCGGCCGCCGGTAGCCCTTGCGGCGTGGGCAGCAGCATGACGCCGATCAACGCGATGAGCGCGGCGATCAATCCTGTCATGTTCACGGACTCGTGCGCGCTGTCTTTCGCGCCGCTTGCAGCTTGAGTGGTTGCCATGCGGTCTCCTTCGTTATGGGTTGATCGGCCGGGACATGCCTGACGTGACCGACTGTAGCGTCTGTGTGCCTCTGTAACAAGCCCCCGATTTCTGCCGGATGCAGACCTACACTACCGGCTCTTCAACTCTTGCTGACATGACGAATCGAATGAAAGTCCGTTCTCTTCCCTCCTGCGCCCGCCAACCCTTGCTGTGTGCCGGCCTGCTGCTGGCGGGTACGGTGGCATCGGCCCATGACGGCGGCACCTTGCTGGGTGGTGGCCTTGGCGCGGCTGCCGGCGCCGTCATCGGCCAATCGGTCGGCGGCAAGAACGGCGCCATTGTCGGCGGCGCCGTCGGCGGTGCCACGGGTGCTGCGGTCAGCACCAAGGGCTCGGGCCAGAGCGGCGCCATGGTGGGGGGGGCCATCGGTGGCGGCGCGGGGGCGGCGGTCGGCCAGTCGGTTGGCGGCAAGAACGGCGCCATCCTCGGTGCCGGCATCGGTGGTGCCACGGGCGCGACGTTGGGCAAGGGCGCGACGCAACAAACCGGCTACGAACGCGAGGGGCATTTCAAGCACGGCCATGGCGAGCGCGACTTTGATGACCACCCCGGGCGCGGCCACGCCTACGGCCGGTACAAGGACCGGGATTGAGCGTGCGCTGAAGGCGCCGCGCGCCTACGTGCCTCAGCGGCCCGGCCACTGCGGCTTGCGTTTTTCCTGGAAGGCCTGCTGGCCTTCCTTGGCATCTTCCGTCAGCGTGAACAGGGCGATCTGGCTTTCGGTGAAGGCCATCGCCTCCTCAAAGCCCATGGCCTCGATCTTCTTCATGGTGTACAGGCCGCGCCGGATGGCGGCCGGCGACTTGTCGAGCAGGCGCTCGAGCAGCCATTGCAGCCGCGCATCGACGTCGTCGTCGACGTAGTTCACCAGGTCCAGCGCCAGGGCCTCGGTGGCCGTGATGGGTTCGCCGGTCAGGCACATCTCGGCCAGCTTGCGCCGCGGAATCAGGTGCTGCATGACGCTCAGCACTTGCGCCGGGAACACGCCCACCTTGACCTCGGGCAAGCCGAACACCGCGTGGCGCGCCGCCACCGCCAGGTCGCACATGCTCAAGAGCCCCATGCCGCCGGCCATGCAGGCGCCGTTGACGCGTGCGATCAGCGGCACCGTGCTGGTTTTGGCAGCGCGCAGCACCTGGGCCACGTGGCCATGCGGCTCCGAGTAGTCGGTGGTGAAGGCCTGGCTGGCCTGCAGGTCGGCGCCGGCGCAAAAGGCTTTTTCGCCGGCGCCGGTGATGACGATGGCGCGGATGTCGCGCTGAGCCTGCGCCGCCTGGATGGCCTGCGCCATGGCAGCCAGCACGCCGTGGCTGACGGCATTGCGGCGCGCCTCGCGGTTGATGGTCAGCCACAGCACGGGGCCGCGCTGTTCGCTCAGTAAATCATTCGTGGCATTGGTGTCGCTCATGGGGTCTCCTCAGGCTCGCATGCAGTGCCCGTATTGTGGCGGCGAATTGAGGGACGCTTTGATCTGGCCCATGCCTGCTGCTTGCATGTACCATCAGACCCATACAGCCTTTGCCGCCGCGCATCCATGGACGACACCACGCCACGCCTGACCCGGCAGACCTTGCCGCAGGGCCCCTGCGCGCTGCTGCAGGGCCAGTGGGCGGCGGCGGCGCTGTCCGAGCCGCAGGTCTGGAGCGCCTTGCAGCGCGCGCTGCAGTCCGCCACGACCGGCCCGCAGGCCGTGCAGTGCTGGGACCTGCGCCAGCTGCTGCGACTGGACCACACCGGCGCGCAGTTGCTGTGGAACAGCTGGGGCCGACGCTGGCCGGAACGACTGGAAACACTGCCGGCGCAACGCGCCATGCTGGAGCGGGTGGCGCGCTACACGGCGCCGCCGCCGCCGCTGGTGCGCATGAGCGCGAGCCAACTCTTTTTCGAGCTGGGCGGGCTGGTGCTGCGCACGGTCGACCATGGGCGCGGTCTGTTGCGCCTGATCGGCCAACTCGCGCTCGATACCTTGTATCTGGTACGCCATCCGCGCCTGGGGCCGTGGCGCGACTTCTCGGGCCATCTGTACCACATCGGTGCCACCGCCCTGCCGATCACCGCGCTGGTCGGCTTTCTGATCGGCGTGGTGCTGGCCTACCTGATGTCGCAGCAGCTCAAGCTGTTTGGCGCCGATCCCTTCATCGTCAACATCCTGGGCATCTCGCTGATCCGCGAGCTCGGGCCGGTGCTGGCGGCCATTCTGATCGCCGGGCGCTCCGGTTCGACCATCACGGCGCAGATCGGCGTGATGCGCGTGACCGAGGAACTCGATGCCATGCGCGTACTCGGCATTGCACGCGGTTTCCGGCTGGTGCTGCCGCGCGTGATGGCGATGGCGCTGACCATGCCGCTGCTGTCGGTCTGGACCACCATGGCCGCCATGCTGGGCGGCATGCTGGCCTCCGATCTGGTGATGGGCGTGACGCCTGCGTACTTCGTCTCCACCCTGCCCGACGCGGTGAAGGCTTCCAACCTCACGCTGGCGGTGGCCAAGTCGGCGGTGTTCGGCGTCTTCATCGCCTTGATCGGGTGCCATTACGGCCTGCGCGTCAAACCGAATACCGAGAGCCTGGGCCAGGGCACCACGGCCTCGGTGGTGACGTCAATCACGGTGGTGATCCTGGTCGATGCGCTGTTCGCGGTCGTGTTCAAGGATGTGGGGATATGAGCATGAACACGCCGTCTTCCGGCACCCCGGTGGTGGAGATCGAGCAGCTGTGCTCGGCGTTTCGCACCGCCGGGCGGGAGTTCGTGGTGCACCGCGATCTGGACTTGCGCATTGGTGCCGGCGAACTGGTGTCCATCGTCGGCGGTTCGGGCAGCGGCAAGACCGTGCTGTTGCGCCAGATGCTCGGGCTGGAGCGGCCACGCAGCGGGCGCGTCACGGTGATGGGCCGGCCGGCAGCGCGCCTGGGCGAGCCGGGCGCAGCCAGCCGGGTGGGCATGCTGTTCCAGCACGGCGCCTTGTTCTCGGCCTTCAGCGTGCTGGACAACGTCGCCTTTCCATTGCGCGAACTCGGCACCCTGCCGGACGATCTGGTGCGCGATGTCGCGCTGGTCAAGCTGCAGATGGTGGGGCTCGATCCTTCGCAGGCAAACAAGATGCCCGCCAACCTGTCGGGCGGCATGATCAAGCGCGTGGCGCTGGCGCGGGCCCTGGTCATGGACCCCCCTCTGCTGCTGCTGGACGAGCCCACCGCCGGACTCGATCCGGACAGCGCCGATGCCTTGTGCGATCTGCTGCGCTCGCTGCATCGCGAACTGGGCCTGACGGTGGTGATGGTCACGCACGATCTGGATACCTTGTTCGAGCTCAGCACCCGCGTGGCGGTGCTGGCCGACCACAAGGTCATCGTCAGCGGCGCGCCGCGCGAGGTGATGGCCTTCGACCATCCCTTCATTCGCGAGTTCTTTCTCGGCGAACGGGGCCAGCGTGCCGTCGCCTTGTTGCATGAGCCGCCGATCGCAGTGTAGAAAGAGACCTTATGGAAAACAAAGCCCATGCCCTTGCCGCCGGCGCCTTCGTGCTGCTGCTCTCCGCCTTGCTGGTGGCGCTGGCCGTCTGGCTCACGCGGGACGCTGGCGAGCAGCTGGTCTACGACGTCTCCACCGGCGACTCGGTGACCGGCCTGCAGGAACAGGCCTCGGTGCGTTTTCGCGGCGTCAAGGTGGGCAAGGTGACCGGCATCGGCTTTGACCCGCAGGTGCCGGGCAATGTGCTGGTCCACATCGCGGTCGCTGCCGATACGCCCGTCACCCGCTCGACTTTCGCCGCGCTCGGTTTTCAGGGCGTGACCGGCATCGCCTTCGTGCAGCTCGACGACACCGGCCAGTCGAAGGAACGGCTGCCCTCCAGCAACGAGCATCCGGCCCGCATCCCGATGCAACTCGGTCTGGTGGGTCAGCTCTCCGCGCAAAGCGGTCGCATCCTGGCCCAGCTGGAAGAAACCAGCCGGCGCGTCAATCAGTTGCTGGCGGCGGAGAACCAGCAGACGCTGATGACAAGCATCGGTGCCATCGGGCAGGCCGCGGCCAGCCTGCCGCCGGTGATGAAAGATGCCGGCAGTGCGCTGCAATCCTTGCGCGCAGCGGCCGGCAGCGTGGCCGGCAGCGCCGACGAGGTGAAACAGGCGGCGGCCGACTACGGGCGACTGGCGCAGCGGGTGCAGCAACCCGGCGGTCCGCTGGATCAAGTGTCGCAAGAGACCGGTACCTTGCTGCGTCTGAACCGCGCGTTGGACGAGACCAGCCGCGCCGCGCGCCAGGTCGGGCGTGTGGCTGGCTCGCTGCAGGACAACCCGCAGGTCTTGCTGCTGGGGCCGGGGCCGGCTTTGCCCGGTCCGGGCGAACCGGGTTTTGTTACCCCGCTGGTCATGCAAGGGGGAAAGCCATGAGGGATGCTATGAATTCAAGAGCTGATTGCGCTTGTTTGACAAGGGGTGTGGCCACTTTTGTGCTTGCCTTGACGGCGCTGCTGTCGGGTTGTGCCCTGCCTGAGCGGGGGCCCAGCCCGCTGCTGTACGACTTTGGTACCCGCCCTTTGGCTGCGGCACCTGCGCCCGCCACGGCGGCGCTGCCGGCGCTGGCGATCACGGTGCAGGCCACGCCGGCACTTGATGGCAATGCCATGCTCTACCGCCTGGCCTATGCCGATGGGCAGCAGTTGCGGGCCTACACCCTGGCGCGCTGGGCCATGCCGCCGGCCGAACTGGTGCAGCAGCGCCTGCGCGAGGGCTTGAGCAGCCAGTTCACGGTGCTGCGTCCGGGCGAAGGGTCACAACGCGTGCTGCAGCTGGAGCTGGACGAGTTCAGCCAGGTGTTCGATGCCGCAGACAAAAGCAACGGCCTGCTGCGCTTGCGCGCCACCGTGCGCCAGCGCCTGCCGTCGGGTGAACGCATGATGGCGCAGCGCACGGTGGCGGTGCAGCGCCCGGCGCCGAGCGCGGATGCCGCCGGTGGCGTGCGTGCCTTGAGCGCCGCCACCGATGCCGCGGTGGACGAACTGGTGCAGTGGCTGCGGCAGTGGCGTTGACGCTAGGTTGAGGCGGCGCCGCCGGTTGCTGCCGGCGTGCGGCGGCGGAACATGCCGTAGCCCTCCATGTGCAGCACCTTGTCGCCGTGCTGGTTGTGCATCTCCCACGCGGTGCGCACCAGGCCGACATCCGGGCGGCTGGCCATGGGCCGGCTCTCCAGGATGGTGTGGCTCAGGGAAAGCGTGTCGCCGGGAAACACCGGCTTGAGCCACTTCAGGCTTTCCAGTCCGGGCGATCCCAGGCTGGCGGCCTCGCTGAGGAAGTTGTCCACCATCAGGCGCATGGCCATGGCGCAGGTGTGCCAGCCGCTTGCGCACAGGCTGCCGAACACCGAGGCTTGGGCGGCCGCCTCGTCGAGGTGAAAGGGCTGCGGGTCGAACTGGCTCGCGAAAGCGAGGATCTGCTCTTTCGTCGGGCTCACGCTGCCGAGCTGGTGGGTTGAGCCGGGGGCGAGGTCTTCCCAGTAGTATTTGATGGTCTTCGTGTTCATCAGCGTCCTCCTGTCAGGTCCAGAATGCTGCCGGTGGCGTAGCTGGCTTCGTCGGACAGCAGCCAGACGATGGCGTTGGCGATTTCCTGCGCCGTGCCAGGGCGCTGCATCGGAATCTGCGGTGCCAGCCGCTGCGCGCGGTCGGGCTGGCCGCCGCTGGCATGGATCTCGGTGTCAATGATGCCGGGCCGCACGGCGTTGACGCGCACGCCCTCGGTGGCCACCTCGCGCGCCAGGCCGAGCGTGAAGACGTCGACCGCACCCTTGGCCGCCGCATAGTCCACGTACTGGTTCGGCGCGCCCAGCGTGGCGGCCACGCTGCTCACATTGACGATGGCGCCGCCGCTGCCGCCATGGCGCGTGCTCATGCGCCGCACCGCCTCGCGCGCGCACAGCAGGGTGCCGAAGACGTTGATCTCGAACATGCGGCGCCAGCGCGCCAGGCTCTGTTCGTCCACACGCTGCGCCGTATCGACCACGCCGGCGTTGTTCACCAGCGCCGTCAGCCGGCCGAGCTTGGCGTCGACCTTCTCGAACATGGCCAGCACCTGCGCCTCATCGGCCACGTCGGCCTGCACCGTGATGGCGTTGCCGCCGCTGGCACGGATCTGCCGCACCACGTCGTCGGCCGCCAGCGAGTTGGCTGTGTAGTTGACCGCCACCGCATAACCGCGCTGCGCAGCCAGCAAGGCCGTGGCGGCGCCGATGCCGCGGCCGCCGCCGGTGATGAGTAGCACTGGGTTCAAAACCGCTCTCCTGCAAATGAATGAGTGACAAGATACCATTCCTGAAAATACTTGGAGACACGCATGAGTCGCACGGTTGACTACTACTTCGCCCCCCAAAGCCCCTGGACCTACCTGGGCCACCAGCGTTTCGCCGCCATGGCCCAGGCCGCCGGCGCCGCCGTGCGCGTGCGGCCGGTCGATCTGGGCGGCAAGGTGTTCCCGATTTCCGGCGGCCTGCCGCTGCCCAAGCGCGCGCCGCAGCGCCAGGCCTACCGGTTGCTGGAGCTCAAGCGCTACAGCGACTACCTGCAGATGCCGCTGCATCCCCAACCCAAATACTTTCCGGTCAGCGGCGACGATGCGGCCGGCCTGATCATCGCCGTCGACCTGCACGACGGCACGGCGGCGGCCATGAAGCTCACCGGCGCGGTGCTGGCCGCAGTGTGGGCGCAGGAGCGCAACATTGCCGACGAGAAAGTGCTGGCCGAGCTGCTGGCCGAGCAGGGGCTGGATGCCAAGCGGCTGGAGCAGGCCTACAGCCAGACGGTGCAGGAGCGCTACGAGGCCTACACGCAGCAGGCGATCGAGGCCGGTGTCTTTGGTGCGCCCAGCTATTGTGTCGACGGCGAGATTTTCTGGGGCCAGGACCGGCTCGACTTCGTCGAGCGCAAGCTCCAGTCCCTTTGAACCCAAGAAGCACGGAGAAAACCAGATGGGCCAGTTCATCGACCTGAAAGCCGCCGACGGCTTCACTTTCCCGGCCTATGTGGCACAGCCCGCCGCCAAGCCGCGCGGAGCCGTGGTGGTGCTGCAGGAAATCTTCGGCGTCAACGCGCACATCCGCGCCGTGGCCGACGGTTATGCCGTCGCCGGTTATCTGGCGGTGGCACCTTCGACCTTTCACCGCGTCAAGCAAGGGGTCGAGCTCGGCTATGCGCCGGACGACATGAGTGCCGGTGCGGCGCTCAAGGCCGCAGTGGAAGCCATGGGCATGAAGGTCGAAGCACCGGGCGTGCTGCAGGACATCCAGGCCGCCATCGACCACGCGGCCCAGGCCGGCAAGGTGGGGGTGGTCGGCTATTGCTGGGGCGGCCTGCTGGCCTGGCGCAGCGCCTGCCTGCTCAATGGCGTGAGCGCGGTCGTGCCCTACTACGGCGGCGGTATCACGGCGCCGGTGGAAATCGCGCGCACGCCGAAGTGCCCGGTGCTGGCGCATTTCGGCGAGAAGGATCACTGGATTGCGCTCGACGGTGTGGCGGCGTTCCAGAAAGCGCATCCTGACGTCGAGACGCACATCTACCCGGCCAACCACGGCTTCAACTGCGACCATCGCGGCGCCTACGACGCCACGGCCGCCACCTTGGCGCGCGAGCGCACATTGGCTTTTTTCGCCCAACACCTCGGGTGAGCCTCATGCGCCGGCCTGCGACCTTCAGCTGTTTCAAGGCGCTGGCCCCCGTCAAATATGCGTTGGTCGCTCTTGTTTTAGGAGCGTTGGCTGGGCCGGCGCAGGCGGCCGACTACAGCGGGCCGCTGTTCGACGCCCATCTGCACTACAACGAGGAGGCCTGGAACGGCCAGGCCGGCCCGCACCCGCTGAGCGACGTGCTGGCGCGCATGCAGCGCAATGGCGTGCAGGCCATCATCGCCAACAGCCGGCCCAACGACGGCACGAAGGCGCTGGCCGAGGCTCGGACACAGACGCTCGCAGCCGGCGTGACCGTGGTGCCCTTCATCCGCCTGTACCGCAACCGCGACGACTACAGCAACTGGTTCCAGGACGAGAGCATCTACGCCATGGTGCAGGCCGAGTTCGCGCGCGGCACCGCGGCCGGTCCCTACCGCGGCATCGGCGAGTTCCATCTCTACGACAGCGCCAACGCCAACGGCCCGGTGGCCAAAAAGCTGATGCAGTTTGCCGAGCAGAACGGGCTGGCGGTGCTGGCGCACGTGGACGATGTGGCGATCGACCTGTTGCTGGCGCACGCACCGAAAACGCGGCTGATCTGGGCCCATACCGGCATCGGCGGCACGCCCGTCGCGCGGGTGGATGCGCTGCTGGCGAAATACCCGCAACTGATGGGCGAGCTGTCCTACCGTCCGGGGCTGACCTGCGACGAGGGGCGGCTGTGCCCCGAATGGCGCGCGCTGTTGCTCAAGTACCCGACACGCTTCCTGATCGGCTCCGACACCTGGATCAACCAACGCTGGCTGTACTACGACGACTTGATGCACGGTTACCGACGCTGGCTCGGCGACTTGCCGCCGGCGGTGGCGCATCGCATCGCCTGGGACAACGGCGCCGCGTTGTTCCTGACGCCCAAGCCCTGAGTCCATGGCCATTGCGTTGCCGCTGTTTCCGCTGCAGACCGTTCTGTTTCCCGGCGGTGTGCTGCCGCTGCGCATCTTCGAGGTGCGTTACCTCGATCTGATTGGCCGCTGTCACAAGGAGGGAGCACCCTTCGGGGTGGTGAGCCTGACACAGGGTCAGGAGGTGCGCCAGCGCGGAACGAATGCAGCCGACGGCGAGGCCTTTGAGACGGAATCTTTCCAAACGGTCGGCACGCTGGCGCACATCGTCGCGCTGGAGCGCCCGCAGCCGGGGTTGATGGTGATCCGCTGCCACGGCGGCCGGCGTTTTCGCCTGAACAGCAGCGAGCAGCTCAAGCATGGGCTGTGGGTGGGGCAGGTGGAGTGGCTGCCCGATGACCCGCCGGTACCGGTGCCTCCGGACCTGGCGCATGTGCGGCGCGGGCTGGAACAGTTACTGGCCCACATGCAGGCGCAGGCGGGCGATGATGATGCGGCCATCCGTGCGTTGCCGGTCCAGGCGCCCTACCACTGGGACGACTGCGGCTGGCTGGCGAATCGCTGGTGCGAGTTGCTGCCGCTGAGCCCGCAGCTCAAGCAGCAATTCCTGGCGCTGGACAACCCGCTGTTGCGGCTGGAACTGGTGGCCGATTTGCTCGAGCACCTCAAGATCGGCGACCCGCCCGCAGCGAAGCCGATCTGATTCAGCGCCCGCTGCGCTCCAGATAGCGTTTGCGCCAGAACAGCAGCGCCAGCGCCAGCGCGATCAGGCCCATGGAGGTCATGGCCCACCAGAAGCCGCTGGCGCTGTGCAGCAGCGGGATGTGCTCGAAATTCATGCCGAAAATACCGGCGATCAGATTGAGTGGCAGGAAGATGGCCGTCAGCACCGTGAGCGTGCGCATGATGTCGTTGGTGCGGTTGCTCTGGGCATTGAAGTGCATCTGCACCGCGGTTTCGGCGCTTTGTTCCAGCCGGCGCACATGGTGCACCACGCGCTCGATGTGCTCCAGCACGTCGCGGCTGCGCACCTGCAGCAGATCACGCTCGCGCTGTTCGGCGGACGTGTGTGCCTCGGGCCAGGTCTTGACAGTCTCGATCCAGTCCTGGATGGCGGCGCGCTGGTCCTCGCAGACTTCGTCGAGCTGGTGCAGCGAGAGGCGCGCTTCGAGCAGGGCGGCCCAGTTGTTGAAGCGGGTGCGCGGGTTGAGCAACTCGGTCTGCCAGTGGTCGAGCTGGCGCGTCAGTTCGCGCCGCAATTCCAGAAAACCGTCGACCATCTGGTTGACGATGCGCAGCATCAGGTCGGCCGCCGACGTCGGCAGGCGGCTGCTGGCGTTGCGGATGTCGGTGGCCGTGGCTTGCAACAAGCGCGCGGCATAGGCATCGCGCGCCGCGCAGTCGACCGGGTGCACCGTCAGCAGCACGCGCTCGAACACCGCAAAGCCGACCGGGCTGGTGTCGAGGTGCTTGAGGATTGGCGGGCCGCTGCGCTTCTGCGGTTTGACCGGCGTCTGGGCGGCGGCCTCCGCCGCGCTGCCTGCGGCCGCCAGCCGTCGAAACACCAGCAGGTCGTACTGCGAGGTGTAATCGAAGTGCGAAGGCAACTGCGGGTTCAGCAGGTCGGAGATGTGCAGGTCCAGCAGTTGCAGGCTGCACAAGGCCTGCAGCATCGCCTGGAGGGGCGCCAGCTGGTCGCCGAATTCCTGGCGCGTGCAGGCGATCCAGACATGGCCCTGCGCGGGCAGGCGGTCCGGCAGGGCGGCGCTTTCCACCACACCGCCGGGACTGATGCTGAAAACGCGCATGGGACGTTGGACTGCCGAAGTGATGAGTTAAACAGGCCTGAAGCTCTTGTCCAATATGCGCGAAGTGCTATTTGTTTTGTAGCAAACGGGCGGCAGCGATAGCGAAGTAGGTCAGCACGCCATCGGCACCGGCACGCTTGAAGGCCAGCAGGCTTTCCATCATCACCGCGTCGTGGTCAAGCCAGCCGTTTTGCGCTGCGGCCTTCAGCATGGCGTACTCGCCCGACACCTGGTAGGCGAAGGTCGGCATGCGGAACTCGTCCTTGACGCGGCGCACCACGTCCAGGTAGGGCATGCCGGGCTTGACCATCACCATGTCGGCGCCCTCGGCGATGTCCATCGCCACTTCGCGCAGGGCCTCGTCGGTGTTGGCCGGGTCCATCTGGTAGACCTTCTTGTTGCTCTTGCCCAGGTTGGAGGCCGAGCCGACCGCGTCGCGGAACGGGCCATAGAAGGCGCTGGCGTACTTGGCGCTGTAGGCCATGATGCGGGTGTGCACCAGACCGCGGGCTTCGAGCGCGTTGCGGATGGCGCCGATGCGGCCGTCCATCATGTCGCTGGGCGCCACGATGTCGACGCCGGCTTCGGCCTGGGTCAGCGCCTGCTGCGTCAGGATGGCCACCGTTTCGTCATTCAGGATGTAGCCGGTCGCATCCAGCACGCCGTCCTGGCCGTGGCTGGTGAAGGGGTCGAGCGCCACGTCGGTCATGACGCCGAGTTCGGGGAAGTGTTGCTTGAGTTCGCGCACCACATGCGGTACCAGACCCTTGGGATTGAGTGCTTCCTTGCCATCCGGGGTCTTGAGGGCCGGGTCGATCACCGGAAACAGGGCCATGGCCGGAATGCCGAGTTCGACGCATTCCTCGGCCACCGGCAGCAACAGGTCCAGGCTGAGGCGCTCGACGCCGGGCATGGAGGCCACGGCTTCGCGGCGCTGTTGGCCGTCCACCACAAACACCGGGTAGATCAGATCATGGGCCGTCAGCGTGTGTTCGCGCACCAGGTTGCGGGTGAAGTCGTCGCGGCGCAGCCGGCGCGGCCGGCCCAGAGGGTAGGGTGCATAAGGGGTCGTCATGGGGAAAATTGTGCCTGAATCTGGCTTGTCGGGGCGGAATTCGTCGAGCGGACCGCTTCCGTGACGGCCCCGGTACGATTGATTCGAGTCAAGCAAATGTAAAAAAATGTTAGCTATTCCGCTTGAAATCATCCCCCGGTTTTGTTAGATTTGCGTCAGGCGGGTGACCGCCTCCCGCTTTTCCTCCCTGAGCGGGGCCTTGATGTGTGACAGCAAAAAAGGCTTGCAACCCCAGCTTCGGCTGGGGTTTTTTTTGGCGCTGGTCCGCTTCGCTTAACTTTGCTGTGCAAAGTGAGCTGCCGCTGAAACCTGCTGCGCAGGTTTTGTCTTCGGCATGGGACAGGTATCGGTCTAAACTCGGCCCATGCTCTGGGTTAAATCGCTCCATATCGTCTTCGTGGCCAGCTGGTTTGCCGGTCTGTTCTACTTGCCGCGTATCTTCGTCAACCTGGCCATGGTGCCGATAGATTCCGTGGCCGAGCGTGAGCGCCTGCTGCTGATGGCGCGCAAGCTCATGCGCTTCACCACGATGCTGGCGGTACCGGCACTGGTCTTCGGTGTCTGGCTCTGGCTTGGCTACGGCATCGGCAAGGGGCCGGGCAACGGCTGGCTGCATGCCAAGCTGGCGGTGGTCGTGCTGGTCCTGGGCTACCACCACAGTTGTGGCGTTCTGCTGAAGAAATTCCAGCGCGGTGAGTGCCGGCGCAGCCATGTCTGGTTTCGCTGGTTCAACGAAGTCCCCGTCCTGCTGCTGCTGGCGGCCGTCATCCTGGTGGTGGTCAAACCCTTCTGAGGCCGGACGCCGTGCACAAGACCTCTGCCTGGCCTCTGGCCCTGGTCTATGCCGGCCTGATCTTCTACGCCAGCCTGTATCCCTTTGCCGACTGGCGTGACCAGGGCGTCGCGCCCTGGGACTTTCTGTGGGCGCCTTTCCCTCAGTACTGGACCGGCTTCGACCTGATCTCCAATGTGCTGGGTTATGCCCCGCTGGGATTCCTGCTGGCGCTCAGCGCTCTGCGCACCGGCCGTGGTGCGCATGCCGTGCGCCATGCCACGCTGGCAGCACTCGGGCTTTCCCTGCTGATGGAGACGCTGCAGGTCTACCTGCCAACGCGCGTGCCGTCGAATGTGGACTTCGTGCTCAACTTGCTGGGCGCCTGGACCGGGGCCGTGCTGGCCACCTTGCTGGAGCGGCTGGGCGCGCTGTCGCGCTGGAGCCGTTTTCGCGCCCGCTGGTTCGTACCCGATGCGCGTGGTGCGCTGGTGCTGCTGGCCTTGTGGCCGCTGGCGCTGCTGTTTCCGGCGCCCGTGCCGCTGGGGTTGGGCCAGGTGTTCGAGCGGCTCGAAGCCGGCTTGGCCGATCTGCTGCTGGACACGCCGTTTCTGGAATGGCTGCCTGTGCGCGAGCTGGAGTTGCAGCCACTGGTGCCGGGCGCCGAGCTGACGTGCGTGCTGTTGGGGGCTTTGATGCCTTGCTTGCTGGGTTACTGCGTCATTCGTGCCAAGGCCCGTCGGGCGGTGTTTGTGCTGGCGGTGCTGGGTGTTGGTGTTGGCGCCACCGCCTTGTCCGCGGCGCTGAGCTACGGGCCGATGCATGCCTGGGCCTGGTTCGAACTGCCGGTGCAGGTCGGCCTGGCGCTGGCGCTGGTGGTGGCCTTGCTGTTGCTGGGGGTGCCTGAGCGCACCAGCGCCGCCCTGATGCTGCTGGCGCTGGGCGTATTTCTCAGCATCATCAACCAGGCGCCGACCAGTGCCTATTTTGCGCAGACCCTGCAGACCTGGGAGCAGGGGCGCTTCATCCGCTTCCATGGCCTGGCCCAGTGGCTGGGCTGGCTATGGCCCTATGCCGCCTTGCTGTATGTACTCACGCGCGTCTGGCGGCAAGGGGCGAAAAACTAGAATGGCCTCATGAACGCCCCCAAGAATCCGCAAACACCGCCGTCTTCCTACTATCAGCGGCACATCTTCTTCTGTCTCAACGAGCGCTCCGACGGTTCGGAGTGCTGTGCCCGTCATCAGGCGCAAGAAGCGTTCGACCGCTGCAAATCACTGGTCAAGGCTGCCGGCCTGGCTGGCGCCGGCCAGGTGCGCGTGAACAAGGCCGGTTGCCTGGACCGCTGTGCCGCCGGCCCGGTGGCCGTGGTCTATCCGGAGGCGGTCTGGTACTCCTATGTCGACACGAGCGACATCGACGAAATCGTCGAGTCGCACCTGAAAAACGGCCAGGTGGTCGAGCGCCTGCTGACGCCGCCGCATCTGGGGCGTTGAGATGAATTCACAGACTGAACGTCTGCGACTGGACGGTCCGGCCGGGGTCATCGAGGCGCTGAGCGACGCGCCATCACTGGCGCCCGGTGCGGCCCCGCGCGGCACGGCCATCATCGCGCACCCGCATCCGCTGTTTGGCGGCACCATGGACAACAAGGTGGTGCAGACGCTGGCGCGCGCCTTCGTCCAGTGCGGCTGGCGTGCCGTGCGCTTCAATTTCCGCGGCGTCGGCGCCACCGAAGGGGTGCACGACGAAGGCCGGGGCGAGGCGCAGGATCTGCTGGCCGTGGCGCAGCAATGTGCGCCGGAAGGGCCGCTGGCGCTGGCCGGCTTTTCCTTTGGCTCTTTCGTCATGAGCCAGGCGCTGCAGACGCTGTGGCCGGCGCGCACGATCGAGAAGCTGGTGTTCATCGGTACTGCTGCCAGCCGCTTCCAGGTGGCCGCGCTGCCGCCCGAGGCGCATGAGCGCACGCTGGTGGTTCACGGCGAGCATGACGACACCGTACCGCTGAGCGCCGTCATGGACTGGGCGCGGCCGCAGGTGTTGCCGGTGACCGTGATTCCCGGCGGCAGCCATTTCTTCCATGGGCAATTGCCTCTTTTGAAAAACCTGGTGGTTCGCCACCTCAGCTCACCTGTCTGATGAAAAAACTGTTTCTTGCTCTGATGGCCGCTTTGTGTGTGGTCAGTGTTCCCGTCGCTGCCCAGGGGATGCCGCAACCGCCCGAAATCGCGGCGCGTTCTTATCTGCTGCTCGATGTCACGGCCAACCAGGTGCTGGCCGCCAAGGACATCGACAGCCCGGTCGAGCCGGCTTCGCTGACCAAGCTGATGACCCAATATCTGGTGTTCGATGCCTTGCGTTCCAAGAAGATCGATCTCAAGCAGACCCTGCCGGTGAGCGAGCGGGCCTGGCGTATGCCGGGGTCGCGCATGTTCATTGACCCGAAGATGCAGGTGCCGGTGGACGACCTGATCAAAGGCATGATCGTGCAGTCGGGCAATGACGCCACGATGGCCCTGGCCGAAGGCATCGGCGGCACGGCCGAGCGCTTTGTGCAACTCATGAATGAGCAGGCCAGGGCCCTGGGCATGAAGTCGACCAGCTACAAGAATCCGGAGGGGTTGACCGAGGCCGGCCACACCACCACTGCGCGGGACTTGAGCATTCTGGCCACGCGGCTGATGCAGGACTTTCCGGAGTACATGCACTATTACGCCATCCGGAAATACCGCTACGCAGGCACGCCTTCTGCCAACGATACCAACCGCAATCTGCTGCTGTTCCGCGATCCGACGGTCGATGGTCTGAAGACCGGCCATACGGAGGCGGCGGGCTACTGCCTGATCGCCACGGCCAAGCGCGATTTCCCGAATCTGGGCAAGCCGGGCGCCGCGCCTGGCTCGCCCGAGGCGGTCGGCCCGAGGCGCCTGCTGTCCATTGTGCTGGGTACTGTCAGTGAACAGGCGCGTGCCAACGAGTCGCAAAAATTGTTGAACTGGGGCTACACCGCGTTCGAGGCCGTCAAATTGTTCGAAGCCAACCAGGCGGTGGTCACGGCCGGCGTCTGGAAGGGCAAGTCCTCGCAGATCGGCCTGGGTCGGCCACAAGCCATCGTGGTGGCGGTCCCGGCCGGCACGGCCGCCCGGCTCAAGACGGAAGTGGTGCGGGCCGACCCGCTGGTGGCGCCTTTTCCCAAAGGGCAGCCGCTGGCCACGCTCAAGGTGACTGCTGGTGAGCAATCACTTGTTGATGTGCCTTTGCTGGCTTTGCAGGCGGTTGAACAGGCCGGCGTGCTGGGACGTGCCTGGGATGCGCTGCGTCTGTGGATCAAGTAAGCCGACAGCCACTCTTGAAGTAAGCGGATACTATCGCTGCGGCCTGAAAGGCGTTGCAGCGAGTGATCTGACCTGATACACTAGAAGGCTTTTCGGAATTTCCGAAGGGTTTCACGTTTTCGTTTTTTCAAACGTTGAGGGACGTTTTTCAATGCCAACCATTAACCAGCTCGTGCGTCAAGGCCGTGAGGTCGAGACCATCAAGTCGAAGAGCCCTGCGATGCAGAACTCTCCGCAGCGCCGCGGTGTCTGCACCCGTGTGTACACCACGACGCCTAAAAAGCCTAACTCCGCTTTGCGTAAGGTCGCCAAGGTGCGCCTGACCAACGGTTTCGAGGTCATCTCCTACATCGGCGGTGAAGGCCACAACCTGCAGGAACACTCTGTGGTGCTCGTGCGCGGTGGTCGTGTCAAGGACTTGCCGGGTGTGCGTTACCACATCGTGCGCGGTTCGCTCGACCTGCAAGGCGTGAAAGACCGCAAGCAGTCGCGCTCCAAGTACGGCGCCAAGCGCCCCAAGAAGGCTTAATTTTCAAGCCTGATTTTTGAAGTATCGGTGTTCATCCGCCTGGCTGGCGGTTTGAGCGTAGTGACCCGAAGCGCGAGGCCGAAACAGGTCAGCGTGGGTCGAGTAAGTGAGAGTTCGAAATGGCTCTCGCGGTGTTTGAAAAGACACCAACTGAAGCAATTGAGGTGAAATATGCCACGTCGTCGCGAAGTCCCTAAACGTGAAATCCTGCCGGATCCGAAGTTCGGCAATGTCGAGCTCTCCAAGTTCATGAACGTGATCATGGAAGGCGGCAAAAAAGCGGTTGCCGAGCGCATCATTTACGGTGCTCTCGAAACCATTGAGCAGAAGACCGGTAAAGACCCGGTGGAGCTCTTTACCACTGCCATCAACAACGTCAAGCCGATGGTCGAAGTGAAGTCCCGCCGCGTCGGTGGTGCCAACTACCAGGTGCCGGTCGAAGTGCGCCCGGTGCGTCGCCTGGCGCTGTCCATGCGCTGGATCAAGGAAGCCGCCCGCAAGCGTGGCGAGAAGTCCATGGCTCTGCGCTTGGCGAATGAATTGATGGAAGCCGTGGAAGGCCGTGGCGGCGCCATGAAGAAGCGTGACGAAGTTCACCGCATGGCAGAGGCCAACAAGGCCTTCTCGCACTTCCGCTTCTAAGCTCCACTGCCCCAATTGGTGTGCAGGCCCGCCGCGTGCGGGCCTTCCCCGTTTCAACGAAAGAACATCATGGCACGCAATACCCCCATTGAGCGCTATCGCAATATTGGCATCTCGGCGCACATTGACGCCGGCAAGACCACCACGACCGAGCGTATTCTTTTCTACACCGGTGTGAACCACAAGATTGGTGAAGTGCACGACGGCGCCGCCACCATGGACTGGATGGAGCAGGAGCAGGAGCGTGGCATCACGATCACCTCCGCTGCGACCACCTGCTTCTGGAAGGGTATGGACAACTCCTTCCCCGAGCACCGTTTCAACATCATCGACACCCCCGGCCACGTGGACTTCACGATTGAAGTGGAGCGTTCCATGCGCGTGCTGGACGGCGCTTGCAT
>Ga0255338_1002159_pt1 | contig 31150 bp, 27 predicted proteins | sample MeOH1_35cm_T4_19_FD_203715 | JGI IMG/M metagenome (GOLD analysis project Ga0255338, IMG submission 203715) | Sandy soil microbial communities from University of British Columbia, Vancouver, Canada - MeOH1_35cm_T4_195 | ecosystem: Engineered > Artificial ecosystem > Sand microcosm > Unclassified ... | reverse complement strand
CGGCCGGCACCACTCGGTTGACGAGGCCCCAGCGCGCGGCAGTCTCGGCGTCGATGGCGTCGCCGATCAGCAGCATTTCCATCGCGATCGCGTGCGGCAGTTGCGCCGGCAGGCGCTGGGTGCCGCCGTTGGCCGGGACGATGCCGCGCTTGACCTCGCTGAGGGCGAAGGTGGCGTGGTCCGCCGTCACGCGCAGGTCGGTCGCCAGCATCAGCGTCATGCCGCCGGCCAGGCAGTGGCCGTTGATCGCGGCGATCACCGGCTTCCAGATCTCCAGCCCGCGATTGAGCAGCATGCCCTTCTGGGTCTGCCACAGCTCGGACATGGGCGCCTTGCGCCCGATCCAGGACTTCAGGTCGGCGCCGGCGCTGAACACCTTGTCGCCGGCGCCGGTGACGATCGCCACCCGGATCGCGTCGTCGTCGCGCACCCGCGTCCAGGCCTCCGACAGCGCCTGGTAGTGCTCGGCGTCCAGCGCGTTGCGCTTCTCCGGCCGGTTGATCGTGATGACGGCGATGCCGCCGTCCAGGAGCTCGAAATCGATCGCCATGCGCCCTCCCCCGCCCTCAGCGGCCGGTGCCCAGCAGGTTGCGCGCCAGCACCATGCGGTGCACTTCGGACGGGCCCTCGCCGATGCGCTTGATGCGCAGCTCGCGGTACCAGCGCTCCAGCGGCAGCTCCTGCGAGACGCCCAGGCCGCCCAGGACCTGGATCGCGCGGTCCACCACGCGGCCGGCCGTCTCGGTGGCGACGACCTTGGCGATCGAGGAGGCGACCTTCAGGTCGCCGCGGCCGAGGTCGGCGATCCACGCCGCTTGCCAGGTGAGCAGGCGTGCGGCGCGCAACTCCATCTCGCTGTCGGCGACCATCCATTGGATAGCCTGCTTGTCGGCCAGCTTGGTGCGGAAGGTCTCGCGCTCCTTGGCCCAGTCGATCGCGATCTGCAGCGCCGCCTGCGCGACGCCGATGGTGCCGGCGGCGTAGGGGATGCGGCCTTCGATCAGCCACTTCTCGCAGATGGCGAAGCCCTGGCCCTCCTCGCCCAGCCGGTCTTCCACCGGGATCTCCACGTCCTTGAACGTGATCTCGTAGGGCGCATAGGAGCGGATCACCGGGATCCTCTTGAGGCTCATGCCCTCCGGGTTGCCCTTGACGATGAAGGCCGTGATGCCGCCGCGGTCGCCCTGCTCGCCGGTGCGGGCGAACACGATGCCCCAGTCGGCGCCCTGGGCGCCGGTGATCCACATCTTGCTGCCGTTCAGGACGTACTTGTCGCCCTTGCGCACGGCGCGGGCGCGGATCGAGCGGGCCGGGTCGGCGCCGCCGGAAGCTTCGCTGATGGCGAAGTAGATCTTCTTGCCTTGCCGGATGCCGGGCACGCCGTAGCGCTCGATCTGGTCCTTCGTTCCGAGCCAGATCGCGTTCGGGGGATCGGCGCCGAAGGCGCCGCAGGCCGGCACGTAGGCGCCCATGCGGCACTTGGCGGCCTCCTCGGCGACCACGGCCTGGCCCAGCAGGCTGAGGCCGGCACCGCCGTACTCCACGGGGGAGCGCACGCACCACAGGCCGATCTGGCGCGCCTTGGTCTGCAGCCGGTCGAGCGCGTCGGCCGGCAGCTCATAGGCGTCGTGCGGCAGCTTGTCCTCGGCGGGCTTCACTTCCGCGGCCATGAAGCGGCTCACGGTGTCCTGGATCTGGCGGAGCTCCTCGGAAAGCTCCCAGCTGTCTGTACTCATGGTCTCTCGGTGTGCGGGGTTGGCCGGAATGGACTCGATTCTTGCACGTGGAACTCAGTTCGTCAAACGGAACTTTGCTTGCGGCGCGCGCCGACGCGCACCTATAATGAACCATTTTCCGTAGCGCGGAATATCCGCTCGGCCGCCATGACTGCTCCCGCCTCCCGCCCCCTGTACCGCCCGGACGAACTGGCGCGCACCTTCGCCCCGCGCAGCATCGCCGTGGTGGGTGTCTCCACCAACCCCGCCGCGTTCGGCTCCATCACCTACGCCAACATCGCCGGGCCGGGGCGCTTCGCCGGCCCGGTGTACATGGTCAACGCCAAGTACGAGCGCATCGGCGAGCAGCGCTGCCACCCCTCGATCGCCGCCCTGCCGGAGACCCCCGACTGCGTGTTCATCGCGGTCCCGCGCGATGCCGTCGAGGGCATCGTGGCCGAATGCGCCACGCGCGGCGTGGGCGGCGTGGTGCTGTTCTCCTCCGGCTTCGGCGAGACCGGGCAGCCCGAGCGCGTGGCCCAGCAGCAGCGCCTGGTGGCGATCGGCCGCGCGGCGAACATGCGGCTGCTGGGCCCCAACTGCGTGGGCTTCATGAACTACGGTCTGGGCGTGGTCGGCACCTTCGGCACCGCCTCCTACAAGGGCGCGCCGCGGCCGGGCGCCATCGGGCTGGTGAGCCAGTCGGGCGCGGTGGGCGCGTCGCTGGCCCAGGCGCAGGAGCACGGAACGGCGCTGAGCCACCTGCTCACCTGCGGCAACGCCAGCGACATCGACGTGGCCGACCAGGTCGCCTACCTCGCGGCCGATCCGGCCTGCGAGGCGGTGGCCTGCGTGTTCGAGGGCATGTCCGACCCGGCGCGCTTCCTGGCCGCCGCGGCGCTGTGTCACGAAGCCGGCAAGCCGCTGGTGGTGCACAAGCTGGGAACGAGCGAGCGCGGCGCCCAGGCCGCCGTGTCGCACACCGGCTCGGTGGCCGGCTCGCAGGCCGCCTACCGCGCCGCCTTCGAGCAGGCCGGCGTGATCATGGTCGACGAACTCGAGGCGCTGCTGGACACCTGCACCTTCTTCGCCAAGGCGCCGCCGCCGCAGGCACGCGGCGTCGCGGTGGCAGCCGTCTCGGGCGGCGCCTGCATCATGCTGGCCGACAAGGCGGAACTGCACGGCGTGGAACTGCCGCACCCGACCCCTGCGACGATGGCGGTGCTGGAGCGGCTGATTCCCGAGTACGGCGCGCCCGGCAACCCCTGCGACATGACGGCGCAGGTGCTGTCGACGCCCAAGGACCTGCACGACTGCTTCGAGGCCCTGATGGCCGACCCGCAGTACGGCGCGCTGGTGGTGCCTCACACCTATGCCTACGCGCCGGCCACCGCCCGCATCGAGACGCTGGGCAAGGCGGCGGCGGAGCACGGCAAGATCGCCTGCAACGTCTGGATGACCCAGCACTTGGAAGGCCCGGGAGCGATCGAGAGCGAGCAGAATCCGCACGTCGCCACCTTCCGTTCCATGAACCACTGCATGGCGGCGCTGGCTGCGTGGCACAAGCGTGCCGACTGGCTGCGGGAACACGCTCAGTCCGAGGGACGCGTCGCGCCCGCGCAGGCGCGCGAGCGGGCGGCCGCCCTGATCGCCGCTTCGCCCAACGCAACGCTCACCGAGCGCGAGGGCAAGGAGGTGCTGGCCGCCTATGGCGTGCCGGTGGTGCGCGACGTGCTCACCCGGTCCGCCGACGAGGCCGCCGCGGCGGCGCGCGAACTCGGCTTGCCGGTCGTGCTGAAGGTCGAGTCGCCCGACATCCCGCACAAGACCGAGGCCGGCGTGATCCGCCTGGGGCTGAAGACCGAGGAGGAGGTGCGCAAGGCCTTTGCGGAGGTGATGCGCAACGCGCAGGCGGTATCGCCGCCGGCGCGCATCAGCGGCGTGCTGGTGCAGCCCATGGTGCCGCAGGGCACCGAGATCATGGTCGGTGCGCGGGTCGACCCGCAGTTCGGCCCCATGGTGGTGGTGGGCCTCGGCGGCATCTTCGTCGAGCTGCTGAAGGACACCTCGGTCCGGCTGGCGCCGGTGGGCGCGCGCGAGGCGCGCAGGATGCTGGGGGAGCTGAAGGCGCAGCGCGCGCTGCAGGGCTTTCGCGGCGCCGAGCCGGTGGACCTCGACACGCTCGCCGACGCGATCGCGCGCATCTCCGAACTGGCCGCCGACCAGCGTGGACAGATCGCCGAACTCGACGTCAATCCCCTCATCTGCGCCGGCACGCGCATCATCGCCGTCGACGCGCTCATCGCGAAGCAGCAAGCATGACCGATTCGAGTTCCAACACCCCGGCACGGCTGGCGGCCTCGCCGCTGGAGCAGTACCGCGCCTTCCTCGCCCGCGGCGAACTGGCCTTCCAGGTGGACGAGGCCGGCCGCGCCCTCTTCTATCCGCGCGTCGCCGCGCCCGCGGGATACCGCGGCGAGCTGCGCTGGGCCACCAGCGGCGGCCTCGGCACCGTCTACGCCACCACCTTCATCTCGCCCAAGGGCGAGCCCGCCTACAACGTGGCGCTGATCGACATGGACGAAGGCTTCCGCCTGATGAGCCGGGTGGAATCCATCCCCGCCGACCAGGTGCGCATCGGCATGCGGGTGAAGGTGCGCGTGCATCCGGCCGAGGGCGACGAAGGCCCTTATCCCGTGTTCGATCCGGTGGAGACTGCATGAGTGCGAACCTGAGGCGCGGCTCGGCCGCGATCGTCGGCGTGGCCGAATCGGACCTGGGCGAAGTCGCCGCCGGCATGAGCGTGATCGACCTGATGGCGCAGGGCGTGCATGGGGCGCTGGCGGATTGCGGCCTGACGCTGGCCGACGTGGACGGCGTGTTCGCCGCCGCCGGCCAGAGCCGCATGCCCAGCACCGCGCTGTGCGAGTACCTGGGCCTGAAGCCGCGCTACCACGACAGCACGATGATGGGCGGCTCGTCCTTCATGACGCACGTGGCGCATGCCCAGGCCGCGATCGCGGCGGGGCTGTGCGAGGTGGCCGTGATCGCCTACGGCAGCACCCAGCGCAGCGCCGGCCGCAAGAACGTGGCGCCGCGCGACTACAACCCCTACGAAACCCCCTACCGTCCCCTGACGCCGGCGAGCGCCTACGCACTGGCCGCCTCGCGCCACATGCACCAGTACGGCACCACCCGCGAGCAGCTGGCGCAGATCGCGGTGGCGGCGCGCCAGTGGGCCTTGCTGAACCCGGCGGCCTGGGAGAAGGAGCCGCTCAGCGTGGCGCAGGTGCTCAATGCACGCATGGTGAGCCATCCGCTCACGGTGCGCGACTGCTGCCTGGTCACCGACGGCGGCGGCGCGCTGGTGCTGACCTCCGCCGAGCGCGCGAAGACGCTGCGCAAGCGGCCGGCCTACGTGCTGGGCGTGGGCGAAACCATCAGCCACCAGAACATCAGCAGCATGCCGGACCTGACGGTCACCGGCGCGGCCACCTCCGGCGCGCAGGCTTACACGATGGCCGGTCTGAAGCCGCAGGACATCGACGTGGTGCAGGTCTACGACGCCTTCACCATCACGACGCTGCTGTTCCTGGAGGACCTCGGCTTCTGTCCCAAGGGCGAGGGCGGGCGCTTCGTGAGCGAGGGCGCCATCGCGCCCGGCGGCAAGCTGGCGGTCAACACCAACGGCGGCGGCCTGTCGTATTGCCACCCCGGCATGTTCGGCCTGTTCGTGCTGATGGAGGCCGTGCGGCAGGTGCGAGGCGAATGCGGGGCGCGGCAGGTGCAGGGATGCGAGACGGCCATCGCCCACGGCAACGGCGGCGTGTTGTCGAGCCAGAGCACGGTGATCCTGGGGGGCGCGAGCGCCTTGTAGGCCGGTCGGGTCCGCGTGAACCGGCCGGATACCGCGGACCGGTTCAGTGCCCCGTGAACCGCGGCTTCCGCTTCTCCGCGAAGGCGGCCCGGCCTTCGGTGTGATCCGCCGTCTGCGACAACTGCGGCCCGACCAGCAACTCCATTTCCAGGAACTGCTCCAGGCTCGGCGCCACGCTGGCCGCGAACAGCTGCTTAGCCATGGCGAGCGCGAGCCCAGGGCCCTGCGCGTACTCCTGCGCCTGCGCCAGCGCCTCCTCCAGCACGCGCTCCCCGGGCACCAACCGCTGCACCAGGCCAAGGGCATGCGCCTCCTCGCCGGTCACCTTGCGCGCGCTGTAGACCAGCTCCCGCGCGCGCGAGAAGCCCATCTGCCGGGCGAGGAACCAGATCGCCCCGCCGTCGGGCGCGAGGCCCACCTTGCTGAACACCTGCGAGAAGTTCGCGTCCGGCGCGGCGACGACCACGTCGCACGCCATCGCGAGGCTGAAGCCGATTCCCACCGCCGGGCCACGCACGGCGGCCACCACCGGTTTGTCCAGCCCGTGCAGTGCGCGCACCATGGCATGCATGGTCTTCATGCGCCGGCGCGAGCCGGCCAGATCGCGCCCGCCCATCTTGCCGACGTCGGCGCCGGCGCAGAAGGCGTCGGCGGCGCCGGTGAGCACCACGGCGCGCACGGCCTCGTCCTCGGCCAGCCCGCGAAAGGTCTCCAGCAGCGCGCGCCGCATGTCGAGGTCCAGCGCATTCCTGCCGGCGGGATTGTTCATGGTGACCAGGGCGACGGCGCCGTGCCGCTCAATGTCGATGCTGCTCATGGGAATCTCTCCGTCGGAAACGAACTGGAAAACCGGCACATGATACGAGTTTCGCTTGACGGAATCAATTCCGATACCTAGACTGGCACCCCATGGCAAGCGACAACTACTCCGTCCGCGGCGGCACCGCCGTCATCACGCTGAACAACCCGCCCGTGAACGCCATGGGCCACGCGGTGCGCCAGGAGTTGGCGGCCCACCTCGACGCCGCCTGGGCCGACCCGCAGGTGCAGTCCATCGTCGTCATCGGCGCCGGCAAGCTGTTCTGCGGCGGCGCCGACGTCAAGGCATTCAACACGCCGGCCTCGCGCGCCGAGCCCAGCTCGCGCACCATCGTCAAGCGCATCGAGGAGTCGGCCAAGCCGGTGATCGCCGCCATCCACGGCAGCGCACTGGGCCTGGGTCTGGAGTTCGCCATGGGCTGCCACTACCGCATCGCCCAGCGCGGCGCGAAGCTGGGCCTGCCGGAGGTGAAGCTGGGCCTGCTGCCCGGTGGCGGCGGCACCCAGCGGCTGCCCCGCCTGGCAGGGGTGGAAGCTGCCCTGGGCATGATCTTGGAGGGCAATCCCGTCGATGCCGACGCGGCGCTGAAGATCGGCCTGGTCGATGAAGTCGCGGCCGGCGAACTGCTGCCGGCAGCCCTCGAGTTCGCGGCCCGCGTCGCTGCCCGCGGCGAGCACCCGGTGGCCTCGCGCCGGCAGGCGCTGCCGCCGGCCGAGCCGGGCTGGTTCGAGGCGCAGCGCGGGAAGATCGCCGCGTCCAGGCGCGGCCTGCCCGCACCGCTGGAATGCCTGGCCTGCATCGAGGCGGCCGTGACCCGGCCCTTCGACGAAGGCATGGCGTTCGAGCGCGAGCGCTTCGATGTGCTGGTCAACGGCACCGAATCCAAGGCCCTGCGCCACCTGTTCCTGGCCGAGCGGGCCGCCGCCAAGATCGCGGACCTTCCGGCCGACACGCCGGTGGGCGAAGTGCGCCAGGTCGCCGTGATCGGCGCCGGCACCATGGGCAGCGGCATCGCCATGAGCTTCGCCAGCGCCGGCATCCCGGTGGCGATGCTCGAGACGAAGCAGGAGGCGCTGGACCGCGGCCTGGCCACCATCCGCAAGAACTACGCGGGCACCGTCGCCAAGGGCAAGCTCGCGCAGGCCGAGGCCGAGGCCCGCATCGCCCGCATCGAGACGACGCTGGACTTCGCCCGGATGGCCGACGCCGACCTCGTGATCGAGGCGGTGTTCGAGGACATGGACGTCAAAAAGGACCTGTTCCGCAAGCTCGACGCGACCTGCAAGGCCGGCGCCATCCTGGCCACCAACACCTCACGCCTGGACGTGAATGAGATCGCCGCCAGCACCTCGCGGCCCGCCTCCGTCATCGGCCTGCACTTCTTCAGCCCGGCCAACGTGATGCGGCTGGTGGAGGTGGTGCGCGGCAAGGCCACGGCGCCGCAGGTGATCGCCACTTCCATGGCGGTGGCGCGCAGGGTCGGCAAGCTGCCGGTGCTGGTGGGCGTGTGCGACGGCTTCGTGGGCAACCGCATGGTGGCGCAGTACGCGCGCGAAGCCGAATTCCTGCTGGAGGAAGGCGCCACGCCGGAGCAGGTGGACGGCGCGCTGAAGAAATTCGGCCTGGCCATGGGCCGCTTCGCCATGTCGGACCTGGCGGGCCTGGACATCAGCTGGGCCAGCCGCAAGCGGGCGGCCGCCACCCGGCCGGCCCACCTGCGCTACTCCAAGGTGGCCGACCGGCTCTGCGAGCTGGGCCGCTTCGGCCAGAAGACAGGAGCGGGCTTCTACCGCTACGAAGCGGGCAGCCGCACGCCGATTCCGGACCCCCTGGTCAGCCAGATCGTCGACGAGTGCGCGCGCGAGGCGGGCATCCAGCGCCGCACCATCGGCGATGAGGAGATCGTCGAGCGCTGCATCTACGCGCTGGTGAACGAGGGCGCCAAGGTGCTGGAGGAAGGCATCGCCCAGCGCGCCTGCGACATCGACCTGATCTACGTGAACGGCTACGGCTTCCCGGCCTGGCGCGGCGGGCCGATGTTCTACGCCGAGACCGTGGGCCTGAAGAAGGTGTACGAACGCGTCCGCGAATTCCACGAACAGCAAGGGGAGTTCTGGAAGCCGGCGCCGCTGCTGAAGAAGCTGGCCGAGGAAGGCAAGGGGTTCAAGGACCTGGGCTGAGTGGCTGGTGAGGCTGGCGCGCGCCAGCCCTCCCACTGCCAGGCGCCAGCCGCCGATCAGCCCGCCGCCACTTTCGCGGCCGCCTTGCGCGGCTTGGCCGCGGCCTTCTTCGCCGCCGGCTTCTTCTTCGGCGCTGCCGGCTTCTCGCCGGAGGTGTCAGCCATCAGCAGCTTCAGGTCGACCGAGTGCTCAGGGCTGGCCCCCAGCCGGTTCGAGATGTCGCGACCGGCCGCGACCATGATGTCGGCCAGCTCCTGGTCGCGCGGGTCGATGCGCACGCTCGGGCCGGTGAGCGCCAGCGAATGGCGCACGGCGCCCTGCATGTCGAAGATCGGAACCGCGATCGCGGTGAGGCCGGGGACGCGCTGGCCCCGGCTGATCGCATAGCCCTGGCGCCGGTAGCGCGCCACCTCGCGATCGAAGGCCGCCCGGTCGAAATCGGGCGTGTCCACGTTGGTCTTCAGGACGCGGTCCAGTTCCTCCGGCGGCATGTAGGCCATCATGATGCGGCTGGCGGCGCCCAGGAACAGCTTGGTCTGCTGGCCCGGACGCGCCATGGACATCAGCGGAGAAGGCGTATCGACCACCTCCAGCACCATCCGGTCGGTGTTGACGATGGCGTTGAGCTGCACCGTCTCCGAGGTCTGCTCGTTGACCTGCAGCATGACCGGCCGCGCGATCTCGCGGAGGCCCAGCGTGCTGCGCACCAGCCCGCCCAGGCGCGCCAGCTTCAGCGACAGGCAGTACTGCTGGTTGTCCATGCGGATCAGGAAGCCCGTGCGCTCCAGCGTGTTGACGAGGCGGAAGGCCGTCGTCTTGGGCATGCGGATGCGCTCCGCGATCTCCTGCAGGGAGAGGCTGAGATGCTCGTTGTCGTAGGCGTCGAAGATGGCCAGGGCGCGGCCGACTGCGCGAATCATGATGCACTCCCGGTCCTGGTTTCGGACCGTGGAACCACTATACCGTAACGAGCGCCGGTTGCAGCGCGGCGAAGCGGCGCCGGTGCGCGGAAGCGTTACCCATCCACGCCGACAGGACCAGGGCGCGCTTCAGGTACAGCCCCGCGTCGTATTCGTCGGTGAAGCCGATCGCTCCGTGCAGCTGGATCACCTCGCGCGTGACGCGCAGGCCGGCGTCGCTGGCGCGCGCCTTGCAGCGGCTCGCCAGCCGGCTGCGCTCCGTGGCGTCGCCGTCGGCGTCGAGCTCGCGCACCGCGTCCTGCAGCACGGCGCGCAGCAGCTCCTGCTGCACATAGAGATCGGTGGCCTTGTGCTGCAGCGCCTGGAAGCTGCCGATCGGCTTGCCGAACTGCACGCGCGTGCGCATGTAGCCGATCGCCATCTGCAGCGCCGCTTCCAGCACGCCCAGCATCTCGGCGCCCGCCATCACGATGGTCTCGTCGAAGGCCCGTTGCAGGGCCACCAGCCCCTTCGGACCGGCGGCGGCGAGCACGCGCTGCGGCGCGACGCGCACCTTGTCCAATTCGAGCACGCCGCTGGGCGTCTCGTCGGCGCGCCATTCGTGGCGCAGCGTGACCCCAGGTGCCTGCGCATCGACCCAGTACAGCCCGCAGCCCGCCTCGGCTCGGGCGCTGACCACGAAGCCGCCCGCGCCGGCCGCGCCGGCGACGAAGCGCTTGCTGCCGGTGAGCAGCAGGTCGGGGCCATCGCGCTGCGCGCGGGTGGCGACCGCCTCCGGGTCCAGCCCGCCCAGTCCTTCCTGCCAGGCCACGCAAGGCAGCAGCTTTGCGTCCGCCACCTGCGTCAGCATTTCCTGCTTGAGCGCCTCGTTCTCGCCGTGCTGCAGCACGCGTGCGGCGAAGACGGTGGGCAGCAGCGGGTCGGCCATGAGGCCCTTGCCCAGTTCCTGCAGGACGACCGTGAGCTCGGCGAAGCCGAGTCCCAGGCCGCCGTACGCCTCCGGCACGACGATGCCCAGCCAGCCCAGTTCGGCCATGTGCCGCAGGTGCGAAGGCTCGTAGCCCGGAAGGGTGGCGCGGCGCTCGCGCAGACGCTTCGTATCGGTGTTGCGGCCGACGAAATCAGCCGCGCTTTCGCGCAGCATCTCGATCTGCTGCTGCGCTTCGGAAAGGTTGGTGTCCTGCATGGTGTTCCTCAGGAGGGCAGGTCCAGGACGTTTCTGGCCAGGATGTTGCGCTGCACCTGGCTGGAGCCGCCGTAGATGGTGAAGGCGCGGCACTCGAGGAAGGGGTACAGGATGTCCATCGTCTCCCCCTGCACGTCCACGTCCGAGCCGAGCGCGCCGAGGTCGCCGGCGGCCTCGACCATCAGCTCGGTCACGCGCTGGCAGGTCTCGGTCGCCCAGATCTTCAGCATCGAGACCTCGTAACCGAAGCTGCCGCCGGTGCGCATGATCTGCGCGAAGCGCTCGTAGGCCGACGCGGCGTCGAGCACGTCCATCCGCACCTGCGTGATCTTGTCGGCGAACACCGGGTCCTCCATCTTGCCGCTGGCGCCCGCGAGCTTCTCCAGGCGCAGCAGCGCCAGCATCGACTGGCGCGGCGATCCGGACCAGATCCGCTCGAACCCGAGCAGCGCCTTGGCCACGTTCCAGCCCTCGTTGAGCCCGCCCACCATGTTGGCCACCGGCGTGCGCACGTTGTCGAGGAAGACCTCGCACAGCTCCTCGTGGCCGGCGATGTTGCGGATCGGGCGCACCGTCACGCCCGGCTGGCGCAGGTCGATCATCACGAAGCTGATGCCGGCCTGCTTCTTCACCGTCTTGTCGGTGCGCACCAGGGCGAACATGTGGGTGGCGTCGAAAGCCACGCTGGTCCAGATCTTCTGGCCGTTGATGACGAACTCGTCGCCTTCGATCCGCGCCTCGGTGCGCAGGCTGGCGAGGTCGGAGCCGGCGTTGGGTTCCGAGTAGCCCTGGCACCAGGTGTGCTCGCCGGACAGGATCCTGGGCAGGAAGCGCCGGCGCTGTTCGTCGGTGCCGCGCGCGATCAGCAGCGGCCCAATGTTCATGAGGCCCTGGTCCATCACGCGCGGCGCGCCGCTGCGCTCCAGCTCCTCCAGGTACACCAGCACCTTCGACTGCGACAGGCCCATGCCGCCCCATTCGCGCGGCCAGGCGGGCACCAGCCAGCCATGGCGCGACATGGTGAGGTACCAGTCCTTCACCTCCGCCCAGCGCGGCCGCCGGCTCAGGTGACGCAGGTGCTGCGGCACATGGTCCTCGAAGAACCCCCGGGCGGCCTGCCTGAACTCCTCGTCCGACAGGGCGTTCCAGTCCCTGGTCTGGGTGGTTTCTGCCATGGCGCAGCCTCAGATGCCCTTGAACACGGGTGGGCGCTTCTCCAGGAAGGCCTTGGCAGCCTCGTGGTGGTCGCGCGAATTGATCGACAGCATCTCGTAGGCAATCGACGCGTCGAGGATCAGGTTCAGCTGCTGCTTGACCCACTTGTTCACGGACAGCTTGGTCCAGCGCACCGCCAGCGGCGGCAGCGCGTTGAGCTCGCGGGCGATCTCCATCGCCTGCTCCACCACCTGCTCCGCCGGCGCCACGTGGTTCACCAATCCCATTTCGTGCGCTTCCTTGCCGCTCATGAGCTTGCCGCGCATCAGGAATTCCTTGGCCCGGTTGGGGCCGACCAGGATCGGCCAGATCACGGCACCGCCGTCGCCGGCCACCAGGCCCACCTTGACGTGCGAGTCACCGAACTTGGCCGTTTCCGCGATGATGGTGGAGTCGGCGAACAGGGCCAGCGTGGCGCCCAGGCCCACCGCATCGCCGTTGATGGCGGCGATGATCGGCTTGTCCACTTCCAGGATGTTCTGGAACAGCCTCTTGGTGGAGGCGGGCGTGTCGAGCGCGAACTGCCAGCCCTCGTCGGTGCCGTAGCGGTTCACCATCCGCTTGATATCGCCACCGGCCGAGAACATCTTGCCCGCGCCCGTCAGCACGATGACGTTCACCGCCTTGTCGGCCTGCAGGTCGAGCCACACGTGTTCCAGCTCCGCGTGCATTTCGGCGTGGATGGCGTTGCGGTTCTCGGGCTGGTTGAGCGTGAGGGTGGCGATGCCGTTGTCGCACTGGATGGAGAGATAGCGGTAGCGGGTGTAGTCGGTGGTCATGGGGGCCTTGTCAGGTCGTGTGGATCCGTGGCGTGGACGCTGTTCCGTTTTCTTCGTATATTCTCCGGCCATGGAACACCACTGTCAAGACGCGCTCGGCCGGCTGTTGGACAAGGAAGCCATCCGCGACTGCCTGTACCGCTACTGCCGCGGGGTCGACCGCGCCGACGAGGAGGTGCTGCGCTCGGCCTACTGGCCCGACGCCCAGGACTGCCATGGCGCCTACCGCGGCAGCGCCGAGGGCTTCATGGCCCAGGCCTTGCCGCGGCTGCGCGCCGGCGGCCGCGGTGTGCACCAGATCTCCAACATCCTGATCGAGCTGCAAGGCGACGGCGCACTGGTGGAAAGCAGCTTCCTGGCGCTGCAGTCCAACGCCGCCACGCCCGACCGGGAGACCTTCCTCTGCGGGAGGTACCTGGACCGGTTCGAGCGGCGCGCCGGCGAGTGGCGCATCGCGGAACGCACCGTCGTCTACGACTGGATCGAGGAGCGGGCGCGGCCGGAACTGGCGGGCGACAACGCCACCCTGTTCGCCAGGCGGCAGCCGACCGGCGGGCGCATGCCCGAGGACCCCTTGTACGCATTCCTGTCCGCCGCGCGGCCACGCGCCTGAAGGGGGCTGCGGCTTGACACCGCGGCCGGCAACATCACAAAATGGAAGCACTTCCACACAACGGAACCGACCCGGACCCGCGGGACGCTCCGTCCAATCTCCCGGAGACAGCCATGGCCCTTCTGCGCCGCACCTTCCTGTGTTCACTCGTTGTGGCGGCCGCCGCCTTCCACGGCACCGCCTCGGCGGCCTGGCCCGAGCGCCCGGTGCGCATCGTCGTGCCCTACGCGGCGGGCGGCTTCACCGACATCCTGGCCCGGCTGGTGGGCACGAAGCTGTCGGAGCGTCTTGGCCAGCCCGTGGTGGTCGAGAACAAGCCCGGCGCGTCCACCATGCTGGGCGCCGAGATGGTCGCTCGCTCGGCGCCGGACGGCTACACCCTGCTGATGGCAACCACCAGCACCCTGTCCACCAACCCGCTGATGTTCCGCAAGATGCCCTACAAGGTGGCGGATTTCCAGCCGGTGGCGCTGACCGGTCTCACGCCCTTCGTGCTGGTGGCACACCCCTCGGTGGCGGCCAACGATGCGGCAGGGCTGGTCGCGTACGCCCGCGCGAATCCGGGCAGGCTCAACTTCGCCATGCTGGGTCCGGGCTCCTCCACCCACCTGGTGGACGAAATGCTGCGCTCGCAGGCCAAGGTGGACATCCGCGACGTGCCCTACAAGGGCTCCGGCCCCGCCAGCAACGACCTGCTGGCCGGCCACGTGCAGCTCAATTTCGATGCCGTGTCCACCGCCATCCCGCGCATCCGCTCCGGCCACCTCAAGGGACTGGGCATCACGTCCGAAAAGCGCTCGCCGCTGCTGCCCAACGTGCCCACCTTCAAGGAGTCGGGCCTGCCGCAGATGGTCGCCTACTCCTGGTACGGGCTGATGGCACCGGCAGGCACGCCGGCCGCAGTCGTGGAGCAGCTCAATCGCACCGTCAACGAGGTGCTGAAGATGCCGGAGGTGCAGGCGCAGCTCGAATCCAACGGCGCCAGCGCGCCCACGCTGAGCCCCAGGCAGTTCGGGGAGCTGATCGAGGAGCACACCCGCACGTGGGAGCGCGTCATCAAGCCGCTGAACATCCAGCTGGACTGAGGCCATGGCTGCTCCGGCTCCGGGCGAGTTGAAAGGCCGCGTCGCGCTCGTCACCGGCTCCACCGACGGCATCGGGCTGGCCGTGGCGCGCAGCCTGGCCGCGCAGGGCTGCCCCGTGATGCTCAACGGCTTCGGCGAGCCGGAGGCGATCGCGGTCCTGTGCGACGAACTCGCCGCGGCGCACGGCGTCGAAGTCGCCCATGCGCCGGCGGACCTGCGCCGCGAGGAAGAGGCCGCGGCCCTGGTGCCGCACGTGCTGGAGCGTTTCGGCCGCCTCGACGTGCTGGTGAACAACGCGGGCACGCAGCACAAAGGGCCGGTGGAGGAACATCCGCCGCAGCGCTGGCGCGAGGTGTTCGCGCTCAATCTCGACGCGGCCTTCCACACCATCCGCAGCGCCTTGCCCGGCATGCGAGCGCGCGGCTGGGGCCGCATCGTCAACGTGGCCTCGGTGTACGGGCTGGCGGGCGGCGTCGACCGCAGCAGCTACGTGGCTTCCAAGCACGCGCTGGTCGGCCTGACCAAGGCGGTGGCGCTGGAAACCGCCAGCACCCCGATCACCTGCAACGCCGTCTGCCCCGGCGACGTCTCGACCCGCATCTTCTACCGCAACGCCAAGCTGCTCGCCGACAGCGAGGGCATCAGCCGCGCCGAGGCGCAGCAGCGCATCGCCGCGGCCAACATGCCCTCGGGCCGGGTGGTCACGCCCGAGCAGGTGGCGGCGCTCGTCGCCTTCCTGTGCGGCGAGGCGGCCGGCGAGATCCGGGGCGCCGCCCTGCCCATCGACGGCGCCTGGCTGGCCCGCTGAACCCTGAGCGAAACGAGAGAATGGAACACACGACTGCGCCCCGCGCGGGGGCTCTTTCCCACATCCGCGTCCTCGACCTGAGCCGCGTCTTCGCCGGGCCCTGGGCCGGCCAGATGCTGGCCGACCTCGGCGCCGAGGTGATCAAGGTGGAACGCCCGCGCGAGGGCGACGATTCGCGCCGCCTGGGGCCGCCCTTCCTGCGCGACGACGAGGGCGAACCCACGCGCGAATCCGGCTTCTACCTGAGCGCCAACCGCAACAAGAAGTCCGTCACCGTGGACATCTCGCGACCGCAGGGCCAGGAGATCATCCGCGCGCTGGCGCAGTCGTGCGACGTGCTGGTCGAGAATTACAAGGTCGGCGACCTGGCGCGCTACGGGCTGGACTACGAGTCCCTGCGTCCCGCCAACCCACGCCTGGTCTACTGCTCCATCACCGGCTTCGGCCAGACCGGCCCCTACCGCAAGAAGCCCGGCTACGACTCGATCTTCCAGGGCATGGGCGGGCTGATGGCCATCACCGGCCACCCCGACGGCCAGCCGGGTGGCGGCCCGCAGAAGGTGGGCCTGATCGTGTCGGACCTGATGGCCGGCATGTACGCCTCGGTGGCGATCCTGGCGGCGCTGGAGCACCGCGATGCCGTCTCGGGTGAAGGCCAGTACATCGACCTCGCGCTGCTGGACTCGCAGGTGGCGGCGCTGTCGCACGCGGCCATGGGCTACCTGGTGGCCGGAGACCCCGTGCCGCGCTGCGGAACCCAGTCGCCCACCGCCGCGCCCTCGCAGATGTACCGCTGCCAGGACGGCGCGGTCATGATCGTGGTCGGCAACAAGGCGCAGTGGGAGAAGTTCTGCGGCACCCTGGGCCGGCCAGAGCTGCCGGGCGACGCCCGCTTCGTCACCAACCAGGACCGCATCCGCCACCGGGCCGAACTCAACGCCATCCTGGATCCGATCTTCCTGTCGCAGCCCAGGCAGCACTGGGTCGATGCGCTGGCGCAGGTGGGCGTGCCCTGCGGCCCCGTCAACGAGTTGCGCGAGGTGTTCGAGGATCCGCAGGTGCGCGCGCGCGAAATGGTGGTGCACATGGCCCACCCGCACCGCGCGGCCATGCCCATGCTGGCCAACCCGATCCGCCTGTCCGGCACGCCGGTGCAGTACCGCCTGCCGCCTCCGGCCCTGGGCGAGCACACCGACGAAGTGCTGACGGCCCTGCCCGGCTTCGACGCGGCGCGCCTGCAGTCCCTGCGCGGCCAGGGCGTCATCTGACCCGAAGGAAATCCCATGAAACCCATCCTGCTGCTGGAAGGCAAGCTGGCTCTCGTCACCGGTGCCGCGCGCGGCATCGGCCAGGCCATCGCCGTCGCCTATGCCGACGCGGGTGCTCGCGTGATCGTCACCGACCTGGAGGAAGCCGCCTGCGCCGGCACGCGCGCCCAGGTGGAAGCCGCCGGCGCGTCCGCCTGGGCTTTCGCGCTTAACGTGACCGATGCCGACGCCTGCCGCCGCCTCGCGGCGCGTGTGGAGCGCGAAGTCGGGGCGCTGCAGGTGCTGGTGAACAACGCCGGCCTGATGATCCGCGAGACGGTGGACAGCCCCGGCGTGCACGACGCAGTGCGGCGGCTGATGGAGGTGAACTACCTCGGAACCTTCAACGCTCTGCACGCCTTCCTGCCGGCGCTGCGCCGCACGCGCGGCTGCGTCGTCAACCTCGCTTCGGGCGCGGCGCTGACCGGACTGCCGGGATGCGTCGGCTACTCGCCATCCAAGGGCGCCGTGAAGATGCTGACGCAGGCCATGGCCGCCGACCTCGGCAAGGACGGCATCCGGGTGAACGCGATCGCGCCCGGCGTGATCGAGACGGCGATGACGGAATCCACCCGCAACGATCCGCAGCGGCTCGGCCGCTTCATGGCGCGCATCCCCGCCGGCCGCCTGGGCCGGCCGGAGGAGATCGCCGGGCCGGCCGTGTTCCTGGCCTCCGACCTGGCGAGTTACGTCAATGGAATCACCCTGCCGGCCGATGGCGGCAAGCAGGCCGTCTGAAACCCGCCCGGCGGGCTCCGCAAGAACCAAGGAGACAGGCATGACCTCGATGTCTTCGCTCACGCGCAGGCAACTGCTGCTCGCGCCCGCCGCTCCGGCGCCGTTGCTGGCGCAGGCCCCGGCCTGGCCGGTCCGAGCGATCCGGCTGGTGGTGCCCTATCCGCCGGGTGGCCTGACGGACGTGCTGGCGCGCCTGGTGGCGCAGAAGGCGAGCGAGCAGCTCGGGCAGGCCATCGTGGTGGAGAACCGCCCCGACGCCAGCACCATCCTGGGCGCCGAGCTGGTCGCCAAGGCGGCGCCGGACGGCCACACCTTCCTGATGGCGGCGGCGACGACGCTCACCACCAATCCGCTGCTGTTCAGGAAGCTGCCGTATCAGCCGGCCGACTTCACGCCAGTGGCGCTGGTTGGCACGGTGCCCTTCGCCCTGGTTGCGCATCCGTCGGTGCCGGCCAGCAGCCTGCAGCAGTTCGTCGCGCACGCGCGGGCCAACCCGGGGCAGCTGACCTTCTCCACCGTGGGACAGGGCGCATCCTCGCACCTGGTGGGCGAGATGTTCAAGGCCGCCATGCGCACCGCGTTGCGCGACATTCCGTACAAGGGCTCTGCCCCGGCGCTGACCGCGGTGCTCTCGGGCGAGGTCCACGCCACGTTCGACGGGCTCACCAATTACCTGCCGTACGCGCGCAGCGGCAGGCTGAAGATCCTCGCGGTGTTCAGCGACGAGCGCGTGCCGGCCGCCGACACGATCCCGACGATGGTGGAAAGCGGCTACCCCGAGGCGGTGGCCTACTCCTGGTTCGGTATCGTGGCGCCGGCCGGCACCCCGGCGGCGATCGTGAACCGCTTCAACCAGGCCGTGAACGCGAGCCTGCAAACGCCGCAGCTGCGCGAGCGGCTGCGCACCGACGCCTCCGCCGGGCCCATCCTCTCGGCGGCGGCCTATGGCGACTTCATGCAGCGGCAGGCGCAGGTGTGGGAGAAGGTGATCGCGCCCCTGAAGCTGGAGCTGACCCAGTGATTCGCGGGCCGGGCGAGCACCCCGGCGGCCGCAGCATTTCGAACCCCGGAAAGGAAAGCATGAAACCATTGGAAGGACGCATCGCCCTCGTCACGGGCGCGGGCTCAGGCCTCGGCCGGGCCGACGCCATCGTGCTGGCCGAGCGCGGCGCGGCGGTGATCGTCAACGACGTGAATGCGGGCGGCGCCGACGAGACGGTGGCCCGGATCGTCGGCGCTGGCGGGTGCGCGCTGCCCTGCGTCGCCGACGTGGGATCGTCGGCCGCCATCTCCGAGGCGATGGCGCACGCCACGGCGCAGCTCGGCGAGGTGGACATCCTGGTGAACAACGCTGGCATCCCCAGCCGGCGCCAGCCCTTCGACGAGGTGCGCGACGACGAGCTGGAGCGCATGTTCCAGATCCACGTGATGGGCAGCTGGTACTGCACGCGCGCCGTCCTGGCCGGCATGAAGCGCCGGCGCCAGGGCAAGATCATCAACACCTCGTCGATCCTGGGCCTGGCCGGGCGCAAGCGCGGCTCGCACTATGCGGGCGCCAAGGCGGCGCTGATCGGACTGACCAAGGCCTGGGCCCGCGAATTCGCCGAGTGGAACATCCAGGTCAACGCCGTGGCGCCGGGCCGCGTGCGCACGCCCATCCTGGGCGACTTCGCCGACAGCGAGGAGTACAAGCGCGACCTGCTGACCAACGTGCCGCTGGGTCGGCGCGGCGAGCCCGACGAAGTGGCGTGGCTGGTCGCGTTCCTGGCCTCGCGCGAGGCGGACTTCATCACGGGACAGGTGATCAGCCCGAACGGCGGGGAAGTGATCTGACGGTGACCGGTCTGCGCTGTCCTTGCGGGCAGCGCACCGGCCTCACAGCACCTGCTGGGCGCGCAGTTCCTCGACCTGCGCAGCGTTCAGCGCCAGCCGCTCGGCCAGGATCTCCAGGGTGTCTTCGCCGAGGCGCGCACTCGGTTCGTAGGGCACCGCGGCATCGTCGCCGGAGAAGCGCAGCGGCGTGGTGGGCACGACGATGCGGCCGTACTCGGGATGGTCGATCCACTGCAGCGCGCCGCGCGCGTGCAGGTGCGGATCGTTCACCACTTCCACCAGGGTGCGTACTGGCGCGCAGGGCACGCGGTGGCGGATCAGGAGCTCGGCGAGCGGGCCTTTCTCGTGCTTGCGGGTGATCTCGCCGATCGCGGTGTCCACCGCGTCCATGTTCCGGCAGCGCTCCTTCACGGTGGTGAAGCGCGGGTCGTCGCCCAGCGGCTGGCACTGCAGCGCCTCGAGCAGCCAGCGCCAGTGCTGCTCGTTGTTGGTGATGATCGCGATATAGCCGTCGGCCGTCGGGTACACGTTGTAGGGGCACAGCGACATGCCGGTGTGCCGGTTGCCCGTTCGGGCGGCGGCGCCGCCGCCCGAACCGTAGTACAGGCCCAGGCTGGAGGCGAGCGTGGGATACACGGCCTCCATCATCGAGACCTCCACGGTGCGTGCCTTGCCGGTGCGCTCGCGCTCGAACAGCGCCGACACGATGGCGCCGAACAGGTGGATGCCGGCCATGAAATCGGCGATCGCCGGGCCGGACTTGACGGGCGGAGCATCGGGATAGCCGGTGGTGTCGATCACGCCCGTCATCGCCTGCACGGTCAGGTCCATCGCCGGGTAGTCGCGGTACGGCCCCGTCTTACCGTAGCCGGAGCCCGAGGCGTAGATCAGACGGGGGTTGGCCTTGCGCAGCACCTCCTCGCCCAGATCCAGCCGGTCCATCACGCCGGGGGCAAAGTTTTCCACCAGCACGTCGGCCTTCTCCACCAGCCGCAGCAGCAGCTCGCGCCCCTGTGTCGTCTTCAGGTTCAGGGTCATGGTGCGCTTGTTGGCGTTGAGCATCGCGAACGGCATCGCCGCGCCGCTGGCGCCCGAGCGCTTGCGCAGGTGTTCGCCGCCGGGCGGTTCGATCTTGATGACCTCGGCGCCGCCCTGCGCCAGCAGGAAGGTGGCATAGGGGCCGTTGTAGATCTGGGTCAGATCGAGCACCGTGACGCCGGCAAAGGGGTAGGACATGGGCTTGGGTCTCCTGGCGCGCATTGTAGCGCGCATTCCATTTTTTCGCCATCTGTCTATAAAATGGAACTTGACTTGCGGCACCCAACGCTCCGCTGATACCATGCCGGCACCCATGAGCGAAGCCTCCATCCTCTTCTCTCCCTTGACGCTGCGCGGCCTGACGCTGCCCAATCGGGTCGGCCTCTCCCCGATGTGCCAGTACGCCTGCGGTCCGGACGGCTTGGCCACGCCGTGGCACCTGGTCCATTTGGGTGCGCGCGCCGTCGGCGGCGCCGGCCTGGTGGTCAGCGAAGCGACTGCGGTGTCGCCGCAGGGGCGCATCTCCGATGCCGACCTGGGCCTCTGGTCGGCCGCGCACGCGGACGCGCTGCGCCCCGTCACGGAATTCATCGCCGCCCAGGGCAGCGTGCCGGGCATCCAGCTCGCGCATGCCGGACGCAAGGGCAGCACGCCCAAGCCCTGGCTCGGCCGCAAGGCGCTCGGTCCCGAGGCGGGTGGCTGGGAAGTCCAGGGCCCGTCGCCGCTGCGCTTTTCGCAGCAGAGCGCCGCGCCGCGCGAGATGAGCGCCTGCGACATCGCACAGGCGAGCACCGGGTTCACGCGATCCGCCAGGCTGGCGCACGCGGCCGGTTTCCGCTATCTCGAGCTGCACTTCGGCCACGGCTACCTGGCGCACCAGTTTCTCTCGCCGCTGACCAACCAGCGGCAGGACGACTGGGGCGGCTCCTTCGAGAACCGCACGCGCTTCGTGCGCGACACGGCGGCGGCCGTGCGCGCGGCCTGGCCGGACGAGCTGCCGCTGGCGGCGCGCCTGTCGATGACGGACTGGCTCGAAGGCGGCTGGAAGCTCGAAGACGCGGTTCGGCTGGCCGCAGACCTGCGCAAGCTAGGCGTGGATCTGGTGGTCTGCTCCAGCGGCGCCATCGCCCCCGGCTCCCATCCGCCCGAGGGCGCGGCGGTGCAACTCCCGTTCGCCCGCGAGGTGCGCGAGCGCGCGGACTTGGCCACCGGCGCTGTGGGCCAGGTCACCGAAGCCGCGCAGGCGGAGCACATTGTCACCAGCGGCGGCGCCGACATCGTCTTCCTGGGTCGCGGGATGCTGCGTGATCCGCAATGGGCGCTGCACGCCGCCGAGACCCTCGGCTTGCCGGCGCGCTGGCCATTGCCCTATGCACGGGCGGTGGCCCGGCCGCGGCGCGGGTAGGCGGCAGGGAGCGCCTGCCGCTGCTGCAAGCGCCCCCGCGTGTCGTGGAGCACCGCGCTCTCCTGCATGCGCGCGCCGACGGACTTTCGGCAGGTTCGCCCCCAGGCCAGCTCGGCTGCGGTTCGACGCCCTCGGCAACCACGCGCTGCGCTGTGATTCGGGCAGTCAAGGCAGCGTGAGGACGTGGACTCGAGGCCTCGGGTCGGCCGGGAGCATTCGGAACAAGTTCACGCCCGGTTTCCCTGGAAAGACGCGGGTTGGAGACGATCCGGGATTCGGGAGACGCCAATCTGGACCCGCAGTAAGCGCAATTCCGCGAGTGGCGTGGCCCCAGGGCACGGGTGGCGTGCAAGCCTTAAAGGGAGCAAACCACGGGCACCGAGGCGCTGGCGCGATCCAGGCCGCCATGGCAAACAGGTGCTGCTGCGTGAGCCCCTGGCACTGGGGGTCGGCGTCGAAGGGCACGATGTAGCATGGGGAGGACTCGCCTTCGACCGTCTCCAGGACGCGGATGGGATCGGCGGGAACGATGGACGAGCGGATCTCCTGATTCGCCTAGTGTGCCGGGAACTGCGGCACCTTTACGTCCGCGCCGCCGGTCCGGCTCATCCCAACTGGGCGAGCCGGCCAGCGTGCGCTCAGGCCGAAGCCGCCGACGCACAGACTCCGCGACTCGCCGCAGCGGCCGCCGCCTCCTCTTTCGTTGTGGGGAATCCGGCAGGCGTGGCGGCGGTTACAGAAGTAGCGCCGCAAATCTGAACAGCTGCTTAGGTGGAAACTCCGGGCAGGATGCCGGCCACATCTGGCCATCAACAAAGATTCCGTCGGCCGCTTGGGGCTGAGAACTGCCACGGCGCGCCACCCGACGCCTCAGGCGTTCGGGCCCCGCCTTCCGTCGGCAGAACGAGTAAGGCTTGCGGTTCTGCGCGCGGCACCGAGGCGGCCCGCACTCGATCGTGAGCGCACGCGTGGCGCGGCAGCCTGCAGACTCGCAAACCGCGCAGCGATCTCGTCTTCCCGCAAGACTTTCTCGAAGCCGTCCGTGGGCACGCTGTCGGCAAACCAGAGCGGAAAGGAGAAGTAGTCAGTCGCCGAGAGCAGCATGGAGTCAAAGACGGTGTCGTCCGCCTTCAAGCGAACGATGAACACGTAGTCGAATTGTTCGCGGTAGACCTTCCTCAGTGACCACTGCAGCACGCCAAATCGGATAGCGCGCCCGATGACCTGCACCCGAACACGCGCCTCACCGTTTACCACCAGGAGATGCCCACATTTTCTGGGGGTGGTGCATTCAACCTCGTTTCGTTCGAGAGTCTCATGTACGACGGCGCGGAAGTGCCTACCGAGTCCGCGAGCGCGGCCAAGCTGCGCGTAGTCCTCCTCGCTGCGTTTGGCAGGCTCGATGCCAAGGCACCGCAGCGCCGCTGCGAACGACCCGAAGTGCTTCACGTACGTCTGCCGGCTCGGCCCATCGGTACTTCTGAGATCGGAAGCATTGAATGCCGGGTTGCTGCGTAGCGCTTCGGCCAGGTAGGCAAGCAATTCCTTGCGAGTCCGGATCGTCCCAGCCCTCTTGGCGCGCTTCGCCTTGGCCGCCTGCCATACACCGGCGTCCACGATCGGCTCTATGCAGCCTGGAACGCGGATGAAGTTGCTGTCCTGCTCGGGGCGCTTGCGGCCGTGATCCTTGCGGCCCCAGACGAAGTTGCCGACAAGAGCTTCGCAGGAGATCAGGCTGTACAGCCTCTACGGCGTGATGGGCTTCCCAGCCGCCACAGTGATCCCTTCTCGGCGGAGCATCTCGGCCAGCCTGCACACAGAAAGGTCGGTTGTGGTGTACAGGTGAAAGATGCGCCGGACCAGGGAAGCCTCAGCGTCGCCGCCACGCACCCATCTGACATGTTCGCGCGTTGCCGACTTGTGCTCGGTCGGCTTGAGTGCTCGCACTGCGCCGCTCTTCGAGATCGCAAGGCGAGAGATTCCCAGGCAAGGGAGGCTTCCAAGATGGAAGCCTTCATCCAGAGCAGCCCTGTGGCCCGCCCGAGTCTTGACTGCGAGCTCGCGACTGTACTCGGCGGCCATCGCGCGCTTCAGATTCTTCAGAACGCTGCCGAGCGGGGAGTCGCACTCGGGAAACGTCTCCTGGATGTAGCGCACTTGCACGCCGTGCATCCGGCAGTGGTATTCGTAGTACGCCGATGCGTCAGTGTCCTGGTAACGGCCCCACCTGCTGATGTCATAGACCAGGATCACCGAAAACGAACACCCGTCCGCCGCAACGTCGCTCAAGAGCTTCTTCATCGCGGGGCGGCGCTGGAGCGTCAAGCCGCTGCGCCCTGCATCGATGTAGGTTTCGACCACGGTCAGGCCGTGACGAGCCGCATACTCGGAAATGGCACGCGCCTGGATGTCCGGTGAGAGATCCTGCGCGTCGGTCGACATCCGGATGTACTGCGCCGCCCAAGCAGGTGCCGTCGGGCAGACGCTTGGCAACTGCGGCTCGGTCGCGGCGTTCGCCCATGGCGCGCAAACGGGTGCATTCGGCCGCATCAGGTTCGGCGCTCAGCGTCCGCGCCCGCCCCGTCAGTCTTCCTCAGTCGCGTGCGCTCGCGTCGCTTGCGGCGCTGCTCCTCGCCGGTGGGCTCGATGCCCCGGCTGATCAGGAGCTCTCGCAAGGAGGGCTCTCGCGCGCAAGGGGTGAAAGCGCGCCTCGGAAAAGGAATCACGGTGCTCATTGCGGCATCATCCCTCCGCGCTCGGGCCGACGCTGTGAACCCGGTTACCGAAAGCGCCGGAAATTCGAAGCACACCGGATGCAGGTTTCTCTGCCGGAGGAATGCAGGCCTCGTGGTGGTCGAGGTTCTCGTCGTGGTCGAGGTTCTCGTCGTGGTCGGGAGATCGCTCAGAAAGTAAGCACAGTCGCAGCTGTCTCGCGTGAGGGGCCAGGGGCTGCTTGTGGCGCGCAAGAGCCATGCCTCACCGCATACCCGGAGGCCACGATGAGCGCTGCGTCGGGGTCCTGCAAAGTCGCAAGTTCACCGCATATCCGCCACAAGAGGTAGCGGGGCGGGGCGCGGACAGTGAGAATGCCCGCACCAATCCACCGTGGGACCGCCAAGATGTTCCAACAACAATTCCTGCGACTGTCCGCCGCGCTCCTCGCGCTGCTTTTGGCCGGCTGCGGCAGCATCGTCCACAAGCAGTCCGTCGGCCACGCAGAGGGCCGACGCAAGATCGTTGTCTTCTTCGACGGCACCCACAACGACGAGGTCTCGGACACCAACGTGAAGAGGCTGCATTCCCTCGTCGCGCTGCGGGACCAGCCGGAGCTCTACACCTTGTACGTGGAGGGCGTCGGGACCGGATCGGACGTGCTGGGAATGGGCGCCGGCTCCGGGATCGGGGCGCGCGTGCGACTCGGTTACGAGTTCGTCCTTCAGCACTACCGCGTTCCCGAGCCGGGGCAGCCGCCAAAGGACGAGATCTACATCGTCGGGTTCAGCCGCGGCGCGTACACGGCACGAATCTTGAATTCGCTTCTCTACCGGGCGGGGGTGCCGAAGAAGCCGGCCGAAAAGACCTACACGGAAGCGGCGGAGTACGTGTACGAGGCGGTCACCGGACACTTCGACTACGCGCGGAATGCAGCCGTGCGCACGCCAGCCCAGATCGCCGCCAGCCTCGGGAAGCATTCGATGCACCCGAACGCACCGGTGCGCATCCGGGCGCTCGCGCTCTGGGACACCGTGGCGGCGCTGGGCCTGCCGGAATGGAGTCTCCGGCTGGCTGACAAGACGGGGGGCGAGGCCTATCGCCCTGACATCGACGATCCGTCGAGACGTTACGGCGACACGCTGTGCAACGTAGACGAGGCGTACCAGGCGCTGTCGATCGACGATGACAGAGAATGGATCTTCACACCGCTGCCGCTGACACGCGCGCATCTGTTCGAAGGCTGCCAGGGCGCGATGAGAACGATCAAGCTGCGCGAGGTATGGTTCGCCGGCGCCCATTCGGACGTTGGCGGCGGCTACGAGGATACGCAGCTGAGCGGAGTCAGCTTGAATTGGATGATCACGCAGCTGGCAGGAACGGGACTTCTGCCCCCAGGCACGAGAGTTCGCGAGGACCTCCACGGCACGAGCCACGACCCCGAGGCCGGCATGTGGTCGCCGCTCTATCACCGGACAAGCCGCGATATCGCGGGCTACCCTTTCGATCCCGAAAGCCTGCGCAAGAAGACCCTGTGCGTGCATCCCTCCGTCTTCGAGCGCCGCCGGTTCGCGCGGCCGCAGGAGCATGAGAATCGGCAGGTCGACCTGCGCTGGCCGGGCAAGGCTTGCCTCGTCACCGACGATGACTTCCGCAAGCGGCGCACGGAGGTGAAGTCCTCGGTTTGCGAGCGGGTGTTGGAGGTTCAGATGTTCGTCCAGGATCCGGAAAGGGAAAAGACTCCGGGCTGCGTGGAGGTCCTCACCCAATGATCACCGCGCTTGCGCGTGTCGCCCTCCTCGTGGCCGCCGGCGTCGGGATGGCCGGGTGTGTCGCGACAAAGTACGAAACCATCCCCTACGACACGGCGAAGCCGGTCGGGGTGGCCCACCTGCCGGGGTGCAGGGACCACCCACCGAAGCCGAACGAATCCTGCTTGGCCCTGGTGCGCGCAGGCGACTTGCAGACCCGCACCGACGTCGAAGTGGAGCCTCGCCAGGATTGGTGCATCGAGGTCCCGGAAGGGCAGCGCTGGTTCGATCAGTCTCGCGTCAGCTCGCCCCTGGACGGCGAGCCGGGCGAGGGCGTCATGAATACAGTCGCTGGCTGGAAACGCATCAAGGACGCGCCTTGGTTCGCACTGGTCGTTGGCGTGGCGACCAAGGCCGGCAAGGAAGCCGACTTCAAGGCTGTCCAACAGTTGCCGAGCGCGCCCGACGGCCGACGATGCTTCCGTCCCAGTCAGCCGGGCACGCTGGTCTTCTACCCCAACGATGCCGTTCCACCTGCCGGGAGTCACTCCCTCTTCTACGGCAACAACGGCGGGCAGATCTGGGTGAAGCTCACCCGCCGGCAGTAGTCCGCTGCCGCAAGCGACTGGCGCACGGCACCACGGCGCGCAGTCCTCCTTCTGGCCGGAATCAGAAGACCAGCATACTGAGGGCGACCCGATCCATGCAGTGGAATGCACCTCCGGGAACGCGTCCGCCCGGCGAAACGGCTTGCAGGACCTGCGCAATGCTCCGGATGGCTGCGATACGTGCCGGCGGCGTTCAAGGCGGCAGCTGCGCGGTCAAGCCGCTGGCCGGTTCTCCGCCTTCAGATACGGCCGTTCAAACAGGCGGGCCATGCCCAGCGAGTGCCAGGTCTGGATCAAGGCCGCGTCCGCCGACTGCGCCGCCCAGGTGTTGCTCAGCGCCACGTAGGCCGTCGGGGCGTCGCTCGCCTCGTTCATCAGGTACAGCAGCGGCAGGTATTCTTCGTAGCAGAAGATCACGGCAGCGCGGTCGCCCTGGCCCAGATCCAGCATGTTGCGCGCGCTCCAGTCGGCGACGAAGGTGCCGGTGGCGCGCCAGGGCTTCCACAGCGAAAGCGGCGCCGGCTGGCGGGCCACGGCCGTTTCGGTGCGCCCGTCCGGGTAGAAGGCCACCGCCGCATTGAGCATCCTGTTGGCAGCCAACGGCAGGTCCATGCCGATGATCTGGGTCTGCCCCGCGCGGCGCGACTCGCGCAGCAGCTCGATTTCCAGCACCGGGTACAGGGCTGGCTCGTAGCGCCCGAGGATGCTTTCCGGCCAGACGATGGTCGCTGCGGGCGGCCCCAGGCGTGCCGCTCCCATCCACTGCATGCGAAGCAGCGCCGCTTCCTCGCCACGCAGAGCACCCCAGGCGGTGCGCTCGGCGCGGACGCCGAGGACCGTTCCCGACGGCGGCGGCTGGAACAAGGCTAGGCCGGCCACGACCAGGCCGGCCAGCAGCGCGAGGAAAGCGCCGCGGCGCAGCCCGGGCGACGACAGCCTGTGGCCGGCAAGAAGCGCCCCGGCTGGCAGCGCGAACGCCAGCGCCACGCCGACCCAGCCGGTCGCGGGCAGGAGGAATCCGGCCCCGATCACGGGATGGCCCGGAACACCGATGCAGGCAGCAAGGGCCAGCAGCCAGGCGGCCGAGATGGCCGCCAGCCTGACCCACAGACGCGGGGAGCCGCTCCAGCCGCTGGACCAGGCCGCGCCGGAGAGGAGCGCGCAGGCCGCCAGCGCCGCGACGCCGACGGCCATCTGGCCGTCGAACCAGCTGCCGATGAACGCCGGCGCGAAGCGCAGCACCCCCACCGTGTAGCCGAATGCCACGAAGAAGGCCTGGACCCTGGAGCGGCTGAAGGCGACCAGCAGCGGCAGCGCCAGTGCCAGCACGGGCACCCTTCCCTCGCCCCAGGCGCACGACCCGAGCGCCGCGCCCGCAGCGAGGCCTGCGAATGCCTCACGCAGCCATCGGTGCAGCCTACGCGAGCTTGTCATGCGCCGATCGCGTGCCAGCGTGCGCGCCGCAGGCTCGCACGCGCAAACCGGCCGAGGATAGCCCGGGTGCCGTCCCCCCCGCCGCCCCGGTGCACCCAGCAGGGCCTGCGAAAGGTCCGGCGGCCGCGGCCGGTCGGACCACACGTTGCGCGCGCTGGCGCAGGTCCCTGCCCTCCACGCCTAGACCGCGCGCTTCGCCGTGCTGATGCGCCCTTCGACCTGCGCACCCTCGTACGACTTGATGGCGCCTGCCGTAATGTCGGCCCGCGCGCGCAGGGTCTCGGCCAGGAAGACCGCGCCACCCACCTCCAGTACGCTCGGCTCGGTGTCGGAGCGGGGGTCGATCGTGCCGAACAGATAGGCCTCGGCGTGCGCCTTGATCTTGCCCGCCACCACGCCCTGCGGCATCAGGACGAGTGGTCCACCGACGACCTCGATCTCTCCTTCCATTCGGCCTTCCACCATCAGGCCGCCCTGGCACTGAAAGGTGCCCGACTGCCGACAGCCGGCGGCGATGCGGTTGACGATGTGCATCGCCACCGGGTCGATGGCGATGGTTTCGGTGTCGCGCTGCTCAGTCAAGGCTGTACTCCTTCGTTGAGGAAATCACCCGGCCCGCCTTGGCGTCGATCGAGCGGATGATGCCGCCCCCGGGCAGTTGCTCACCAAGCTGGAATTGCTGCGGCAGCCGGGTCTGCGGGTCAGTGAACACGGCCAGTTTGCCGTCCGCGGTGATCGCGATGAGCTGCGCGGCATGCGGCGATGCGCGCCTGGCCGCCGGCGCCGAGGCCGCAGCGATGGCAACCGGCGGAGGCGCCGGGGATGGCGGTTTCGACGCCGCGGCGTTCGTCTCCGGCGGCCTGGCGGGAACAGGAAGGCGCGCCGAACGCGGCGCGGCTTCGTCCAGGACCACGGCCGAAAGCTCTCCTTCCTGCTGACGCGCGGACGCCTGCGCGGAGGGCACCGCCGCCGGCTTGGGAACGGGCGCGACGGACCTCGCGGCTTGCACGGCTTGCACGGCCTGCCTCGGCGGCGGCAGCGCGCGCGGCTTGCGCGGCGTCGGCAGGACAGCGGGCGGCGCAGTGATCGGCAGCGGCGGCGTTCCGGCGCGCAGGTTCGCATTCGCGGCGAGCGTCACTGGCTCTCGGGAGGCAAGCTCGAGCCTTGCCGGCGCCGGCGCATACGGCGAATGCAGCACCCGCACGCTGGTCAGGGCCGCGACGGGGAGCTCGCCGGGATCGGCCGACTGGCCGCGCAGCAAGACCCATCCCGCGGCGAGCGCGCCGATGACCAGCGCGCTTGCAGCCGCCAGCAGCGCGCTGCCGGGGCGCGGGCGGCGGTGCACTTTCCGCCCCGGGACGGCGAGCACCGTCGCCGGCCGCTCGCGACGTGGCCAGATGCGCGCCAGCCAGTGCGCACGCGGCTTGGCCTCGTCCAGCCAGCTGCTGCCACTCCAGCGAAGCGTCGCTGCACCCGGGCTCCCGAGCTTCTGGCCGATCACCCGTCCGAGCGCGAGGAGCCTCGCTTCACCCACCACCAGACGCGTGATCAGCGTGTCGTTCATGCTGCTTTCGCCGGCGCCGGGCGCCCCAGCTGCACCGCGTTCTGGATGGCCGCACCGGCCACTTGCGCCAGCGGCATGCCGAGTCTCTCGGTGGATGCCTGGCCGCGGCGCGCCGCCGAAGCGCCCTCGGCGCCGGTGCGGCCGCCCGCGTCCGCATAGAGCTCTCGCACCGACTGGAACTCCATGCACGCGCCGGCGAAGGACTCGGCGACGCCGTAGTCGCTGTGGATCGCGTCGGTGTCATCGTCGATGCCGGCATCCCGAACCGCCTTGCGCGCCGCCGCGACGGCCTTCATGGCCTCGGCCTCGCTCGGCGCGTCCAGCACGAGGCGCATCACATGGAAGGCTTCGAAGCTGCTGGCTTCGTTGCTGGCCTGCCAGAGGGCCAGCTTCAGCGGCACATGACGCAGTCCGCCGAAGCGGCGTTCGATCAGCAGCAGCTGGGACTTGAGCGCCCGGTAGCTATTGAGCGAGGAGGTCCGAACCTCGAATACGCCAAGCGGGTCCTCCTGGCCTTCGATCTGGACCGTCATGCGAACCTGGCGCCGGCAAGCCGCCTTGTCGGCGCGCACCAGGTCGCACAGCTCGGGGCCCGGACAGGGCACATCAGCGATCAGCTGCGTGTTGTCGGCCGCGCGTTCAATGCGCCTGGCCGTCTTGCCGTCTCCCGCGCAGACCGGGACGTTTCCCGGTGTCGAGTACGCCTGGTACTTGATGGAGATCGCGCTGGACGTCCTGTTGAAGAAGAGCCGGATCGGCACTTCGCTGAGTTTCCTGCCATCGCCCTCGCCTGCGGCCAGCTTCTCCTGAAGCGGATGCGACGCGAGTCTGGACTGCCCGCCGCAGGCTTCATGGTGGCGCTGGGTGATGAGGAATTCGCTGCGCGTGCGCAGCTCCCCGAACAGCGCATCGTCGTCGCAGGCGACCTTGATGAAGCCCACGGCGTGGGGCGTCAGGGCGATGGTGCTCAGATCCATGGGGCGTCTCCGCTGGTCGTGTTCCTCCATGGAAACACGGCGCGGGCACCTGTCAAGTGCGCATCCTGCCAGGGCGGCTGGTACGCGCGCGCTGATCGGCCCGGCGGGCACCCGCAGGCACTTGATCATCGCGAGGATGACCTGCAGAAGGACGACGTGGCCCGGAATACCGGATCGCGCATGCAGGGTGCGTTGCCGGCTGGCCCGCGACCCTGCCCGTCGCACGCCTCGCCCGCTCCACCCGCATCGCCCGTTCCTGCGATCACGGCTTCGGCGGCAGGGTCTGGCCGCAAAGGCGATGGCTTTGTCATGCGTGTCGATCCTCTGATCGAAAGTAGCACGCCGCCAGCGTGCCCGATCCCGGCCAACTGGCTGTCCGGACCTCGTTGGCACGCTGCCGCAGCTTGACAGCAGCGGCAAGCATGCTGTCATCGATGCAGGACACTCACCGGACGCCGCATGGACACCGCTTACCTCCCAGGCTCCCTCGCGCAGATGGGCGCATGCACCGGTTTCGACGCCGAACAGCCTGGCACGGGGGCAGCGGGCAACAGTTGCATGTTCAGGCACCTCCCCGCCGACGTG
>Ga0255338_1002158_pt1 | contig 31176 bp, 28 predicted proteins | sample MeOH1_35cm_T4_19_FD_203715 | JGI IMG/M metagenome (GOLD analysis project Ga0255338, IMG submission 203715) | Sandy soil microbial communities from University of British Columbia, Vancouver, Canada - MeOH1_35cm_T4_195 | ecosystem: Engineered > Artificial ecosystem > Sand microcosm > Unclassified ... | reverse complement strand
CTCTTCAGCACTCAATATCTTCAAAGCGCCCACACAGTTTGTCTTCTCTTCTTCTTAATTAACCCGCCCCTCAGGCGTCAGATGCGTCATTCTACTCATCTCTATTCCTTTGTCAATCTATTTTTTATGTTTTTTCTTCATACCGGACAAAAAAACACTGAACGAATGAGGTGAGTTATGCGTCTTCTTTCAATGATGTAATGGAGTTTTTTAATAATTCCGCTGAAAATTCGTCTTGAAGTTGTTGAAAAAATGGATCTTGATGCAAGGCTTCTTCCGCGGCTTGATGTACTTTTTCCTTCGATATTTTTTTTTGTACAGCAGGAGATGAGAGCATCTGTTCGCTACACTCCAGTACGACACGAATCGTTTCGTTATAAAATCGGCTGAGTGCTTCTTCAATCCGAGCAAGAACCGGTGGTGTAAATAAAGATTGGTGGGCCTTTGCCAGTTGCAAAACAACGCGTCCTGACGATTTGCTAATGAGTTGAGCATTTTCAGCCGCACTGAGTGTTAATCCACGTAGATTTAATTGCGACAAAATGGTTGGCCAAGACAATTCAGGTACGGTTTTATTGATTTCGGTTGGCTCAGGATTGAATTGCTGACCGAGTGTAGTTTCTTTTTTCACTGCAACAGGAGCCACATTCGTTTTTTCAATAAACTCACCATCATGCTTGTCGCTAACTTGATCATTCAGTTGATATGCCTTAATTGGCTCACCCTGCTGGGCCGCAGGTCTAAATGTATACATTCGCAATACGGTCATATCAAAACCAATAGCCATAGTGGGTGCGAGCAATAAGTCATCCATCCCTTTTAGTACGATTTGATACATCAGTTGAGTATCTTCGGGCGTTAATTGCGTACTGAGCAATTGTATCTCAGGTGACGTAGTGATTAATTCATTTGTTTGGGGCAATGCCTGAATAACTGCCATTTGATGCAGATAACTGAGTACCTCATCAAGTACGTAACGGAAATAACCACCATTTTGATTAATTTGATGACTGATTGTTATCAATTGCTGCGGATCAAGTGCGACCAATGCCTGTAAAATACATAGCGCATAATCTTGCTGAGTAACCCCCAACATCGTTTTAATGTGTTGAGTACTTAGTTCGTTGCCTGAACTCACTATCGCTTGGTCAAGCAAGCTTAGGGCATCACGCATGCTACCTTTTGCTGCTTTCGCAAGCAATGCCAATGCGGGGGGCTCAAATGGCAACGTTTCCTGCTGTAAAATATGTTGTAAATGGTTAGCAATCACATCATCTGAAACACATTTCAAGTTAAATTGTAAACACCGAGATAACACCGTAATGGGTAGCTTTTGCTGATCAGTGGTTGCTAATAAAAATTTAACGTGCGCTGGAGGTTCTTCTAGCGTTTTCAGCAAGGCGTTGAAACTGTGCTGAGATAACATGTGGACTTCGTCAATTAAATAAATTTTAAAGCGACCACTGGTGGGTACATATTGTACATTCTCTAGAATGTCACGCGTGTCTTCCACACGCGTTTTTGACGCTCCATCAATTTCAATGAGATCAATAAATCGCCCTTGCTCAACAGCCAGGCAAGTAGGACATTGCAAACAAGGTTCGGATGAAATTCCTCGCTCACAATTGAGTGCTTTTGCAAACAATCGTGCAACACTGGTCTTGCCAACACCACGAGTTCCTGTAAACAAATAAGCATGATGAATACGTTGTTGATTCAGCGAGTTGATTAAAGCACTCGTAAGATGATTCTGACCTAGTAGTTCAGAAAACGTCCGTGGCCGCCATTTGCGTGCAAGCGCAACATAACTCATAGAAAAACACCACAGGTTAGCAGAGTTGGCGGCAGCTCAACGAGCCGCACCTCTGCGCACGAAGCGAATATTACCGCTGCTCCCTTCCGGGCCTGACGGGGTTCATACTCTGGTCGTCGCGAGGGGACCCAAAGAGCCACCATACTGAACGGCAAAGAGTAACAGAAATACTAAAAATGTAAAGGGGGAAAGCGCCATGACTTCGTGAAAAACATCCTTGGCTCATTAGATGTTAATTTAAGTGCTATACTAATCAAATGTGAACCATTGGATCGTGGTTGGGTATGTACATTTCACAGGATCAAGACGTTATCATTAAACGAATAAACCGTTATTTAGACCTCCAAAACTTACCCTTTAGACTGAATACAGCAGGCATGTGTAATGGACTTGCAGTAGTTCGTGCGAAATATCGTTTGGAAGGTAGAAAAGAGTATTTTGATAGTATGTTGAAATATATCGCGGGAGAACTACGTCCAAGCGAAAAAGATGACGAAGTTGATACGTTTGTTTTTGATCTTTTAAAGGGATTTTTTCCAGAACAATTTGATAATAGTTTGAGCCAAGATAACTCCTATGAAAATTTTAATATAAAAGGCATTAAACTCAAATCTGATTTTAGTTTTGGTATTGTGACTACCGATGTTAATTGGGTGGAGATTTTAAAAAAAATTCAGTTACAAGAAGATGAAGAAATGCTGATGGGAAGCGTTGATCATCGTGTTTCTATTTCTAAGGAGGGCCATGAATACGTGCTCTATGATCCTAACTATCTATTTGGTGTCAAACGGTTTAAAAATGAAGAAACCTTAATACGTGAGCTAGGAAATAATTCATTTGATCACCCAGGTAAGCAGTTTGCTATGAATGTGACTGTGATACGTCGCCCAGGGGCTGCAATAAGAAATCAATCGTTCCCCAAAAATGATCTACTATATAAAGATTACTTAACAGAGGAGAATGTTAATAACGATCTCACTGTGCATGGAAAAACAATTAATACTTTAGGTTTGGCACTAGAAAATAACCATGAGGAAGATGTTGAAGCACTTCTAAGTTTAGGTGCAACTGACAAGGATAACACGCTTCTTGGCATCGCATTAACTCGAAATCACTATAGAGTGATCGGATCTTTGATGAAAAGAATGCCTCGTGAGTTAGAACAAGGAGTAACTATAAAACTTATACTTATAGCGATTGAAGCTGGTAAAAAGGAGGCATGCGATACACTACTTACCGATAATAGATTTAAAGAAAAATATCAAGAACTCATTGCAAAAACACCTCATGTATTACTTGGCTCTGCGGCAGCAGGTGGTAATCAGCATTTATTAAAAATGATAATAGATGATTGCTGCGAAAAAAAATGTAATATAGCCAATGTGCTACATAACGCTCATGTTAAAAATGATCTGGTTTCGAAAGTAATTACCAGCGGTGACTATGATAGCCTTAAGTATCTTCTCTCATTGCTTAAAAAACATGAAATTGACTTAACAATAGAAGAAAAACTAGCCTATTTAAATGAGACAGTTGCAGCAAACCAGCCCTTAAATGTTGAGCTGTTACTAAAAACTTGGAACGATATTTCTCTTGAGAATATGAAAATGAGCTCGACTCTGGTGCGTAAAACTGATCTAAATATCTTGCTAGCATTAAAAGATCGAGGTTTGCTTTTCTCTGATACTTCAAAGGCAATTATTGAACATAAAAAATTAACAAAACCAACTGGATTGAAACTCTTGATCGGTATCTTTATTGAGAGTTTTATGAATTATATTCGTGAGCTATCCGCTCTTAAAATAAATACTGATGATAACAGAGAACATTCGAACAAGTTCGGGATGTAACGCTTAAAACAATTTAGTCAACAACGCTTTTTAGAGAAAAAAGGTGTTGTCTATGACTTAGCCATTGAATATTAATTAAAAATAGTACACAATTGCACCATTTTTCATAGTTGAATAAAGCATCATGAATCAAGTAACCGTCTCTGCTCTCTATAAATTCGTGACCCTCGATCATTTTGAAGGATTAAGAGAGCCACTGCTCAATTTTATGCAACAACACAACATTCGCGGTACACTGCTGCTGGCGAAGGAAGGTATTAATGGTACAGTTTCAGGTCGCCAAGAGGCAATTGATGCGTTATATGCTTGGTTTGATCAACAACCTGGCCTAGATAATATCGCTCATAAAGAATCTTATCATCAAGAGATGCCATTTAATCGCACCAAAGTTAAACTAAAAAAGGAAATTGTCACTTTAGGCGTTGACGGTATTGATCCTAAAAAAATAGTGGGCACTTATGTAAAACCTCAGGATTGGAATGCATTAATTGCCGAAGATGACGTGATGGTGATCGATACACGCAATGATTATGAAGTCCAAATTGGTACGTTTAAGCACGCAATCAATCCTAAAACAACAACCTTTAGAGAATTCCCATCCTATGTCGCAGAGCATTTGGACCCACAAAAACACACTAAAATTGCGATGTTTTGTACAGGCGGCATTCGATGTGAAAAATCCACAGCCTATTTAAAGGAGTTGGGTTTTAATGAGGTGTATCATCTGGAAGGCGGCATTCTCAAGTATTTAGAAGAGATCCCTCAAAGTGAATCATTATGGGAAGGCGAGTGTTTTGTTTTTGACGAACGAGTGACGGTCAATCACGCCTTAGAAAAAGGCCACTATTTACAATGTCACGCCTGTCGATTCCCAATCACTGAAGATGACACTCACCACCCGGCGTATGTACAGGGAATTAGTTGCCATCGTTGTATCAACAAACAAACCGATGATCAAAAGCAACGCTATATGGAACGTGAAAAGCAAAGCCAATTGGCAATGGCTCGTGGTGAAACTCATATTGGTGGTGAAATGGTTGATATCATTGAAAAACGACGTGCGCTTAAAAGACAACAGAAAATGGCTGGCAATTCAGAGCTATCCTATTAAATATTGAGTCCGACATTGGCCTGTAACTTAGTCACATCGACCATACAGAAAGAGCGAGGTATTGATGGGGACTGCATTTTAGGCCGATGCGCACAAGGATGTGCGCATTGATCGCAGGGGGAGCGGACTCGTCTAAAATGCAGTCCCCATCAGTAGCTTGCGGTGCTTTGGCACAGAGGTAGCGAAGATGCGAGACGTTGACACAATGCGATGACGTGCTTCGTTAAAAGCGGTGTGTATTATTTAAAAGAAAAAGTGCCATTCGTCAGGCAAATAGCCTATAATGGGCGAACATTTTATGGTTTCAACTTTTTAATGATAAGAAAACAGAGAGGAAAATATGAGTGATATCGGCGGAAATCTAAATAAATTACTTGATGAAGCACAAAAAATGCAAGATCGCATGAAAAAAGCTCAAGAAGAATTGACTCAGCTGATTGTTGAAGGAAAAGCAGGCGGTGGCATGGTCAAAGTGCGTATGAATGGCCGACATGACGTATCTAAAGTAACCATCGCACGTTCATTGTTGAACGAAGAAGTCGAAATGCTAGAAGATCTCGTTGCTGCAGCGATCAATGATGCCGTACGTCAAGTTGAAAAGGTTTCTAAAGAAAAAATTAACCAATTAACAGCCGGCTTGAACATCCCGACTGACTTCATGCAAGACGAAGATCAAGAATAATCGACGATGGATGCTTTGTCTCGGCTGGTGGATGCTTTACGTTGTCTTCCTGGCATAGGCCCAAAGTCAGCACAGCGCATGGTGTTTCATTTATTACAACACCACCGCCAACGAGGGTTGCACTTGGCTTCTTGTTTAGAAGAAGCCATGCAAACCATCACGAACTGCGAACGTTGCAATAATTATACATCGCAAGCACAATGCGTTATTTGTGATCAACTGGATAGGGATGCCACCATGCTTTGTGTGGTTGAAGGCCCAACTGATGTTGCTGCAATCGAACAAAGTACGGCCTATCGCGGCCACTATTATGTACTCATGGGACGAATTTCACCCCTTGATGGAATTGGGCCTGGCGATATTGGCCTGGATCGACTGACACGACATATCGTCCATGCAGGCATTCAAGAAGTTATCCTCGCACTCAGTCCCACCATCGAGGGGCAAACGACCATCCATTTTATTCAAGAGTTATTGCGCCCACATCCAGTGCGGATTAGTCGCCTAGCACACGGCATCCCTTCTGGCGGAGAACTGGCTTTTCTAGATAGCAACACGATTGGTAGTGCTTTACGAAATCGAGAGATACTGGAGAAGAACGACGTTTGTTAGAACATCTAAGTGGGATTGATGGATATGTTGGCTCGCAAGGATGACAAAAAATGTCGAGACGTCAGGACCCAACCTTGAGGTATCGTCAGTTTTTTTTATTTTCATTCCAGCGTAGGCGGAGACGACTCTTTGATTGTTTAAATATAATTTCATCATAAAAATGTTCAAATAAAAACTGACGATACTTCAGCACCCAACCTATTATGTTTTGCGTTTTTTTGACACTTTAGTCATAAGTACACTGCGAATCGTGTTGTCCCCTACTTTTAAAATCTCAATTCGATAATGATCTATTTTCAAACAACAATCTGCCGGAGGAATATACCCCAGATACTCGATGATGACACCGCTTAATGTACGCGGACCAAGGGAAGGTAGTTGCCAACTGAGTAAGCGATTTAGATTACGTAATGTCATGCTACCGTCAATAATAAACGAGCCATCATCCAATGGCGTGATATCTCGACTGAGATCGGCAATATCTGTGGTAAATTCACCAACCACTTCCTCAAGAATATCTTCCATGGTTACAAGCCCTTGCAAGTCACCGTATTCATTCACAACAAAACAACTACGCCGCTTCATCTTTTGAAAATTTAATATTTGGATGTTGAGTGGCGTCGCCTCCGGGATATAATAAGGCGCTTCAGCAATTTTTAATAAATGTTCCATATCCAACCGATTATCTAACACTAAATTCAACACACTACGCAGATGAATCATCCCAACCAAATTCTCAACACTGTCCCGATATAACGGTAACCGAGTATGTTGAGTAGTCTCTAACTGCTCTAGCAATTTATGCCACGGCTGCTCCAAATCAATACCAATGATATCCGCTTTAGGAACCATAATATCTTCGACACACGCCTGCTCTAAATCAAGCAAGCTAATGAGCATTCCTTTATGCTCCACAGGTAATAAACTACCTGCCTCATGCACCACTGAACGCAGTTCCTCTCCTGACAACATATCTTTGTGAACCTTATCAATTGAGACACCCACGATACGCAACAGTTGGTTTGCAATCCAACTGGTTGCATGAATTAGTGGTGAAAACGATTTCTGCAAAAATGCCAGTGGTAACGAACAAACAAATGCCACTCTCTGTGGATATAATGCAGCAAATGTTTTCGGTGTCATCTCAGAAAAAACCAGCACACCAAAGGTTAACAATGACGTTGCGACAATCACACCTGTCTCACCATACAGTTGCTGGCCAATTAATGTAGCTGCCATCGCCGCAACGATGTTGCATAGCGTGTTACCAATTAAAATCACGCTTAATAACCGATCGGGATGGGCTAACATTTGATTCACACGAATCGCGGCTTTATGATTCGTTTTAACTAAATGACGCAAACGATAACGATTTAGCGACATCACGCCAATTTCAGCTGCAGAAAAAAATGCTGAAAAAAGCATCAGAAGAAAAACGATTAAAAATAACAGGGGAAGAGACAAGTGCACTCGCAATCCTTTGGCTAAACACGTTGAGCTAGTGGATACGATTGTATACGTAGCTGCAATAAAAAAGCAATGTGATATACTGCACACACTATTCCAACATTTCAGATAACAGAGGAATTCCATGTTTGAAAATTTAACCGAACGACTATCGCTAGCATTTAAAAACATCAGCGGGCGCGGGCGCTTGACTGAAGATAATATGCAGGATGCACTGCGTGAGGTGCGCTTGTCGTTATTAGAAGCGGATGTTGCTTTGCCAGTGGTTAAGGTATTTATTGAGCAAGTGAAGGAGAAGGCGCTAGGACAGTCCATTACCACCAATTTAAAAGCCGACCAAGCCTTGGTGAAAATTGTCAGTGATGAATTAGTCCACATCATGGGCGACACACGAGCTGAATTTAATTTTAATACGCAACCACCTGCCGTGTGTTTAATGGCAGGCCTTCAAGGCTCCGGTAAAACCACTAACAGTGCAAAGCTCGCTCGTTACTTAAAAGAAACTGAAAAGAAAAAAGTCATGCTAGTCAGTGTGGACGTCTATCGCCCTGCGGCAATTCAACAATTAAAACTCTTAGCTGAAACAATTGGCGTCGATTTTTTCCCAAGTGAAACACATGAAAAGCCTCTGGCCATCGTCAAAAAAGCACTGGATGCTGCCAAAAAACAATTCATGGATATCCTCATCATCGATACAGCGGGACGTTTACACGTTGATGATGAGATGATGGGTGAGATTAAATCCCTCCACAAAGCCGTTGATCCGGTGGAAACCTTATTCGTCGTGGACAGTATGACGGGGCAGGACGCAGCCAATACGGCTAAAGCATTTCATGAAGCACTGCCACTGACTGGTGTTATTTTAACTAAAACAGATGGTGATGCGCGCGGTGGTGCTGCGTTATCGGTTAAACACATCACCGGCCAACCGATTAAATTCATGAGTTTTGGCGAAAAACTCGACTCATTTGAACCATTTCATCCCGAACGCGTTGCCTCACGTATTTTGGGGATGGGTGATATTTTATCGTTAATCGAAGAAGTAGAACGTAAAACCGATAAAAAAGTTAGCGAGAAACTCGCTAAAAAGATCAAAAAAGGCAACGGCTTTGATCTCGATGATTTTAAACAACAGTTGTTACAAATGAGTAATATGGGCGGCATTGCAGGGATGTTAACGAAACTACCTGGCATGAATAAGTTGCCACAGCAGGCAAAAAACGAAATCAATGATAAATCAATTACACAAACGATCGCCATCATCAACTCCATGACGAAAAAAGAACGACGCATTCCAAAAATCATTATTGGATCACGTAAGCGCCGGATTGCGTTAGGCTCAGGGACACAAATACAAGATGTTAATCGGCTCTTAAAGCAATTCATGCAAATGCAAAAAATGATGCAAAAAATGTCAAAACCTGGTGGCATGAAACAGATAATGCGCGGCATGAATGGTATGCCAGGCATGAGTGAACTGGCAAACATGAAAGATTTCTTGCCGGATAAATAAGGTCTAACGAACCAAATTTAATGGGCCAACAGCTTTTTTCAAGGATAAACATTGGTTAAGACACACGTCATCCTGAGCGTTAGCGATCTCCAACATTGGCCTGAATCTTAATCACATCGGTCACTTGGAAAGAGCAAGTTGCTGATGAGTTCTGCATTTTAGACCGTTGCGCACAGGGATGTGCGCATCGATCGCAGGGAGCGGATCCGTCTAAAATGCAGAACTCATCAGTAGCTTGCGGTGCTAGGGCACAGATGCGACCAAGATACAAGACATTGGTACGACGCCATAGTCAGGAGATTCCTCGCGATGCTCGGAACGACGGACTTCATTTAATGGGGCAACACGTCCCGAATAATTACCAAATTAGGCTTGCCTTCCTGATTTTATTTTCGTAGAATAGGCGGCATTTTTAGATAACTAGAGTAGAGGGAACAATGGTCGTAATTCGTTTGTCACGAGCTGGCGCAAAAAAGCGTCCTTTTTATCACGTCGTTGTGACCGATAGTCGCAGACGTCGCGATGGTAACTACATCGAGCGTATTGGCTATTACAATCCAATTGCACGTGGCGGTGAAGTGCGTCTACATTTGGAAATGGAACAATTAAAGCATTGGCAAACTGTTGGTGCAAAATTGTCTGATCGTGTTGCATCATTAGTTAAAGAATACAGTAAAGCTTCAGAAGCGGCGCGTGGATAACGAGCACGACTGGATTATTATCGGTCGATTTGGTCGCCCGCAAGGGCTAAAAGGTTTGGTGCGAGTCATTTCGTTCACTGAGCCTCAGCACAACATAACAAATTATGTGCCTTGGTATACCAGATTAAACAATACGTGGCAGCAGATCACTGTACTTGACATTGAACGACATAATAAATTTATCTTGGTTCAAATAAAAGGATACCAACAACGGGAACAATTGTCGTTGTTAACAAACCTCGACATTGCAGTTCCACGAAGCCAGCTACCGAACTTACCAGCAGGCGAATATTATTGGCACCAGTTGATGGGAATGAAGGTCGTCAATAAAGATGGCCTTATACTGGGCGACGTAACCGACCTATTAGAAACAGGGTCCAACGATGTGTTAGTCGTCAGCGGTGAAAAACGACATCTCATTCCCTATATTTTAGGTGATTTCATCGTTCACATTGATGATGAAAAACGTGTCATCACCGTGGATTGGGACGTGGACTTTTAACCATGGCCGTGGCGATACATCTGGGTGTAATCACCTTGCTGCCAGAGATGTTTAAAAGCTTGCAATATGGTGTAACAGGCCGAGCAATAGAACAAGGACTCGCCCAGGTGGACTGTTGGAATCCGCGAGAATGGTCAGACAGACCGTATCGACAGATTGACGATAAGCCATACGGTGGTGGTCCAGGCATGGTGATGAGATATGAGCCTCTACATAAGGCCATTGTGCATGCTCGATCACACATGCCAGATAACTGCAAAACGGTTTATTTAAGCCCACAGGGGAAGCAGATTACGCAACATGATCTAAATCACGTGGCAAAACAATCCCAGTCCCTCTTATTTATTGCGGGACGGTACGAAGGAATCGATGAGCGCATCATTACTCACGATGTGGATGAAGAATGGTCCATGGGGGATTTTGTGTTAAGCGGGGGCGAATTCGCAGCGATGGTATTCATCGATGCCATTGTTCGTTTGTTACCGGGTAGTCTTGGACATCCCGCCTCGGCAATGCAAGATTCATTCATGAATGGGTTATTGGATTATCCCCACTATACGCGGCCAGCGGTCATCGATGATAAACCGGTGCCCGACGTATTACTCAGTGGGAGTCACCGCGAAATTGAGCGATGGCAAAGAAAACAATCGTTGGGGCGAACCTGGCTAAAAAGACCTGATTTGCTGACAACGATCGAGTTAAGTGATGTTGATAAGCAACTGCTTATTGAATTTAAACGTGAACACGGTGATTTAAACGAACGATAAATCCCGATATGAGGAGCAAACCCATGGCGAATATTATTGACGAAATTAATGCCGAACAAATGCAAGGCAAAAATATTCCGGAATTTAATCCTGGCGATACGGTTTTGGTACAAGTTAAAGTAAAAGAAGGCACACGCGAGCGCCTACAAGCATTTGAGGGTATTGTCATTGCCAAACGTAACCGCGGTCTGAATTCGGCATTTACCGTACGTAAAATTTCACACAACGTTGGTGTAGAGCGCGTTTTTCAAACATACAGCCCAATCGTAGATAGCATTACGGTTAAACGCCGTGGTGATGTGCGTCGTGCTAAATTGTACTACCTCCGTAACTTAGCAGGTCGTGCAGCGCGTATTAAAGAAAAATTAGCAACTAAAAAAGGCAGCTAATTGCTGTGATTTCACAAACCATCGATGATGATCTCGTCCACACAGGGTTTCACATCATCGATGGTTTTTTGGATCAAGCGCCTTATCAAGCCTTATCGCAAACGATCAAAAACATGCCATTGCATACTCACTTTAAGATGGCAAAAGTTGGTCGCGCAGCAACAGAGGCTCACCACCCGACAATCCGTAATGATCATATTTCTTGGCTAGCGCCTGATGATGATACTTGGCAGATTTTTTTTGCCGCCATCAACAACATTAAAACCATCTTAAATCGCTCATTATTTTTAGGACTAGATCAATTTGAATCCCATATTGCCATCTATCCACCCGGACATTTTTATAAAAAACATGTGGATCAATTTAAAACCACTCAAAACAGACGAATTTCCTGCGTGTATTATTTCAATGACCATTGGCAACCCGAACACGGTGGAGAATTAACACTGTATAATCAGGATAATACTATGCTCAGCGTAGTCGCCCCTCATGGTAATCGCTTCATTTGCTTCAATAGCGAGTTACCCCATGAGGTCATGATGACTTATCAAACGCGTTACAGCATCGCAGGCTGGTTAAAAACGCGCGACGGATCTATTCACCACAATGTTTGACACTCGGAGCAACATCAGATTCGAGTGCAGGTTGGTGAATAGTTCCCACCCAATTAAAATAAAACGCTTGCCAAGAATTGTGTACAGCGAGTAGGATCATCGTTCCATTTCAGTTGCAGCGTAAACCATCATGCCAACTAACCAAGCGAAGACTATCGCAAACGCACCTATTTCAATAAAAACCGAGATTATTGCGGGCATTACGACCTTTTTAACCATGGTCTACATTGCATTTGTTAACCCAACGATTTTACATGAAGCCGGCATGGATCAAGGTGCGGTCTTCACCGCCACATGTCTTGTGACGGCATTTGCCTGTGCAATGACTGGAATATTTGCCAAAACTCCCATTGGTGTAGCACCGGGTATGGCCCTCAATATTTATTTCACATACAGTGTTGTTCAAAGTTTAGGTATTGACTGGCAACATGCCTTAGCCATGGTATTTTTATCCGGATTACTCTTCCTATTTGTCAGCATGACACGTTTACGGCGCCTATTGACTGAATCCATTCCTAGCAATTTACAAATCGCCATCCTCATTGGTATCAGTTTATTAATCGCACTCATCGCCTTACAAGGCAATGGCCTAATCGTGAATGATCAGCATCGCATGATGCATCTCGGTGATTTATCTCGTCCAGAAAGCTTGCTGTTTTTAGCTGGATTTTTACTTATTTTAATCCTCGATCATTATCGTGTGCACGGTGCTATTATCATTAGCATCCTGACCACCAGCGCGATTAGCCTTCTTTTGGGCTTAACGACCTGGAAAGGTGTCATTGCGATGCCGCCATCCATGAGCCCGACGTTATTGAAGCTTGATTTTTCAGGATTAACCAGCACAGCCGGACTTAAAGCAACCTTTACTTTTTTCTTAATTGCCGTCTTTGATGCCACCGGAACATTAATCGGTTTACTCAACGAACCGTCCTTTAAAGAAAGCCCAGATTATTTGCGCCGACTCAGCAATAGCCTATCTGCCGATGCGGCGGCTTCAGCCTTAGCAGGGCTCCTAGGATCAGCCAGTACCTCACCCTATATTGAGTCAGCGACGGGTATCAATGCTGGGGGAAAAACAGGTGTGACCGCACTCGTCATTGCAGCTGGATTTATTTTGATGTTATTTTTCTTCCCATTAGCTGAAGCCATTCCCAGCTATGCCGTAGGACCTGCATTACTGTATGTCGCGTGCTGTATGATGAAGCATGTGACAGAGTTAAAATTAACCAATATCACTGAAACAGCACCGTGTATGCTAACGATTATGATGATTCCTTTTACATCATCGATTGCAGATGGCATTGGTGGAGGCATTGTTTTATATACCGTACTCAAATGGTTAACGCGTGAAAAGGTTGACCCATTAGTACTAATATTAAGTGGTATATTTATTATTTTCTTTCTAATTAGCTAATGATTATGACGATAAAACGTGTCTCGCTACTTTCTAGTCCTGAACTTGCCGATGTCGATTTGCTCCTTGATGAGTGCAAACGTACTGATGGCCATTTTCTGCCTGTTTATCGTCACCTGATTGATAAACAACATCCCCTTGCATGCAATGTGCTGTATTATCAGGGCACGGAATTAATTGGTTATTTAAGACCCTATTTTTTCTTTGTCGATGCCTGCGAAATCGCGCTCATGGTCTCACCGCGCTATCGAAGGCAGGGAATTGCATCACGTATGCTGCAGGAAATCTTACCCATCTTACACGAAGAACATATCAAAAAACTTATTTTTTCAACGCCGCCACGTCTACAGCAAACATGGCTATCTTCATTAGGATTTCAGTACTATGAAAGCGAATACCATATGCAGTATGACCCACACAAAAAAGTCACCATTCACACAAAAGCAGCTCCAATCCGCGGTGCAATAACCGCTGATATTCCCACACTATGTAAAATCGATGAGATTTCATTTCCCAAAAAGAAAGTGGACCCCGAGACATTGTTTCAAGGTTTGCTATGCACACCAAATTGCAATATTTTTGTGCTAACCCAACACAATGAAGTTGTCGGCAAAGCTCATTTATTTACAGAAACCGATCGTGTCCGTATCACCGACATCGGCGTGTTACCTGAAGCACGAGGGCAAGGTTTTGGCAGCGCTTTAATCAAAAAATGCATCAACCATGCGTTAATCAGAAATAAAACACGCATTGTGCTTGATGTAGAAACGACCAACGAAAATGCTTTGAAGCTATATAACGGACTGGGATTTAACGTCGTTAATTCTCACGATTATTGGATTACGCCAGAAGATGCTGTTGATTTTGGTTTAGGCCCGATGCTCAAAATTCGTTAAAAACGCATTCACCCATCAACAACCACATTGACATCATGCATCAGTCCGATATAGTCTACTGAGGTGGGATTTACAACGATATAAAAACAGGGAGTAGTGATATGGATTTCGGGTTTAAATCAATCAAGCAATTCAGCTATTGCAGCCTACTTATGGCATGCTCTAGCACCGGTATGATTGCGCATGCAACAGCCATTTTGGAAAAAGATGGCCCTACAAAATCGAACTATCTTCCCAATATTGTTACCGTGGACTTTTCCGAAGGTTGGACTGATACCACTCAATCCCAAACATTTTATTTAACGCCTAGCGTCCAAAATGCCTATATTGCTCCAGCAAAACAAAAAAATGTCGTTGGTGGGGATATTTTTTTAGGATGGCAACATCAATTACACGAACGCATACAAGGGCAATGGGGAGTTGTCGGCGGCCTGACAAATCATATCCGCTTAAACGGTAACGTCCTGCATGCGGCATACGCTGGTTATGATTATTGGACTTATGCTTACAACATCTCTCATGCAAATGTTGGGCTCAAAGGTAAGTTAATTGCCGATACACCTCAGCTCAAGGTCCAGCCTTATTTAAGTGCCAGTGTCGGTGTTGGATTCAACCGCTCGTATGACTTTAGTAATACTCCTAAATTGATCCAAGTCATTGCTGCACCCAATTTTGCCTCCAATACCGAGACGGCATTTACCTATACAGTGGGTATTGGTTTACAAAAAACGATCAATCTCCATTGGGCGGTTGGACTGGGCTATGAATTTTCTGACTGGGGTAATAGTGAATTGGCTCGTGCACCTGGACAGACAGTAAATTCAGGCCTTCAACAACCACACACCTATGTCAATGCTGCGCAATTGAATGTGACTTACGTTATATAAGGATTTTTATTATGAAAAATTACTCTAAACTTAAAGGTATAGCTTCACTTACAGCAATAACATTGGTACTGACGCCGACTTTAGGGAGCCTACAGACAGGTGTCATCGACTCACGCCGCTATATTGATATTGCAGTAGATCTCATCTACCGCCAAGTTAATTCTGCTGGACCAGCTCCAGCAACTTTTACGCTTTATCCTACTCCTCCCAATGTTTCGATCATATCAAACAACTGCCAACAACCGTCTTCAGACTCTATTCTTATCTATGCCAATCAGCCTTGTACTATTGTATATCGTGCTCTACAAGGTGCTGATCTAGCATGGACGCCTACATTTTATCTATACGACTCACGATTCGCTGCCTTTTCGCTGGGGTACAGCATTCACGAGTTGTTCAGAATGGCCGGAGCCGACATAAGGTGATAGCATAGCCCAATATCTTTTGAGATAAGGTGAGGGAAATTAAACACTTCATTTTATCTCAGCGTTGGGGCATATTGAATCCATGTAGCATAGCGGACAATGATGATGACGGGTCAAAAACGCACTCAGATTGTTTTAATAATATTCGCATCATCAATTAATTTGCTAGCCTATATGTTTCTGATCGCCAGCAGCAATGTGTTTCAACAATATGCTATTCCTCACCTATCTTTGTTATTGTTATAGACAACGAGCCTCTCAATTTTAATTAACACCGTTTAATACAATTTGAATCGAATAATTGCTTTTATAATTAGTATTTGTTAAAATTTCACCCATCTTATTTTTAGCGCGCGCCAGGACCCTATTAGTTAAGATACCGTTTTATCTCTTGTGTAAAAACAAGCCCTATGAAGGATAGACCATGAAGAAACGAGTAGTGATCACAGGTATGGATATCACCTCTTCGCTAGGAAGTGGATTAGATACCTTTTGGAAGGCCGCAACCCATGGTGAATGTGGTATTAAGCGCATCCAATCCTACGATCCATCACCTTATCCTACTCAAATCGCCGGTGAAATTACTGATTTATCATTAGCGCATCTTCCTGAATTTGATAAACCCAAACGATATCCACGGGTTGCACAATACGCACTATTTTGCGCACACAGCGCCATAGAACAAGCCCATCTCTCGCCACAAGAGTTACAATCAGCAGGCACCTTTATCGGGACGAGTTTGGGTGGAACACCGGAATTAGAAGCTGCTTATGCGGCATTCTATTCAGGTCACTGGCGAAAAGTACCCGCTCTCAGTGTGATTCGTGGCATGCCAAATTCTGTCGCCAATCACATTGCGATAGCGTTCGGCATTGGTGGTCCTAATTCAACCGTATCCAATGCGTGTGTATCGTCGGCGGAAGCGATTGGCTCGGCATATCAACAGATCGCTCAAGGCCGCCTATCGACAGCCATTTGTGGCGGAACCGAATCACTGGTCTGGGAAACAATCATGACGGCCTGGTGTAAGTTACGTGTTATGTCCACTCAAAATGAAAATCCAAACCTTGCCAGTCGCCCATTTGATTTAAATCGAGATGGGATGGTCATGGCTGATGGCGCTGGTATCTTGGTACTTGAAGAATTAGAGCAGGCAAAAGCACGTGGTGCAACGATTTTAGCTGAAATTGTCGGTTATGGCGCAAGTTGTGATGCCTATCATGTAACTGCACCTAATTCAGATGGTCAAACACGCTCAATTAATGCTGCATTAGATGAGGCACGTGTATCAACCAGCGATGTTCAATATATTCACGCTCACGGCACCGGTACACAATTGAATGACGTCACAGAAACGGAAACCATCAAACGTGTGTTCGGTGATCATGCGTATCAAATCCCGATTACAGCACAAAAAGCAATGACCGGACATGCCATCGGCGCTGCTGGTGCCATGCAAATCATTTCTGCGACATTAAGTATGCAACATGGTATTTTACTGCCGACCATTAATCTACATAACCCTGATCCACAGTGTGATTTAGATTACGTCGCTAACGAAGCACGTCATCGCCAAGTCGATGTGGTTTTATCCAATCACTTCGCTTTTGGTGGCGCAAATGCAGCGTTAGTTTTAAAGCGTTATTGATGTAAAGCAACTTAGGAACGCGACCATAATAACTTCTCATTTTGAATATGTGATTTAAAGGTTTAAGTCTCGCCCTATTAACTTACAAAACATCCCGCTATAATTGATTTTTTATCAAGGCTTGTAAAGGATCTTTATGAATGTGACGTTAGCTGAAATTGCTTCTTTAGTGCAAGGTGTGGTGGTCGGTGATGAGCAACACGTTATATCAGGGCTTTCACCCATTGATAATATCGTGCCCAACTCACTGGTGTTTGCGGAAGGTGATGATAATTTAAAACGAGCAGAAGCCTCAGATGCGGGAGCAATTTTGGTGACAAATCATGTCACCAGTCCGACCAAACAGATCATTCAGGTTGCTAATCCATTTAAATCCTTTATCCAACTGTTGCATTATTTTTATCCGCCACATCAACCACAACTCGGGATTCATCCCACCGCTGTTATTGCAGACGATGTCATATTAGGACAAGGCATCTCCATCGGTCCTTACGTCACGATCGAATCTGGAAGTATTATCAGCGATCATTGCGTGATTAAAAGTCATGTGCATCTTGGACATCAAGTGGTACTCGGTAAAAGCTCAACCATTCACCCGAATGTAACGATTTATGATCACTGTACGATTGGTGAACGGGTGACAATTCATGCTGGGACAGTTATTGGTGCTGATGGCTTTGGTTATACTTTTGAACAAGGTCGACACATCAAAGTTCCTCATGTTGGCCGGGTGGTGATCGAGGATGATGTTGAAATTGGCGCTAACACGGTGGTTGACCGGGCGACCATTGGCTCAACCGTCATTGGTGAAGGAACCAAAATTGATAATTTAGTACAAATTGCTCATTCCGTTAAACTCGGCAAGCATAATATTCTGTGCGCCTTCACGGGCATTGCTGGCAGCACGACCAGTGGAAACAATGTCGTTTTTGCTGCAAACGTTGGCGTGAGTGACCACGTACTGATTGATGACGGTGTTATTTTGGGTGCCAGAGCGGGTGTCCCACCTAAAAAACATTTGAAACAAGGCAATATCTACCTCGGTAGCCCAGCAAGACCTAAAGATAAAGCGATTGAACAAGAGTTGGCAACCACGCGTATTCCATTTATGCGTAAAAACATTCAAACCTTAACTGAAAAAGTCACCCTGCTAACCGATCAGCTTGCTCAGCTTGAAGCAGAAAGCGAGAGTAAATAACCGTTAACGAGTCCAGTGCACACATGAACCAAGAACATGGCCAACCCATGCAAGCAACAGACCCGACTAAACCATTAATTTTAGTCGATGGATCATCTTATTTTTTCCGTGCATTTCATGCACTACCTCCGCTTACAACAAGCACAGGGCAGCCAACGGGAGCCATTTATGGGGTTGCCAATATGATCAAGCGGTTGATGAAGGACTATCAACCGGATCACATTGCGGTGGTATTCGATGCCAAAGGGAAAACGTTTCGTAATGAATGGTACCCCGAATACAAGGCTCATCGCCCACCAATGCCTGTTGAGTTGACGAGCCAATTTGAGCCATTGATTGAAGTGCTTACAGCAATGGGACTGCCATTGTTGATTATTCCAGGCGTTGAAGCAGATGATGTGATTGGCACCATCGCGCATTTTGCAACCGTTGCCACGCGACCGGTTATCATCTCAACAGGTGATAAGGATATGGCACAGCTCGTGAATAATCACATTTCATTGGTGAATACCATGTTAAATCACACCATGGATGAGGCAGGCGTTATCGAAAAATTTGGCGTTAAACCAGCTCAGATGATCGACTACTTAACTTTGGTTGGAGATACATCAGATAATATTCCGGGTGTCACCAAATGTGGCCCCAAAACAGCCGTCAAATGGCTGACTGAATACCATACATTGGATAATCTCATTGCACACGCCGATCAAATCACCGGGAAAATTGGTGATTACTTACGCGCGGCGCTAACTCACTTACCCTTATCAAAAAAATTAGTCACCATTAAAACGGATGTGACGTTACCCCTGACGCTTTCTGAGTTGACATTAAAACCCGTGGATAACGCACAATTGCTCGCATTAGCGCAACGTTATGAGTTCAAAACATGGATCAAAGAATTAACATCAACGGATGTCAAACAAGCATCAACATCTACCACAATAAAGCCTATTGAAATCGTAACAACAGATCAGCAATTCACTCGATGGTTGCATGCCATAGAAACATGCCTTCTACTCTGCATTGATACAGAAACCACAAGCCTCGATGCAATCAAGGCTGAGATTGTCGGAATTTCACTGGCGATTGATGCTGATCACCCAGCTTATATCCCTCTACTACATACCGATGGCACACCCCAGTTAAACCGTGAGATGGTCCTTGCCAAATTAAAACCACTATTGGAAAACCCACAAATTAAAAAAGTGGGACAAAATTTAAAATATGATTACACCGTATTTAAAAACCATGACATCACGTTAAACGGTATTGAATATGACACCATGCTTGAATCCTACTTATTAAATAGCGCAAGCGGCCGCCATGACATGGATACGCTAGCGCTACAATATTTGCAGCATAAAACCATCACGTATGCCGATGTCGCAGGGACTGGCGCCAAACAAATACGCTTTGATCAAGTGCCCGTTGTTCAAGCTGCGGCTTATGCGGCTGAAGATGCTGAAGTCACGCTGAAACTTCACCAAACACTATATCCCATGATGGCCGAACCCTTGCAGCGTATCCTGCATGATATTGAAGTGCCATTGCTCAGTGTTATTGCCGAGATTGAGCGACATGGGGTACTCATTGATACTGCACTACTTGCACAACATGGTGTACGTTTAAAAGCTGAAATCTTACGCTTGGAGCAACAAGCCATTGCCATGGCTGGCAAATCGTTTAATCTCAATTCACCCAAACAATTACAAACGATTTTATATGAAGAAAAAAAATTGCCGATTCTCTCAAAAACACCAACAGGTCAACCATCTACGGCTGAATCCGTGTTACAAGAGCTCGCATTGGATTATGAATTACCCGCCATTATTTTAAACTATCGAAGTCTGAGTAAATTGGTGTCCACATACATTGACGCGCTACCCAAACGAGTCAATGCAACCACGCAGAGAGTGCATACATCCTATAATCAAGCCGTCACGGCCACCGGTAGACTATCATCCAGCGAACCCAATTTACAAAATATCCCAGTACGAACAGAAGAGGGACGTTTAATTCGCAAAGCGTTCATTGCCCCACCCCAGCACCTTATCTTAACGGCTGACTACTCGCAGATTGAGTTACGAATTATGGCACATTTATCGCAAGATAAAGCGTTATTACATGCGTTTGCACAAGGTTGGGACATCCATGCAGCCACGGCCAGTGAAATTTTCAACGTATCGTTAGAATCCGTTACGTCGGAGCAGCGCCGACGATCTAAAGCCGTTAATTTTGGCTTGATCTATGGTATGTCGGCGTTTGGACTTGCAAAACAATTACAAGTCGAACGTCACGATGCGCAACGTTATATCGACCGTTATTTTGAACGCTATCCAGGCGTATTGGCCTACATGGATAGGACACGAAAGCAAGCTCACGATCAAGGCTATGTGGAAACATTATTCGGACGACGACTTTATTTACCTGAAATCAACGCGCAAAATATGATGCGCCGAAAAGCCGCCGAACGAACAGCGATTAACGCACCATTACAAGGCACCGCCGCAGACATCATCAAAAAAGCAATGCTCGCCGTCGCTGCCTGGCAAAACCAATCATCAACACCTGCTGCAACCATGATCATGCAAGTGCATGATGAGTTGGTATTTGAGGTCCAAGCTCACGCCATCGAGTCGGTAAAAACTGAGGTTAGACGACTCATGGAGCATACGGTGACCTTGTCGGTACCGTTGTTGGTCTCGATTGGTGTGGGACATAATTGGGATGAAGCGCATTAGAGCTTCATTGGTGCGCAAATGATGAATAGGCTCTCACCTTCTCTTTAATTCTCTTCTCCCAAAAATTGGGAGAAGCAAGGTGCCCGCAGGGCGGATGAGGGTAAAATCAAATCCGTCTTGACCTCAAGGTTCTTCGTAAGTCCTGTTTTAATCAAGACCCGATGAGGTGCTGCGCTTGCATCCAATCGTCCGATGCAAATTTTGACATATAATTACGAATTGAATCAGGTAAAATAACCAAACATTTTTGCCCCTTTTCCAGTTGCTTAGCCGCTTGTAATGCCGCCCACATTGCCGCACCACTTGAACCACCGACAAGTAAGCCTTCTTCACGAATCAAACGTCTTGCCATCAGCAATGAATCTTTATCATTGGTTTTAACATAGGCATCAATGAGCGTGTTATCCAACACATCAGGGAAAAAATCGTAACCAATCCCTTCGACAAGATATGGCTTAATCTCATCACCACCCCCAAGGATAGAACCAATGGGATCAACACCAATAATACGAATCGAGGGATTATATTCTTTCAAACGCTTCGCAATCCCAGTGATGGTGCCTCCCGTACCGACGCTTGCGACAACCATATGTAAATCATCGCCGAAATCATCAATGATTTCTTCGGCCGTACCTCGATAATGGGCATTTGGATTATCAGGATTGGCATATTGATCTAAAATATGTGCATTAGGAATTTCTTGTTGTAATCGTTTGGCCAATGAAATATGGCTATCAGGATCATGCGATGCAGCCTCAGATGGTGTCCGATAAATCGTTGCTCCCAACCGCTCCAAAACCACTTGTTTTTCACGACTCATTTTTTCAGGCATCGTGATGATCACGTTAAACCCCATGACCGCACCCGCTAGCGCTATACCAATCCCCGTGTTACCTGATGTCGGCTCAATTAACGTATCACCTGGTTTAATCCGCCCACTCTTCGCCGCTTGTTTCACCATGGCATAACCAATGCGATCCTTTACCGAACCACCTGGATTAAAGAATTCACATTTCGCATACAGTGAACAAGGTAAGTCGACTGCAATTCGATTGATCTTGACGACTGGGGTATGGCCTATGGTTTCCAGAATATTGGCGTAGATCATCATCATCCTTAAAAATAGTCATGTCTGTTCATTCTGACTTATAAATATGAATCAATCAAATCTATGCTTAAATCTCCTAAACTCATTGCACGCGCTATAGCAATTAATAACTGATTCATCATGCCATCTTCATACCCATGAAATACATTGGATTCGGTTAGCGGCATGCCATGCGATCGAAAAAGCTCCTCAAAATAGTGTTGACTTCCACGCTCTGTACCCACGTAGTGAACCAGTTTATTTTCAACATCAAAGGTTTTTTTATATATCTGCTGGACATGATGAAGGGTAAGTTCACCAGTTTGCACCATCCTAACTAGACGATCTTTCACTCGTATAAATTCTTCGAGAAGATGTTGTTCAGCTACGACTAATTTGGTATGCAATTCAGCCAACGTGAATCCATATTTAAGCTGATCTGAAACCGGCTTAAGCGCGACGTGAATAGGATGACTGAGGATTGTAATCCACCGTTTATCATTCACACGAGGCAAGAAATAATCATTCCCCTGTAACTGAAGTATCGGACCTGATACTGTACGCAAATTCAATATTTTCTGTTGTACACCATATTGATAACGCGCATGCAAATCAGAACTTGTATTGACTTGCCAAATATCAATCGAAAGATGCAATGCGCTGGCCAAAGCGCCTACACCGTACTGATTTGGCAGTGAGAGGAATCCATGTAGCAAATCACGTAAACGTGCCGTTTGTTCATGTGAAAAAATACCTCGACACAACACTGGATTGTCACACAGTTCATCAAACGCGATACGTCCTAATGTATAGGACAATGCATCTAATAACTCACGCTGTGATCGATAACTCAAGCTCTGATTAGGCTTACTAGGGCTTAGCAAAACATCAAGCAAATCATAATGTGTTGGAAAATAACGGATATGCCTTTCAAATATCGTATGTATCCAGAAAATCTTTAATAACGTGCTATGATGCAAGGAGCTTTCCATCAGATGATTGATCATCCAAACAGCAACGGCACGGAATCCTGAGCCGCCTACATCGATAAAATGAGGCTCATCTTGATAACTTGCTGATGGTTGCTGAGTGAATTGCTTACTATAAATATCAGCTCGCTTTACCACACATCGCTCCGATTGCATTATAATTGATATTATTAGTATAGCAGTGCAGAATAATAAAAGTACTAATCGGATTTATCATGGAGAATGTGTTATTTTTATAATCATTATTGTTTTATTAGGTGCTGTTCTACTTTATCTCCTATTTAAAGATCAAGTTAATATTTGGCGTTGGCAGCATTCCCTAAAACTAAAGCAACATCAAACGATCTTAAATACACTTACCGCGCATCACAATGGTTTTGTCTTATCTAAACAGGCAAGACTGGCGGGTGATGCACCTGAATACGTGTATGGTGAAATCGATTTTATGTCATTTATTGCACTGCTATCGTTAACTAAGCCTAATGCCAGTACTGTTTTTTATGATTTAGGTAGCGGCACTGGCAAGACTGTTTTAGCTTCCGCTATGGTGTTTCCAATTAAAAAAAGCTGTGGTATCGAATTATTTACTGAGTTACATCGTGCTGCAGAGGCCCAGCGACAGGCCTTACTCCAATTGCCATCCTATTCAACCACCGCCCAACGCATCCATTTTTTGAATGCGAATTTTTTAGATACGGATCTATGGTCTGTTAACATGTCGTCTTCAACCCAATATCCGCCTACACCACAGGGTGTAAATAGAGAGACAACGTGTCGACGAACCCTAGCCGATGCGACCTTAATTTTTATCAATGCAACAGGCTATTTTGGAGAAACATGGGATATTTTAAATGGTCATCTTGATACACTCGTTCACTGTCGTACCATCATCACAACCAGCAAACAATTATCATCCAAACAGTATAAAATTCATAAAATGACCCAGGTTAAAATGAGTTGGGGAATTGTTAAAGCGTATATTCACAACCGCGCTTGTCATCCATAAAAAATCAGTATATTCTAGAATCACTTAACTAAAATTTGACCGTCTAGGAATATTCCGTTCCGAAAGGATGCGAGGTTGGTATGATTAAATCAGAGCTCATTGCAAGTCTTGCCGCGAAAATGACCGATCTACCTGAGCGAGTGGTTACCGACAGTGTCAATCATCTGTTGCAATTAATGAGCCAAGCCCTGATTGACGGACAACGCATCGAAATCCGCGGTTTTGGTAGTTTTTCTCTACATTATCGCCCACCTCGCAATGCTCATAATCCCAAAACCGGGGAACGGGTCAAAACAACAGCGAAATATAGCCCTCATTTTAAACCCGGAAAAGAGATGCGGGAGCGTATTGACGCGTCGAAATTACAAACATCGATTAAAGAAGATGAAGGCGAATAGCAGGGGGCAAAAACCGTTCAAGATGCCATCTTGGGCCTCATTTCGTCATCTCGAATCTCATCGACGTCATCTCGAACGCAGTGAGAGATCTCCGACAATGGCACAATACCACACGTAGGAGATGTCTCGCACTGCTCGACACGACGCGTACTGCGTTGAGTCTGTTGACATTACGTAGTTGGTAACGTAACGCCTGTTTGTCCCTGATATTTACCTTTTCGATCTCGATAGGATACAGCGCAAACATCGTCTGATTCCAAGAAAATCATTTGTGCAACACCTTCGTTAGCATAAATTTTTGCCGGTAATGGTGTGGTATTTGAAAATTCTAGTGTCACATGACCTTCCCATTCAGGTTCTAACGGCGTGACGTTTACAATAATCCCGCATCGAGCATAGGTCGATTTGCCAAGGCAGATGGTGAGTACATTACGAGGAATACGAAAATATTCAACAGTACGTGCTAAAGCAAAAGAATTCGGTGGAATAATACAAACATCAGATTGGACGTCCACAAAACTACTTGCATCAAATGCTTTTGGATCAACAATGGCCGAATTAATATTGGTGAATATTTTAAATTCATTAGCACAACGCACATCATACCCATAGCTGGACACACCATACGATATAATACGACCTGCCTCATTCTCTCGTAGTTGTCCAGATTGAAATGGGGTAATCATACCATGATCTAACGCCATTTTTTCTATCCACCGGTCTGATTTTATCGCCATACATCCCTCATTTTTTATCGTGATTAACGTGTATTGATTGTCTACTATTGATTGAGCTTGCGCAATATTCATTGCATATTAATGGTGCTTGGTCTGTTAACATGTCGTCTTCAAGCCAATATCCACCCACGTTCCGCGGCTTGTCCGCGGAATCCATTATATTCTAATTCAATACGATCAGTTAATTTATTTATCAAAATCTCTGGATCCCGCGAACAAGTCGCGAGACGTAGGGGCCTAGATGGCAGATTGTTAACAGCTCCTTCTATAAGAATTAAAAATAAATTCCAATTTGTGCTAACAGAGTATCTGCCGAGCCACCTGTCCCGACTGTGTTTTGGTTCACTAAGCCAGTAGGCGAAGCACCATTTGCAAATTGATTGCGACCGAAATCAATATCATGTCGGTATTCTAAACTTTCAACGGTGTCTTTCCAAATTGAAATATTATAGACCGCATTAATACGCTGCCGTGGCATATTCAACGCTAATGTTTGCGTTGACAATTGATATGCTGCTGCAATGGAAGATGGTCTATCAAATAATATGAATGTAACACCACCCTCTATCTGCGCTGCTTGTGGCAACGCACCAAAGCCATTATAACTTAAATCATTGACATTAAACCGTCCTAATGAACTAGCCCACTCTAGTGTGATGTTATAACGATCAAAACTAGTCGCAAGATGCGCGTCAATACCCGGTGTTTTATGAACATTTTCATTACCATTGGTCACTGAAGCAAAACCACCAAAGGTTGTTCGTGGTACAGAGCCAGTATACTGCATTCCACCTGCATCATTTAGTGAACTGATAAAACTAACACCTATTTCGGTGGTTGATCGGAATGCGTCTAAAATATACCCCAAATTCACCCCTCCAACGCCCGTACTACCTAACGTTGTATCACCTCTAAATCCATATAGCGCAGCAAAGGGCCCTGTATTGGTTTGCGATTTGTAGCCTAAGATTACAGGACGTGCTTTTGTTCGTGCCATCATCATGGGCAGTGTAGGACTCACCATCGACGTTGAAAATCGACCAAACGGAGCAAACAACTGACCTGCGGTCACATAGAATGGCGATTTATCTAAGTCACCAATGTTCACAAATCCCATATTTAAACCAATGGATGAATTGGCGACGCGTTGACCACCACCTGACGGAGGAGAGGCATTGTAAGCAAGTCCCATGTAAGCTTCAACTTTATCATTTAAGATAGCTGCGATATCCAATTCATCTGAGCCTAAATTCCAATCACCGCGCGAGGGACCAAAGTATGGCTGACCAATCGTGCCCAACGGTTCGACCTTACCACTGATTGCCAAGATTGGACGATTTGGCATTGGATAACCCATTTTTTCGTAGGCACGATCGAGGCTACGACGTTGCTGCATTAAGCGGACATCTCGGTTAATACTGGAAATATTAACAATATAATCCGAACCATCAAATGCAGGTCGGCTACCCAAATAAGGTGAAGAGACAACCGGCGTACCTGCAATATAGGTTAGGACGTGCTTATCCGCAACAAGTGCTGTTGGGTAAAAATCAACTGATTCCGGATCCGCATCTTCTAGAGAATGAACACTGACGACACTGGTATGGAAAGCAGGTTCTCCTCCATTGGGAGCTTTACCCTTGGGTACAGGGGTAAGAACCGATGCTCGCGGTGCAGGAGCCACAGTAGACTGGTTAACCTGAATAGCCACCGGATGCGTCGATTGTTGGCGCGGCTTTCGTGCGATCGGTTTTGTAGTCGACGATCGAACGGAAGGTGCCGGCGGCTGTGTCGCAAGCGGCACAGGTGTTGGGCCTGTTTGGGGCGTGACCACAGGATGTTTAACAACCGGTGCTGTGGTTTTTTGTTCGCTCTTAAGATGCTTCGATTGTTTCACTAACTGCTTTTGCAATTGATTTAATTGTGCTTGCATTTGTGCTGCTTGTTGTTGCAATAGTTGTATTTGTTGTTGTAATTGTTCGTCACTTGCGCATGCCATGGTTGGCATTAAGTTAGTCAGGGCGGCTAGAATCAGGACTTTGTGTTTCATACAGCAATACTCCTTAATATTTTTCTTATTGACGTGTTGGGTTTGCTTTTTTCTTATATATCTCAATCACAACATGACGACTTACTAAAAATCGCTGAACACAGCAACGAGCTATCAGGTAAATTTCTGTGAAATTGAGCCGTTCCGCGCGCATTATACTTTGCAAAATATGAACTGGCTATAGAAAATAGCACTATTTTTATAATTCGATGGTAGTGAGTAATTTATTATTTTTGGACAAGAAGATAACCGATTTAACTTGCTTGTGGGCGGAGTTGAGTTGGAGATGAGGAATATCTAAGCCGCGGCTCAGGCGGATCAATTTTTTATAGAGTAAGATTGCCCTGACTTGCTGTATCCCATATCCTCCCCAAATGAAGCTAATTATCTATGTATTGGATTTTATTTCAGACGTAAAAAAACCCGCCGGAGCGGGTTTTTTTATGCTTCGAGCAATTAAGCTACGTTGCCAAGCCATTTCAAACCAATGAAAGGACCTTCCAAACCGAAGTCGCTTCTTGTTGGAGTGCCAAATACAGCTTGGTTTTCTCTAGAAATTGCGTTGAAGTAGTTAACCCACATCCAACCAACATCTAACGTCAAGTCACCTTGAGCCATAGCATACGAGTAAGTAGCACCCAGTTTAGCTTCTAACTCAGGAACAACAGTTGTAGAAGAACCATTTACTGTAACTGTACGGCCAGTAACTAGGTCGTTACGAGTTGTGCTGAACTTGCTAGAACCAGCTAAAAGACCAGCAGCGCCGTTAGCATAGATTCCTAAACCATTGCCCCAATCGTACGCCATATCAGCACCAAGACGTGGACCGAAGCCATTGTATGATGGATCAGTTGTACGAGTTGTGTTGAATGATGTAGAACCAGCTGAAGTAGCAATGCTACCAGAACTGTAAGTTGTTGCATTAGATGTCAAACGAGCGTACTCAACACCACCATGGAAACGGATGCTTTTGTTTTCGCCGAAATCAACATGTTGACCGAACTCTAGGTTTACAGCATCCCAATGTGGAGAAATTGTACCTGATTCACGGTTGAATGTAGTTGTAGTTCCAGCTGGGTTAGAGAAGTCAAGCAATGCAGTTCCGCTTACGTCCACAACTCGAGAACCATTGAATCCACCAGAATGTGAATTGTTGACGTGGTACCAGTTTAGGTTCAGGTCATTTCCAGTATTGAAGTGGTAAGAACCTTCAATCATGAAGCCCCAACCCCATTTTGGATTGTGTCCGAAATCAGCAGAACGACCAGCGCCTGTGCTAACAGTACGAGAAATGTCGCCAACGTTAGATTGCAAATATAACGCTTTTGCACCTAAATCCCATGCTGTACTTTCGCAAGGAACAGTTACGTTAACAGCGCTGCACACAGGGCCCATAGAACCTGCGAACACTGCGCCGCTACCTAAAGCAAGAACAGCTACAGCTGTTTTTTTCAGATTTAACATACTTTATCTCCACTTTTTTATTATTAAACTTCCGTTTTTTCGTTAAAGCCACAACTCAACATTGACTTCAGTACGCCATCATCGCTCTAATTCGAAAACGTACTTGAGACGATTATCAAGCCTGAATTCCCAATTGTCAACAGTCATGCTGCAAATTTATCCGTGTTAAGCAGAAAAATCCACCGCAAAAGTCATGGGATCCAACGATCTAGAAATTCAGTATTATTGTATAGTTATCGATTGTCAATGTTTTTTATGTTTTTTTTGAAAAAATAATAAAAAGACGTGGTATCCTACGATTTTAATAGCAAATAGGGTCTTCTATTGTGCGCACTTTTTCGATTATTCGTCCAGATGACTGGCATGTACACTTTCGTGATAATGACGCATTACAATATACAGTACCCGCTACTGCAACTCATTTTGCACGTGCGCTGGTCATGCCGAATTTACAGCCAGCCTTAACCACGCTGGCAGCGGTTATTGACTACCGACAACGCATTTTAGATACATTAAACAAAAAAACCGCATTCCAACCCTTCATGACTTTATACCTAAATGAGAGCATTCCCCCCGATACCCTCTCTCAACTGAAACAATATCCTGACGTAGTTGGTGCGAAGCTTTATCCGGCTGGTGCGACCACAAATTCATCCCAAGGAGTCACATCGATTAAAGCGCTATATCCTCATTTTGAAGTAATGCAGGCTCAAAATCTCGTGTTACAAGTTCATGGGGAAGTCACACACGGTGATATTTTTGAACGTGAAACACAATTCATTGCAACCCACTTGAAGGCTATTGTGCGTGATTTTCCGCATTTACGTATCATCTTAGAACATATTTCCACACAAGCAGCTGTGGAATTTATTGCACAAGCAACAGACAATGTTGCCGGTACGATAACGCCCCAACACCTCATGTTTAATCGTAATAAATTACTCGCAGGTGGCATTAAACCACATTATTATTGTTTACCTATTTTAAAACGTGAACAAGATCAGCTCGCGATTCAGCACATAGCAACCAGTGGTCACCCCCGCTTTTTTGCCGGCACAGACAGTGCGCCCCACGTCCAACACCAAAAAGAAAGTGCGTGTGGTTGTGCTGGCGTTTATTCTGCACCATATGCCGTAAGTATGTATGCCGATGTATTTGACTCATTAGGTCGAATGGATCATCTTGAGGCATTTATGTCTCGTTTTGGTGCTGAATTTTATCAATTACCGATAAATACTGAGCGGATTGAACTCATTGAACAGCCTCAAGTTATCCCAGCCACACTACCCTTTGTAAATGGCCAAGTTATACCACTTGCTGCTGGCAGCACATTGCAATGGAGTGTTCATGACAATCATTAATCCCAGCATGAAGCAACGTTTTCGCGGCTTTTTGCCTGTTATTGTTGACATTGAAACAGCGGGGGTTGATCCGGAGCGCAACGCGCTTTTGGAAATATGCGCCGTGTTGATTAACATAGATGAAAAGGGCTATTTCACCCCAGGTGATTGTTTTTTCGAACATATTTTACCGTTTGAAGGTGCTGAACTGGATGAAAAGTCATTGGCATTTAATGGAATTGACCCCTATCAACCATTACGCTTTGCATTGGATGAAAAATTGGCATTATCTCAGTTATTTCTACCAATTCATCATGCATTAAAGCAATATCACTGCCAACGCGCCGTGTTAGTCGGACATAATGCATGGTTTGATTTGTTGTTTATGAAAGCGGCAATCAATCGCACGGGAATAAAATCACCCTTTCACGCGTTCACTTGTTTCGATACAGCGACACTCTCTGGATTAGTCTATGGACAAACTGTATTGGCAAAAGCCGTGCATGCTGCAGGTATTTCATTTGACCCAGATGAAGCGCACTCAGCAATTTACGATGCTAAGAAAACAGCGGACTTATTTTGTGCGATCTTGAATCGATGGCATGGTTTGCAATTGGGAGGAGGCGTGGCGTGAGTTTTTAGGGATGTAGGTATGTGGCTACATCCCTAGTACTCTTTCAAAGGGTTTATGACCGATTGAGTACTTCATAAGCTCGTGTCAATTTTGTACGGGCTTTATCCAAACCAAACATCCAATTAATGGAAGCCTTTTCATTATTTCTGGTACTTTCCCATATAGCTAATTCATCTTTGAGTATATCCCAATCTGCAATCCTCCGATCGAGGCATTGTTGATTCATATTGCCAATTTC
>Ga0255338_1002157_pt1 | contig 31188 bp, 28 predicted proteins | sample MeOH1_35cm_T4_19_FD_203715 | JGI IMG/M metagenome (GOLD analysis project Ga0255338, IMG submission 203715) | Sandy soil microbial communities from University of British Columbia, Vancouver, Canada - MeOH1_35cm_T4_195 | ecosystem: Engineered > Artificial ecosystem > Sand microcosm > Unclassified ... | reverse complement strand
GGCCACCGAGAAGGCCAGCGGGAAATTGCTGGCGCCGAACACCGCGACCGGGCCCAGGGCGATCTTGCCCAGGCGCAGGTCGGGGCGCGGCAGCGGCTGGCGCTCGGGCAGCGCGGGGTCGATCACGACGCCCTGCCAGCGGCCGTCGCGCAGCAGCTGCGCGAAGAGGCGCAGCTGGTTCACGGTGCGGCCGCGCTCGCCCTGCAGGCGCGCCAGGGGCAAGGCGCTCTCCAGGTGCGCGCGCTCGATCAGCGCATCGCCCAGCGCCAGCAGGCCCTCGGCGATGGCCTCCAGCAGGCGCGCGCGCTGCTCGGGCGCGGCCCGGCGGAAGGGATCGAAGGCGGCTTGCGCCAGCGCGCAGGCGGCATCCACATCGGCGGCGTCGCCGCCGCCGAAGACCTCGGGCAGGGCCTGGCCCCGCACCGGGCTCCAGGCCTGCAGGCTGCCGGCCTGGCCGCGCTTCGCGCCGGCGCCGATCAGCTGTTCGCCGGTGATCGAAAAAATGCTCACAGCGAGGCTCCAACTTTTCGCAGCTCGGCGATCTGCGGCGCCTTGGGCAGCCAGAGCTTGTCGAACTCGCGCGCCAGCGCGGCGGTGTCGAGGCCGGGTTCGGTCTTGATCGCGAAGGGCACGGCCTTGAACTTCTCGATCAGGCCCAGCTCGGTGGTGACGATGTCCTTGATCTGGGCGTCCAGGCTCTGGCGCACCAGGCCGCGGATCAGCTCCTTGTCCTTGGCATCCAGGTCCTTCCAGACGCGGCCCGAGACCAGCGGCGCGAAGGGCATGAACAGCGCGTTCATCTGCAGCATGGCCTTGGCGACCTTGTCGAAGCGCTGGTTCCAGGAGAACTCGATGTCGGCCTCCAGGCCGTCGACCTGGCCGTTGGCCATCGCGTCGAAGACCTGGGGCGTGGGGATGGGCGTCGGCGCGGCGCCCAGCGACTGGTAGAAGTCGCGGTAGACCGGCGTCGGGTTGATGCGCAGCTTCATGCCCTTGATGTCCTTGACGCCGGCGATCTCCTTGGTCGAGAACACCACGCGCATGCCGGTGATGCCCCAACCCAGGCCGATGGTGCCGGTCTCGCGCGGCAGCACGTCCAGCAGCTTCAGGGCCGCGTCGTGGCGCACCAGCTTGGCGACATCGGTGGTGGAGCGCACCAGATAGGGCGCGTTGATCGAGGCGATGCTGGCGACGCGCGAGCCCAGCTCGGCGGCCTGGATCCAGCCCATGTCCAGCGCGCCGGTCTGCAGCTGCTGCATCATCGCCGCCTCGTTGCCGAGCTGGCCGGAATGGAACACGGTGGCGCTGAGGCGGCCGTTCGTCTCCTTCTTCAACGCTTCGCCGAAAGCCAGGGCGGCGCGGTTCCAGGAATGGCCGGCCGGCGTGATCAGGCCCAGGCGGAACTCCTTGCCCTGGGCGCGGGCCTGGCCGATGAAGGCGGGAGCGGCGGCCAGGGCGGCACCGGCTTGGACGAAGTGGCGACGGGTCAGGGTCATGGCAGGAACCTTTCGATGGCTGGGGTGGAAGACTTGCATGTCCGCGCGGGCGCCGCAGATCCGGCTCTGCCGGGCTGCCGGCGACGCCCCCTTGAGGGGGCGCGCGAAGCGCGTAGGGGGAGGGTCACAACAGGGCTAGGGAAAGACTGGGGAACAGCGACAGCAGCACCAGCGCGACGCAGCAGATCAGGAAGAAGGGCAGCGTGACCATGAACATCTTCCCGGGCTTGGCGCCGGTGACGGCGGCGGCGACGAAGAAGCTCAGGCCCACCGGTGGCGACATCAGGCCCAGCACCAGGTTCACGACCACGACGACGCCGAAATGGCGCGGGTCGACGTGGTAGATGTCGGTGGCGATCGGCAGCAGGATGGGCACGGTCATGATCAGGCCGGGAATGCCGTCGATCACGGTGCCGATCACCAGCAGGATCACGTTGGTGATCAAGAGGAAGCTGACCGGGTCCTTGGCGACGGTCTGGATCCAGGCGGCCGCGGCCTGCGGCACCTTGCCGTAGATCAGCAGCCAGGAGAACACCGCGGCCGCGGCGACCAGGAACAGCACGATGGCCGAGTAGACCGCGGCGCGCAGCAGGATCTGCGGCAGCATCGCGAAGCGGAACTCGCGCGTCACGAAGCGCCCCACCAGGGCCGAGACCACGGCGCCGACGGCGGCCGATTCGGTCGGGTTGGCGACGCCGGCCAGGATGGAGCCGACGATCACGATGGGGATCAGCAGGGTGGGCGAGGCCTTGACGATGATGCGGGCGCGCTCGCGCAGCGTCTTCTTCTCGCTGCGCGGGTAGTGGTAGAAGTAGCCCATGCAGGCGATGACCACGAAGAACAGCAGGGTCAAGAGGATGCCGGGCAGCAGGCCGGCCATCAGCATGTCGCCCACCGCCACCTGGGCCAGCACGCTGTAGACCACGAACATCACCGAGGGCGGGATGATGGGGCCCAGCATGCCGCCGTAGACGGTGACGCCGGCCGCGAAGGTCTTGTCGTAGCCCTGCTTCTCCATCTCCGGCACCATGATCTTGGACATGATGGCGACCTGGGCGGTGGCCGAGCCGATGATGGAGGCCAGCATCATGTTGGCCAGGATGTTGACGTAGGCCAGGCCGCCGCGCACCGCGCCGACGAAGCCCATCGCCAGCTCCACGAGGCGGCGCGTGATGCCGCCGCTGCTCATGATCTCGCCGATCAGGATGAACAGCGGGATCGCGATCAGGCCGTAGCTGTCGACCCCGCCGAACATCTGGCTGGGGAAGGACTGCAGCAGCACCTGGCTGTCGGTGGCGTAGATGTAGACGATGCCGGAGAGGCACAGGCACATGCCGATGGGCACGCCCAGCAGCATCACGACGAGGAAGAAGATGCCGGTGGTCATGTCAGTTCACAGTCTCTTCGGCGTTGTGGAGGTCGAAGCCCTTGATCTCGGCGCGCGGGCGCAGGCCCAGGTCCTCGACCAGATTGGCGGCGGCGTGCACCGTGAAGCCGATCGCGAAGAGGGGCAGGATCAGCTGCACGGCCCAGGTGGGCCAGTCCAGGGTCTGGGTGCGTTCGGTGTAGAGGAAGTTGAAGCTGTCGGCCGCGTAGGCCTTGGCGTCGAAGCCGTAGCGGGCGATGCCCAGCGGGTCCATCCACAGCCAGCACATCGCCAGCAGCGCCAGGCCGAAGGCGAACACGCCGAAGGTGGCCAGGGCCTTGACCCGCTTCGCGTTGCGCTCGGAGAGCCAGTCGGTCAAGAGGGTCACCGCGAAGTCCAGGCGCAGCCGCGTCATCGCCGAGGCGCCGACGAAGCACAGCCAGACCACGGTGTAGACCGAGGCCTCGTCGACCCAGTAGATCGGCATGCCGGTGTAGCGGCTGACGACGTTCAGCAGGATCAGGAGGGTCAAGAGGCCCATCAGGACCATCAGGGCGCGGCGCTCGAGCGCGAGGATCGCGCCGGAGGCCTGCTGCACCCAGCGGGCCCAGAGGTGTCGCGTCGGTGCAGCAGGGTCGCTCATGGTGCTGGCCTCAGGCGACGGACTGGTACTGGGTGGGGCGCGTTGCCAGCGCCTTCTCGACCACGGCGGTGATGAAGGCGCGCTCCTCGCCGATCAGCGGCAGGCGCGGCTTGCGCATGTGCTCGCTGCCCACGCCGGCCAGCACGTCGATCAGCTTCAGGTTCTGCACCAGCTTGTTCGACACGTCCAGGTGCAGCATCGGCGTCATCCACTGGTAGAGCTTCAGCGCCTCGGCCCAGCGGCCGGCCTTCATCAGCTCGAACAGCGCCACGGTCTCGCGCGGGAAGGCGCAGCCGACGCCGGCCAGCAGGCCGTCGGCGCCCAGGGCCAGGGCTTCAAACGCCAGGTCGTCGACGCCGCAGAACAGCTGGTAGCGGTCGCCCACGGTGTTGCGCAGGTCGGTGATGCGGCGGATGTCGCCGGTGCTCTCCTTGATCGCGGCGATCCACTTGCAGTCGGCCAGCTCCTGCATGTGCTCCGGCTTCAGGTCGACGCGGTAGGCCACCGGGTTGTTGTAGACCATGACGGGCTTCTGGGCGGCCTCGGCCATGGTGCGCACATTGAGCATCGCCTCGCGGGCGTCGGCCACGTAGATGACCGAGGGCATCACCATGAAGCCGGCCACGCCCAGCTTGTTCGCGCCCTCGATATAGCGCAGCGCCTCGCGGGTGCTGGTCTCCGAAACATTGGCCAGCACCGGCACGCGGCCGCCGCTGGCGTCCAGCGCGATGCGGGCGACGTCCAGCTTTTCCTCCAGGCTCAGGGTGCTGGCCTCGCCCAGCGAGCCGCAGGTGACCAGGCCGTGGATGCCGTTGCGGATCTGGAAGTCGATGTGCCTGGCGGTGCCCTCGGCGTCGATGCGTTCGTCGGCGTGGAACTTGGTCGTGACGGCCGGGAAGATGCCGGTCCAGCGGGGTTGGTGTTGGTCGCTCATGCGCGTGCTACTCCAGTCGAGAGGCCTTGTCAGGCGGAAGAATTGGCTTAAATATATTTTCAGTATTCCAACGATACATTGGCGTTAACCAGTACGTGATCCCGCGAAGGCGGCGCCGGGCGCCCCGTTTTGCATCAGCTGGAAACAAGCGCGGTGCGCCGTGGCGGGACGGCGGGCCTAGGATCCGGCGGAGCGCCGGCCGGGCGACCGGGTCGGGGAAAACCCTGGATGGAGTCCTGCCGGCGTCGAAGCGGCTGGCGCTGGTCCGTCGTGTGTCCAGAGGGGCGCCGAGCGGTGGCGCCCGTCCAGCAAAGGAGATCCGCGATGCGATTCATGATCATGGTCCGGGCCCATGCCCGGAGCGAGGCCGGCGTGATGCCGGAGCCCGAGGATGGCGTGCTGGCCGAGATGGCCGCCTTCCACGAGGAGCTGGCCCAGGCCGGCGTGCTGCTCGACGCCAACGGCCTGAAGCCCAGCAGCCAGGGCTGGCGCATCCGCTACCAGGACGGCCGGCGCCACGTCACCGACGGCCCCTTCGCCGAGACCAAGGAGCTGATCGCCGGCTACACCCTGATCCAGGTGCGCTCGCGCGAGGAGGCGATGGAATGGGCGCGGCGCTTCCCGGCACCCTTCGGCCGCGAGGGCGGCGAGATCGAGGTCCGCCCGCTCTACGAGCCGGAGGACATCGAGGCGCTGGCCGCGGCGGAGCGCCTGGGCGAACCGCAGGCGCTCAAGACCTGACCCCCTACGAGCCCATGCACGGCTCTGTCCAACACAAACAACCCAAGGAGGCCCCATGTTGAAGACCCTTGCCCTGATCGTCGCCGCCGGCCTGGCCCTGCTGCTGATCTATGCCGCGACCCGGCCCGACAGCTTCCGCATCGAGCGCAGCGCGCGCATCCAGGCCTCGCCCGACAAGGTCTACGGCCTGATCAGCGACCTGAGGCAGTTCCAGCGCTGGAACCCCTACGAAAGAAAGGATCCCAGCCTCAAGGGCAGCTACAGCGGCGCCGCCGCCGGCCCCGGCGCGGCCTATGCCTGGGAGAGCAAGGAGGTCGGCAGCGGGCGCCTGGAGATCACCGCCGTGCAGCCGGCCCGGCAGGTCGTGATGAAGCTGGACTTCCTGAAGCCGTTCGAGGCCCACAATCGGGCCGAGTTCACCTTGAAGCCGGAGGGCGGCGCGACCCAGGTCACCTGGGCCATGCAGGGCCCCTCGCCCTATCTCTCCAAGCTGATGGGCCTGGTCTTCAATATGGACCGCATGGTCGGCCAGGATTTCGAGGCCGGACTGAACAACCTGAAGACCCTGGCCGAGCAGGGCTGAACCTGGAGACACGCGATGAGCCACAACAAGCACCAACAGATCTTCGTCAATCTGCCCATCAAGAACATGGCCCGCTCCCAGGCCTTCTTCCGCGCCATGGGCTATGAGTTCGATCCTCATTTCACCAACGAGCAGGGGGCCGCCCTGGTGCTGGGCCCCAATCTGCACGCCATGCTGCTGGTGGAGGACTTCTTCAAGGGCTTCACCGGCAAGCCCATCGTCGACGCGCACCGGGCCACCGAGGTGTTGACCTGCCTGTCCTGCGACAGCCGCGCCGAGGTCGATGCCCTGGTGGCCAAGGCCGTGGCGGCCGGCGGCACCGCGCCGCGCGCGCCGCAGGACCATGGCTTCATGTATGCCCATGGCTTCGAGGACCTGGACGGCCATATCTGGGAGCTGGTCCACATGGATGCCAGCGCCGCCGCCAACCCCGACAAGGACGCATGAGCGAGCAACATCTGGCCGAGACGCATCGCGCGATCGAGGCGGTCTGGCGCATCGAGGCCGCCAAGATCATCGCCGGCGTGGCGCGGCTGACGCGCGACGTCGGCCTGGCCGAGGAGCTGGCCCAGGATGCCCTGGTGGCGGCGCTGGAGCATTGGCCGCGCGATGGCCTGCCCGACAAGCCGGGTGCCTGGCTGATGACCACGGCCAAGCACCGCGCGCTGGACCGGCTGCGCGAGCACAGCCTGCACGCGCGCAAGCACGAGGAGCTGGGCCTGGACCTGGAAGCGCGGCAGGCCCATGTGACGCCGGACTTCGTCGACGCGCTGGACGCGGCGCGCCAGGACGATATCGGCGACGATCTGCTGCGCCTGATCTTCACCGCCTGCCATCCCCTGCTGGCCACCGAGGCGCGCGTGGCCCTGACCCTGCGCCTGCTGGGCGGGCTATCGACCGAGGAGATCGCGCGCGCCTTCCTGGCCAGCGAGCCCACCATCGCGCAGCGCATCGTGCGGGCCAAGCGCACGCTCAAGGAGGCCGGCGTGCCCTTCGAGGTGCCGCGCGGCGAAGCACGGGCCGAGCGCCTGGCCTCGGTGCTGGAGGTGGTCTACCTGATCTTCAACGAGGGCTATGCCGCCACCGCCGGCGACGACTGGATGCGCGCCGACCTCTGCGAGGAGGCCCTGCGCCTGGCGCGCGTGCTGGCCGGCCTGGCACCGGACGAGCCCGAGGTGCATGGCCTGGCGGCGCTGCTGGAGATCCAGGCCTCGCGCGCCCATGCGCGCATCGACGCCGAGGGCCGGCCGGTGCTGCTGCTGGACCAGGACCGCGCCCGCTGGGACCCGCTGCTGATACGCCGCGGCCTGGCCGCGCTGGCGCGTGCCCAGGCGCTGGACGGCCTGCGCGGCCCCTATGCGCTGCAGGCCGCGATCGCCGCCTGCCATGCCCGCGCCGCGCGCGCCGAGGACACCGACTGGGCGCAGATCGTCGCCCTCTACGATGCGCTGGCCCAGGTCCTGCCGTCGCCGGTGATCGCGCTGAACCGCGCGGTGGCCGTGGGCATGGCCTTCGGCCCGGCGGCCGCGCTGCAGATCGTCGACGAGCTGGCCCGCGACAAGGCGCTGCAGAACTACCACTGGCTGCCCAGCGTGCGCGGCGACCTGCTCCTGAAGCTGGGCCGCGGCCCGGAGGCGCGGGCCGAGTTCGAGCGTGCGGCCGAGCAGACCCGCAATGCCCGCGAGCGCGCCCTGCTGATGGCGCGCGCCGCTGCCGCCGCTGCCGACGCCCGGCCCTGAGCGGCGCCGGACTGTCGCGCAGCGGACAGCTTCTCAGGGCCTGCCCGCTGCGCAAGCGCGGCGCGGCGCGCTAAGGTGGGCCCACAACATCAATGAATGGAGACAAGCGATGCGCTCGCGATACTCAGGACTCACCCTGGCCGCCGCCCTGCTGACCATGAGCCAATTGACCCCCGCCCAGACCGCCGCCGCCCCACTCAGCGCCAAGGACAGCGACCCCGTCGCCCTGGGCTGGATGCAGGGCTCGCCGCCGCCGGCCGACAAGCTGATCCGCTATGCCGACGGCAGCGGCTACCGCTTCCCGCAGATCCGCTGGGCCTTCTCGAACCAGCGCCAGCTGATCCCGACCCGCAATGTCTCGCGCGGCCTGACCACGCCGAGCCCGCTGGCGCGCGCCGAGCGCGCCGACCTGGACGGTGTGCAGTTCCAGGTTCTGGGCACCGGCCAGACCCTGAGCTGGGCCGAGGCCCTGCCGGCCACCTACACCGACGGCATCGTCGTGCTGCATCAGGGCCGCATCGTCTACGAGCGCTATTTCGGCGCGCTCCGGCCCGAGGGCCAGCATCTGGCCATGTCGGTCACCAAGAGCTTCTTCGGCCTGCTGGGCGCCAGCCTGATCGCCGACGGCAAGCTCGACGAGAACGCCAAGGTCGGCGCCCTGGTGCCCGAGCTGAAGGACAGCGCCTTCGGCGATGCCACGGTGCGCCAGCTGCTGGACATGCAGACCGGGCTCAAGTACAGCGAGAACTACGCCGACCCGAACGCCGAGATCTGGTCCCATGTGCGCGCCGGCAGCGTGATGCCGCGCCCGCCCGGCTATGCGGGGCCGCAGAGCTTCTACGAATTCCTGCAGACCGTGAAGAAGGAAGGCGAGCATGGCGCGGCCTTCGCCTACAAGACCGTCAACACCGATGCGCTGGGCTGGGTGATTCGGCGCGTCACCGGCCAGGGCGTCGGCGACTATCTGAGCGAGCGCATCTGGAGCCGCATCGGCGCCGAGCAGGACGCCTATTTCGCGATCGACACGGTGGGCAACGAGTTCGCCGGCGGCGGGCTCAACACCGGCCTGCGCGACCTGGCGCGCGTCGGCGAGATGATGCGCATGGACGGGCGCTTCAACGGCCAGCAGATCGTGCCCAAGGCCGTGATCGACGACATCCGCCGCGGCGGCGACCGTGCCAAGTTCGCGCCGGCCGGCTATGCCCTGCTGCCGGGCTGGAGCTACCGCAATATGTGGTGGGTCTCGCACAACGAGCATGGCGCCTACATGGCGCGCGGCATCCACGGCCAGTCCATCTACGTGGACCCCAAGGCCCAGATGGTGATCGCGCGCTATGCCTCGCACCCGGTGGCGGCCAATGCCGGCAACGACCCGGTCACCCTACCGGCCTTCCACGCGCTGGCCAGGCATCTGATGGCCGGGCCGGCCAAGCCCTAGCCGCCGCGGCGCCGCCCGGCTATTGCGCCCGGGCCGGCGTGGGCGCCGCCGCCTCGCGCTCGGCGCTCTGCTCGCGCAGCAGCTTGTGCATCAGCGCGAAGAAGCGGTCGTAGAACTCGCCGGCCGGAATGGTCTCGGAGGCGACCTTGACCATCGAGTCCTGGGTCGAGGACAGCGGCATCGAGATCGAGCCGAGCGCGCTGACGCCGATGCTGGCCGAGTTCTGGCTCTTCTTCAGCGTGTAGCGATCCTGCTGGGCCGAGACATAGGCGGTGGCCAGCTTGCCGTCGCGCCCGTCGGCCACGCAGACCACGTTGAAGTTGATCTCCACATGGACCTCGCCCTCGGGCTGGAAACGCTTGCTGCCGTTGACCAGCCCGCTCTGCGCGTTGGTGATCACATAGCCCTGGCTCAGCAGTGCGCGGCGCGCGGCCTCGCAGGCCTCGTCGACGCTGCCGTCGAACAGGCGCGAATAGGTCTCGTCGGCCTGGAAGCGTTCGTTCTGGTAGACCGCGGCCTTGCGCGCGCTGCCGCCATTGCCGCCGATGCCGAACGGCGCCGTGGCGCAGCCGGCCAGCAACAGGGTAAGCAGCGCGCCGCTGGCGGCGCGTCTGACGACTGGGGGCGCGGCAACCCGGGGCCGCGGCATTCTCCGGTTCTGCATGGGCCGCATTATCCCGTCTGCGGCGCGCGGGGCGCGCGCTTTGCAATCCGCTTACAAGCGCAGAGCCGGCGGCGGCGATTGACAGGCCTGCCCTGCGCCGGTCCAATCGCGGCGGCTTCTTGGGGAGGAAGACAGATGAAGATGACGAACGGCTGCTTGCACGCAGGGCGACGTTGGCTGGCGCTTTTGCTGGGACTGGGGCTGAGCATGGCCCGGGCGGCTGCGCCGGATTGCGCGCAGGGCCTGGAGATGCCAGCAGCGTTCGCGGGACGCACGCTGCTGCTGTTCGGCGAAATCCATGGCACCCGGGAAGCGCCGGCCTTTGTCGGCCGCTATCTCTGTGCCGCGCTGGCGCAGCCGGGCCCGCTGCTGCTCGGGCTGGAGATTCCGGGCGCGGACAACCAGGCGGCGATCGACGCCTATCTGGCCAGCGCGGGCACGCTTGCCGACCGTCGTGCACTGATGGCCACGCCGCATTTTCGGGCCAAGCTCAGCGACGGGCGCAGCAGCGTGGCCATGTTCGAACTGATCGAGCTGGCGCGGCGACTGCGCCACGAGGGCGGGCCGGTCGGCGTGCTCGCCTTCGACGCCTGGCCCGAGGCGACGCGCCACGACCGTGGCGAATCGCGCGAACAAGCGATGGCGCAGAATCTGCGCGCCGCCGCCCGGCCCGGCACACGCCTGATCGTGCTGGCGGGCAATGCCCATGTCAGCGCGCGCGTCGGGCGCCCTGGCGCGCCCGACTACGCCCCGCTGGGGGCCCTGCTGGCGGATCTGGCACCGCTGCGCCTGAACATCGACCTGACGGGCGGCAGCCACTGGACCTGCCGTAAGCCCGGCGACTGCGGGCCGCAGCCCATGCCGAGCCACCCGGCACTGCGCCCGGGCACGTCGCTGCTGGGCCTTGATGAGCGTGGGGCCGAGGCGGGTTTCGACGGCTATTTCCACGTCGGGCCGATCACGCCCTCGCCGCTGGCCTCAGACAGCGTCGGCCAGTAGCCCGCAGGCCATCACCACCGCCGCGTCGCGCGTGAACTCGCCGGCCTGGCAGCGCGCCAGGGCCTGGTCGGGGCTCAGGCACAGGAACTCGCTGACCTCGCCGTCCTGGTTGCGCGGCCGGAAGTCCTCGGGCAGGTCGAGGCGGAAGACCTGCAGCACCTCGTCGTGCAGGCCCTCGGCGACCGGGCGACGCACCTGCACGGCGCCCTGCTCCCGCAGGCCGGCCGTCAGCGCCGCCGGCACGCCGGCCTCCTCGAACAGCTCGCGCCGCGCGCAGTCCGCCAGCGCCTCGCCGGCCGGCAGGCCGCCGGCGGCCAGGTTGTCCAGCAGGCCCGGATCGGTGGCCTTGTCGGGCGCGCGCCGCCCGCACCAGAGCCGGCCGGCGCAGAAGCCGTTGACATGGGCGGCGCGGCTTTGCAGGCCGAAGAAGCGGAAGGCGGCGCGCTCCATCTCGAAGAGGCTGGCGCCGCGCTGGCGCTCGGGCGCCTCGACCGGCTGCTCGCAGGCATAGGCCTCGCCGCGCCAGCCGGGAATCAGGCCGAGGTCGCGCAGGCGCAGGGCCGCGCCCTGCATGCGGCGGCTGCGCTCGGCCGGGGCCAGGTCTTGCCCGGCCCAGACGAGGCGCCGGCCCTCGACCCGGCTGCCCTCCAGCACCGCCAGCAGCGGCGCGACGCGGGCCGGCGCCAGCCAGCCCAGCTCGATCCCGCCCAGGCACCAGCGCAGCCAGTCGCCCGGCACGGGCTCGCGCGCCAGGGCCAGCTGGGCGCGCCAGGCGCTCGGCGGCGGGAGGGAAGCGTCGGCGCTGCTCATGGCTCGCGGGTATTCGTCTGGGGGGCTGCAGTGCCGCCGATCATGACAGACGCAGCGCCATCACGCTGGCGACGATGACCAGGGTGCCGATGCCGCGCTGCAGGCCGAAGCGCTCCTTCAGCAGCCAGCAGCCCAGCGCGGCGGCGAACAGCACCGAGGTCTCGCGCAGCGCCGCCACGGTGGCCACCGGCGCGCGCGTCATGGCCCACAGCGCGATGGCGTAGGAGCCGATCGAGGCGGTGCCGCCCAGCGCCGCCAGCGGCCAGCGCCGGCGCGCGTAGGCGAGGATCTGGCCGCGCTGGGCCGGGCCGCGGCGCAGCCAGACCAGCAGCGGGTAGGGCAGGCCGTCGAGCACGAAGAGCAGCATCACGTACTGCGCCGCCGACGCGCCGGCCTGGGCGGCGGTGCGCACGCCCAGGCCGTCGATCACGGTGTAGCTGGCGATGATGGCGGCGTTGGCGAAGGCATAGCCCAGGGCCTTGCGGTGATGCAGGGCCTGGGCCGAGCGGCCGGGGCCGGACAGGCCCACCAAGGCCACGCCCAGGGTGATGCCGGCGATGCCGGCCCAGGCCAGCGGGCTGGGCGCCTCGCCGATCAGCAGGCCGCTGCTCAGGGCCACCAGCAGGGGTGCGAAGCCGCGCATGATGGGATAGGTCAGGCCCAGGTCGCCATGCCGGTAGGCGCCCGCCAGGGCCGTGTAATAGCCGATGTGCACCAGCAGCGAGCCGGCGATGTAGGGCAGCGAGGCCAGCGGCGGCAGGCCGGTCAGCGCCAGCAGGGGCAGGGCCACGACGGCGCCCAGGCTGTGCACCAGGGCCGTGTCCAGCTCCTTGTCGCCGCTGGACTTGACCAGGGCATTCCAGGCCGCGTGCAGCACGGCGCCGGCCAGCACGGCCAGCAGCAGCGGCCAGCTCAGGCCGCTCATCAGCGTAGCGCGCAGCGGCGGGCGCGTGCGAGGAAATGGGCCAGCGGCGGGGTGGCCAGGCCGGCCGTCTTGGCCAGGTCGTCCCACAGGCGCAGCCGCACGCCGTCCGCGGCGAAGGGCTGGGCGGCGAAGGCCGCGGCCGCGGCGGCGTCGAACACGCCGCCCTGCAGCACCAGGCTGCGCTTGGAGTCGGCGGACAGGGCCTCCCAGTAGCCGGGCCGGGTGGCGCAGAGATAGCGCTTGGCGTCTACATGCAGCTGGATCGGGGCCAGCACCGGCTCGGGGAACAGGCCGCGCAGGAAGGGCAGCGCGACGTACTGGTGCTTGTCGTCGATGCCGCGCAGCGAGGGCGTCTCGCCCAGCTCCTGCAGCAGGTGGCCGAGGTCGTGCAGCAGGGCGGCGGTGACCAGGGCGTCATCGGCGCCGGCCGCCTCGGCCAGGGCCGCGCTCTGCAGCGCGTGCTCCAGCTGGGTGACGGGTTCGCCGCTGTACTGCTCGGCGCCGCGGCGCGCGAACACGGTGTCGATGTCTTCGAGGCTCAGGGCCATGTCAGGAGCTTTCTGCAAGTGGGCGCAGGCGGGTGGGGCTGAGCACGCCGGCGGAGTCGAGGATGGGATAGGCGATCGAGCAGAGATGGCCGTTGATGCGCTTGAGGTCGCTGATCAGGTCCAGGTGCAGGGCGCTGGTGGCGATGCTCTGCGCGGTGTTGTCCTGCAGCCGCGCCAGGTGGCTGGCCGCGTAGCCGCGCTCGAGGTCGCGGAACAGGGCTTTCTCTTCCAGCAGCCGGCGCGCGTCGCGCACATGGCCGTCCAGGAAGACGCTCATGGCCAGGCGCAGATTGGCCAGCAGGCGCTCGTGCAGATGGCTGATCTCGGCCATGCCGGCATCGGAGAAGCTGCGGCCCTTGCGGATCTTCTTGTCTTCCACGTCGAGCAGCACGCGCTCGATGATGTCGCCGATCTGCTCCATATTGATGGTGAAGCTGACGATGTCGGTCCAGCGCCGGCTCTCGCGCTCCGACAGGGCCTCGCGCGAGATCTGGGTCAGGTAGAACTTGATCGCCGAGTAGAGCTCGTCCACCGTGTCGTCGAGTTGGCGCAGCTGCCGGGCCAGCTCCAGGTCCTTCCTGCGTATCACCGGCAGGATGCCGCGCAGCATGGTCTCGACGACGTCGGCCTGGTGCAGGGCCTCGCGCGCGGCGCAGCTGATAGCCAGGCTGGGCGTGGCCAGGGCGGTCGGGTCCAGGTGCTGGGGCCGGGTGCTGGCGGGCGCCGGCGGGGCCTGCATGAAGCGCTGCAGCAGCTCGGCCACCGGGCCCACCAGGCCGATGAAGAGCAGGGCCACCGCGGCATTGAAGCCCAGGTGGAACAGCACCACCTGCTGGTGCAGGCCGGCGACATGCTGCTGCAGCAGCGCCTGCGCCTGGGGCAGCAGGGGCAGCGCGAGCAGGCAGCCGGCCGCCTTGAAGAGCAGGTTGCCGGCCGGCAGGCGGCGCGTGGCCAGATCGGCCTTGGCCGTCACCAGCAGGGCCAGGATGCCGCTGCCCAGGTTGGCGCCCAGCACCAGGCCCAGGGCCTGCTCGGCCGGCAGCAGGCCCTGGGCGGCCAGGGTGGCGGCCAGCAGCACGATGGCCAGGCTGGAATAGGAGGCGATGGCCAGCAGGGCGCCGACCAGCAGGTCCAGCAGCAGCTCGCGGGGCAGGGACAGCAGCAGGGCGCGCACCGCCGGCGACTGGGTCATCGGCCGGGTCGACTCGACGATCAGGTGCAGGGCCAGGGTGATCAGGCCGAGGCCGATCAGCACGCGGCCGATGCGGCCGGCCGTGGTCTTCTCGCGCGAGATGAAGAGCACCACGCCGGCGAAGATCAGCAGCGGCGAGAGCCAGGACAGGTCGAAGGAGAACACCACGGCCATCAGCGCCGTGCCGACGTCCGCGCCCAGCATCACCGCCAGGGCCGAGGCCGTGACGATCAGCCCCTGGCCGACGAAGGCCGCCACGATCATGCAGGTGGCGGTGCTGGACTGCACCAGGCTGGTCACGCCCAGGCCGGCCAGCAGGGCGTAGCCGCGCCGCGCGACGCTGGCGGCCAGCACCTGGCGCAGCCGGCTGCCGAACACCCGCAGCACGCCGGTGCGCACCTGGTTCGTGCCCCACACCAGCAGGGCAATCGCGGCAAGCAGGTTGAGCAGGGGCAGCAAGATGGTGGGTGCCCGGCCCTAGGCCCAGGGCAGCGAGTAGGTCTTGGTGTTGGTGAAGCTCTTCATGGCCTCCTGCACGCCCTCCTTGTAGCCCAGGCCCGAGTCCTTGATGCCGCCGAAGGGCGTCAGCTCCAGGCGGTAGCCCGGCACCTCGCGCACATTGACCGTGCCGACCTGCAGCTCGGCGACGAAGCGCATGATGTAGTCCAGCCGGTTGGTGCAGACCGAGGACGAGAGGCCGTAGGCCGTGCCGTTGCTGATGCGGATGGCCTCGGCGATGTCGGCGAAGCGGATGATGGGCGAGACCGGGCCGAAGGTCTCCTCGCGCACCAGGTCCATGGCCGGGTCCACCCGGTCCAGCACGGTGGGCGCGTAGAGCGCGCCGCGCCGCTCGTTGCCGATCAGCAGCCGCGCGCCCTGGGCCACGGCCGCGTCGACGCGGGACTCGAAGAGCCGGGCGGCGGCCTCGTCGATCACCGTGCCCATCTCGTTGCTCGGATCGGCCGGGTCGCCGTAGCGCCAGGCGCGGGTCTTCTCGACCACCAGCTCGGTGAAACGCGCGGCCACCGCCTCGTGCACCAGCAGGCGCTTGACGGCCGTGCAGCGCTGGCCGGAATTCTTGTAGGAGCCCTGCACCGCCAGGGTCGAGGCCTCGTCCAGGTCGGCATCCTCCATCACGATGATGGGGTCGTTGCCGCCCAGCTCCAGCACGACGCGACGGTAGCCCGCCTTGGCCGCGATGTACTTGCCGATGGCCACGCCGCCGGTGAAGGTGATCAGGTCCACATGGGGGTTGGTCAGCATCTCGTCGGCGATCTCGCGCGGATCGCCGGTGACGACCGAGAGCATCTCGCCGGGCAGCCCCGCCTCGTAGAGCAGGTCGGCGAACAGCAGGGCCGAGAGCGGCACCTTCTCGCTGGGCTTGAGCACCATGCGGTTGTTGGTGGCGATGGCCGGCACGATCTTGTGCGCCACCTGGTTCATCGGGTGGTTGAAGGGCGTGATCGCCGTGATCACGCCCAGCAGCGGCTCGCGCAGGGTGTGGACGCGGCGCTTCTTGCCATGCGGGGTCAGGTCGCAGGAGAAGCTCTGGCCGTCGTCCTTCAGGACCTCGCCGGCGCCGAAGCTCAGCACGTCGGCGACGCGGCCGGCCTCGTAGCTGCTGTCCTTCAGGCTGAGCCCGGCCTCGGCCGTGATCAGCGCGGCGATCTCCGGGGTGCGCTGGCGCACCAGGGCCGCGGCCTTGTGGAGGATGTTGGCACGCTCGAAGCGGCTCAGCGTGGGCCGGTAGGCGTGGGCGATGGCGTAGGCCTGCCGCAGCTCCTCCAGCGTGGCCTTGGGCACGGTGCCGACCAGCTCGCCGCTGAAGGGATTGTGGACGCGGATGACGCGGTCGCCGTCGCGGTCGGCGCCGACCTTTTCGCCGGCGATGCGGAGGGATTCGATGCGCATGGGGGCGATGCTCAGGCCAGGTGGTTGAGGGCCAGGTCGAAGGCGTCGAAATTGCGCCAGCGGCGCTGCTCCTGGCTGGCCGTGCTGCGGCGGTTCAGGATCAGGGGTACGCGCTGCTCGGAGATGCCGCCGTGCGAGCGCAGCGGCACCTCCAGCGCGCTGAGGTCGTGGCGCGCGGCGCTGGTACCCAGCACCGTGGAGCGCTCCGAGACGACGACCAGGTCGCCGATGCGGTCGGCCGGCAGCTCGAAGCGCTCGGCCGCCGCGGCGCGCGGCAGGGCCAGCTCGATGCCGAAGCGCTGGCGCAGGCGTTCGCAGACCTCGGCGGCCGCGACACCGGCCGGCAGGTAGACGGTGGCGAAGGAGCCCAGCGCGCCGTGGTGCACCACATAGGGATCGGTGATGGGCAGGATGACGCGGCAGCTGGCGGCGCCGTACCACTGGTCCAGCAGGTCCTGCAGGTAGATCACGTCCGGCTGGGCATCCATGCGGGTCTTGGCATTCATGCCATGGTCGGCCGTCAGGGCGATCACGCAGCCCAGCGCATCGAGCCGGCCCAGGTAGCCGTCCATCATCGCGTAGAAGGCGTTGGCGCCCGGCGTGCCCGGCGCGTGCTTGTGCTGGATGTAGTCGGTGGTGCTGAGGTACATCACGTCGGGCCGGTGGTGCTGCATCAGCTGCACGCCCGCGGCGAACACGAACTCCGAGAGCGCCGCGCTGTAGACGTCGGGCAGGGGCTGGCCCACCAGCTCCAGCATGCCGGTGATGCCGTTCTCGGCCAGGCTCAGCTGGTCGGCCTTCTCGGAGGAGAAGCAGATGCCGCCCGTCATGCCGTGGCCCAGCAGCTTGCGCAGCTTGTCCTTGGCGGTGACGATGGCGCAGCGCCGGCCGGCCTGGCTGAGCGCCGCGAACAGCGTGGGCGCGCGCAGCCATTTGGGGTCATTCATCATGACCTCGCTGCCGCTCTCGGTGTCGAACAGGTAGTTGCCGCAGATGCCGTGCACCGCGGGCGGCACGCCGGTGACGATGGAGAGGTTGTTGGGATTGGTGAAGCTGGGCACCACGCAGTCGGCCAGCAGGGCCGTGCCCTCGGCCAGCACGCGGCGCATCCAGGGCATCTGGCCGGCGGCCACGGCCTGGGCGATGTAGTCGGGCTCGCAGCCGTCCACGCAGACCACCACGGTGGGCGCCTTGGGCAGCTGGTAGCGGCGGGCGTTGACCTCAATCATCTTTGCTGACCTTTCTGGCGGCGGCGTTGCGCTTGGCGGCCACCGGTTGCGGGCTGTTGTTGCGGAAGGTGCGTTCCTTGCTGGCCAGCACGTGATCGCGCATGGCGCGGCCGGCGGCGTCGGCGTCGCCGGAGGCGATGGCCTTGACGATGCCGCGGTGCTCGGAGGCCGAGATCGGCAGCAGCTTGCCGTCGGCCAGGTTCATGCGGCGGAACAGCGAGAGCTCGTTGATCAGCTTGCGGTAGATGGCGAACAGCTTGCGGTTGCCGGCGTACTCGACCAGCTTGTCGTGGAAATCGAGATTGAGCAGGTGGTACTGGTCGACATCGCCGGCCTTCACGGCCCGCTCCATCGCGTCGACCATGGCGCGGATGGACTTGACCTGCTCGGGCGTGGCCTGCTCGGCCAGGCGGCGGCCGACGGCTTCGTCCATCATGGCGCGCAGCTCGAAGATCTCCATCGCCTCGTCCAGCGGGATGCTGCGCACGAAGACGCCGCGGTTCTTCTCCTGGCGTACCAGGCCGGCCTCCTCCAGGCTGCGGAAGGCCTCGCGCACCGGTCCGCGCGAGACGCCCAGCTGCTCGGCCAGCTGCGCCTCGTTGAGCTTGGCGCCCGGCGCCAGCTCACCCTGCAGGATGGCGCGCTCGATGGCCTGCTGCACCACCGTGGTGAGCGAACTGGACTGCAATAGTGCAATCGTCGAGTGCGAGTCGGAATGGGAGATCTGCATGCACCTGATTGGAGTCCATCGATAGTAGATTGTCAACAATCGGCAAACTACCGTTGACAGCAAATCGGCAACACGCCTACGCTTGCGTCACCTTGTCGTCACACGGCAATGGCAGGCTCGCTGTTTTGTCTGATTCCCGTTAGTCCCCGTTTCCCCCTTACGGAGCAACCCATGCAGATCCCAGCCACCGCGAAGCTCATCACCATTGCCGCCCTCCTGGCCTGCGCCGCCGGCGCCCAGGCCCAGAAGGCCCAGCTGCTGGTCTACACCGCACTGGAAGTCGACCAGCTGAAGGCCTACCAGGAAGGCTTCAACAAGGTCCACCCCGACATCACGATCAAGTGGGTGCGCGATTCCACCGGCGTGATCACCGCCAAGCTGCTGGCCGAGAAGGCCAACCCGCAGGCCGATGCGGTGATGGGCGTGGCGGCCACCAGCCTGGCCCTGATGGACAAGCAGGGCATGCTGGAGCCCTACCGGCCGCTGAATCTTGATGCCATCATGAGTCAGTACCGTGACAAGAAGACGCCGCCGGCCTGGTTCGGCATGGACGTCTGGGGCGCCACCATCTGCTTCAACACGGTGGAGGCCAAGAAGCGCAACATTCCCGTGCCGAACTCCTGGCAGGATCTGCTCAAGCCCGCCTTCAAGGGCCAGGTCGTGATGCCCAATCCGGCCTCCTCGGGCACCGGCTATTTCGACGTCACCGCCTGGCTGAGCCTGTGGGGCGACAAGGAGGGCAAGGGCGGCGGCTGGGCCTATATGGACAAGCTGCACGAGAACATCGCCCAGTACACCCACTCCGGCTCCAAGCCCTGCAATATGGCGGCCTCGGGCGAGTACGTGGCCGGCATCTCCTTCGAGTACCGCGCCAATGCCAACAAGGCCAAGGGCGCCCCGATCGAGCTGATCTTCCCCAAGGAGGGCCTGGGCTGGGACCTGGAGGCCTTCGCCATCCACAAGGGCACGAAGAACCTGGAAGCCGCCAAGAAGCTGGCCGACTGGGCCTCCAGCAAGGACGCCATGCTGCTGTACGGCAAGAACTTCGCCATCACCGCCCAGCCGGGCGTGGCCGCGCCGCTGGCCAACGTGCCCAAGGACTACGAGGCGCGCCTGGTGAAGCTGGATTTCGAATGGGCCGCCAGCAACCGCGAGCGCATCCTGGCCGAGTGGACCCAGCGCTACAACAGCAAGTCCGAGCCCAAGAAGTGAGCACGCGGGCGGGGCCGAGCCCCGCCCCGTCTCGTGGCGCCTGATTGTTCCAACCACCGAAGGTTGCGCTTGGCTTCATCCTCCTATCTCAGCCTGTCGGGCATCCGCAAGGAGTTCGGCAGCTTCACCGCCCTCAAGGGCGTGGACCTGGACATCGCCCAGGGCGAGTTCGTCTGCTTCCTGGGCCCCTCGGGCTGTGGCAAGACCACCTTGCTGCGCATCATCGCGGGCCTGGAGCAGCAGAGCGCCGGCAGCATCCGCCAGGCCGGCCGCGACATCTCCGCCCTGCCGCCGGCCCAGCGCGACTACGGCATCGTGTTCCAGTCCTATGCGCTGTTCCCGAACCTGAGCGTGGCCGACAACGTGGCCTACGGCCTGGTGAACCGGCGCCGGCCCAAGGCCGAGATCCGCGCCCGCGTGGCCGAACTGGTCAAGCTGGTGGGCCTGCCCGGCAGCGAGGCCAAGTACCCGGCCCAACTCTCCGGCGGCCAGCAGCAGCGCATCGCGCTGGCGCGCGCCCTGGCCACCGCGCCCGGCCTGCTGCTGCTGGACGAGCCGCTGTCGGCGCTGGACGCCATCGTGCGCGTGCATCTGCGCCAGGAGATCCGCAGCCTGCAGCGCAAGCTGGGCGTCACCACCATCATGGTCACCCATGACCAGGAGGAGGCGCTGGCGGTGGCCGACCGCATCGTCGTGATGAACGAGGGCCGCATCGAGCAGGTCGGCACGCCCATGGAGGTCTACCGCGACCCGGCCTCGCTGTTCGTGGCCGATTTCGTCGGCCGCATCAACGCCCTGCCGGCACGGCTGGAGGCGCCCGGCCAGGTGCGCATCGGCGAGCGCTTCTTCGAGTGCCCGCACCAGGGGGCCGCCGGCGAGGAGGTCAAGCTCTACCTGCGCCCCGAGGACGTGCTGGCGCGGCCGATCCGCGAGGGCGACTGCAATGTCTTCGAGGCCGAGATCGACAAGATCGAGTTCCTCGGCTCCTACTGCCTGGTGCGGGTCCGCAGCGACTGCCTGGGCGCGCACCGGCTGACGGTCTACCTGTCGCTGAACTTCCTGGCCGAGCAGCAGCTGGAGGTCGGCGGGCGGCTGCCGCTGCGCCTGCTGCCGGAGCGCATGCGGGTGTTCTCATGAGCGCCGTGCTCGGCCCCCCAGCCTCCGCCCCGACGCTCGCCCCGCCCATGACCCAGCGCAGCCATTGGTCCGATCGCCTGGCCCAGGGTCTTCTGCTGCTGGTGCTGCTGCTGCTGCTGGCCTTTCTGGGCGGGCCGCTGCTGGCCATCCTGCGCCAGTCGCTGCAGGATGCCGAGGGCCGCTACGCCGGCCTGGCCAACTTCATCGCCTACGCCCGCACGCCGGCCCTGCTGGACTCGCTGGGCAACAGCCTGTGGGTGTCGGCCGTCGTCACGCTGGCGACCATCCCGCTGGCCTTCGCCTTCGCCTACGGGCTGACGCGCAGCCGCATGTGGGGCAAGCCGCTGTGGCGCACCATCGCCGTGATCCCGCTGCTGGCGCCCTCGCTGCTGCCCGCCATCTCGCTGATCTACTGGTTCGGCAACCAGGGCGTGCTGCGCGACCTGATGCACGCGCTGGGCTTTTCTCAGATCTACGGCCCGCTGGGCCTGGTGCTGGCCGAGATCTTCGCGGTGTTCCCGCATGCCCTGATGATCCTGGTGACGGCCCTGTCCACCGCCGATGCGCGCCTGTACGAGGCGGCCGACGCGATGGGCACGCGCGCGGCGCGCAAGTTCTTCACCATCACCCTGCCGGGGGCCAAGTACGGCCTGATCTCGGCGGCCCTGGTGACCTTCACCCTGGTGCTGACCGACTTCGGCATCCCCAAGGTGATCGGCGGCAACTTCAATGTGCTGGCCACCGACGTGTTCAAGCTGGTGATCGGCCAGCAGGACTTCCAGCGCGGCGCGGTCGTGGCCCTGCTGCTGCTGGCGCCGGCCCTGCTGACCTTCGCGGTCGACCATGCGGTGCAGCGCAAGCAGACCGCGCTGCTGAGCGCCCGCGCCGTGCCCTACCGGCCCAGGAAGGCGCCGCTGTTCGACGCCCTGATGCTCGCCTTCTGCGCCGGCACGGCCCTGCTGATGCTGGCCGTGCTGGGCATGGCGGTGTTCGCCTCCTTCGCCACCTTCTGGCCCTACGACCTCAGCCCCAGCTGGCGCCATTACCTGACCGGCCTGGTGGATGCCGAGGTCGGCGATGGCTTCGTCAACAGCCTGGAGATGGCGGCCGGCACGGCCCTGTTCGGCACCGCCCTGGTGTTCGGCGGCGCCTATCTGCTGGAGAAGACCCGCGGCCTGCCGGCCCTGCGCGGCGCGGTGCGCCTGCTGGCCATGCTGCCGATGGCCGTGCCGGGGCTGGTGCTGGGCCTGGGCTACATCTTCTTCTTCAACGAGCCGGCCAATCCGCTGGGCGGCCTGTACCACACGCTGGCCCTGATGACCCTGTGCAGCATCGTGCACTTCTACACCACCGGCCACCTGACCGCGGTGACGGCGCTGAAGGCCCTGGACGCCGAGTTCGAGGCCGTCTCGGCCTCGCTGAAAGTGCCCTTCTACAAGACCTTCTGGCGCGTCACGTTGCCGATCTGCACGCCGGCCCTGGTGGACATCGCGCGCTACTTCTTCGTCAACGCGATGACGACGATTTCGGCCGTGGTCTTCCTCTACTCGCCCGAGACCAAGGTGGCCTCGATCGCCATCCTGAATCTCGACGAGGCCGGCGAGACCGGCGCCGCCGCCGCCATGGCCGTGCTGATCGCCCTCGCCACCACCGCCGCCACCCTGCTTTTCATGACCCTGGGCTGGTTCATAGACCGCCGCACCCAGGCCTGGAAGCAACCCTGAAACGGAGACAAGAGCCATGGACCGCGATCCGATTCTGCTGACCCCCGGACCCCTGACCACCAGCCTGCGCACCAAGCTCGCGATGCTCAGGGACTGGGGCTCCTGGGACGCCGACTTCAACGCGATGACGGCCACCGTGCGGCGCCAGCTACTGGCCATCGTGCAGGGCGAGGCCAGCCATGTGGCCGTGCCCCTGCAGGGCAGCGGCACCTTCAGCGTGGAGGCGGCCGTGGCGACCGTGGTGCCGCGCGACGGCCATGTGCTGATCCTGGACAACGGCGCCTACTGCAAGCGCGCCGCCAAGCTGACCCAGCTGATGGGCCGGCGCGCCACGGTGCTGTCCTTCCCCGAGGACCAGCCGGTCTCGGCCCAGGCCCTGCAGGCCCAGCTGGCCGACGACGCCAGCATCAGCCATGTGATCCTGATCCACTGCGAGACCGGCACCGGCGTGCTCAACCCCCTGGCCGAGGTGGCGGCGGTCTGCGAGCGCCATGGCAAGGGGCTGATCATCGATGCGATGAGCAGCTTCGGCGCCCTGCCCATCGATGCGCGTGCGACCCGCTTCGACGCGCTGGTCGCGGCCAGCGGCAAATGCCTGGAGGGCGTGCCGGGCATGGGCTTCGTGATCCTGCGCCGCGCGGTGCTGGAGGGCTGCGCCGGTCACAGCCAGTCCCTGGCCATGGACCTGCACGAGCAGTGGCAGTACATGGAAAAGACCGGCCAGTGGCGCTTCACGCCGCCCACCCATGTGCTGGCGGCACTGCACGAGGCCCTGCAGCAGTACCAGGAGGAGGGCGGCCAGGCGGCGCGCCTGGCGCGCTACGAGGGCAACTGCAAGACCCTGATCGAAGGCATGGCCGGCCTGGGCTTCAAGCCCTTTCTGGCGGCCGAGCGGCAGTCGCCCATCATCGTCACCTTCCATGCGCCGGCCCACCCCGCCTACGACTTCAAGCGTTTCTACGCCGCGGCCAAGGCACGCGGTTTCATCCTCTATCCCGGCAAGCTGACCCAGGTCGAGACCTTCCGCGTCGGCTGCATCGGCGCCATCGGCCGCAACGAGATGCGCCAGATGCTGGCGGCTGTTACAGACACCCTGCGCGAAATGGGCATTCCGGACGGTTCGCCCGCGCGCTAGCCCGCGGGTCTCGATGGTTTTCGAGGCCTGTTTTCCCCCTGTTCGCTGTTTCCAGACCGAGGATTTCCGCCATGCCCAGCAGCAAGCGTCGTTCCAGCAGTCAAAGCAAGGAAGTCGGCAAAGCCGCCAGAAAGGCGGACGGAAAACAGGAAAGTAAGGAAACAAGGCATCCTGCGCTGGACGCCCTGCGCGAGAGCGGCGCCGCCAAGGTCAAGGTGGCGGTCAGCGACATCGACGGCATCCTGCGCGGCAAGTACCTGCATCGCGACAAGTTCTTCGGCGCCGTCGAGGGCGGCTTCGGCTTCTGCGACGTGGTGCTGGGCTGGGACATGCACGACCAGTGCTATGACAACACGCAGGTCACCGGCTGGCAGCATGGTTTTCCCGATGCGCTGGCGCGCCTGGACCTGGCCACCGGCCGCCATGTGCCCTGGGACGGCGGCGTGCCCTTCTTCCTTGGCGAGTTCGTCAACGCCGACGGCAGCCCGCACCCGGTCTGCCCGCGCCAGACCCTCAAGCGCGTGCTCCGGCGCGCCGAGAAGCTGGGCGTGATACCGATGGCCGGCATGGAGTTCGAGTGGTTCAACTTCCTCGAGACCCCGCAGAGCTGGGCCGACAAGCGCGGCGTCGGCCCCAGCAACCTGACGCCCGGCATGTTCGGCTATTCCCTGCTGCGCATGCAGGACAACCAGGGCTTCTTCAACGCGCTGATGGACGAGATGGCGGCCTTCGGCGTGCCCATCGAGGGCCTGCACACCGAGACCGGGCCGGGTGTCTACGAGGTGGCCATCACCTTCAGCGAGGCCCTGGAGGCGGCCGACCGCGCCATCCTCTTCAAGACCGGCGCCAAGGAGATCGGCAAGCGCTTCGGCATCATGCCCAGCTTCATGGCCAAGTGGAGCGCGCAATACCCCGGCTGCTCGGGCCATATCCACCAGAGCCTGTCGGACGGCCGGCGCAATCTCTTCCACGACGCCGGCGCCAAGCGCGGCATGAGCCCGCTGTTCGAGAGCTATCTGGCCGGCCAGCTGGCCTGCCTGATGGAATTCGCGCCGATGTTCTGGCCCACGATCAACAGCTACAAGCGCCTGGTCGACGGCTTCTGGGCCCCGGTCAAGCCCACCTGGGGCATGGACAACCGCACGGCCAGCTTCCGCGTGCTGGCCGGCAGCCCCAAGTCCACGCGGCTGGAGACCCGCTGCCCCGGCGCCGACGTGAACCCCTATCTGGCCATGGCGGCCGTGGTCGCGGCCGGCCTGCACGGCGTCGAGCAGGGCCTCAAGCTGCGCACCCCGCCGATCACCGGCACCAACCAGGGCGGCGAGCAGATCGCGCGCGCGCCGCGCAGCCTGCAGGCCAGCACCGAGGTGTTCCGCCGCTCCACGATCGCGCGCGACTGGTTCGGCGACGCCTTCGTCGACCACTTCGCCGCCACGCGCGACTGGGAATGGCGCCAGTGGCAGGACGCGGTGACCGACTGGGAACTCAAGCGCTATCTGGAAATCATCTGACCCCGAGCAAAGGCCCGTCATGAGCATCAGCCGTTTCGCATTTCCCACGCCCATCCAGTTCGGCGCCGGCGCGCGCAAGGGGGTGGCCGCCCATCTGCTGGAGCAGGGCCTGCGCCGGCCCCTGATCGTCACCGACCGGGCCCTGGCCGCCCTGCCGCTGCTGGCCGAGTTCCGCAGCCATCTGGGCGGGCTGGAGACGGCCGTGTTCGACGGGGTCTGGGGCAATCCCACCGGCGCCCAGGTGATGGCCGGCGCGGCCGCCTTCAAGGCCCATGGCGCCGATGCCGTCATCGGCCTGGGCGGCGGCGCGGCGCTCGACGTGGCCAAGGTGGTGGCCCTGATGGCGGTGCACGAGGGCGATGTGATGGAGTACGTCTGGGACCACCCGCAGGTGCGGCCCATCGTGCGGCCCCTGCCCTATTTCGTCGCCCTGCCGACCACGGCCGGCACCGGCTCCGAGGTCGGCCGCTCGGCCGTGGTGGCCGAAGCCGACAGCCATGTCAAGCGCGCCGTCTTCAGCCCCGCCCTGCTGGCGCGCTGCGTGTTCGCCGATCCGGAGCTGACCCTGGGCCTGCCGCCCGCCATCACCGCCGCCACCGGCATGGATGCGCTGACCCACAATATCGAGAGCTATCTGTCGCCGGCCTACCATCCGCTGTGCGACGGCATCGCGCTGGAGGGCCTGCGCATCGGCGCCCGTGCCCTGGCCACCGCGGTGCGCGAGCCCGGCAATCTGGCGGCGCGTGCCGACATGCTGATGAGCTCGATGATGGGCGCCATCGCCTTCCAGAAGGACCTGGGCTCGGTGCATGCCTGCGCCCATGCGCTGGGCGCGGTGCTCGACATGCACCATGGCCTGGCCAACGCGCTGATGATAGACACCGTGCTGGCCTGGAACCAGGAGGCCGTGCCGGAGAAGTTCGAGCTGCTGGCCGCGACCGTGGGCCTGCAGGGCGGCGCCGATTTCGTGCCCTGGCTGCGCCGGCTGAAGGCGCAGATCGGCATCACCGGCCGCCTGGCCGACCATGGCGTGCGGCGCGAGCATTTCGCCCGCCTGCTGCCGCTGGCGGCGCGCGACTTCGCCGGCGCCACCAATCCGCGCCCGGCCAGCGAGGCCGACTACGAGCGGCTCTTCGCCGCCGCGCTATGAGCAGCCGGGCACCGCGCCTGAAGATCGGCATCTCGGCCTGCTTCTTCCACGCCGACCCGGCGCGGCCCATCTTCACCGGCAAGACCCTGCAGTACATCGAGCAGTCGGTCGCGCACTGGGTGATGGGCGAGGGCGATCTGGCCGTGATGATTCCCTCGCCCGAGGGGCCGACCCGGCGCGGCGACGCCGGCCTGGCCGACTACGCCGCCTGGCTGGATGCCCTGGTGCTGATGGGTGGGGCCGATCTCTGGCCCGGCAGCTATGGCGAGGAGCCGCTGCAGCCGCAGTGGAGCGGCGACCGGCTGCGCGACGAGTACGAGATCGCGCTGGCCCGCGCCTTCGTGGCGGCCGGCAAGCCGGTGCTGGGCGTGTGCCGCGGCATGCAGCTGCTCAACGTGGCCTTCGGCGGCACGCTCTACCAGGACATCGCGACCCAGAAGCCCGGCGCCCTGCGGCACCGCGACGCGGCGCTCTACGACCAGAACTTCCACCGCATCGACTTCACGCCAGGCTCGCGCCTGGCCGGCCTCTACCCGGGCCGCAGCGGTGCCACCGTCAACAGCGTGCACCACCAGGGCGTCAAGGACCTGGCTCCGGGCTTCGCGGTCGAGGCCAGCGCGCCCGAGGACGGCACCATCGAGGCGATGCGCTGGTGCGGGGCCGGCTATGTGGCGGCCGTGCAATGGCACCCGGAGTTCCACGCGCCCGGCGATGCGCGCGTGCTGGACGATGGCCCGCTGCTGCGCGACTTCCTGGCCGCCGCCCGTTCCGCCTCTTCCTCATCCCGCCACCCGAGCGCTGCATCACCATGAGCCTGACCGTCCTGAATCCCGCCACCGGCGAGCGCATCGCCGAACTGCCCGAGGACGACGCCGCCTCGGTGGCCCGCAAGGCGGCCGCCGCGCGCGCCGCCCAGCCGGCCTGGGCAGCCCGGCCCCTGGCCGAGCGCATGGCCTGCATCACGCGCTTCCGCGCCGGCCTGGTGGCCGAGCTGGAGGCGCTGGCGCTGACGCTCAGCCGCGAGGTCGGCAAGCCGATCCGCCAGGCCCGCAACGAGATCAACGGCCTGCTGCCGCGCATCGACTTCTTCCTCGCCGAGGTCGAGTCCAGCCTGGCCAGCGAGCCGGTGTTCGACGAGGGCGGCATGCGCGAGCGCATCCAGCACATCCCGCTGGGCCTGGTCGCCAACATCTCGGCCTGGAACTACCCCTACTTCGTCGGCGCCAACGTCTTCGTGCCGGCCCTGCTGGCCGGCAATGCGGTGCTCTACAAGCCCTCGGAATACGCAGCCATGACGGGACTGGCGATTGCGCGCCTGCTGCACGCGGCGGGCGTGCCGCCGGAGGTCTTCGCGCCCCTGATCGGCGGCGCCGCGGTCGGCGAGGCCCTGCTGGCGCAGCGCATCGACGCCGTCTTCTTCACCGGCTCGCATGCCACCGGCCAGCGCATCGCGCAGACCGTGGCGCCGCGCCTGCTCAAGCTGCAGCTGGAGCTGGGCGGCAAGGACCCCAGCTATGTACGCGCGGATGCCGATGTGCGCGCCGCCGCCGAGAGCCTGGCCGATGGCGCGATGTACAACACCGGCCAGAGCTGCTGCTCGGTGGAGCGCATCTATGTGCACGAGCAGCTGCACGACGCCTTCGTCGAGCAGTTCCTGGCCACAGTGGCGGGCTTCAAGCTGGGCGATCCGCAGGCCGAGGACACCTATATCGGCGCCATCACCCGCGCCCCCCAGCTGGAACTGCTGGAGGCCCAGGTGGCCGATGCGCTGGCGCTGGGCGCGCGCCTGCGCTGCGGCGGCCGGCGCCTGCCGGGCCCCGGCAACTGGTTCGAGCCCACCGTGTTCACCGAGGTGGATCACCGCATGGCGCTGATGCGCGAGGAGAGCTTCGGTCCCATCATCGGCATCCAGAAGGTGAGCGGCGACGAGCAGGCGCTCGCTCTGATGAACGACAGCCGCTACGGCCTGACCGCCGGCGTCTACACCCGCGATGGCGCCGCGGCCGAGGCCCTGCTGGCGCGCGTCAATGCCGGCAGCGTCTACTGGAACTGCTGCGATCGCGTCAGCCCGCGCCTGCCCTGGTCCGGCCATGGCGATTCGGGCTTGGGCCTGACGCTCTCGCACCACGGCATCCAGGCCTTCACCCGGCCCAAGGCCTGGCATCTGAGGCAGCCGTGAGCCCTGCCGACCCGCGCCCGCAGCTGACCCTGTTCGACCTCGACCACACCCTGCTCGACGGCGACAGCGACGTGCTGTGGTGCGAGTTCCTGATGGACCGGCAGGTGCTGGCACGGGAGGAATTCGAGAGCGCCAATGCCGCGATGGAGGCGCGCTACCGCGCCGGCCAGGCCAGCCCGCAGGAGTTCAGCCGCTTCTACCTGGCCACCCTGGTCGGCCGGCCGCTCGCGGGCTGGCTGGCGCTGCGCCGGGATTTCCTGCAGGAGCGGGTGCTGCCGCGCGTCAAGCCGGCGGCGCGCGAGCTGCTGGCCCGCCACCGGGCGGCCGGCGACCTGCTGGTGCTGACCACGGCCACCAACCATTTCCTCACCGAGCTGACCGCCCAGGCCCTGGGCTTCGAACACCTGATCGCCACCGACTACGCGCTGCGGCCCGGCCCCGACGGCGCCTGCGTCAGCGGCGAGATCGCCGGCGTGGCGAACATGCGCGAGGGCAAGGTGCAGCGCCTGCATGCCTGGCTCACCGAGCGCGGCCAGCACCTGGCGGGCTTCCACAGCCGCGCCTACAGCGACTCCATCAACGACCTGCCCCTGCTGAGCGTGGTCGACCAGGCGGTGGCGGTCGATCCGGATGCGCTGCTGGCGGCCGAGGCGGCGCGCCGGGGCTGGGCGGTGCTGGCCCTGCGCGGCGGCTGCTAAGCTCGGCGGCCGTGCCGCGTCCGAAGCGGCGGCTCCCCTGGCATCCGACCTCTTCTGCTCCCTCTATGAAACGCCGCCACCTGCTGGCCTTGCTGGGCAGCCCGGCCCTGGACAGCGCCAGCTGGGCCCAGCCCGCCGCGCTCGATGCCCTCAAGGCCCTGGAGCGCGCCGCGCGCGCCGAGGGCCGGCTCCACACCGTGGCCATGCCGGACGGCTGGGCCAACTGGCGCGCCACCTGGGCCGACCTGAAGCGGCTCTATGGCATCGCCCACAGCGACGAGGACATGAACAGCGCCGAGGAGATCGAGCGCATGGAGTCCGAGGGCCGCGCGAGCCGGATCGACCTGGGCGACATCGGCTTCGAGTACGTCGCGCTGGCGCGCGGCCGTGGCGTCGTGCGCCCGCACAAGCCGGCGCTGTGGGAGCAGATCCCGGCCTGGGCCAGGGACGAGGAGGGCTTCTGGTCGCTGGCCTATACCGGCACCATGGCTTTTGCGCTCAACAAGCGGCGCTTCGGTGCCCAGGGCGGGCCGCGCAGCTGGCAGGCCCTGTTCGAGGGCCGGCACCGGGTGCAGATCGGCGCGGTGGGCTTCTCGGCCCAGGCCAATGCCGTGGTGCTGGCGGCGGCCGTCGCGCTGGGCGGCGCGGAGAATCGCCTGCAGCCGGCCCTGGCCCAGTTCGCGCGCCTGCAGCAGCAGGGCCTGCTGATCACCGAGAACCCGACGGTGGCGCGCCTGGAGCGCGGCGATGTCGATGTCGTCGTGCTGTGGGACTTCAATGCCCTGGCCTACCGCGACAAGGCGCACAACGGCGTCGACTACGAGGTGCTGATCCCGGAGGACGGTTCGGTGAGCAGCGGCTACGCGCCCATCATCAACCGGCATGCGCCCCATCCCCATGCCGCCCAGCTGGCGCGCGAGTACATCTTCAGCGACGCCGGCCAGATGAATCTGGCGCGTGGCTATGCGCGGCCCATCCGCATCGACAGCCTGAGCCTGCCCGAGTCGGCGAGCCGGCGCCTGATCCCCGCCGAGCAGTACCGCAAGGCGCGCGCCGTCCAGCCCATGCTGTGGGCCTGGGAGGCGCGGCTGCTGCCCCGGGCCTGGCAGTCCGAGGTGGTGCGCGTCAGGCCCTGAACGGGTGCATGGGGCCGGGTTTGCCCGCTGCCCCCGGGGCCGCGTGCCGGGCGTAGACTGGCCCGAGGAGCGAGGCCCCAGAATGGCGCAGCATGCGCCCCCTGATGGACGGCCCGCCCCATCCGGCACAGGAGGGCTTCCCAGGTGCAGCGCAGCGATATTGCCGATCCGGCCTATTTCCACAAGGTCGTCGACTGTCAGTGGGCCTGCCCGGCCCATACGCCCGTCCCCGAGTACATCCGGCTCATTGCCCAGGGGCGCTACGACGATGCCTACATGGTCAACTGGGTGTCCAACGTCTTCCCGGGCGTGCTGGGCCGCACCTGCGACCGGCCCTGCGAGCCGGCCTGCCGGCGCGGGCGGGTGGAGGAGCGAAACGCGGAGAAGCCGGAGGCGGTGGCGATCTGCCGCCTGAAGCGTGTCGCGGCCGACCACAAGAGCGAGGAGCTGCGTGCGCGGCTGCCCACGCCGGCGCCGCGCAACGGCAAGCGCGTCGCCTGCATCGGCGCCGGGCCGGCCTCGCTGACGGTGGCGCGCGATCTGGCCACCCAGGGCTATGCGGTGACGGTGTTCGACGGCGAGACCAGGGCGGGCGGCTTCATCCGCACGCAGATCCCGCGCTTTCGCCTGCCGGAGCGCGTGATCGACGAGGAATGCGGCTACATCCTGAACCTGGGCGTCGAGTTCCGCGCCGGGCAGCGCATCGACTCGATGCAGGCCCTGCTGCAAGGCAGGGAGCACGGCAGCTACGACGCCGTCTTCGTCGGCTGCGGTGCGCCGCGCGGGCGCGACCTGGCCCTGCCGGGGCGCTCCGAAGCGGCCGACAGCATCCACATCGGCATCGCCTGGCTGGCCTCGGTGTCCTTCGGCCATGTGGCGGCCGTCAAGCCGCGGGTCATCGTGCTGGGCGGCGGCAACACGGCGATGGACTGCTGCCGCTCGGCGCGGCGCCTGGGCGCGGCCTCGGTGACGGTGGCGGTGCGCAGCGGCTATGCGCAGATGAAGGCCTCGCCCTGGGAGAAGGAGGATGCGCAGCACGAGGGCATCCCGATTCTCGATTTCCATGTGCCGCTGGCCTTCGAGCACGATGCCACCGGCCGATTGACCGGCATGCGCTTCCGGCGTGCGCAGCAGGGCGACGAGGTCACGATCCCCTGCGACGAGGTGCTGATCGCGGTGGGCCAGGAGAACGCCTTTCCCTGGATCGAGCGGGACTGCGGCATCGCCTTCGACGCGCAGGGCCTGCCGGTGCTGGACGCGGCGAGCCTGCAGTCCAGCCGGCCCGAGGTCTTCTTCGGCGGCGACGCCGCCTTCGGGCCCAAGAACATCATCTGGGCCGTGGCCCATGGCCACGAGGC
>Ga0255338_1002156_pt1 | contig 31202 bp, 27 predicted proteins | sample MeOH1_35cm_T4_19_FD_203715 | JGI IMG/M metagenome (GOLD analysis project Ga0255338, IMG submission 203715) | Sandy soil microbial communities from University of British Columbia, Vancouver, Canada - MeOH1_35cm_T4_195 | ecosystem: Engineered > Artificial ecosystem > Sand microcosm > Unclassified ... | reverse complement strand
GAGGAAATCCGCCGCCACGCACTCGATATTTGAGCAAGCAAAAGGCTGGGTCTTGTTTGACAGGCAATACCCGCGTAGATATACTAATGCAACTCTGAGATCCGGCCTTCGAAAGCACTGCGCCTTAGCCTGTCCCCAGCCTGGGAAATGTCCGCGATAACCCTTTTGGGGCTTGGCGGGCTGGCAGCGAACGGCGACAGTGCTTACGTTGTTTTGCGGGTTTAGGCCGTGGGAGTTCCGGGCGGCCTGGTGGGAACGGGAGCACACCAAGTTGAGCGACAGAGAGAAAATCGTTCTGACGCCGCGTGGCCTAAAGCGGATCGACGATGAACTGCGTGAGCTGCAGACGGTGCGGCGACAGGATATCGCGGAGCAGATCCGCCAGGCCAAAGAGCTTGGAGACGTGGCGGAGAACACCGAGTACGAGACTGCCAAAACGGAACAGGCGTTCCTGGAAGGTCGGATCTCGGAGCTCAAAGGCATCCTCAGCAACTGCATCGTCATTGAGGATGAAGACATCCGCACGGACGTCATCGGGATCGGCTCGTTGGCAACCGTAAAGGATCTCGACATCGATGACGAGTGGGAGTTCGAGATGGTGGGCTCGTTTGAAGCCGATCCCGAACATGACCGCATCTCCAACGAGTCCCCAATCGGCGACGCCCTTTTCGGCTCAACCGTTGGTGACGAGGTGACTGCGAAGACCCCGGCGGGCCAGGTCCGCTTGAAAGTCCTCTCCATTCGCCGTCCCGATTAGCTTGCACTTTTAGTTCTGGGGCGCGACTGTTTCGGTTCGCGCCTGGCCGAATTGAAACAGAGCGTCCTTCCGGACGCTCTGTTTGTGTCACAATAACTGGCCGGGAGCTGCCCCACCCGGCCCTGATGTCCACATGTCCCTTGATTTAGATAACGAATTGATTCGCACCCGGCTGGAAAAGCTGGAAAAGCTTCGTGAGGCCGGCATCGATCCATTCGCCGCCGAACGTTACGAGCGCAGCCACACCGCCGCTGAAGCAGTCAAGCTGTTTCAGGAGCGGGAAGGGGAAGAAAACACGGAGCCAATCTGGGTGCGACTGGCGGGCCGGATCTTCACCAAGCGCAATATGGGTAAGGCCGCTTTCGTGGACGTCCGCGACGAGTCGGGTCGGATTCAGCTCTACTTCAAGCGAGACATCGTGGGGCTGGAAGCCTTCGAACGGCTGGACCTCCTGGACCAGAGTGACTTCCTGGGCGCGGAAGGCGTGCTGTTCCGCACGCGCACGGGTGAGATCACGATCGAAGTGCGTGAGTATGAGATCCTCGCGAAAGCGCTGCGCCCCCTCCCCCTGGGGAAAATCGTGGGCGACGAGCACCATGGCGACGTGACGGACGTGGAGTTCCGCTATCGCCAGCGTTATGCGGACCTCGCCGTCCATGCGGAGGTGCGGGAGCACTTCCGCAACCGTTCGCGCATCATCCGTGGAATCCGCAGCTACTTCGATAATCGCGGCTACATCGAAGTGGAGACGCCGGTATTGCAGTCGGTGGCGGGCGGTGCGGCGGCGCGACCGTTCATGACGCACCACAATGCGCTGGACTACGACTTCCACCTCCGCATTTCCCTGGAGCTGTATCTGAAGCGGCTCATCGTGGGCGGCTTTGAGAAGGTGTATGAGATCGGGCGCGTCTTTCGGAACGAGGGCATCAGCACCCGCCATAACCCGGAATTTACGCTCCTCGAATCGTATGAGGCGTACGTCCAACTCGATGACATCGAGCGGCTCGTCGAAGAGCTGGTGAGCGGACTCGCGATCGAGCTGTATGGCACTGCAGTCATCAAGACGGAGAAGGGTGAGATCGATCTGTCTCCGCCATGGCGTCGCCTGCCGATGCTGGACGGTATCCGAGAGTTGGCGGGGGTGGAACCCGGAGCGTTCGAGAGCTTTGAGAGCGCCAAGGCGGCGGGTGAAAAGCTCGGCCTGGACATGAGCCAGGAGACCAACGTCGGCGGCATCATGGAAAAGATCCACGAGCGGTACGTGCAGCCCACGTTGATTCAGCCCACCTTCATCACGGACTTCCCCCTGGAATCGTCGCCACTGGCGAAGAAGCGACGGGATAACCCCCGGCTTACGCGCCGCTTCGAGGCCTACGTCGTTTGCCAGGAGCTGGCGAACGCGTTCTCCGAGATCAACGACCCCATCGACCAGCGGGAGCGGTTTCAGCAGCAACTCGAGCTAAAGCAGAGCGGCGACGCGGAAGCCCATCCGATGGACGAAGATTTCCTGCGCGCGCTCGAATACGGGATGCCGCCGACGGGCGGCCTCGGGATCGGGATCGATCGCCTGGTCATGGTCCTTACCAACACCGAGTCCATCCGCGACGCACTGCTCTTCCCGCAGATGCGACCGGAACACTAGGGCGGTGAGAACGGCTGCTTCGGGTGAGAGCGTGTGGAAGGATGGGGGTGCGGAGGTATGGGAGTCCGGTATCTGGGACGGATCTCGATTCTAGCTTGCGCCTCCCTCCGTTCACTCCCCTGCGCCCCTACCCTCCCCGAGTCGCAGAGCGGAGACCTGGCGTGTCTATAGACAGCCGTACGTTTAAGGAGATCATGAGCCGCTGGTCTAGCGGGATCACGGTGGTAACCTGCCGGCGCGAGGGTGGGATCCACGGCATGACGGCCAGTTCCTTCACCAGTGTCTCCCTGGAACCCCCGTTATTGCTGATCTGCATCGACCGCCGCACGCGAACTCACGAGTACGTTCGTCAGCAGGGCGCGTTCGGCGTCCACATTCTGGGCAGCGACATGCAGGACGTCTCGGACCGGTGCGCCGGCTTTCTCGGGGAGGAAGGCCACTGGTTACAAGACGTGGAATATCACACCGAGATGACCGGCGCTCCGATCTTGGATCGAACGCTCGCCTGGATGGACTGCAGCGTGTGGCAGGCGTACGACGGTGGAGATCACACCATATTCGTGGGTGAGATCCAGTCCGGCGGGGTTTCAGAAGGCGAGCCCCTGCTCTGGTTCGAGCGGGGCTACCGCCACCTGGCAGAGTAGACGATGAGCGAAATTGGGCTCGACAGCACGACGCACGAGATCCGAGGTCTACTCGACGCGTACCTCCGCGAACGGGTGATCCCCCACCCCCTCTTGCGGCCCTATCTCCAGGATGCAGCCACCTGCCTCACCGGCTCCAGTGCCATTGGGCTCTGGGACGAACACTCCAGCCTGGACGTGCACCTGGTGCTGCCGGACGCGGACCACGCCCAGCTTGCGCTCCGGCTGCGCGAGGAGCGGCTCTGGAACCCGGCACGAGATTTCCGGCTCCGCCTGGAAGATCGCGAGCCATTCCGCCGGTTCCCCTCGGCAGTCATTACTATTCTCTCCGCGGCCCAACTGGCACAGGAATTCCGCTTTGAACTGCCGGTGGCGCTCTGGATCTATGGTCACGCCCTGGTGTTGCAAGACCCGGCGGGTATCCTGGATACGGCCGTCCAGACCGGCACTGAGCGCTTCGCCGGGATGCTGAACAATCTGCGCTGCGAGCACTACTACCGCTTCCGCCAGGCCCGCAATGACATGCTGCCGCGCATCGCGCCGCAGCGGCTGAAGACCGTACTCGCCATCAAGCGCGGTGAAACCGTGCGCGAAGCACTGCGTCTCGCGTTCCTTGCGGACGGGAAGTGCTATCCCTACGACAAACTGCTGGAACCCGTGGCAGAGCGCGAGACCCAAAGCGGTGCGCACATCGTTACCGCCGTTCGTGCCCTGGTTGCGGCGCGTGAGGCGGACGCCGTAGCGCACGCCGGCAAGGTCCTGCGAGACCGCGTCGCGTTCGCGCTCCAGCAGGGCGGCGTGAGCGAGAAATGGCTGGAGCAATGGTGGCTCTGGCCGTCCATCGCCCCTGCTGAATAGCAGGAGCCGCGTAGTCAGTTTTGCTCCCCGCTCGGGTGTGGGTCCAGCACTGCGGCTGCGCCGTTCGTCGTGCCGCCAGGGGTCGGATGTCCCAACCGGGCGATCGGATCGGTACGGCGACGGCGCGCTCCGTCTCGCAGATTTTTTGCGAGTCTTGTCTGCTTGGTATCAGGGAAGGATTCCTGTCATTACCAAGCAAACTTACTGCGGCCCCATTCGTCAGACCGTCGTCTAGCGCCTCGCAGATGACGAGCTGTCACCCCTCGGAATGCCAAGTGGCATTTTTTGCTAATCCGCGCTCAAGATTTCCTGCCGGCCGCCAATAATGGGCGCACCACGGGCAATCGATCTGGCGTTGTCCCGACCGGGCCTCTGGTTGGTGGTGGATTGAAGCGTATGACCCTACGAATGAAGCGCTGGGGGCTGTCCCTCCTGTGGATCGCCTCGCTGTTCATGGGCGTTGCGCCGGCTCAGGCCGGAACTCTGGCGCCCGATCTCCAGGCGCAAGTCCAGGCTAACCCCCTTTCCGTGCGACCTGTGCGGGTCATTGTGCAGCTGTCGAATACCGGCGTGAGCGGGACACTTCTGGCACTGCTGTACGGTGGAACGCTGCTCGGTGAGTTGGACCTGATCGACGGGCTTATCCTTAGCGTCCCACTCAACGTGCTTCCCGCGCTCAGCCTCAACACAGCGGTCGCAAGCGTCTCGTCCGACCTTCCACTCTCCGGGCGCGCAGATTTCGACGCCCAGGCGACAGGTGCGGCGGAGGTCTGGGCATCTCCGGGTTATAGCGGGACTCAGGTGCGAGTAGCCGTGTTGGATTCCGGCGTCAATGTCGGCACCTCGGAATGGCTCGGAGATTCGGGCCAGTCCCGCTTGGTAGCGTTCAAAGATCTGGTCAATAACCGCTCCGCTGCTTACGACGACAACGGCCACGGTACCCACGTTGCCGGCATCGTGCTCGGCGGCGGCACGCATTCGAATGGCGCCATCGGCGGCACTGCTCCCGGAGCGGATCTCGTGGCCGTAAAGGTCCTGGGACAGGATGGATCGGGGCGGACGAGCACCGTCATCAAGGGCATCGACTGGTGCGTCCGGCAGCGGACTGCCCTGAACCTGCGGGTGATCAATCTCTCCCTGGGCCATTCCCCGACCGAGAGCTACCACACGGACCCATTGTGTACGGCCGTCCGGAAAGCCGTCAATGCTGGGCTCGTGGTGGTTTGCTCCGCGGGCAACAGCGGCAAAGACGCGGCCGGTAATCCGCAATTCGGCGGCATCGATTCTCCCGGCAACGAGCCCAGCGCGGTCACGGTCGGCGCCCTGAACACCATGGGGACGCCGGGGCGTGACGACGACGTCGTTTGCAGCTACAGTAGCCGCGGTCCCACGGTGTATGACGCGCTCCCCAAGCCGGATGTGGTGGCTCCGGGAAACCGGGTCGTTTCCGTGCGCGCGCCTGGATCTTACCTGGATACCGCCTATCCGTACAATCGCGTGCAGTATGCGGCGGATGCGCCCTCTCCCGAGTACTTTGAGCTGTCGGGAACCAGCATGGCTGCGCCGCAGGTAGCTGGAATTGCCGCACTCGTGCTCGACGCGAATCCAGGGCTTGCGCCTGGCGCCGTGAAGGGCGTGCTGATGTACACGGCACAGACACTGGCACTGCGTGATGGTACCGGCACACCGCTTTCAACCACGTTTTCGGTACTCTCCCAGGGCGCAGGGAGTGTCAACGCGGTCGGAGCGGTGCAGCTCGCGCTCCAGTTGAACTCGACCACACCGGCAGGCAGCGTCTGGTGTACTTCGCCGATTGTGCCGGAGAGCACTGTGGCAGGGACCTCGTTCACCTGGGCGCAGTTCGTATTGTGGGGCAGCAAGGCCCTCTGGGGGACGGACCTGCTCCGCGTGCGGCAACCGCTCTGGACGGATCAGGCCAGTTGGGGCACTTCTACCTCGTGGAGTGGCGGTGTATCCGCATCGGACTACACAGGCGGTCCGGAAGAGAATACCGACCCTCCACCTCCGCCGCCGCCGCCAGACGACGCACAGATCACCTGGAGCGATTCCGGCCCGATCCGGGGCGAGTAAGAGCGACCCAACGCTGTTGACGGTCTTCAAGCTGTAAAATGGCCTTCAGCAAACTCCCCAAGGCCCTGCGGGCATACATCCTGGCGCACTTTGTCGCGCTGGGACCGGTGCTGTGGCTCGTCTTGCAACGACCACAGCCGGAATCGTGGGCAGTAGGCTATGCCTTGCTGCTGGCTACCGCGGTGGCCGGCAGTTGGAAGCTGGAGCTCACGATCTTCCAGGGGCGGATGAGCGTGGTGTTTGCGGTGGCTTGTTTGGCCTTACTGCTAGAGGGCGGTACCGCAGCCGTCGCTTGTGCCGCGTTAGGGGCATTCGTCACTACCGTTGTCCGCGCCCCACAGGGGAAGTGGCGCCTGTCGCTTCAGCGTCAGCCCCTCCACCGCTTACTTTTCAACCCGGTGCACTGTGCGCTGGTCTGCGGCCTGGCTACCCTGGCGTTCTATCAGGTACTGCCGCTGGCTCCGGCCGGTTGGGCTGGGCGAATGTGCGGGCTGATCGTTTTCACCAGCATCTATTTCTTCGCCAATTCTTACGGGATCGCTTACGCGGTGGGACTCCAGCAGGGATTGGCGCCCACTGTTGTGTGGCGGGAGAACTTCCTCTGGACCGCTCCCGGCTTCTTCGCCTCCGCCCTGGCGGCGACGGTAATCTGGGGTACCGTAGGTGTAATGGGCGCGTGGGCGCTGCTCCTCGTGGCACCGCTCTACGTGATCTATTATTCCGGCTGGCTCTACCTACACCGCCTGGAGAAGACCAACGACTCGCTGAAGGAGCAGGTTGCTGAGCGGGAGCGCGCCGAAGCGGAGCTGCGTAAAGAGCGCGAGTTCCTGCAGGCCGTGTTGGAGCACGTATCGGATGGCATCTTGGCCACCGACGCCGATGGGCGGGTCACCCAGGCCAACCGCTCCTCGCGTGAGTTGACCGGACTACCCGACCCGAGAGTCGGTGCGCTGCCCGAAACGCTCGCTCGCGGTTTGCGCGGTGAATTGATCCGGGATGCGGAAGTCCACATCGCGCCGGAAGGCGCCGCGGCGCGTCATCTCCTCGGTACCAGCCAGACCATCCGCGATCCCGAAGGACACCGGCAGGGTGCCGTGCTGGTGCTGCGTGACGTGACCCAGCAGAAGCAGGCCGCGGAGGCCCGGGAGCGGCTGATCCGGGAGCAGGCCGCCCGCGCTGCCGCGGAAGCCGGCAGGAAGCGAATCACGTTTTTGGCGGAGGCCAGCACTATTCTGGCGTCCTCGCTCGACTACGAAACAACCCTCGCGAACGTGGCCAAGCTCTGCGTCCCGGATCTGGCGCAGTCCTGCATGATCGATCTGCTCCACAGTGATGGAACGCTCCGGTGCCTGGCTTCGGTGCAAGCCCCGGTGGAAGCATCGCTCCAGGAGTTAGGCAGCTATCGACTGACCAGCCTGGCGGAAAGCCATCCGATCCGGGAGGCACTGCAGAGCGGTCGCACCCAATCCGGTAAGGGAGCGATTCAACATCCGGGTGGTGTGGAGGCGTTTGGGGCTGCGTCCACTTCCTATCTCTGCTGTCCGCTTGTGGCGCGGGGGCACACTCTCGGGGTCATCGTCTTCCTAAGCGTGAGCGACGGCCGGTGTTTTACCGAGGAAGACGAGGCTCTGGCACAGGACCTCGCCGGCCGCGCCGCGCTTGCGGTGGATAACGCCCGGCTTTACCAGGAAGTGCAGGAGCACGACCGCCGCAAGGACATCTTCCTCGCGATGCTGGGGCATGAGCTGCGCAATCCGCTCGCCGCCATGAGCAATTCATTGGAGGTTCTGCGCCTGCGCGGTGCCTGGGACAGCCCCAACGCAGAAGCGCTGGCGGTGCTGGATCGGCAGACCAGGCACCAGGCGCGCCTGATCGACGACCTGCTGGACGTCTCGCGCATCACTCAGGGCAAGGTGCAGCTTCGTACTGACCGCGTCGAACTGACCCGAATTGCTGCGTTAGCGGTGGAGACGGCACGGCCGTTTATCGAAGGCAGCGGTCACACCTTGCACCTGGAGGTCAGCAACACCGCGATCTGGCTGGAGGCGGACCCCACCCGTCTGGAGCAGGTCATGGTCAACCTGCTCAACAACGCCGCCAAGTATACGGACCACGGCGGCACGATCTGGTTAACCGTGGAGCGCGCCCAGGGCTCCGGAGCGTGGGCAGTAATCCGGGTCCGGGATACGGGCATCGGTATGACCCCCGAGCTCTCGCAGCGGGTCTTCGACGTTTTCGCCCAGGCGCCGGACGCGTTACAGCGTGCACAGGGGGGTCTGGGCCTCGGGCTCTCCCTTGTTCGTGGGCTCGTGGATCTGCACGGGGGACGGGTCGAGGCCCGAAGTGACGGCGAGGGCCGCGGGAGCGAGTTTACCGTTTACCTACCGGCGTATACCGGGGTCCACCTCGCCTGTGCGGAGGCACAGTTGAATCCCGAGACTGCCTCTCGTCCATCTACGCTCCAGGTCCTCGTCGTCGACGACAACGTGGACGCGGCAGAGATGACGGTGGAGGTTCTGGAGTTGTGGGGTTACGCCGCGGATTCCGTGCACTCCGGCGCGTCCGCGCTGCGAACGGTGGAGCAGCGGATGCCGGACCTCATCCTGATGGATATTGGGATGCCGGGCATGGACGGCTACACCGTCACCCGCGAGTTGCGCCGCCGGCCGGGTGGACGCATCCCCTACATCATCGCCCTCACCGGCTACGGACAGCGGGATGACGTGCAGCGCGCCCTCGCCGCCGGAATGGACGCCCACCTCACCAAACCGGTGGACCTAGACGCCCTACGGCGCTTGCTGCACGGTGCCGAGGCGACCCGGCCGCGCCCCAGCGAAGCCGCATGAGCCTGTATCTTTAGACATGAGTCACGGCAACACAATTTGCAGCGACCGCTCCTCCGCTGTGATAGCCAGCCCGGCAACGCTCTGGAGCGGGAATGCCAGCGCACTGCCGTCCGAATTTGACGCCGCCACCGTCGCGCAGTATACTGGTGCGGCTTGGCAGGCACGCCTCTGGGACGATTGTTTGCGCCTGGCCCGCCTTCGAAATTGATGTTCAACTCGCTATCAGAAAAGCTGCAGGGGGTGTTCACCCGCCTGCGGGGCAAGGGGACCCTGAAAGAACAGGACGTCACCGAGGCCCTGCGGGAGGTACGCCTTGCGCTGCTGGAAGCAGACGTTAACTTCAAGGTCGTTAAAGACCTGGTCGCACGCATCAAAGAGCGGTGCGTTGGCTCCGAGGTGCTGCAAAGCCTTACCCCCGCGCAGCACGTCGTCAAGATCGTAAACGAGGAGCTGTGCACAGTCCTCGGCGAGGACGAGAGCTGGATCAAGTATTCCAGCCAGCCACCAACCGTCATCATGATGGTCGGGCTGCAGGGCTCCGGCAAGACGACCACCTGCGCCAAGCTCGCGGCGATGATCCGCAAGCAGGGGCGGCATCCGATGCTTGTGGCTTGCGACGTCTACCGTCCGGCGGCCATCAAGCAGCTTCAGGTGGTGGGTGAGAGCGTCAAAGTCCCCGTCCACGCGGATCTCGAGCAGAAGGACGTGGTGCGGATCGCGCAAGACGGGCTCCGTGCCGCGAAAGAGCAGCACTGCGATGTGGTCATCATCGACACGGCGGGCCGTCTCCACGTAGACGAAGACATGATGGCGGAAGTCCAGCGCCTCCAGGCGGCACTGCAGCCGTCGGAAGAGTTGCTCGTACTGGACGCGATGACGGGCCAGGACGCGGTGAACGTGGCGACCCAGTTCACCGAGCGCCTGAACGTGACGGGCTTTGTGCTCACCAAGCTGGATGGCGATACTCGCGGCGGCGCGGCAATCTCGATCCGGGCAGTTACCGGCAAGCCGATCAAGTTTATGGGCATGGGCGAGAAGCTCGATGCCCTGGAGCCGTTCCATCCGGACCGGATGGCTTCCCGGATTCTCGGGATGGGCGACGTGCTTTCCATCATCGAGCGGGCGCAGATGGCCTTCGACGAGAAGTCGGCGCTCGACATGCAGAAGGCGCTGCTCTCCAACCGCTTCGATCTGGAGATTTATCTCAACCAGATGCAGACCGTCCGTAAGATGGGTCCGCTGGAAGAGATCATGAAGGCGATCCCCGGCATGGGCGGCATGAAGCTGCCGCCTCCCGAGGAGAGCGAGCGGGAGATGAGCCGGGCGCAGGCAATCATCCAGTCAATGACTCGCGATGAGCGCCGCGATCCGAGTATACTCAACGGCAGTCGCCGCCGGCGGATCGCTCGAGGAAGCGGAACGTCGGTGCAAGACGTCAACCAGTTGTTGAAAAAGTTCGAGCAGACGCGGAAGATGATGTCGCAGGTTCACCAGATCAGCACTGGTAAAAAGAAAATGCGAGGCTTCCCGCGGATGCCGTTCGGGAGATAGGATACGTAGTGCGTGATGCGCAATGCATAAGGTCCGGAGTGATTGCCGGCCTTTACGCATTGCGCGTTGCCGGTTAGATGGTTTCATCAGGAGGAATCCTTTGGCAGTTCGAATTCGTTTGCGTCGCATGGGTTCTAAGAAGCGCCCCTTTTACCGCGTGATCGTGGCTAACTCCACGTCCCCGCGGGATGGCCGGTTCATCGATCAGTTGGGTTACTACGACCCGCTCACCGATCCGGCTACCGTGAAGATCGATGCCGATAAGGCGATCCTCTGGCTCCAGCGTGGCGCTCAGCCGTCCGACACGGCGGCCGACATCCTGCGCCGCGAGGGCATCACCGCCCGCCATGAAGAGGCCAAAGCAGCCACGCGTGCTGCGGCCGCAGAAGCAGCCGGGAGCAAGTAAATGGAAGAGGTAGTCGAAGTCCTCGTACAGTCTCTCGTAGATCTGCCCGACGAAGTCCGGGTGACGGAGACGTCGCGCAAGGGCAACATGGTCTACCTGGAGGTCGTGGTAGCGCCGGGCGACATCGGGAAGGTAATCGGCAAGGGCGGGCGCATCGCCAATGCCATTCGCACCGTTGCCAACACCGCCGCCGCGCGCAAAGACCTTCGGGCCATGATCGACATTACCTCTTAAGCGCGAAGAAGCTATGCCGGGCGCCGGGCACGGGTCAGTTGCGAGTTGAGGATTCTCAATTAGCAACTTGAATTCCAGAACCTGAGCGGCGGACCTTTCTCGTGTGTGGTTTCCATTGCTTTGTTCGGTTTAGTTCCGGCCTTGCTGGTTAGGGAAGAGAGTCTCGCGTGGTCGCCAGGCTCTCTTCTTGTTTTGGCGCGGAGCAGACGCCAGGCGCGTCTTCCGCTCCGGAGAAATACATGATTCTGAAGAGACAGGTGCTGCTGAAGGCGGTCGTGACGGACCGGCTCAAGGAAGAGCTGATCCAGAGTGTGGAAGAAGCGATCGCCCGGGTAGTTGAAGAGCAGGACGAGCTGGACCGCCAGAGCCGCCGCTTGATGCTGGAACTGCAGCGCACGGACATGAACCGCGCGATGGCGTTTCGCCAGCAGCTAGAGGCCGAAAAGCGCAAGCGCGAAGACCTGAAGGCGGCTCTACAAGAGCAGCGTCAGGCATACGACGCGTTGGAGTTGGGCACCGAGTTCGAGCGCGGCACCCTGGAAAGCGATGTCGAAGTGAAGCTCGGCGACAACATTCAGGCCAAGTTGGGTCAGGCGGAGATCCTGGTAGAAGATGACATCATCAAGGAGATCCGGGACGCCGCAAAGTAGCGGACCGATCGACGGACTGGTTGTGGGGGCGATCGTTGGCCCCCACGGCATTCGTGGTGACGTAAAGCTGCGACCGCTGACGGAGTTCCCAGAGCGTATTCCCAAGCTCAAAGAGCTGCGGCTCCGGTTTCCGGACGGGCACGAAGAGCACCGGAAGATTCTCAAGGTCCGTACGCAGCATGATGCGTTCCTGGTGCTGTTCGAAGGGACGAGCACGCGCGAAGCCGCGGAGGCGCTCCGCGGCACGCAGGCGGTAATCCCGCTCGAAGACGCCGCCCCGCTGCCGGAAGGCCGCTACTATGAGCACGAGATTCTCGGGCTGCGCGTGGTGACCCCGGACGAGGAAGAGTTGGGCACCGTCCGGCAGATCATCCCAGGCGCGTCGAACGACGTTTACGTCGCCGGTGACTACATGATTCCTGCCACCCACGATGCGATCGTGCGGTTGGCGCCTGAAGAAGGGATCATCGTCGTCCGGAGTAAGGAATACCTGCAAGGAGAAGAGGTCCGCTAGACGGACCTCCTTTCTCCGCTCTTCACCTTGCCTGCTTGCGGTTGACGCAGGCGCCACCGGTACTGCACGTGCCCTCCAACCGGCCCGCCCTCCCCACCCTCTTTGCATCCGCTGGCCTCACCGCGGACGTGATCCAGGAGATCGACCACCTTGTGGTGGGTGTCGGCGGACTGGTGCACGAGTTGATCCGCTTTACCGCGGGCGCGAGCTCCGTCAAAGATGCAGCAGGACAGCGGCTGACCGTCGCGGACACGCTGGCCGACCGTCTGCTGCGGGAATCGCTGCTCCAACTGTGCCCCGGCTCTTCGGGCTACTCCGAAGAGGGCGGCGCTTTTGGACGGGACGGAGGCGAAAGTCGCCTCCACTGGCAGGTCGACCCCGTGGATGGTACGCGCCCAGCGACTCTGGGCGGGGCCTTTGCGGTCTCCATCGGCGCGCTCGTGCTGGATGGAGGGCTGCCGGTCGCCGCGGCGGGTTGGGTCTACCTCCCAACCCTTTCGGCTCTGTACCGCGCCTTCCTGGCGCCGGGCTTCAGCGACTGCCGCCTGAACGACCAGCCAGTGACTGCCGAGCCCGTCTCCCCTACCGACCTAACCAGTCGGTACCTCGCCGTCGGCAGCGACTGGCACCGGTTGGGGGCTGGGGGGCACCCGTTCAAGCTCTCCGCGCCGGGAGCCACGGCCGTGCACCTGACACAGTTGGTGCATCCGGCAAGTGACGTAGCAGCTACGGTACTTACGCGCTACAAGCCCTACGATGCGGCCGGAGGTCTGGTGGTGGCTGCCGCGGGTGGGTGCGAGCTCTACCCGATGGCACACGGGAAGCCCGCTCCGGGGGCACTCGATCCGATAGCTTTCCTCCACTCCGGCGACCTTCTCCCTGATCAGTTTGGCCCTGCCGTACTCGTTTGCCGGCCCACCACTGCTTGCGTGCTGCGCTGACGTCGCACCGGTGGCCTGGCCTGGCTCCAGGGTGCAGAGCGGTCCCGGGACGTCCGGGTCGAAAGATCCTTCAGACCGCGCGTTTTAGGGACGAAAGTCCCCTTCCCTGAAGCGCCGCTGTCCCGAGAATCAATATGAGACCAGTGGCGCGACTGGCTGGCCGACTGACCGGGCGCGGCAGGTCTGTTAGCGTCCGACCAGCCGACAATCGCGCGTTTGCCGGGAGTAGCACGATTCTGGAACGTAACTGCTTCATTTCCTTCCGGCTGTCCGGTCACCGGTTCGCCCTCGCTCTCACCGTGGTCCGAGAGGTCGCGCCCTTTTGCACTCTCGCCCGTCCCCCCGCATGCCCCCCGGTACTCGAAGGGGTCCTCAACCTCGCCGGTCAAGCCATCCCGGTACTGCGGCTCGACCGCCTGCTGGCGCTATCAGAGATAACGCCCCACATTAGCTCCTGCCTCCTCATCGTCGAGGAGATGAAGGGCCGGCTGGCCCTGCTCGTGGACGAGGTGACCGGGATCGAAGAGCTCAACGGCGACCAGTTACTTCCGGTGTCAGCAGCAGCCACATTTAACGGCTGCGTCATCGCACAGTCCCAATCCGGCGGGGAGCCACTCTCCGTGCTCAGTCTGGAGCGACTGATGGTCCGCCGTGAGCGTGAGACAATCTTTCACTTTGCATCGTACGAACAGCAGCGGGCGCGCCTGCTTACCGGTACCGCTCAATGAACGAGCTTCTAGGGCCGGAACAGATCGCCGCTGACCCTGCGTTTCCGGCCCTCAAGACCCACGTGGTCGCACTTACTGGTCTGGCGTACTTCCGTTCCCGCGAGGCGGACCTCGCGGCTCGCCTGCGGCGGCGGATGGTGGCCACCGACAGCCCGGACTGCGCGGCCTACCTGGAGCTGGCGCGTGACCCACGCCGCGGCGAGCAAGACGCGCTGGTTCACGAACTCACCATCGGGGAGACGCACTTCTTTCGCTTTGCGGAGCAGTTCGAAGCACTACGCCGAACCGTCATTCCCGAGCTGATTCGGGAGAACCAGGGCCGCCGCCAGTTGCGCATCTGGAGTGCCGGTTGTTCCATCGGCCCCGAAGTCTACTCCCTGGCGATCCTGCTGCAGCGAGAGTTCGGGACGCAACTCCAAGGCTGGTCGGTATCGATCGTCGGAACCGACATCGATCCCGAGTTCCTCGAGCGCGCCCGTTTGGGCGTCTACGCCGAATGGGCGCTTCGCGGTCTACCGGAGTCGCTGCGGAAAGAGTGCTTCGTGGAAACAGCTGCCGGGTGGCGTGTAGATCGACGGTTCACCCAGAGCGCCACTTTTGTACAACACAACCTGGTGCAAGATCCGATCCCGCCTCCCGAGCTTGCGGGCGGGGTTGATCTGATTTTGTGTCGTAACGTGATGATCTACTTCGACGAACCGACCATCCGTCGGGTCGTTACCGGCTTGCGTCGCAGCCTCGCCCCCCGCGGGTGGCTGCTGGTAGGGCATGCCGAAGGTAACTCGGAAATCTTTGAACCCTTCAAAACGCATCAGGTAGAAGGGGCGGTCCTGTTCCAAAACCGGCCAGGCGACGCGGCGTCCGGCCCACCGATTGCCGCCGCACGCACATCTGAGTTCCACCCCCAGGAAAGGCCCGGCGGGATTGACGCTCATTCGGCGGTATCGCAGTTGCAGACCTGGCAGCCCTATCGGATCGAGGAGGCCACGGCCAGCCATCCGGTTCTGAACGCTCAACCGGTGTCGACCGTCGAGAAGTGCGATCCCCTCGACGGGGTGCGCTCGCTGATCGATCAAGGTGCCTGGTCGACCGCGAGCGACCGACTCCAGGACATTTTGAACGCGGAGCCGCTGAACCCGCTGGCGCACTATTACCAGGGTCTGGTCTTCGCACAGTCGGGATTGCAGATCGAAGCGGAAGCCGCTTTGAAACGCGCACTCTTCCTCGAACCGGATCTACCGCTCGCCTACTATCACCTCGGGTTGCTGCTTGCGGGCCGCGGCGCCCACTCGGAAGCGCAAAAGGCATTTCGCAACACGCTGCGGGCCGTCGAAAACCGCGCAGACGACGTAGAGCTTCCCGGGTCGAACCTGACGATCTCGCGGCTGCGTGACGCGGCATTGCTGCAGCTCCGGGGAGCCAGCGCATGAGCGGGCTCACACCGGACGAAGCGCCAGGATTTGCCGCCCCGGGCGACGCTGAGGCGGCACTGCTGCGCCGGCGGGCCGCGCGCCTGGCGGAGCGCCGGAATGGGTCCGAGCAGGTAGACGAGATCGAGCTGCTCACCTTCAAGGTAGGTGCGGAGCGGTTTGCCCTACCGGTCTCAGCACTACGCGGCGTGGTGGCGGTCGATCGCCACACGCGGGTCCCCGGCGCAGCTCCCGAGCTGCTGGGGGTCATCTACGTGCGCGGCGAGATCGTTCCCCTCGTCGACCTGGGCCATATCGTCGGCTCCCCACTCCGGGCAAGCGGCCCGGGGCAAGCCCTCCTTTGTCGCGCGCCGTCGCAACTGGCTCTGGGCGTAGACGAAATCCTGGGCATCGTCCACCAGCCCTCTCGCGAACTGCGACCAGCGGAACTGGGTGTCGCCTCCAGTCTCGTCGAGGCGCTCCTTCCGGACAACACAGCACTCCTCCGGCTGGACGCCCTACTGGCGGTACCCGCCCTCCTCTCATCCGCACCGCGGTAGAGAGGCATTTCCCCGGTATCCGACCGAACAACCGATTATGACCAAGCTTTGGAACCAGTTCGGCCTGCAGCAAAAGTTGCTAGCACTGATCGCCCTCTTCCTCGTGGGATTCCTCTCTTTTGGCCTGATTGCCTACAGAACCCTGGATGAGCTGCGGATCAATGGTGAGCTCTACCGCAAGATCTCCGTGCGCGACGAGTTGATCGCCGATGTTGCATCGCCCAGTGTGAGCTTGTTGGAAGCCTATGTGACGCTCCACATTCTGGAGGACGAAACGGATCCGGTCCGCATCAGCCAATTGATCGCGGCGCTCCACCGCCAGGAGGCGGATTACGAGAGCCGATTCCAGCATTGGCAGTCCCCCGCCGTCCTGGAAGATGGAACCCTCAAGTCGACTCTCGGTAAGAGCGCCATTCCCGCCAGGGAGTTCTTCCGGATCTCCAACGCCGAGTTTGTGCCTGCCGTGCGGCAGCATGACATGCCTGCTCTGACGCGCGTGGCGCGCACGCTCCGAGCCACGTTCGAGGCGAATCAGAAAGAGGTGGCGGAAGTCCACCGGATCGCGGAGGCGGAAGATCGGGTGAGCGAGGCGGATGCCAATCGCCAACTCCGCTCTGGCATCACCACCCTGGTAGCACTGGGGGCATTGCTGTTCTTCGGCATCCTGATCCTGGGAGTGCTTTTTGCTCGGAGCATTACCCGGCCCCTGGTGGTGGTGGTGGAACGCGCCCAGGGCATCGCGAATGGGGATCTTACCCAGCCAAAGCTGCCGGCAGCTTCCGAAGATGAAACGGGCCGGTTGGCACGGGTCTTCAACTCGATGACCGATGGCCTCGCCGCCATGGCACGGCAGATGCGGGAGATGACCAGTAGCGTCAACGCGGCGGTGGCGCAGATCCTGGCCGCCACCCAGCAGCAGGCAGCCAGTACTGCCGAGCAATCGGCAGCGGTCCATGAGACCACGGCCACGATGGAGGAGATCGCGCATTCCGGCGCGCAGATCGCGGATCGCGCCCGGCAAGTGGCCGCATCCGCCGAGGCTACATCCACTGCCAGCCAGGCAGGGCTGGGCGCCGTGAAGAGCGTCTTGGCGAGCATGGGCGGCATCCAGGAGCAGGCTGGCGCCGTGGCCGAAAACATCGTGGACCTCAGCGCGCGCACCCAGGCGGTCGGAGAGATCATCGCCAGCGTCAACGAGATCGCAGAGCAATCGAACCTGTTGGCACTGAACGCCGCCATCGAAGCCGCCGCCGCCGGTGAGCACGGGCGCAGCTTTGCCGTCGTCGCGAGTGAGATGAAGAACCTTGCGCAGCAGTCGAAGCAGGCGACCGTGCAGGTACGCTCCATCCTCGGCGAAATCCAGAAAGGGATCAATACCTCCGTGATGCTCACGGAAGAAGCCGTCAAGCGCGTCGAGGCAGGACGTCAGCAGGCGGACGTGGCGGAGCGCACGATCCAGGAGATGGCGGAGAGCATCATCCAGAGCATCCAGGCGTTTCAACAGATTGTCGCCGCCACCAACCAGCAGCAGATCGGGTTCGACCAGGTGACCCGGGCCATTCAGAATATCCGTGACGCGAGCGAACAAACCGCGATCGGCACCCGGCAGTTGGAACAGGCCGCCGGGAACCTGGGCGACCTCGGGCGCAAGCTACAGGTGGTCGTGGAGACTTATCGCGTTTGATGGATCTTCGGCAGCGACTCCTGGCCACGTTCCGCGTGGAATACTCGGAGCACGTTTCTCGGATCCGCGATCTGCTCGCCGGTTTCGAGGTCGCGGGCAGAGCCGCGCCTGGGCCAGAACTGGACGAAATGTTCCGGCGTGCGCACAGCCTGAAAGGTGCTTCCCGCGCCGTCGATTTGCGCGGTCTGGAGGGCCTGGCGCACCGCATGGAGAGCCTGCTAGCCCGCGTGCGCGAGGGAGAGCTATTCCTGGAGCCGCCGATTGCCCGGATCCTGCACCGTGCGATGGACGTAGGCGACGACCTGATGGCGGCCCTTGCCCGCGGAGAGTCGGCTCCCGACCTGGCCGGCATCCTTGCCGAGATCGACGAGGCTCTGGAGCCGGACGCCGTACCGCAGCCCCCACCGGCTCCGGCTCCGCCAGAAATTGAAGAAGGTTCGCCCAGAGACTCGGTGGCCGCACCTCCAGTCCTCCCCACGACCGGTGCTGGGGAGAGCATTCCGCTCGTGCTGGGCGGCGATCCGTCCGCGGAAACGGTGCGCATACCGGTGCAGGTGCTGGACCGCCTCCTGCGGGTAGCTGGTCTTCTGCATGTGGAGGTGCTCCACCGAGAGCAGGTCCGGCAGGGCGCGGAGGAGCTGGAAGAGCAGCTTCAGGCGCTGGAAGCACAGTGGAATCGGCTGCTTGCGGGACATGGAACGCAGAATGACCCAGACTCACTCCTGCCGCGATTGACCGCGTTCGCGCGCCGGCAACGGGACGTGACGCGGGCGTTTCGCCAGGCGGATTGGCAACTGCGCCAGTTGGATGAGCAATTACAGGATGAGGTGCGCGTGGCGCGTCTGGTGCCCGCGGAGAGCATCTTCGGCGGATTTCGTCAGATGACCCGCGAGATCGCACGGGACGTAGGCAAGGAGCTTACCTTTCAGGCATCCGGTTTCGACGTGCAGGCCGACCGTTCCGTGCTCCAGGAGTTGAAGGACGCCGTCATGCACCTCCTGCGCAACGCCGTCGACCACGGTCTGGAAGAAGCTGGTGAGCGGGTCCGGTTGGGGAAACCCGCGGCGGGCCGGCTGTCACTTTCGGTGGAAACGAGTGGCGGCCGGCTGCATGTAACGGTGCGGGATGATGGCCGTGGGATCGATCTCGAACAGGTGCGTGCAGCCGCGCTCCGGCGCGGGCGCATTACGGAGGATGAGGCAGGCACGATGTCGCCGGAGCAGATCGGCCGTCTCATCTTCGAGCCGGGGTTGTCTACCGCCCGCTTCGTGACGGATTTATCCGGTCGGGGCATGGGCCTGTCCGTGGTCAGTGAAGCCATCACCCGGCTGAGCGGTGACATCCGGGTCCTTCCCGGCGAACCCTATGGAACGCAGATCCGGCTTTCCGTGCCGTTGGCCATCTCCACCCTCCCCCTGCTGGTTGTCCGGGCAGACGGGCAAGCGTTTGGGCTTCCCTCTTCCTGCATCGTCCGTCTGCTACACGTTCCGCTCCAGGAGATCGGGTCGCTCGGTGGACAGCCGACAGCCACGTTGGCCGGTGTGCAGATTCGGCTGGCGAGCCCGGCGCATTTGTTAGGGTTGAGCGACGCGGAATTACATGCCGAAAGCGCGCTCCTGCCGGTCGCGGTGATCTCCGCGGGCGGAATGCAAGTGGGATTGGTCGTAGACCGTTTCGAGACGCACACCGAAGCGGTGCTCTACGATCTCGGCGCGCCGTTCGCAGGGCTCGCCCATCTCTCCGGCGGGTTTCTCGGCGAAGCGGGCGAGGTCGTACTGGCACTCAACCCTGTCGCGCTAGTGGAGCGATTCCGCCGCCGCGAAGGATCTGCTCCGCTGCGGATCCTGCAGCCAGAGCGGGTGGAGCCGGAAAGCGTGCTCGTTGTGGACGACTCCATCACCACACGCACGCTGGAGAAGAGTGTCCTCGAAGCTCATGGATACCGGGTGCGAGTTGCCGTCGATGGGCTGGAAGCGCTCACGATGCTCCGGCAAGAACTGCCGGACCTGGTCATCGCAGACGTTGAGATGCCGCGGTTGGATGGTTTTGGGTTATTGGAGGCGATCCGCAAAGACCCGGACCTCCGGTCGCTGCCCGTGGTCATGGTCACCTCGCTTGACAAGCGCGAGCACCGCCAAAAGGGACTGGACCTCGGCGCCGACGCCTACATCGTGAAGCAGCATTTCGATCAAAGCGCCCTGTTGGAAACCATCCGGCGGCTATTATAGGGGAGATGGGAATGGGAAAAGTTCGTGTCCTCCTGGTGGAGGATTCAGCGGTAGTGCGGGAGCTTCTTACCCATATCGTCTCCTCGGATCCGCGCCTGGAGGTAGCGGCGGCGGTGGACAGCGCCGAGGAAGCGCTGCGGATCCTACCGCGGCTGCGGCCGGACGTGATCTCGATGGATATCCGGTTGCCCGGAATGAGCGGCCTGGAAGCGACGCAGCGCATCATGGCCGAGCAACCGATCCCGATCGTCGTGATCGCCGGCAGCGTTCACTCGGAAGATCTGAACATCGCCATGAATGCGCTCAAAGCTGGCGCGCTCGCAGTGGTGGAGAAGCCCCACGGCCTCTCTCACGATAACTACGCTTCGGAAGCCAGCCGCATTTGCACGCAACTCTACATCATGAGTGATGTTTCGGTGATCCGGCAGCGACGCCCGCAGCTTGAAGTTACAGCAGGCGTATCTCACACTCCCACGCGCGTTTCCGCATCGCGAAGCGGGAGCCCGTTGGCACTGGTGGGAGTGGTAGCATCTACCGGTGGACCTAATGCGCTGGTGCAGCTACTCCAGGGTCTGGGCCCGGAATTCAATCTCCCCATCGCGGTGGTGCAGCACATCAGCTCAGGCTTCCATCTCGGGTTTGTCGATTGGCTGAACGGTGTGGTGCCACAAAGCGTGTGCGTCGCAGAGCACGGAATGGTGCCGCAGGCAGGAACTGTTTACGTAGCGCCGCCGGACCGGCATCTCGAGCTTGGACCCGAGCGGTTTCGCCTGGATGGGAGCCCGCCACTCAAGCTGCAGCGGCCCTCCGGAACGCGGCTCTTCGCCTCCCTGGCCGTCAGTCTCGGATCACGAGCAGTAGGCGTGCTGCTGACCGGCATGGGCGATGACGGCGCGGACGGCCTGGTGGCGCTCCGGAACGCCGGTGGATATACCATCGCCGAAGACGCCAGTACGTGCGTCGTCTATGGAATGCCAGCCGCAGCCGTCGAGCGAGGGGGAGTGATCGAGTCCCTACCGCTGACCGCAATTGCGCCGCGGTTGCTCGCACTTTGTGCGCGGGAAGAGGGGGTGCACTAGTGGCGACACCGGAACGAATCTTGATTGTTGAACACTCGGATACCCAGGCTCTGCGGATGCAGATCATCCTGGGCGAGGCCGGCTGGGACGTGGAGCGCGCGGCATCGGGCGAGGAAGCGCTCGAAGCGCTCAATCGAAGCATCCCGGATCTCGTAATCGTCGATTACTACCTGCCATCGATGCGCGGGGATGAGCTCTGCCGCCGGATCCGCATGAACCCGCACACGTGGGGCATCCCTATCCTCATGCTCACGGTGGAAGAAACCGAAGTCACCCAGCTTTCCGGGCTAGACAGCGGTGCGGATGACTACATCTCCAAGTCGGTCGACCCGGACATACTCCTGCTGCGCCTCCGTTCTCTGCTGCGGAAGTCCTCCTCGCAATCGGCACACCGGGCCAGCGAGCAGCAGTTCCGCCGCGCACGCATCCTGGCTGTGGATGATAGCCCGACGTACCTCGCGTTTCTCTCGGCCCAACTCGCGGAAGAGCGGTACGCGGTGTCCACGGCTTCAAGTGGTCCGGAAGCAATCGGTCTGCTGTCCGCCGGCAACTTCGATTGCGTGCTCGTGGACCTGATGATGCCCGGCATGGATGGCATCGAGCTTTGTCAGCACATCAGCCATCGACCGGACGCGCACAGGAACCCGATGGTGGTGCTGATGCTCACTGCCAGCGAGAACAAAGAGGACATGTCGCGCGGGCTCGAAGCGGGAGCAGACGACTTCGTGGGCAAGTCGAGCGACTTCGCGGTGCTCAAGGGACGTATTCGTGCGCTGCTGCGCCGCAAGTTCTTTCAAGAAGAGAACCAGCGGATACTGGAACAGCTCAAAGATAAAGAGCTCGAGACCGTGCGGGCGCGCGCCGAGAAGGATGCGGCCGAGCAGCGAGCGTTGCTGGCTGAGAAGCTGAACGAAACGGCGCGCGAACTGGCCATCTCCAACGAGGAGTTACAGCGGGCCAAGGAAGTGGCAGAGTCCGCGAGCCGCGCAAAGAGCGAATTCCTCGCGACCATGAGCCACGAGATCCGCACGCCTTTGAACGCGATCATTGGGACGGCGGAGTTACTCGCGGAGACGGCGCTAACCCCCGAGCAGCAGCAATACGTCCGCGTCTCCAAGCGAGCCGGCGAGGCGCTCCTCACGCTGATCAACGACGTGCTCGATCTCTCGAAGATCGAGGCCGGACATCTCCAGTTGGAGCACATCCCCTTCGATCTGGTCGACGTGGCGGAAACCGCGATTGAGGTCATGGCCAGCCGCGCGCATGAGAAGCGCCTGGAGTTGGTCTGCCGCATCCCGGACGATATCCCTCGTCGCCTCATCGGAGATCCGCACCGCCTGCGACAGGTGCTGTTGAACCTCGTGGGCAATGCGGCAAAATTTACACATCATGGCGAAGTCGTGCTGAGCATCGAGCGCGGGAAGAGTCCGGGAATGCTCCAGTTCTCCGTGTCTGACACCGGGATTGGAATTCCGCCCGAAAAGCACGAGGCGATCTTCGGAAGCTTCACGCAGGTCGACTCCTCCACCACGCGTCAGTATGGCGGTACCGGGCTCGGCCTTTCCATCTGCCAACGGCTTGTCCGTTTGATGGGCGGAAGGCTCTGGGTGGACAGCGCCCCCGGAATGGGTGCGACCTTCTCATTTACGGCGCAATTCGACGTCAATGGGGACGCTCCGGCGGAGGCCACGGACCTGGATCTCTCCGGGCTGCGAGTCCTGGTTGCAGATAGCCATCCGATGAGCCGCGACATCATCCGCGGCATCCTGGCGTCTTTCGGCGCACGGGTTACCACCGTCGCCGAAGGCGATCTCGCCATTGTCGAGCTGCAGCGAGCCAGGGCGCAGGGCCTGCCCTACCGCCTCGCGTTCCTGGATGCCCACCTTCCTGGTCAGGATGGGTTCTCCCTCGTGGAGCAGGTACGCAGCCACCCTGACCTCGATACCGCGTGTCTGCTCCTACTTACCACGCGCGCCGACGATCTGCGCCGCGCTCGGGGGCTCGGCCTGGAGTGCTGCCTGGTGAAGCCGCTGAAGCGCTTCGAGTTGATACGGGCCGTCCAGCAGGTAGTCGACTCTACGGTTCCATGCGAGGATGCCGTGGCCAGTGCGGCCGAGCCGGTCAATCGCCCGCTACGGATCCTCCTGGTGGAGGACTCACCGGACAACCGGCTGCTCGTCCACGCCTACCTTCGCGGTACACCACACGAGGTGACGGATGCCGAAAATGGGGAGATCGCCCTGGAGGCCTTCCGGCGCGAGCGGTTTGATCTGGTGCTGATGGACATGCAGATGCCCGTGATGGACGGCTTTACGGCCACCCGTCTCATTCGTGAGTGGGAGCGCGACCGGAACGCAGCCCCGACTCCGGTAGTCGCGCTCTCAGCGAACGCGCTGCGAGAGGAAATCCAGCGCAGTCTCGACTGCGGCTGCGACGCTTACATCACCAAGCCTGTGCGGAAGGCGCTTCTATTGGAAACGGTGTCCAAGTATGAGGAGATGCCTTTTAGTCAGTAGCCCGTCAGTCCGCTGCAGATTGGGTGGCGTAATAGGCTGGGAGAACGAGATCCACATGTCGCCATTCTTACTCGCGGCGGGAACAGGTCGCTAACAGGTTTACGGTACCCGTGTGGGCATACCTTGCATCCGCCGTTCGATCCAACGTGTTAGCTCGCCGTACTCGTACCGGTACTCCGGCCGCACGAAGTCCAGACCAAAGCTCCGAAGTCCGGTATCTGGTGAGCCGTTATATCGTCGATGCCGCAAGGCGCTCGGTAGCTGTTAGGCCGCCTCCCTGCGGACAAAACGGTACAGCCGCGCGGGGCGATGAGCCCCTTCGCGTCGGTAATGTGCCGTGGGCTCTACGAGGCTTCCGCCCAGGACCCACTTTCGGAAGTTGCGCTTGTCCAACTCGCGGCCCTGAACCGCCTCATAAACCTGCTGTAGCTCAGAGAGGGAGAACTCGGCGTCGAGCAGCGAAGCGGCGACGTCTGTGTGTCCCAATCGGTCGCGGAGGCGCTCCCGGGCGGCGTCGAGGAGCCGGGAATGAGTGGCCTGCAGCGATGGTAGGTCATCCAATCGCCACCACTTCACTTCGCCTACGGCCGCGCGGTACGTCGGGGAATCGCTCGGTGGGCGCACTAGCGCAACGTAGACAACCTGGAGACACGGAGTTGGATCGCCAGTCACCGTTTCCTCGCAGGTGAGGAGTTGTTCCACGTAGGCCGCTCCCGAGGGCAGCCAGACGCCCACGGCGTGACGAGCCGTTTCATCGAGCGTCATGCCGACGCCTGGTTGGCATGACAGAAGTTCCCAGCGGGCAGACTTTCCGGCCGGTTCGGCCGTCCCGGGATTTGCAGCCCGGAGTGACACCACCAGTTCCCCTTTGATCACCGCGAGCGTTGCCACCGTGACCAGCACGTAAGGCCGCAAGTAGGGTGACGCTGTTTCTTCATCAGCCGGGGATACCATCATTTCCATGACGCCTGTGTCCTTCGCTACCCGCCGCCGGCGTGACGACGAGACCGTTCAACAACGCATGGAAACATAGAGCTGAATGGGCAATTTCTTAAAGGCATAACCGCACTCAAGCGCACATCGGACACGATCTCCGGCTGCCTGTTTCTCCGATTTAGAGAGGAACCCCGCGGTGCCTTTTCTTAACTAAGGGGTCCGGGGAGCGAATAGCGAGTCACCGCTTGTCGCCATAACGTTCGTGGCTGGGAACGAACGTTGACCCGAATTCCGCTTTCGCCACCGGAAGGATGAAGATGGAACGCATAAACTTGCCACTCGCCAATCTCTGGGCCGCCTGCCTGGTTCCCATTACCTGGGCCGCGACCGGAGCGCAGGCTGCGCCGCCGGCGAAGGTGCCCGTCAAAGCGCCGTTACCCCTCGCCTCGGCTGCGCAGACTGCGCGAATGGACCTGATGGAATGGCGCTACCGGGATGGCCTGGAGCCGTCTGCCACGGCGGCCAATTTTGACGACAGCAAGTGGGAGGTCATCCATGATCCCGCCACCGGAAGGGGGAATGGAGGCGCGTCATACGGCTGGTACCGCACTACGATTACGCTGCCGGAGAAACTCGGTACCGTAGCGATAGCCGGTAAGCCCCTGCAACTCACCGTGTTGGCCGACGACTACGCGGAAGTCTGGATCGATGGAGACTTCAAATTTCAGTACGACCCGGATCAACCCCCCACCGCGTCCAAGAATCGCTCGCTCGGCTACGAGATCGCGGGGCTGGATAAGGCGAACGTCGTATCCCTCGGAACACGCAAGCCGGGCGATAAGTTAGTCATCGCGATCGTGGTGGCTAACGGACCACTGGGCAAGCCCGTAGGCAAGTACCTCTTGCGACACGCTCGTGTTGAGCTCGCGCCCGTGAAGCCCTAGTGTTCGATCCAATGGGGCTTGCGTCCGGTTGACCGGCGGTTCAAGGCTTATTCGTGGGTGGTGAGGCGTCCGTCCGCGCGTCCACAAACGTTACTCGCAGCGCAAGATGAATGGGTAACTGTTGGGCCGGAGCCATTCGGGAAGCCGCCCCAATGCGGCCTCCCAAAAGTTTCGCGCGCAGCATGTTCCGGGCGCGGATGCCGCTTGTGCAACCTAATGCTTGACCTCGGATCCGGTGGGACGCGCGCCGATCGGACTTGTGGATGGCGGCGCCACTTCGATCACAAAGGGGACTTGTCGAACACCGCGGTCCACCTGGATCTCCAGCGTGCCGCGCAGCTTGCCCGCTTGCTGCGGTGTGGCCTGAAGCTGAACGGCCCATTTCTTTCCAGGTTCCACCGTCTGGCTATAGATCCACGTATCGACGCCGAACAGGCTGGTCATCGGCGCCTTCGGCGCGGGACGAAACTGATCCAGTTTGAACCTGCGCCGCGTTGTGCTGCGTGCGGTGATGCTACGCACCGTAAAGGGCCGCTCCCCGTCGTTGCGAACCTGTAGTGTCATGGCCGCTGGCTGGCCCTGATTTGCACGCGGCGGCGCGTTAACACACGCAGCGAAGCCCTCCGGCACCGTCGCGCTGAAGATGCCCTGGATCAAGAAACAGATCAGCACGAACTCAACCAGCACAATGAGCGTGCAGCCGGCTCCGGCAGCGGCAGCCGTCTTCGCTGCTTCCGGCCAGCCAGCGGGCTGCGCGGGCGGTGATTGCAGCCCGGATAGATCGAAATCGTCCATGTTTGAAGTCATGAATTTCGTTCGCCTCTCCCCATTGCTGGCGGCGAACTCGAGGGAGAGCGCCAACTGCGTTTAGCGTCACCTGGATCCGAAGCGCAGTGGAGCGGGCCGTTCAGTCTTTTGCAGTGATCGGGCTGCGCGCTCTTGGCGGTCCTTCGCGCCGGATTTGAGAACAACGCACTCCGGCATTCTAACCCCGATCGTCCGCCGGCACCGCCGCGGTTAGAATTCTACTGGCTCTCCTCGCGGGACTTGCGCCTCAGGCCGCATGCCCACCATGGTGCGCGGGAGGAGCTGAAGCACTGAAATCAGAAGAGTAGAACACCGCCCGCCGGTCACCTTTCTGCCCGCGCGGAGGCGCGTCAGACTAACCGTTCACGGGTTCTGCGTTTCCGTCGATCTGCTCCTGCACGATGAAGAACGATATTTCCTATATTCTGGCCAAGTGGCCCTACGACGACGGCGAAGGTCTACAGGTCCGCCGTATCGAGGGACGTGACGGCACGCCGAAGCTCCAACTCCGCATCGATCTCGGTCTCATGCAAATGGACGCTGTGGGCCGTCCGGACGGTACTCGCCCGTACGGATATGTGAACCTGCTGGAGTATTACCGCACGCAGGCAGACGAATACCGGCGCAAGCATGGTTGGTACGAGGGATTCGAGTTGGACGCCGCGGAATGTGCCGCGTTGCGCCAGGAGTCCCTGCAATACTACCATCGCCGGATCGCGTGCATGGCGCTCCAAGACTTCGTGGCCGCCGCTGATGACGCGGACCACAATCTGCAGATCCTCGATCTGCTGAAGGCGTTCGCGCGCAGCCGAGAAGACTGGCTGGCGTCTGAGCAGTACCGGCCGTTCATCCTGTCGCACCGGATTCAGTGCTTGACGCTGCAGCACCTGTCGGAAGATGACGTACGGGCCGCCGTGGTGGAGGTCGAGCGTGGGATCCGGCGGATTCGCGAGGTATTCGCGGAGCACGACCGCCTGGACGAATTCGACGAGAGCGCCGAGTTAGGCGTGTTGGAAGACCTGAAGCGCAAGCTGGACGCGCGCTACCAGGTGGGGCATCGCCAGCGGCTTCAGATCATGCTGGACGATGCGCTGCGCCGCGAAGATCCCGACCTTGCAGCCGACCTCCGGGCGCAGATTCGCAACCTGAAGATCGACGAATAACGTCGAGAGAAGTAGGGTGGCCGGACCCATGCGGTCCGGCCACGTGTTCACGATCAGCGTACGGCGATGGCGAACCGCTGGTTCACCTGGTTGCAGATCTCTTCGAAGTAGGCGAGGCGGCTCATGTCGCCGTCCCCCAGCACGTCGATCACAATCCGCGGATCCACCATCCCCACCACCTCGGAAATCATCCGCACCAATCCCATGTCACAGCGCCGGATGACGTCTTCGGCGCAGTTCATGCCGCCATTCCATTGCGTAGGCCGATCCCACAACGGGACCTCTTCCTCGGCTTCTCCGAACTCGAAGCAGTAGGTCCAGAAGAGGTGATAGACCGCGTTGTTGACGCTGTCCCAGGGCACGGAGGGCTGGTTCTCCTCGAACCACTGGTGGAGCCGGTCCTTCGCCTCTTTGAGCGAAAGATTGTCCTCCCGGCCGTGAGCATCCGCGAACATCCGGCAGAGTGTGTGGATGATCTCATACCGCTCTTCCATCGGCACGTGACGGATCCGCCGGATGCGGAGTGCCGCCAGATAGCGCTGCTCCGGCGATTGCGCCCACGACGCGGAGACCCCTCCCGGCGTGGCTTCCGGCTGCCCATTCATGTTGTGGTCAGCCGGGCTTTCGCGCTCGGCGACCAGGACGTCGCCGCGGATCTCGGAGCGCACCACACGGAAGTGATCGCGCATGCTCAAGAGGAAGTCGAGGAATGACGTGTAGCCGTACGCGCTCTCTTCAAATCCGGGTAGCTGCTGCCGCAGCCGGGTCTTGAGGTGGGTGCCGCGCACTGGATAGCGCTGGTCCGCCTCTTCCGAGCCTTCCGTAGATCCAAGCACCCGCAATGCGCCGCGGATCGCGACCACCACTTCGTCTCGCGGCAGCGGCTCGGCCGTTACTGCCGGAACGCTCACCGGCGCGGGAGGCGGTGCCGGTGCCGCGGGGCCGGTTACGTGACCGTTTGACTGCGCCCCCACCGTCACTGACGTCTGTGCGAAGTCCAGCATCCGCTGCAAGTTCATCTCCGCCACGGTACTGCGCTCTGCAACGAAGAAGTCCGAGCTATCGCCGGGGCGACCGCACAACACCACATCCTGGTGGGCGTTGACAAACTCCACGAAGGAGCCGTAACCCTCGAAGTTCTCGTCCCAGGTGGGATCGATACGCCGCATGGCCGACTTCACGGCGGTGGCTTTGAGTGGAGTGCCGGGAGGCGGCATTCCCGGTAAGCCCTGCCGGTCCGACATGCGGCGGAGTGTCATCAGGAGCAACTGGCGCGCGTCACGGCGCCCACCATGTCCGTCGGGCTGGTCATCCTGCAGCCATTCGGCAATCTCTTCATACAGGATGTAGTGGTCGCAGCTCTTCATGAGGTACTGGCTGCTGCTGGAGCGCAACCCGACCCCCCACACCATCTTGCCGTTCTCGCGCAGCCGGTTCACCAGCGAGAGAAAGTCGCTGTCACCCGAGACGAGCACGAAGTCGGTAATATCCGGCGAGCGGAAGGCGGTTTCGATGGCGTCGATCGCGATACGAATGTCCGCGCCGTTCTTCCAGCCCTCGCGATCCTTCGAGGCGGCAAACACCTGGACCGGCTCGATGCCCTGCTGCAGCAGGTCGCTGCGATAGTCCTTGTAATAGCCCCAGTCAGCGTAAGCTCGCTTCACGAGGATCCGCCCCCGCTCTTCCAACTCCGCCAGAATCGCCCGGAGATCGACCCTTTCTTCTAGATGATGTTGCCTGACGCCGCGCGCAATGTTCTCAAAGTCAATAAAAAGAGCCAGCTTTCGATCCATTAGCAATAATCTCTACTTCTTTCAACGGCTTCAGAATCTCCAATGGGAGAACCACTTCGGTGACCAGCCGCGAAGGGGCCGATCCGGCTAAAACGGTGCACTGCTGGAATTCCAGCTTGCAAGTCTCTAAATTCGAACGGTCACCTCTCGTCCACCAGACAGACACAACGCTCGGAACGCTCACTCCATGAGGCACACCTTCCCCATGAAGGCTACGCCACTCATGGTGGCATCCAGTTCCCTGTTTTCAAAACCAGCCCCGCGCGGCGCTTATTGACTAGAAATGCGGCCGTGATGCTAGGGCAGAATGCCTTTTTTCGATCTCCAATGCCGTGAGAGTACCAGCGCAGAGGTCGCGGCTACAGGAAGGGGCCGGACGCTAACCTTGGACCAGTATACAGCACCGCAAGGTGAGTGAAGAGGCCGGGCGCAGGAACCGTCACGAAATTGCAGCAATGAGCAGGAACCCGCTGCGGGAAATGTGAACTGTTTTCCGGACCAGGGGGCGTTCTGTTGGTTGGCCTGTTACGTCCCTCCGGCGTCAACCCACACCTGAAAGTGAGGAAAATCCTGATGGCGACTGCAGCCCAGCGTGAAGGAATGCCCGTGCCCGTCGAGCACGTCACCACCCTCGTGAGTGACAAGGGACAGACAAAGATTTCTGACGGTGTCGTCGCGAAGATCGCCGGTCTGGCGGCCCGCGAAGTGGAAGGCGTACACAGCCTCCTCAATCGCGGACTGCAGCAGACCGTGGTGGGCCTTGCCCGCGCTGTGGCCCGACAGCAGAACCGGGATGCCGGGGTTCTGGTCGAGGTAGGAGAGAAGGAAGCGGCGGTTGATGTCTTCCTGTGCGCCGAATATGGCGTTAACATTCCCGCCGTTGCCGCCGCGGTTCGCAATAACATCGTGAACCGGGTCGAGACGATGACGGGACTGATCGTCAAAGAAGTGAACGTGGAGATCCTCGATCTGTATTTCCCGTCCGAAGAAGTCGAAGTGCCGAGCCGCCGGGTCGAGTAACCCCGCCTCCGTCCGTTGACGCCGGAGCACAATCGAGCGGAGTGCTGGAGTCATCCACCGCTTCAGCACTCTGCTGAACTTCCCTACCTGTGCCTACCTGGCGTGGCGTTGCTCAAATCGCGCGCCCTCAACCTCTAGGGGACTCATGGATCTGCTCAACCGGCTGATCGTCACCCTGCTGGCCGTCACGTTGGTCATCGCAGGCGGCTTTGTGGTGGGCGCCAGCTCCGGATGGATGCCCGCTACTGCCTTAGCTCAGGCGCCGGGACTTGCTCGCCTGGCAGTATCGCTTCAAGATTTGCCCGGAATGACCTCGTTCTGGGCAAGCATGGGTGGCGGCGGATCGTTGGTGGTGGGCCTCGTGCTGCTCTGGCTTGAGGTACGGCCCCGCCGCCGCGATCGGCTGTTGATTCTCCAGCGCGATAAGACCGGCGAGGTGACAGTGTCACTCGTCGGCATGAAGCGCCTCGCAGACTTCGTAATTGGTGAGCTGCCGGGAGTCGAGACGGTCGTGTCCGAAGCTCGCGCCGCGCGAGGTGGACTCCAGTTCCGGTGCAACCTTCTGGTGAAACCGGACGCCAACGCCCCTGCGCTGGCAGAGGCCATTCGCACCCGGCTTTCTTCGGCCGTCGAGGCGCACGTGGGCGTTCCGGCTACCACCATCCATATACACACCCGCGTGGGTGAATTGTCGAACGGCAAACGGCGGGTCCGATAGTCATGCCCATCAGTTCCAAACAGCTAGGCGCCTTGCTAGGCTTCGGCTTTGGCTGGCTCGTCGTGCAGTACGGCTTCGTATCCGCGGTATTCGTAGGTGCGATGGCCCTGGGAGGCTGGGCGGTCGGTCGGGTGCTGGACGGCGAGATCGACCTGAGCGCTTATATCCGCCCCCGTGGGCCCCAGGATCTGGATTGAGCCGCGGACCGTTGCCGCGAGCGGATCGTTAGCCTCGCTGGAGCCCCGCCACGTCCGGCTGCAACACCTTCAATCCGATAAACGACTTCGAGCCGTTCTTCACAAAGTCCAGCAGCGGTTGATCGATGACCCGCATCTTGCGCTGGCTGGCGTGGCGCAAGACCACTACCCCGTTCTTGCGGAAGAGCAATCCCAGGTGGCCCGCTACTACCACCGGCTTTCGACTGACCCAGGCGGCAATGGTGCCGTCCGGTATCCGGGCGGCGATAGCCGCAATACGCCCCCA
>Ga0255338_1002155_pt1 | contig 31213 bp, 25 predicted proteins | sample MeOH1_35cm_T4_19_FD_203715 | JGI IMG/M metagenome (GOLD analysis project Ga0255338, IMG submission 203715) | Sandy soil microbial communities from University of British Columbia, Vancouver, Canada - MeOH1_35cm_T4_195 | ecosystem: Engineered > Artificial ecosystem > Sand microcosm > Unclassified ... | reverse complement strand
GATCTGATAATGAGATATACGGAAACATCAATGTACAATAAAGCCTGTTTCGATCAGCTTAGATTTGGAACATCTTTATTGAAAGAGCTGCCAAGGTTTTATTCCACCTCGAGCTTAGATAGTAAGAGGCTAATAATTGGTTCGATATTCCCAGAAAAATTAGAATTTGATAATGGCAAGTATCGAACCAACCATACAAACTCGTTTTTCAGCCTAATGGCCTATAATATCAATGAGTTAGAAAAGTATAAAATGAAAAACGCCAGTATTTCTACTGGCGTGTTCTGTAAGGCTCCCCCTTCTGGACTTGAACCAGAGACCCTCTGATTAACAGTCAGATGCTCTAACCAACTGAGCTAAGGAGGAATTTCCCGCTATGGGGTTGCAAAAATAGGGAAAAATGTATTCCGGCAAAATCTGTAGCTGAAAATTTACAATAAACCCCCAAATCCCCTGTTTCCCAGACCTATATAAATGCCATCGGGGCGGGTTTCAATAGGGTAGGTCTTTAGAAAATAGCCCTCGCCACTGGTATTACGCCCGTTTTTCAGATCAAACCGGTAACGGTGCAGGGGGCAGGTTACTTGTCCGGCGGCATTAATATATCCATCCGCCAAAATCCCACTGGCATGCGGACATTTATGCGCACAGCTGAATAACTGTCCATTGTGTCTGGCCAGGGTCACCGTTTTACCCCCGGCTTCTACCAGGCACAGGTTATTCTCCTGCCAGGGTAGTTCTGCTTCGTGTTCCGCAATTTTATGCCAGACCATGGGGTAATTTGAAAATTAGGTAATTTGAAAATTTGAAAATGGGGAACAGGTGCGTTATTTGTCATGCTTTCATTGTCAAATCAGCGCATTTTCAAATTTTCAAATCGGAATTTAGTATTGTACCGTTCTATAGGGGTATCTGATCTTATACATATCCCTTACCTTCGTTAAGATCATCTCTCGCAACGCGTCAATATTGTTTTTTTCCTGGGCCGATACAAATACGCAGTTATTGTCGGTGGCTTCGTCCCATTTCTCTTTCAGCTCGCGCAGGATCTCCTGTTGTACGCTTTCATCCAGCCAATCGTCGAAGTTTTTCTCGGTATAGAGGTCCATTTTATTGAAAATGGTGAGGATGGGTTTTTCGAAAGCTTTCAGCTCCTGCAGGGTTTTGTTCACCACGCCTATCTGCTCTTCGTATTGCGGGTGGGAGATGTCTACCACATGCAGCAGAATATCCGCTTCGCGTACCTCGTCCAGTGTGCTTTTAAAACTTTCTACCAGGTGGTGGGGCAGTTTGCGGATAAACCCTACCGTATCGCTCAACAGAAAAGGTGTATTCTCGAACACCACTTTGCGGGTAGTGGTATCGAGGGTAGCAAATAATTTGTTCTCGGCAAACACCTCGCTTTTACTCAGCAGGTTCATCAGCGTGCTTTTACCTACGTTGGTATAACCCACCAGGGCTACCCGTATCAGCTCGCCACGTTCTTTGCGTTGGGTAAATGCCTGTTTGTCTATTTCGGCCAGGCGTTTGCGTAAAAGGGAGATCTTATCCTTTACGATCCGGCGGTCGGTTTCAATTTCCGTTTCGCCCGGTCCGCGGGTACCAATACCGCCTCCTTGGCGTTCCAGGTGTTTCCACATACCTTTTAAACGGGGTAGAAGATATTGATACTGAGCCAGTTCTACCTGTACTTTGGCCTGTGCGGTACGTGCCCGGCTGGCAAAAATATCGAGGATGAGGTCGCTGCGGTCAATGGTTTTTACGCCCAGTTCTTTTTCAATATTAGAGATCTGTGAACCGGTTAACTCATCATCAAAAATCACGAGGTTGATATTCCGTCCTTTTACATAGGTCTTGATCTCTTCCAGTTTACCCTTGCCCACAAACGTGCGGCTGTCAGGATGGGGTAGTTTCTGTGTAAAGCGTTTCACGGCTACGGCGCCGGCGGTTTCTGATAAAAAAGCCAGTTCATCGAGGTATTCGGTTACCTGTGCTTCCGTCTGGTCTTTCTGGATCAGCCCCACCAACACGGTCTGCTCTTCATTCTGTATCGCTTTCTTTTTCTCGATCAAGGGGAAATAATTTGGGCGAAGGTAATCAATGATGGCGGGAATCGTGAGACGTGAATCGTCAGTCGTGAGTCGTCAGTGAGGCAAAAAAAAAATCGTGAGTAGGATACCCCACTCACGACTCACGACTGACGATTCACGCAGCCTACAGCCCGCTGATGGTAACGCCGAGCGAAAATTTATTCATACTGGCGCCTACGCCGTCTTTTAATACACCGTTAAACTGGTAACCGGCATCAATAGAGAAGATGCCATAACCCACCCGGCCGGTAAGGGCCAGCATAGTGCCGTTGAAGAAGCGTTTACTGCTTTCTTTTTCGATATAGCTGGTGCCATACACAGAAGCGCCGCTTTTGGTAACCAGGTTTTTACCCTTGCTGTAAGTCTTTAACAGGGTACCCACCTTAATACCCAGGGCCGCTTTCCAGGATTTACTGGGGTTGGCCGGATCTGAGAAATACCGCAGTTCTACCGGGATCTCGGCGTAGATATTGGTTACTTTATACTTACTGAAGTGATTGGCACTGTCTACATTGGTAAAAGGCAGTTTGGCCGTATTGGCATTGATATCCACATTGGTGTTCTTGAAGAACATATTGCTGCTTCCGATACCGATTCCGTACGCGATGCTATACTTGGGATTGGTTTTGAAAGGTTTGTCCAGCATAAAATAGATATTGAAATGCCTGCTGAAACCGCTGGTACGAACACTGTCCGGACGGTTGGTCCAGCTGTCGGCGCCATATTGGATCATAAAATGATCGGCGGCACGGTTGCTGAGGTCTATTTTATTCTTGGTGTCGGTGGTTTGAGACAAAGCCAGGAAAGAAGCAGAGAGACTTAGAAGAACAAGTAATGTTTTTTTCATTTCAGATAGTTAATGGCAGATAGTTTGCCTTAGGGCGCAAAAATAACAGAATTGGCTGCATACCAGTGGTTAAAAATTAGTCAAAACACAGATTGTGGGTGCCAGGCAAGCTGTTTTTTGTATAAAATCCGCGAATTGGCCTGTCTGAAGCCGTAAATGATCGCTGAAATGTCCCTTTTGATCCGGGTATGAGCCGGCTATCGGGTAAACAGAAGCACCGATATCCTCCATAAGAGCCTATCTTTACCGCTAATCATCACTTAAATATTTTTATCCGCTTTGAAGTTTACTGAATTTGGCCTCGACGAAAGATTACTGGAAGGGATCGACTCGATGGGTTATGAAAACGCCACCCCCGTACAGGAACAGGTGATCGTACCGATTTTACAAGGGAAAGACATTATTGCCTCTGCTCAGACCGGAACCGGCAAAACAGCCGCTTTTCTCCTGCCTGTTATCAATAAGATTATTACCGAACCGCATGATGCGCATAATATCAATGCCGTAATCATTGTACCCACCCGTGAACTGGCTGTTCAGATAGCCCAGAGCATGGAGGGACTCTCTTATTTTACCGACGTGAGTTCCATTGCCGTATATGGCGGTGGCGATGGTACCAGTTTTACCACGGAGAAAAAAGCCTTATCGAGTGGCGTGGACATGGTGATCTGCACCCCTGGCCGTATGATCGCCCACCTGAACATGGGTTATGTGAAGATGCAGGCAGTGAAATACCTGATCCTGGATGAGGCCGACCGTATGCTGGACATGGGTTTTCATGATGATATTATGAAGATCATCTCCTTTTTACCCAAACAAAGACAAAATCTCCTGTTCTCAGCCACCATGCCCATGAAAATGCGTGAGATGGCCAGGAAGATCTTACACCAGCCGCTGGAGATCAATATTGCCATTTCCAAACCGCCGGAGCAGATCGTACAGGAAGCTTTTGTGGTGTACGAGCCCCAGAAGATCCCCCTGGTGAAAGAGATCCTGCGGAAAAAAGACTTCCAGAGTGTGATCGTTTTCTGTTCCAAGAAGATCAATGTAAAACAGCTCTCGAACGAGCTGAAACGTTCGAAATTCTCCATCGAAGAGATCCATTCAGACCTGGAGCAAGACAAACGTGAGCAGGTATTACAGGATTTCAGGAACAAAAAACTGAAGATTCTGGTGGCCACCGATATCCTGAGCCGGGGAATTGATATTGAAGAGATAGACCTGGTGATAAATTACGATGTACCTAATGATGGCGAAGACTATGTACACCGGATCGGTCGTACGGCCCGTGCCGCCAGTGAGGGAACGGCCTATACTTTTGTAACCGAAAAGGAACAGCAGAAATTTGCACAGATTGAGGAATTACTGGGCCATCCGGTAACCAAGGCCGCTGTGCCGGAGCAGTTTGGTCCAACACCCGTCTATAATCCCCGTGCCGGCCGTGCAACCCGTGGTGGCGGTAGTGGTGGACGAACCCATCCTCCCCGCGGAGGTAATGGCGGCGGAAAAAAATATGCCGGGCGCAATCCTAAAAGATAACCAGCTTCATCCATTTACTTTTTTTGTAAGGGACCGGGAAGGGTCCCTTTTTTGGTGCGCCAAAGCCCGGCCCGACCTGCAGCACTGCCGGTAACCGGCTCAGATGACGATAAAATTCTATATAATTGGTTGTGTTATAATAACATACAGAATCCTATATTTATAGAGGCTTAGCAGGTTGGCATTGCCATAGGGTATGATAAATATTATTCCCGGGTATTGAAAAAAAAATAACTTGCCCGCTTACTCACTTGCAGCAGAGGCAAAAAAGTGATAAAAGAGGTAGTACCTGCGATTGATTGTTTACAAGCCTTGCATAAAATCCATATCCACGAAACCAGGTCTGTCATCCCCCCGATAGTCTTTTTCACAGATGTCTGCGATAGTATAAACTATGTCAGATACATCGGTTGTAAACGTGTATAGATGAGTATGAAAAGATATCGTCTCCGGTTATTGGTGTATTTTTTTGCGGGCTTTTTTGTTACTTCTCTGCTCATATTATATGCGGTTGAGTATAACCGTTTGTCTGCCAATGCCGACAGCAAGGGCAGCTCAAAAAAGATCATGAACATGGTGGTTCATGTAGGCGAATTCCGGGCTGCGTTTAACAGGATAGATATCACATTCAACAAATTTCTCCTCACGCATGATCCGGACAGGTTAAAGGAAGTCAGGTTCTCTCAAACAACAGCCCTCACACATCTCGACAGCCTGCAAAAAATCTGTAGCAGTTCTTCCATCGGATGCGAAGACGTTGCCCGGCTGGGTACACTCTATCAGAAGAGCCAGGTTTACATGACTTCCCTGCTGGAAAAACTGGTAGCCGATAACAGGGAGACCCGTACTGATATCCCGAACGAAAAAAAGTATGATTCCCTGCGTAGCAGTATTATCAGAGAATGTGATATTATTATACAAGCCGGTGATAAACAGTTGTTGGAGATTCATGACCAATACGACAGGGAATCCACGGATAAATACCTGTTACTGGCTATGGTAACTTTTATTACGTTGCTGATCCTGGGTTTTATCATCTGGCGGATCTTTAAAGAACTCAGATCCAAAGAATCTATACTGAAACGATACCGGCTTTTTGAACAGTCTAATGAAGGGCTGCTGGTCACCAATGAGGAGTTTGTAGTAACCTATGTAAATAAGGCAATAGATGAGCTACTGAATCTGAATGGATTTGATATCATAGGCGCACGCATTTTTGATTATATCAGTGATCTGGATGTGCCGATGAACGAAGAGTTGCGATCGGAGCTTGTGAAAAATCTCAGTAAGAATGAAACCACTTATTTTGATTTCTATCATGACACTGTTGCCAAATGGTTACGGGTAACGATCCTGCCATCTTTTAATAATTATACTTTTTTTGTAAAAGATGTAACGGCATTTAAGGAAGCAGAGCAGGCAGCATATAAGTCGAGGAGGCTTTATGAGTTTATTGGCAGCTGCAACGACCTGATCCTTCGGGCCAAAACGCCGGATGCCATTTACAGTGAGATCTGTAAAATTGCGGTTGCCAAAGGCGATTTCCTGTTTGGATGGGTAGGGATTCCCGACGAAGAAAAGCAGTTGATCGAGTCCAGATACCAGTGGAACGAAGAACAGGATTATGTGCGAAATATAAAAATATCTACGCTCAACGATACTTTTGGCCAGGGGCCTACAGGCAGAGCCTACAGATCGGGTAAATATTATTACTGTAATGATATTGCGAACGATCCCGTGATGGCTACCTGGTCGTCCCGTGCGTTGGAGAGAGGTTTCCGTTCCTCCATTGCTTTGCCGGTGAAATCGGGAGAAAAGGTAGTAAGCCTGGTTACCTTGTACGCCTCCCGCCCGTTTTTCTTTACAGAGGAGGAGATCCAGTTATTGCTGCGGGTAGCAGAAAATATCAGTTTTGCCGTTACGGCTTTTGTAAATAACCAGAAAAGGATAGCGGCAGAAAAAGAATTGCTAAAAGTAACCCGGGCGGTTGAACAGAGTTCGGCTTCTGTGGTAATCACCAATATCAATGGCGCCATAGAATATGTAAATCCAGCATTCACAAAACTGACCGGTTATGAAATGGAGGAAGTAGCAGGACAGAATCCAAGGGTATTAAAAACCGGGCACACCAGTCAGGACGAATACGAAAAAATGTGGTATGCGATCACGCATTTCAAAACATGGGAAGGTGAGTTCCTGAATAAAAAGAAAAACGGTGAAACTTACTGGGAACATGCTACCATTTCTCCGATCATGAACGAACAACAGGAGATTACCCATTTTGTAGCCGTAAAAGAGAATATAACAGAGCGCAAACGGATAGAACAGGAACAGAAACAACTACTCGACATATTTGAGAATACCAATGCATTCGTAGCTACCTGCGATATGTCGCGTCGCTTCATCTATGCCAACAAAGCCATCCGTGATGTGTTAGAGATAGGCGATGCGGATATTACCCGTTTCCTGGTAGACGATTTCAGGGGTGATGAGGGATGTAAGGTATTTGAAGAGATGGATGTTGCATTACAGAAGACCGGAAAATGGATTGGTGAAAATACGTACTGGTCCAGGTCGGGAAAAGAGATCCCTGTAATGCAGGTTGTGGTATTACACAAAGACCAGGCGGGAACGAATTCACAGATCTCTACCACCGCCCTTGACCTCTCGAGGGTAAAAGAAACGGAGAAAGACCTGCTGCGCCTGAACCGCGAACTGCGTGAGTTTTCGCAGCACCTGCAATCGGTAAGAGAAGTGGAGAAGAACAAGATCCTGAGTGAAGTACATGATGAACTGGGGCAGGGCCTGGCAGCACTGATGATCGATGTATCATGGATCAAAAAACACCTGGGTGACGAAGACAAGGCACCGGTAACCAAAAAAATTGATGCATTGCTGGATGCCATTTCGGGAAATATCGATGCTTTCTCACGCATCTACAGTTCCATGAACCCTTCTATGCTGAGCGAGCTGGGTCTCCATGCTTCTGTAGAATACCTCGTTAATTCCTTCACCAAATCCAGCGGTATCCAGGTGCGTTTTTCTTCCAATACGGAAAATGAACCGACCCATCCCAGCCAGAGCCTGGCCCTGTACCGGATCATACAGGAAGCGTTGGCTAATATCAAACAACATGCCCAGGCCACCAATGTAAGTGTATCCCTGATCAGGCTGGATGGCATCCTTGACCTGCAGATCGGGGATGACGGGGTCGGGTTTTCTCCCTCATCGGTAGACACCAACAACCACTATGGTTTGCTGGAGATCAGGGAGCGGATTTATGCCATGAACGGAACTTTTACCCTGCTGTCCGCACCTGGCCAGGGCACCAAACTCAGCATCCGGATTCCCTTAGAGAAACGTTAATTTTCACTCTGCCCATTTACCATCCCGTATGATGCAGTACTGGTGCGGGGGCAGCTTCTGTCATGCGGCTGTCAGCTTTCCGGCCTGGCTGTCTTTTTAAGCTTTTTTTAATATAATTTCGCCGGGCAAATGGGAAAATTAGCCGCATTCTTACTGTTACTGGTAGGTACTACCCAATCCCCTGTTTTTGTTTATGCCCTGCAAACAAAAGCAAAGCCGGCTATTCACCTGTTACAGGATCTTACCCTTGAGCAGCACCAGCAGGATCTTCCGGGGGATACCCATCATTTTGAATTGGACGAGTCGGACGATTGCAAACTGCCCCTGTACCGGGTTTTGCTTTCGGAACCCCTGGCAAAAGACATCGAAAATTTTTCAGATCATTACCAGTTAGTGGCCATCCTGCACCGGAATTATGCCATCGCTACACCACCGCCTGAGTGTTAATGGTGTACGCTTCGGAACGCTCTGCCCTATAAGTTTATTTTTTACCGGCCCGCATGGGCAAAAACCCCTAGTTATGCATAGTCGTGTACTGTATGTAAGTATTTTTAGTTGTATAGGAATGCTTCTCCTTGCCTGTTCCTCCAAACAACAACCAAAGGAAACTACTCCCGAGAGTTTCCAGGTATTTAATCCCATTGTGATAGACACGTCGTACGACAAATCTTACGTAGCAGACATCCATTCCATGCAGAACGTTGAGATCAGGGCCCGTGTAAAAGGGTTTATTGAAAAGATTTTTGTAGACGAAGGGAAACCGGTAAAAGCCGGACAAGTGCTTTTTGCATTCAGTAACCTGATGCTGAAAGAAGAATTGCTCAAAGCCAACGCGCAACTGAAAAATGCGGTGGCAGAGTTAAAAGTAGCGGAAGTGGAACTGAAGAACAGCCGGAACCTGGTTGAGAAAAAAGTGGTTTCAGAAACAGAGCTGGAAATGGCCAAAGCCAAAAAAGAAGCCATTGAAGCAAAAATACTGGAAGCCAAAGCCGCCGTATCCATTGCCGAACTGCATATTTCCTACTCGCAGATCAAAGCGCCTTTTGATGGGGTGATCAATCGGATCCCCTATAAAGTAGGAAGCCTAGTAGATGAGGGAACCCTGCTGACCACCCTCTCTAATAACAAAGAGATGTTCGCTTATTTCAACGTGTCGGAAAAAGAATACCTGCGTTTTTCCAAATCGAATGAGCTGACCAAACAGAATAATATTTCGCTGCTGCTGGCAGATAATACACCCTTTACCTACAAAGGGCATATCGAAACGGCCGAAACAGAAATTGATAAGAATACCGGAAATATTGCCATCCGTGCCCGTTTTGCCAACCCCGAATACCTGCTCAAACATGGGGCTACCGGCAAGATCATCCTCAATGGCGTATTGAACGATGCACTGGTGATTCCACAGAAATCTACGTTTGAAGTGCAGGACAGGGTGAATGTTTTTGTGGTAGACAGCAAAAATATCGTGAGAACAAGACCGGTTGAGATCCTGTGGAGATTGCCACACCTGTACGTGGTGGGCACCGGACTGACAACCGGTGATAAAGTACTGTACGAAGGGGTACAATTGGTAAAGGAAGGAGACAGCATCAATGCCAAACCGGTTGATCTGCGTAACCTCCTTCCACAACTCTTATCAACCCATTAATCTATCCCATGACAGCTAATTTTATACGCCGACCGATTTTATCGATTGTTATTTCGTTGCTGATCACTTTTCTCGGACTGATCTCGCTCTCGCAGCTGCCGGTAACCCAGTTCCCGGATATTGCGCCACCCGAAGTAACCGTAACCACCAAGTACACCGGTGCCAACGCAGAAACCTGCGTGAAAGCCGTAGTAACTCCGCTGGAGCGTGCCATTAACGGCGTGCCGGGCATGTCTTATATGTCGTCTGTGTCCGGTAACGACGGGTCCAGCGTGATCTCGATCATTTTCAAATCCGGGGTAGATCCGGAAGTGGCTTCAGTAAACGTACAGAACCGCGTATCATCTGTGGTGGATGAATTGCCGGAAGAAGTGATCAAGGCAGGTGTGATTGTAGAGAAAGTGCAAAACAGTATGCTGCTGTACCTGAATATTCTCAGTGAAGACAGTACCATGGATGAAAAATTTCTCTACAACTATACAGACATCAACTTATTACCCGAGTTAAAAAGAATTGAAGGGGTTGGTTTTGCCGATATCATGGGATCGCGGGAATATTCCATGCGGATCTGGATGAACCCCGACAAGATGACCACCTATAATATCTCTACCGATGATGTGATCAAAGCATTGAAAGAGCAGAACGTAGAAGCGGCACCGGGCAAAATAGGTGAAAGCTCGGGTAAAAGGCCGGAAGCGCTGCAGTATGTGTTAAAGTATACCGGTAAGTTTAATACAGAAGAACAATATGAAAATATCATCCTGAAGAGTACGGTGGATGGTGAGATCATTACGCTGAAAGATGTGGCCAATGTAGAATTTGGTTCACAGGAATACGATGTGATCTCGAAAGAGAACGGAAAACCTTCTGCCGCTATCCTGCTGAAACAAAGGCCCGGCAGTAATGCCAGCCAGGTGATTGCCAATATCAAAAACCGGATGGAAGAACTCTCGGCCGGGTTTCCTTCCGGCATGAAGTATACGATCAGTTATGATGTATCCGCTTTCCTGGATGCGTCTATTCACGAAGTGATCAAAACCCTGATCGAGGCTTTTCTGCTGGTAGCGTTGGTGGTATTTGTATTTCTGCAGGACTTCCGCTCTACCCTGATCCCTGCCATTGCGGTGCCGGTATCGTTGGTGGGTACTTTCTTTTTCATGCAACTGTTCGGTTTTTCGATTAATATGATCACCCTGTTTGCACTGGTGCTATCGATCGGGATTGTGGTAGATAATGCCATTGTGGTGATAGAAGCGGTGCACTCCATCATGGAAGAAACCAACCTGGGTCCGCGAAAAGCCACGGAAAAAGCCATGAAGGAGATCAGTGGCGCCATCATAGCCATTACGCTGGTCATGTCGGCCGTGTTTCTGCCGGTGGCTTTCCTCGAAGGACCCACGGGTGTGTTCTACCGCCAGTTCTCCTTAACCATGGCGGTATCTATCGTATTATCAGGGGTGGTGGCATTAACCCTAACACCCGCACTCTGCGCCACCATGCTCAAGAACAAACACCAGGATGGCGCTCACGCAAAAAAGAGCCTGTTTCAATTCTTCTTCGATGCATTCAACAAACGATATAACGGGGTAGCCGATAAATACAAAAAACTGATCGAAGCCATTGCCAACCGCCGGGCGGTTACCTGGCTTATCATCCTGCTGTTCTGCGGATTTACCGGATTGGTGGGCAATGTATTGCCCGGTGGTTTTATTCCCAACGAAGACCAGGCCACTATCTATGCCAACGTTACAGCACCTTCGGGCGCTACGCTGGAGCGTACCGAAAAAGTGGTAGATGCGATCCAGAAAGCCGCACAGGAATTACCTGATGTGGCATCCGTATCTACCCTGGCCGGTTATAGTGTACTGTCTGAAGGAGTGGGCGCCACTTTCGGCATGAACCTGATCGGTTTGAAAAAATGGGATGAGCGCGACAAAACAGATAAAGAGGTAATTGAATTATTGAAAGATAAAACCCGCCATATCAAAGATGCCCGGATCGAATTCTTTACACCGCCACCGGTGCCGGGTTATGGTAATTCGAGTGGTTTTGAATTACGATTACTGGATAAAACCGGCAGAGGTGACCTAAAAAAACTGGAGTCTGTTGCCAACGATTTTGTGCGTGAGTTAAAAAAACACCCGGCTATCGGAAATGCTTTCACCACTTTTGATGCCAGCTTCCCACAGTATCTCGTCAGCATCGATAATATCAAAGCCGCACAGAAAGGAGTGATCCTCGCAGATGTACTGAATACCCTGCAGGCATTTATTGGTAGCGAATATGCCACCAACTTCATCCGCTTTGGTCAGCTATACCGGGTAATGATCCAGTCATCGCCCGAGTTTCGCTCAAGACCGGAAGACCTGATGCGCTTATTTGTAAAAAACAAAATGGGCGAAATGGTGCCCGTAGCTGCTTTTCTTAAAATAGAAAAAGTATATGGTCCGGAACAGGTAACCCGTTATAACATGTACCCTTCGGCCATGGTAAATGGTGAGCCCAACCCCGGTTACAGCAGCGGCCAGGCTATTGCCGCCATCCGCGAAGTGGCCAAGGCAAAACTGCCGGCAGGTTTTGGCTACGACTGGGCTGGCTCTTCCCGCGATCAGGCCAATACCGGAAGTGAAGCCGTATTGATTTTTGTGGTGAGTCTGCTGTTTGTGTATTTACTGTTATCGGCACAATATGAAAGTTTCCTGTTGCCGATGCCGGTGATCCTGTCATTACCCACGGGTGTATTCGGGGCCTTCTTTATGCTGTGGGCACTCGGTTTGGAAAACAATATTTATGCGCAGGTGGCCATGATCATGCTGATTGGTCTGTTGGGTAAAAATGCTATCCTGATCGTAGAGTTTGCTTCGATGAAACACAGGGAAGGTAAAACGCCTTTACAGGCAGCGATTGAGGGGGCTGCATCGAGATTGCGTCCGATCCTCATGACATCCTTTGCCTTTATTGCGGGACTGATTCCGCTGATCTTCGCCAGTGGTGCGGGTGCCATCGGTAACAAAACCATTGGTACCGCGGCGGCGGGAGGTATGTTGTTCGGAACCCTGTTCGGGGTGATCGTGATACCGGGGATCTACGTGATTTTTTCGAAAGTGACGGATGCTATGAAGAAAACAAAAGGAAAGGAAGAAAAACCATTTACTGAGACAATCTAAAGAATAATATGAAAACAAATCATTTGGGTGCCGCCGTGTTACTGCTAACGGGATTATTCCTGGGAGCCTGCCGCACACCCTCGGTTATAACGAAGAAGGCAGATATCAATTTACCTGCCACCTATCCGGGAGTCACGGATACCGGTGTAACGGTATTGCACTCCTGGAAGAGTTTTTTCACCGATACCAACCTGCTTGCCCTGGTGAATACTGGGCTTACCTATAACCAGGATCTCCAGGCTTCCTTACAGCGAATACAAACTGCGCAGGCAGAAGTATTATTGCAGAAAGGATGGTTATTGCCCACCGTAGGGACCAGTGTGGCTGGCAGCCTGAAAAAATTCGGTCTCTACACCATGGATGGTGCGGGTAATATTGTTACGGAGATGACACCGGGCAAACTCATCCCCATTAACCTGCCCGATTATTTTATGGGCATACAAACCAGCTGGGAAATAGATGTATGGGGCAAACTGAAAAACCGGAAAAAAGCGGCCGTGGCCCGTTATATGGCAAGTGTAGAAGGGAAGAACCTGCTTACCACGCAGATCGTTTCGGCTATTGCGGCCAGTTATTATGAATTGCTGGCGATTGATCATACCATCAAAATCATTGATGAAACCATACTGCTGCAGGAAAAAGCGTACGAACTGGTAAAAGCGCAGAAAGAATTTGCAGCATCCAATGAGCTGGCAGTAAAACAATTTGAATCGCGCTTATTGAACCTGAGGGGATTCAGGGTAGACCTGCAGCAACAAACGCGGCAGGTAGAAAATGCCTTACATATCCTTACCGGTACGTTGCCGGGCAAAATTAAAAGGGAGCAACAGTTTTTTGAAGCCAGGTTTCCTGACATGGTTCGTGCCGGTGTACCATCGGCACTGTTGCAGAACCGACCCGATATACGCCAGGCAGAATGGAATGTACTGGCTACAAATGCAGAACTGCAGGCGGCACGTGCAGCTTTTTACCCATCTTTCACCATTAATGGTTCCCTGGGTTTTCAGGCGTTTAACCCCGATCTGTTATTACGTACACCAGAATCGATGGCGTATGGGTTGCTGGGCGGACTTACTGCACCTCTCATCAACCGCACTGCCCTAAAAGCTAATTTTCAGAAAGCCAATGCCGGGCAGCTGGAAGCTTATTATCAATACCAGAAAACCATCCTTACTGGTTATGTGGAAGTATACAACGAAATGCTGCGGGTAAAAAACCTGGAACAGGTATTTGAACTGAAGAATAAAGAAGTGACCTCTTTATCTCAATCCATCGACATAGCGGAATTACTTTTTAAAGCGGGCCGGGCCACTTACCTGGAAGTGCTGTTAACCCAGCAAAATGCCTTACAGGCCAAACTGGAACTGGTAGAAACCAAAAAGAAACAGTTTCAAGCAACGGTGAACCTGTATAAGACACTGGGCGGTGGCTGGCAATAAGTAACTAACCTGCTGCTTAACCCATAATAGCTGGTCGTAAAGTGGGTGTAGTTGGGTAATTTTTTTTGGAGATACTGTATAGCACAAAAGAAAGATGAGCAATATGGACGGTTGGATGGCCACTACCATACCTGCTGAAATATAATAGAGAGAATCGTACCTGTATATCAGTCCCTCGATCGTATCAGTGTAAGCAATGAGGGAATTGATCAGGCAGATCAGGAACAACAGGACCTGGAAAAACACAAACAGGTACAGCCAGGTAAATGCATATTTCTGCTGGTTGCTGGGATCCATCTTCTCCTGGTGGTGTTGATAGATCAGTGCCAGTCCATACACCGCATACCCAATACCTGATACCGATCTGAGCAGGTAGTTGATAATGGGCGATACAACAGGTTTGTATAAGGTATTGTGAAAAACTGCATTGGGTTCATCGATCAGGATTCTGGCCAGGGTTTCTTTGGTAGAAAAGTCTGTGCATATCCAGGGCAGGATCATGAGGAAATGAAGTATGGTCGGTACAAAATTGTAACCAGTCTTTGCGTAAAGTTAGCCGGGAGCCGGTTAACATGCTTCTCCCGTAAAAATAAAGAACCGGACCAGGCAAAAGGAAGAGAAAACTGAAATTGATAAATCCACATGCGATCAGGAACTCATTTCCGCTGTATATGACCAGGTAATGGATCAGGCTGTATAAGGATATGGGCAGGAAATACAACGCTATATAGTGGTTGATCCTGTTAAACCGGGTACTGGGAAAAAACAGTACCAGCGCAATAAAAATTCCGAATAGAGACACTAATAAAACCATGATAATTGGGGGGCGGGCTAAATAGCAACAGATAAATAAAGACGGTCAGGTATTTGCCAATAGTTTTATTTGATGAGAAATGAGTTGCACTGGCTTTAGATAGAAGGACAAGACCCGGAAAAGAACCAACAGGTATTATTTACTGAATTTGCGTTATGTAAAAATTCTATTTAAAAACGGCTTAAAAACCCCCTTGTTTAAGGGTTCACGCCGGTGCTATATAGTTTTCCGGTAGTGTTTGCTGCTATACAGCGGAATTTTATATGTTTATATATGGCAAGCCATCCGCCATTCTATACCACTGCAATAAGGGGTAAGCCGCACCATGGCTAAAAGGTAGTTTTGTAGCTGTTTCAACATCCCCAACATTTACTGATGGTTGTTTCTACAGGGTGCCGCAATAATTCCTATGAGCGGTCCCCGTTTCGTTGTTTGTGTAAACACCGATATGCCATTTGCAGAATGTCAGAAAATCTACCTGTTCAACCTGTATCTGTTGCTGGCCATCCCAATGCTCCCTTATTTTCTGGTGAGTAATATCTTACATGAACGATGTGGGTTGGTTTGCCTCAATTTGGTACAGGTGTTTATCTATGCAACGGGTCTGTGGGTTAATTGGTAAGCTAACATCTTCGGAGCTGGATGTGGCATTACTGGTAGAAGAAGTGGCGACGAAGATATACCGGCACAGCAGCGACCAGAAAAGACAAATCTTACGCACCAGCTTTTCTGAAAAGAATATTCATATCCAGGCCGATGCCATCAAACTGGAAAGGGTAATAGGGAACCTGCTGCACAATACCATCAAGTTTTCTCATATCGGTGGTGTGATTGAGATTGATGTATCACTTACACCTGCCCACGAATTACTGATCGCCATCCGCAATTCAGGGGTGGGTATCCCTGATCAATATAAGGAAACACCTTTCACCACTATCGGAACTTCTAAAAGCGAGGGTACTGCAGGGGAGAAAAGCTTTGGGTTGGGACTGGCCATCTGCCGCGAGATCATTGAAGCATACCGTGGCCGTTTATTTGCAGAAAGCACCGAAGGCAGGAGGTCAACTTTTAAAGTATTTCTGCCTGCTGCCTGAAATGGCTGATCAGTGGCTTACCCCTGCTTTCTCACGTATTTGGTCAGGATCACAATGGTCTGTCCCTCAATTTTTCCTTCGATCTGTTCTGTATTATCGGGCACCAGGCGGATATTTTTGACTACCGTACCCATTTTTGCATTCAGGGTAGAGCCTTTTACATCTAGCGATTTGGTAAGCACAATGGTATCGCCCTGCGACAGTACGGCGCCATTTACGTCTTTGTGAAGGTCTACGCTGCCATCGCTTTCATGGTCGCCGGTGGCTTTGGCCCAGGCCAGTTTTTCATCGTCGAGGTACAGCATATCCAGTTGGTCTGCTGCCCAGCTTTCGGTACGCAGCCGGTTCAGCATGCGCCAGGCTACCACTTGTATGGCAGGAACTTCGCTCCACATAGCAGTGGATAAACACTGCCAATGTGTCTGGTCCAGCTCCGCTTTTTTATCGATCTGGTTGCGACAGTTTTTACAGGCTATCAGGCAATTTTCTTCGTTGCTGTTATCCTGCGGCTGCACTTCGTACACCTGGATCTCATCCGCTGATCCACATAATTCGCATGTATTCTCACTTCTGCTGAGCAGGGCTGCTTCCAGTTTCATCTTGTATGAATTTGGGCCGCAAGGTAAAAAAACTATTTCAGTACTGCGGGCTTTTATCAGATATACACAAAACGATAGGCCCAAACCGGGTGATCGGGGGACCCCGGAATGACAAATGTCATAGGCACGGGCTGGCAGTAGTGCTATCTTTAGAGAACAATAAAACCAGCTTTATGGCAACGAAAACAAAAAGTCCCATCCATTGCGCGATCTGGATCGATCATAAAAAAGCCATCATTGTTAGAAGGGAAGGTGCCGCTTTTATGGCTGCAGAAGTATTACTTTCTGACAGTGCTTCACATCAAAGATTCAAGGGAGAAGGTTCCTCCAAAACCGGGTTGTTCGGTACCACCCTCAACAACAAAGAAAAAGAACAACACCGCGAACATGAGATCCTGGGCCATTTTTATAAAAAAGTGATCACACATATCCCGGCTACTGTTGCTTTCCTGTTACTGGCTGGTCCGGCAGAGGCCAAATATGAACTGCACAAAATGCTGGGCAGGAAAAAATCACTGGCGCATGTACCAACAGAGGTCAAAACCACCGGTAAGATCAAGGCAGAAGAACTGGGTGCATTACTGCAGGGAAGAATGAAAGTAAAAGTACTCTGATAAAACTCCTCTTTAGCTCTTAGTGAAATATCTTCCATCATCATGGGAATGCCCAACAGTGCAGAAGGGTTCGATAAGAGAAGGACAAGAGAAAAAGAGTGGGAAGAGCATTGCGGAGCTCAGGACATCCTGCGAAAAAAATTGCTCCCTTGTGCCATTGTGTGGGTAATCTGTTACAACAACTTCATCCCATAATGTCCCAGTGTAGTAAACAGGGCGCATCGAACAATTACGCCGAGACTGCACCATAGTACCATCTTGTTAACCGGCACATTAAAACCCACTCCTACACCAATACTGATGGGGGCTCCCACCGTCATGGTACCCAGGAAACCGAGTCCTGCCACACCATATTTTTCCCAGATCCGGATGATCATACCGGAGCGTGGTTTTTCTACCGCTTCTTTCTTTTTCTTATAGCGGTTGATCAGTTTACGTGTCTGGTTGCCCAGGTAGGCTGCAGCAAACACCCCGATCAATCCACCCACCGTACTCGCCACACCAATGATCCATGCCGGTAAAGCAAAAGCGAACCCCGCCGGAATAGCAGCATATACTTCAAATGTGGCCAGCCCGGCAACGGTAAGAATCTTGAGGGTCATAGAAAACAATTGGGTGCCGAAGATAGCGGATAACCTGTTTAGTTCTGCTGCCTGGGCAGCAGCCTGACACACTTTAACATTCCGGTACGGGCATCAAAAAATCATTTACGTTGGAGGTAAATGATTTGTAGGATCTGAACTGTTATGCAACCAAAAACTGCATCATTTCCTGTATGGACTGATAGATAGCAGCGGCTTCTGTATATAATTCCTCATTATGTTTGATAGATGCCATGGCCAGCTCCATATTCATGGTGGACACAATGGTTGTACCATTTTCTTCATACACGGCTATCCGGCAGGGCATAAACACCGCAAAAGATGGATTTACCGCCAGCATTTTAGCAGCCATGGGTGCCCGGCAGATCTCAAACACATGCACTTTTCGTTCTATCGGGAAACCTTTTCCCGCCAGGATCTCCCTGAAATCATAGCTGTGCAGTACAGAGAATTTGTGTAACTCACAGGCGGCACCAATCCGGGCAACCACTTCGTTTACGGGTTTTGTACTGCTGATCTGGTAAGTGAATTGACCAAGCGGGTTATCCATTGAAACCGGTATTGTAGCCATAAGCTATTTTTTATGCTAAGTTATACAACTGCCTGATCAGCGGCAGTAACATTTGTTACATTTCTTTTATATAAAGGGCAGATCTTATTTGGCTGCTTTTATTTTATTAATAAAAGCTTAACCCTGAGACCGGAATAGCCTGGCACAATGGTATTCAGGGGGGAAATGAATGATAGATACCGCAGATAATAGTTGCACGTACCCTGCTTCGCCCGACTCTGTTGATTCAAGTATAAAAATTTGTTTACTTTTATTGCAGTTTGCCAACATGACGGAATATAGTTTATACGATGATAATCAACTTCTCGAACTGCTTTCACAGGGAGATGAAACAGCATTTACAGAGATTTACAAACGGTTCTGGAGAAAATTATATGCCATTGCGTACAACCGCCTAAAAGAAGCAGCAGCAGCAGAGGATATCGTTCACGATGTGTTTGTAAGTCTCTGGATCAACCGGCAAAAAAATGAAATTCAGTTGCTTGAAAATTATCTCGGTACAGCAGTTAAATACATGGTGCTTGCACGCATCAGGAAAATAGAAAGAGAGCGGGTTTATTGTCAATCGATGAACACTGCTGTTGTTATTGAGTCATCCGTTGAACACTCACTTCACTACAAAAGAATACTGGAGATCATTAAAACAGAAGTAGAATTGCTTCCGGAGAAATGTCAGCTGGTATTCAAATACAGCCGTTACGAGGGATTAAACACGCGCCAGATCGCAGAAACCTTGAATATATCTCCAAAAACAGTTGAAAACCAATTGAGTAAAGCTCTAAAACAGTTAAGACTGGTCACCCGCTCATTCCTGAATTTCTTCTGACCTGAAAAATTATTTTGCTTTTGCATAGGGGTAAAGTTCATTTCGTATCACCTATACCTGTATGCATATACCCGAAAATATTCAGATACTGATTGAAAAATACCAATCAGGCAAGGCTTCACCGGAAGAGATCCGTTTGCTGAACAGTTGGTATCGGTCGTTCAACGACAGCCAAGTTGAATTTACAACAACAGAAAACGATGCCGAAGTACAGCTGGAAGAGCGAATAAAAAAACGGATACTGTATACACTAAGGGATGAGATCAAACCCGCAGGTGCCAGGTTCAGATGGCAAATGCCTATGGTGGCCGCAGCTGTGCTGTTACTGCTTTTTGTAGGCCTTTATTTTCTTCTCCCTTATCGCTTTCAGAAACAGCAACTGGTATCTTTTGCCACACAACCTGTGAATGATATTGCGCCAGGCGGAAATAAAGCAGTGCTTACACTGGCGGATGGTTCTACGGTTGTATTAGACAGTGTCTCCAACGGCACCATCAGTCAACAGGGAAATATTCAGGTAAAGAAATTAGACAATGGTTTGCTGGCCTATACCGTTACTGGCAAAAAGAGTACAGAAAACGACGAAACTTTTTATAACACTATTACAACTCCCCGCGGTGGTCAGTACCATATTACATTGGCTGACGGAACCTTAGTTTGGCTGAATGCCGCTTCTTCTATACGTTTCCCGGTTGTATTCAGCGGTACCGAACGGAAAGTTACCATAACGGGGGAAGCTTATTTTGAAGTAGCTAAAAATGCGGCAATGCCTTTTAAGGTAAAAGCTGCTGCTTCCGAAATTGAAGTACTGGGGACCCATTTTAATGTAAACGCTTACGAAGATGAAGCCTTTATTAAAACCACCTTACTGGAAGGATCGGTAAAAGTATCCGCCACTGCTATTCCTGCAAACCGGCCAGCGGTTCTATTGAAACCCGGGCAACAGTCTGGTATCAGTAAAGCCGGTATTATCAGTGTTCAAAACAATGCGGATATCGAAGAAGCCATGGCCTGGAAAAATGGCCATTTCCAGTTCAAAAGCGCAGACCTGAACAGCATACTCAGACAAGTTTCACGCTGGTATGATGTGGATGTAGTGTACAATGGGGAAGTAAATCTGCATTTTACAGGGCAACTTGCGAGAAATGCAAATGTGTCGAATATTTTCAAAAAACTGGCTTTGACCGGCGAAGTAAGTTTCCGGATCGATGGAAAGAAAATTATTGTTTCACCATAAACAAAAAAAGAAGATGTTACTGATAAACTGTTCTGTTTATCCATCTGGAAGAGATGGATAAATAACTGACAGCGAGCCAAATAAAAACCGGGCTTCGTTTGCGGCGAAACCCGGCGAACATTTGAGTTTGTAATAGATCAATCCTTTCGCGACTGCTTATTATTCACCCAAACATGACAAACTTATGTATTTATCTGCTCTTTGTAAATCCTGCCTGAATAAAACAGGGGTTTTTACCAAAACTGTTAGGATTATGCAACTTATCACGATTTTTATACTGGCTGCTTTTTTACAGGTCTCTGCTGCGGGTTATTCGCAGAAAGTGACCCTGAACAAGAACAATATCCCGCTTCAAAAGGTTTTTGAAGAGATCAGGAAACAGACCGGCTACGACTTTTTTTATGCGGATGAAGTGCTGCAGGCATCCCGGAATGTGTCGGTGAACGTAAAAAAGGGGAGTATCGAAGAAGTGCTGGATCTGTGTTTTCAGAACCAGCAACTGGCATATACCATTCTGGAAAAGACCATCATCATTAAACGCAGGGCCATTGAAACAACAATGGCAGCACCCCCACCCGAGGTTATCGAATTCAAGGGAAGGGTTACTGACGAAAAAGGCCAGCCTCTCGAAGGGGCATCAGTAGTGATCAAAACTACAGGAGCCGGAACCAAAACAGATGCTACTGGTTATTTCGCCATCAAGGCAGAAAAAAATACGGTATTGGAAATTTCCTATATAGGTAAAACTTCGCAGATAGTAAAACTTACCGATAACAGTATCGAATATAAAGTAATACTGGCTGAGGCTGTAATACAAATGCAGGAAGTAGTGGTTACGGCACTGGGTATTAGAAGAGAAGAGAAAGCCCTGGGATATGCGGTTCAGTCTGTATCGGGGAATACATTACAAACGGTAAAAGGAATAGACGTAGGAACTTCTTTAACCGGTAAAGTTGCCGGTTTATTGGTAAAGAACAGTACCGAGTTTACAGAAGCTCCTGATGTTCAGATCCGTGGCGAGAACCCATTACTGGTAGTTGACGGGGTTCCTTATGGTAATATGACCCTGCGCGATATTCCTTCAGACGATATTGAAAGTATCAGTATCCTGAAAGGTGCCACAGCCTCGGCCTTATATGGTGTACGTGGACAAAGCGGTGCTTTGATGATCACCACTAAAAAAGGTACCGCTAAAAAAGGCATGAGTGTATCATTCAACAGCGGTACCATGTTAACTGCCGGTTACCTCGCAATACCTGAACTGCAGGCAACTTATGGTCGTGTAATCAATACTGCTACCAATACCGTTTCGTCATCGGGCGATGGTTCATGGGGTGCCCCGTTAGATGGCCGTATGGTGAAACAGTGGGACCCTATCTCAAAAACGATGATAACCGCACCATATTTGCCTATTGGTAAAGATAATTTCAGAAATTTTATAGAGCAGGGTTATATCCTCAATAACAATATCAGCCTGGTACAGCAGGGCGAGTTTGGAAGCTTCAGAAGTTCCGTTACCTGGGTTAAAAACAGGGGGCAGTATCCCAACTCTATGTTTGATAAACTTACTTACAGCATTGGTGGTGATATGAAGTTTAATAATTTCACTTTATCATCTTCCATTACATACAATAAACAATCTTCGCCGCAAACAGGGTTTAACGGGTATACGGCTTATGACCCCATGTATAATCTGCTTGTATGGTCGGCGCCTGATTTTGATGTAAGAAATATGCGCGACTACTGGATCATTAAAAACGAAACCCAGAACACCAGTTATACCAATACCAACAATAATCCCTATTTCGACCGGTATGAAAGATTGCATAGCCTTAACAGGGATATTTTTAATGGAACCGTTGCGCTGAACTACAATTTTACCCCGTGGCTGAAAGCAACTTTCAGAACAGGTTATGATACATATAGTGATCGTCAGACCGTTCGCATTTCCAAAGGCTCATTGCAGAGCGGCGGTGCGAGTAACGTGTTAAAAGGCGGTTCACAGGTTTGGGGCGAATCTGCAAAAGGCTCTTACAATGAAGGTATCGGCAGAGGGTATAGTACCAACAACGATCTTATCCTCACCGGAAACAAAACTTTTGGAAACTTTACCGTAGACGCCTTAGTAGGTGGTACCATCTTCTATAAAAAAGATGAAGGCCTGGAGGCCTTTACACAGGGAGGACTATTGGTTCCCGGCTACTATTCACTCAAAGCTTCTACTACACCGGCTTATGTGAATTCTACCATAAATACACTCCAGATCAACAGCCTGTATGCCCGTGTATCGGTGGGTTGGAAAAGATTACTGTATGCCGACGGAACCTTCCGTAACGACTGGTCTTCTACGCTGCCTAAGGCAACTCGTTCTTATTCTTATCCGTCTGTATCAGGAAGTTTTATTGCTTCAGAAATACTGCCAAAAACAGACTGGCTCTCATTATGGAAATTCCGTGGTTCATGGACCACAGCAAGAAAGATTCCTAATCCGTTTGAGATCAACTCTGTGTATAATATCGCCAACAATACCTGGGGAACATTATCCGCAGCGGCATTGTCAACAACCATCCGTTCTTCTGATGTGCGTTCCGAAGGTTCTACTACCTACGAGATCGGTACGGCCATTAATGTGCTGAAGAACCGCGCGTTCCTGGATATCACTTACTACAGCAAACGTATGTATGATGGACTGGTATATGCGGGAAGCACACCTTCTTCGGGGTATAGTAATACATACGTAAACACGGGTGAACAGATTACCCGCAGGGGGGTTGAAATTTCAGCAGGCGGTACACCTGTTAAAAAAGGAGACTGGCGATGGGATGTAGCTGTAAACTGGTCTACATACGCCAGGTATTACTCCAAACTGGACCCTGTTTATTCGCTTAATAAACCATGGGTTGCTGTTGGTGAAAGAGCGGATGCTTATGTGATCCGTGATTATTTAAAAGATCCGCAGGGTAATATCATCCACAATAACGGGTTGCCACTATACTCCGGTTTTGATACAAGGTACGGTTATGCGGATCCCAAATTTGTTTGGGGAGCCAACACAACCCTTACATACAAGAACTGGCAGTTTGGTGTATCCGTCGATGGCCGTGTAGGCGGATTAACACAAACCATTACTGAAATGTATATGTGGCGTGCAGGTTCGCACCCGCTTTCTCTGGTACCCGAAAGAATGCTGGATGCAACTAATCCGGGGACCAAGAACTATACCGGCCCAGGTGTAAAAGTAGTATCAGGGGCTGCCTCTTTTGATGCGTTTGGGAACATCATATCAGATACCCGTGTATTTGCTCAGAACGATGTAAAGGTTACCTATGAATCTTATACCAATAACCTGCACAAGGGTACTGCATGGGGTGGGGCTCCATCATCACTGGAAGTATACAGCACTACATTCTTTAAAATCCGTGAAATGTCTGTTACATACAATCTGCCAAAGAGCCTGTTGAATAAAATTCACGCCAACGCAGTTTCTATATCTGCCGTAGGTCAGAACCTGTTCCTCAAAGCAAAACAATTCAGGTATTCTGATCCGGATAGTGGTTCAGATAATTTCAGTGATCCGTCACAGAGATACATTGGTGTCAATATAAAACTAACGTTCTAAGAGTTACTGTACCATGTAACATACGCACCGTACAATAACAATAACCTGAAAAGGAAAGGTGATAATCAATTACCCTAAAAATCAATACATGAAAAAGACATATAAAACAGGCATCGGTAGTTTTCTGTTAGTGTTTCTGCTTACCGGTTGCAGCAAGTTCGCCGATATCAATACCAATTCAAATGCCACCACGCAGGTAAGTGCATCACTGCTGGCTACCAATAATATCCTGAGCATTACCAGGTGGGGCAGTGATGCAAAGGCCTTTATTTCAAACAGTGCCACAGCCAAATATGTGGGTTATGCCAATGAAGGACAGCTGGATGCACAGTACAACAAATTTGGAAGCGGTTCTTTTGGTGGTATGACCGTACTGCCCAATATTGATAAGATGCTGGAGTATGCCGCTGCCAATGTGAGTCCCGCCATGCAAAACTCTTACCAGGGCGTGGCTAAATTTGTAAGATCATGGACTTTCTTCAGAATGACTATGGAAATGGGAGATATCCCCTACAGCGAAGCAGGGTTGGGCGAAACTGGCCTGGCCAAACCCAAATATGATGCCCAGGAAACCATCTTTAAAAATATACTGGACGACCTGAAAGCAGCAGACCAGTTCTTTGCCAATGGAGTAGCTTTTACCGGCGACCCAACTCCCTATAATGGAGATCCCGTTAAATGGCGTAAAGCCACCAATGCCTTTGCTTTAAAGGTATTAATGACCCTGAGCAAAAAAGAAGGCGTTGCTTCTTTGAACGTAAAAGCGAGGTTTGCAGAAATTGTAGCGGCAGGCAATCTAATGGATAATGCCACCGGTTATTTTGGCCTTACTTTTTCTGCGGTAAACAAACATCCTTTGTCGGGTACCAGCAACCTTTTCACCAGCAGGACTCTTTTGAGTACTTTACTGTTAGATAACCTGAAAAAACTGAACGACAGGCGTTTGTTCTATTGGGCTGAACCCGCAGCGGCACAGATCACAGCCGGTAAAACACAAACAGATACGGCAGCTTATGTAGGAGTTGATGTAGCTATGGACTATGCAGGTATGAATGCCGGCTGGAGCTCTAATAAATACTCGATCCTTAACCTCCGTTACCTTACCGAACTGGCTACCGAACCTCGTATGCTGCTGACCTATGCAGAACAACAATTGGTTCTGGCCGAAGCCCGTATAAAGGGATGGATCAGCACTTCTACTGCAGAAGCTTATTACCAGTCGGGTGTAAAAGCGGCACTGGCCCATATTATGGGAACCAACGGAAGTTTTGCGCATGGAATGATGATTAACCAGGCATATATTGATGGTTATTTTACCGGCGAAGCTGCTTTTAAAACAACCACAGATGAGCAGCTGAAACAGATCTGGATGCAGCGTTATATCCTCAATTTTATGCAGGATGGTTCATACAGCTATTTCGAATACAGAAGAAATGCATATCCTGCATTCCCGATCAACGCTGCTACCAGCCTGAATGAGAATAATAAGTCGGGTATTCCGGTACGCTGGATGTACCCCGGTTCCGAAACATTGTATAACCGCGATAACTTGGTTACAGCTTTGAATAGCCAGTATGGTGGTTTTGATGAGACCAATAAAGTAATGTGGCTGCTTAAACCCTGATCCTGACATGGATCTGATGATAAACAGCAGCTTCGAACTCGGCAGTTTGGGATTCAATTAAAGAGCAAGGGGCAGAAATGCCCCTGCTTTTATTACATAATTATGGTATCTCAACAGTAAGATCCTGTAACTATTGGTTTATCTGATAGATTTGACATTATTTAAACACTTCCTGAAATCATATCCTTATGCGTTTTTTTTATCTGTACCTGGCACTTGTTTACTGCACATTTTCTTTCGCCACAGGCGGAACCCACCAAACCGGCAACCAATTTGCCCCCGGTCCGGTGGTTGCGCATCGCGGTGCTTTTAAAATGAATAAGTTTCCCGAAAATTCAATCGCCTCCCTGCGCGAAGCGATCCGCCTGCAGTGTGCGGGTTCGGAATTTGATGTGCGGATGACGGCAGATGATTCGCTGGTGATCAATCACGATGCAGACTACCATCAACTGCCCATCGAAAAACATACCTATGCCGAACTGGCGGCCATACCACTTGCTAATGGAGAAAAGATACCCACTTTGCGTCAGTATATCCTGGCAGGCCTTTCGGGTAATACCACTACCAGGCTGGTTTGCGAGATCAAACCTTCGCCGGAGAGCAAACAGAGAGGACAATTGATTGGAGAAAGAGCGGTAAAACTGATACAGGAACTAAAGGCCGGGGAAAAACTGGTGTATATCAGTTTTGATTATGATATCCTTAAAAAGGTCATCGCCGTACATCCCGGGGCCATCACCCAATACCTGAATGGGGATCTGCCTCCGGAGCAGTTAAAAGCAGATGGGGTTACTGGCGCGGATTATCATTACTCGGTATTTAAAAATAAACCCGAATGGATTTTACAAGCAAAACAAAACCATATTGTACTGAATGCCTGGACGGTGAACGATGCGGAGACCATGGATTGGTTACTGGCCAACGGGTTTGAGTTTATTACCACCAACGAACCGGAATTGCTGGCCGAACGTGTGAAAAAATCACCCGCAGCCAATGGATGGAAACTGAACTGGAGCGATGAATTCAATTACAAAGGTTTGCCCGACAGCAGCAAATGGGCTTTTGATGTAGGCGGCCATGGCGGGGGCAACAATGAACTGCAGTATTATACCGGAAGAGATACCCTGAATGCCAAAGTAGAAAATGGCGTTCTGAAAATTATTGCACGAAAAGAGACAAAAGAAAATAAATCATATACCTCGGCCAAATTGGTAACCGACCAGACAGCACTGTTTACTTATGGAAGAATAGAAGTAAGGGCCAAACTTCCTGCAGGCAGGGGTACCTGGCCCGCAATCTGGATGCTGGGCAAAAATATTAAAGAAGCCGGCTGGCCCGCTTGTGGTGAAATTGATATTATGGAACATGTAGGATACAGTAAGGATAGCGTTTTCGGAACCATTCATACGGAAAGCTATAACCATATGAAAGGGACTCAGAAAGGGAAAAGCATCTTTATAACAGAGCCTTATGAACGGTTTCATGTATACGCGATAGAGTGGACACCGGAGAAAATGGATTTTATGATGGATGGTGTTGTCTATAACCAGATCATTAATGAACATAAGACCTCAAAAGAATGGCCTTTTGATGAACCTTTTTATCTAATACTGAATCTCGCCATTGGTGGTAACCTGGGTGGTAAATACGGAGTGGATGATGGTATTTTTCCTGCAACAATGGAAATAGACTGGGTAAGGGTATATAAGAGTAAGTAGGATATATTGTTATACAACATATGGGTTTAGAGGGTAGAAAACAGTACCGGTTCCTGTGTTCTATTCTTCAACACCCCCGGGTTTGCCAAAAAGCATAGACAGGCAGATGATAAAAATCATATGGGCATTAGGGCAGATAAAATACATTTGTTTGCCGATAACCCGGCATGGGTCATCGTTTATCAATTTTAAACGTATAAACATGAAGTTTATTCTAACCGCTGCACTTGTTCTGAGTTCAGCAACCGCTTTTTCGCAATCGCAAAAAGCAACCCAAACCAATGTTAAAAATTATCTAGGCAAAACGGCAACGGTGTATACCACTGCTGCCAACAGCGATCTTCGGCTAACACAAACGGGTAAAGTTCTTTTTAAAGAGCTGGCCCAGCCAACAGAAGGCGAGATCAGCGTGTTTGTAGATCCCGGCAAAACCTTCCAATCTTTTATGGGTATTGGGGCGGCACTGACCGATGCCAGTGCAGAAACATTTGCCAAACTCTCAAGAGAAAAACAGGAAGAATTTCTGACGGCCTATTACGATGAAAACAAAGGGATTGGTTATACACTGGCGCGAACCAATATTCACAGCTGCGATTTCAGCAGTGGCAGTTATACCTATATAAATGAAGGCGATGCTACGTTAACTTCTTTTACTATCGATCATGATCGCCGGTATCGCATACCCTTTATTAAAAAGGTGATTGCTGCCGCCGGCGGAAAGATCACTACCTATGCAAGCCCATGGAGTCCGCCTGCATTTATGAAAAGCAACAAGAGTATGTTGCGTGGCGGCAAACTGCTTCCCGAATTTGCGCAGAGCTGGGCCAACTATTATACTAAATTTATCAAAGCCTACGAAAAAGAGGGCATTCCAATCTGGGGTATTACGATACAGAACGAACCCATGGCAACACAAAAATGGGAATCCTGCATATTTACCGCGGAAGAAGAAAGAGACTTCCTGAAAAAATACCTGGGACCCACCATGGACAAAGCAGGACTGGCCGATAAAAAAATTATTGTATGGGATCATAATCGCGACCTTATGTTTCACCGCGCCAATGTGATCTTTGACGATCCCGAAGCTTCCAAATACGCATGGGGCATGGGTTTTCACTGGTACGAAGACTGGAGTGGCGGATTACCCATGTATGAAAATGTAGGCCTGGTAAATAAAGCTTTCCCCACCAAGAACCTCCTGTTCACCGAAGGATGTGCCGAAAGTTTTGATGCCACCCGTTACCAGTTCTGGGGACTGGGCGAAGAATACGGCCGTTCCATGATCAATGATTTTAATAACGGATCTGTTGGCTGGACCGACTGGAATATTCTGTTGGATGAAAAAGGAGGTCCCAACCACGTGGGTAATTTTTGTTTTGCGCCGGTACATGCCAATACACAGGATGGCAGCCTGATCTATACCAACTCTTATTATTATATCGGGCATTTCTCCAAATTTATCCGCCTGGGAGCCAAAAGAATTGGCAGTGCCGCCAGCAGAAGCCAGTTGTTAACCACTTCTTTTATGAATAAAGATGGTAAGATAGCGGTGATTGTGATGAACCAGAGCGATAAACAGCTTGACTATAACTTATGTGTAGGTAAAAATGCAGCTGTGGTTACTATTCAACCGCATGCCATCCAAACGGTAGTATTATAGCAGGATAACAGAGATCTCCCCCCATAGAAAGCTCCGACATGCATTTGTACGGAGCTTTTTTATAACTGTACCTTTTGTTCAGAATGCGATATCGATCCTTCCAAAAAGATAACGGCCGTTGGCACCAGACCGCAGGGAACTTATTGAATGAATAAGTTGCCCACATTACTATTGGCGGCAATAGTAATCCTGTCCGGGTAAATATATAGCAGGTTATTGACACCCCCGATCAGCTTTACAGCTTTGCTGCGTTTATGCGAAACACAAATAGGGCCACCTGTTATGTTTGGGAAGCAAGAACTGGAATCAGTTGTTTGGTGGAGTTTGATTGGGGAGAGTCTATGTGGAAAGATGATCTTTTGTTTTTAACCTAACAGGGTTCTTTTACAATTTTTCTGTGCATGTATTTTTACAAATGATACAGCTTGCTTACTTTTTGGATAATAATTTTATTTTTACTTTCAAATCAGTAACAATGTCCTGGAAATTACTTCTTTGTATTTTTTGCAATAGTTTCTTTATTGCTGCAAAACCGGGACCTAAACCCTTGTTGAAAAAAAAGCTACCGGTATTTTTTCAGCCCGCATCCGGAGGAGATTTGGCTGAACAGGTAACTGCCAAGCTGGGAATGATTATTCGTATCGCAGGCTTCACCAAAATCGAAGATGACCAGTATGCTGCCATGATGGAAGAGGGCAAACAGCGGGTGCTGGATTTTGTGAAGGATCCTGACAATTTACAATTGAAACCCGGCGAATCTATTGAGAAGAAGACCGCTCAGGCTTTCGGTTCTGTTTCTGCCCAAGCCCAGTCCATTCAAGTAATTATACAGATAGGTAACAATCAGACAATTGACAGTATTGGAGTTCTGTATAAATTGATTCCACCCCTTTCAGGGTATTCCAGGCCCATCAGGATACTGTATCCTATCGAACAAACAGGATGGAATAATAATGTAGACAGTCTTACGCATTGGCTCTCCAAAAAACTGCTCTGATCATTGTTATTGGCAGGAGGGATTTGTATTTTGTTACTGCCATACTTCAAATAAAAGTTTGCCTATGACTCATTCATCTCTTTCAGAACGCATCCGTTTTTTCACCCTTTTGCTGGGAGTAATCCAGGTAACCATGGGTTGCCTCGTGGGATTGATCCCGCCCGATGCGGTTGCCTGGTACCGTGGCCTGGTAATGGCGCATATCCAGTTTACTGCCAATGGCGTATTGCTCGTAGTGCTGGGTTTTTTGCTGCGCGAGATGGTACTGACACCGTTTCAGTTACGCTGCTGGTTTATCAGCACACAGGCGGGTACCTGGCTCAATGGTGTGGCGGGAATGATGGCTGCCATCATTGGCCAGTCTTCTTCGCAGATGCCGGCACTGAACAAAGCCTATCCGCCACCCACGGCTGGTTCCAGCGCGCTGGTGTACACTACACTGGTGTTTTGTGGTTTGTTGATTCTGGCGGGGTTGGGGTTAACAATAGTTGGGTTGGTGAAGGGGAGGCGGAAGAAGGTGTAAAAGAATGCTAAACTGATGGAGGAAAAGAAACAAGCGCTTTTTCAGCCGGTTTGCGGAGAATAATGGCCTTATTTGCCGCATAAATGCGGTGAATAATATAGATAGTATAGCGAAAATCACTTAACAAAAAATTATAATTTGTAAAAAAGTTTATGTGTCTATTTTTGTATACTTTTCATGTAACCAAACTAACGGATAGAAAGTGCATTATCGCTATAGTCCCTTTTTTTTAGTCTTTATCCTTGCGAGAAATCGATCCTCCCTGGCTGTACTTTTAGTGGGTTGCTTTTTTTGGGTAAATAATATAAGGGCACAACAGGTTGAAAAGATCTACATTAATCCGAAGAGCCCCGTCATTCAAAAACAAATAAGCTTTGTTGACTCCCTACAATTTACAGCATTTGAATCTATTGCAGGGGTTAGCTTTAATGAATATGTCAACGTGCGGTTGACGCATAAATATTTTCTGGTCACAGATTATACTGCAGGATTTTTATACATCTATACAAAGAAGGGGGCCTTTGTTAAGAAAATAAACTTTAAATCGCTGACCAACAACTTATACCCATCCTACAACGCGAAAACAAATGAAGTTGTATTCTTTGGCAATAATAAC
>Ga0255338_1002154_pt1 | contig 31228 bp, 6 predicted proteins | sample MeOH1_35cm_T4_19_FD_203715 | JGI IMG/M metagenome (GOLD analysis project Ga0255338, IMG submission 203715) | Sandy soil microbial communities from University of British Columbia, Vancouver, Canada - MeOH1_35cm_T4_195 | ecosystem: Engineered > Artificial ecosystem > Sand microcosm > Unclassified ... | reverse complement strand
TAGCTCGCGATCGCCGCGGCCGGCAGCGACGTCGACGGCTTGCCCGTCAGGATCGGGTCCTCGAACTCGGGGTTGAACAGCAGGAAGGTGCGGATGTGGCCGTCGTCCTCGAGGTGCTGGCCGATGCTGGGCGAGCCCAGGTACTGCGCGGTGGCCTTGAGCGGCTTGACGGCCATCTGGACGCGGACCTTATCGGCCCCCTGCGGCTTTTCGGCGACGAAGAGCTGGATGACCTTGCCGTGGCGTTTGGCCGCCGCGGCGAGTTCCGCGTCGCCCTCCCGGTTCTCGAGGAACAGCACGTCGAACACGACGGTCTTCGCGCCGAGGTCCTTCAGCTTCTCGAGGGCCTTCGCGTAGACCTTGCGCGGCAGGGGGAAGCCGAGCTCGTGGACCGCGTCGTCGTCGATGGCGAGGAGGATGAGGCGGGGATCGCCGGCCTTGATGCTCCCCTCGCGCAAGGTGAAGGCGTGATCGTGCCACACGCGCTCGACCGAGGCGAACATGCCGTTGCTGGGGATGCCGACGAGGAACGGGAGGTACGCGACCGCCGCCAGGACGCAGAACACCGCGCTGAAGCGTTTCGGGAAAGTTTTTCCGAGCAGGTTCATCGATTCACCTTTTTCGCGGGGGTTTTAGCGGGAGCCTTGACGGGTGCTTTGAGGGGCGTCTTGACGGGAGCCTTCTTGGCCGGCGCCGCGGCGGGCGCCTTGGCCGGAGCCTTCGCGGGCTCCTTGTCCGGCAGGCCGAGCCGGGCGCGGAGCTGCGCGCGCGCGTAATCCATCATGCCCGAGGTGTTGCCGTCCTTCTCGGAAGCGCGGGCGGACTCGAGGGCGGCGAGGCCCTTCGCGTCGCCGACAAGGCCGACCGTCGCGGCCGCCTGCTGGCGGGTCACGGCGTCCGGGCTCTTCAGGGCGGCGTAGGCGACGGGGAGGCCCGACGGGTCGCCGGCGCGGGCGAGCGCGGTCGCGGCCTGCACCCGCACCCCCGCGTCGCGGTCCTGCAGCGCCCCGGTCAGGGCCGGGCCGGCGCTGGGGTCGGCGACGAGGCCGAGCGCCTTGGCGGCCTCGGAGCGGACCCCGGCGTCGGAGTCGGACAGGGCGCTCGCCAGGGCCGGCACGCTCTCCTTCGAGGCGATCTCCCCGAGAGCGGCGGCCGCGACCTTGCGCGCGGAGGCGTCCGGGTCGGACAGGACGCCCGCCAGGGCGCCGACCGCGGCCCCCGCGCGGAGCTTGCCGAGCGCGCGCATCGACGCGTGGCGCACCGGCGCGGCGGCGTCCTTCAAGGCCCCGATCAGCACGCCGGCGGCCGCGCCGTCGCCGATGTAGACGAACGCGGTGGCCGCGGCCTGGCGCACGCGGGGATCCGAGTCGCCGGACAGCACCGCCGAGAGCCTGGGGACCGAGGCGCGCGAGCGCTGGAAGCCGAGGGCGTCGCAGGCGGCCGCGCGCACGAAGGGATGCGCGTCGCCGAGAAGGGCCTCGAGGGCGGGCACGGCCGCGGGGTTGCGCGAGAGGCCGAGGGTCTCCGCCGACTGCCGCCGGACCATCGGGTCGGAGGCCTTGGACGCCTCGATCGCCGCCTTGAGGGGGTCGGGGGCTTGGGCGCGGCAGATGGGCGCTACTAAGAGGAAGGCGGCCGCGAAAAGCGGGCGGAAGCTCACGCAGGGATAATAGCGAGTCGTCCCCCCCGCCTTCAAGCTTTATTAGCTCGGCCGGCTACCAGCGAGCGCCGAGGCTGAACCGATGCGACCGGCCCAGTTCTCCGGTCGGCAGCACGGCGTAGTCGAGGGTCCACTTCTCGCTGCGAAATCCCAAACCCATCGTCAGGCCGCGCGCCGCGTCGAAGCCCGAGCCGCCGGTGACCGCCGTCTGCGTCGTGTAGCCCGCGCGCAGATACAAGCTCTTGACGGCCTGGTACTCCCCGCCGATGGAAAGGTCCGTTCCGGCGCCTCGCGGCCCGTTTATGATTTCAGCGGCCGCCGAATGCCCGCCGGCGAATCGATAGGCCGCGCCCGCGGCCAGCCTCAGCGGCAGGTCGTTGCGCTGGTCCTGGAACTTGAGGCCGGGGCCGAGATTGCGAAGCGCCGCGCCGACGGTCGTCCGACCGAACGCGCGCTTGGCGCCCACATCCGCGGCGACGCCCTGCGCCTCGGCCGAGCCGATATGGCTTCGGAGATACTTGAAAGTCGCGCCCAAGTCCGCCGCTTCGAGCTTGCGGGCATAGCCCAAGCTCAGCGCCGCGTCCGACGCGTCGAAGCCCCCCGTCGGACGACCCAGGCCGTCGCGCCCTTCGATCTTGCCCTGGCTGAGATAGGTCATACCCGCCGCAAACGCGCCTTGCGCGAGCGGATGCGCATAGGCCAAAAAATCATGACGAGTGCTCTCGAACAACTCGGCGTGGCTGGCCGTGAACTCGCGCTTCTCGAGCCTGGAAAGCCCCGCCGGGTTCCAGTAAAGGGAGTTCGCGTCGTCCGCCAAAGCGGTATACGCTCCGCCCATGCCCAGAGCACGCCCGCCAACGCCGATATTGAGGAAGGACGCCGTCTCGACCGCCCAGGAGGCCTGAGCCGCGAGGATGAGCAGTCCGGCGAGTTTATACATTCTCATTTGACGATGCCGACCTTCCCCGTCTTATGGATATCCCGTTCCCCATTCTTGGTGGCGGTTACGACGAAGGTGTAAACCCCCGAACCGACGCCGGAGACGTCCCAAACGTGGTCATAAGTGAACTGCTGGCCTTTCCCGTTGCCGTCGTCGAAGGCGCCGCGGTCCGAGAAGTTCGACGATTCGTGGACCTTGCGGCCAGACACGTCATAGACCCGCACCGTCACCGAGTCGGCCAAGCCCGGCTGAACTCGGATCGCGACCGGCCCCTGCCCGCGCACGGGGTTGGGAAAGGCGTACATGTCCTTCAAGCCGAAGGAGGCGTCGGCCGCCAGAGGAGCGATGGCTGCGCTCGCCCCGGTCGAGCCCAAGACCTGATAGAGCGAGAAGTGCGGAGTCTTCGCCTTGACGGTCCCGTTCTTCTTGTCCACCTCGGACTCCAGGGCCTCCCATTCGCCCTTCTCCTTGTTCCAATAGTTGATCTTGAGGCTGTCCTCGGCGAGGCCCTGAGCGGCGATCAGGCCGGGGGTATACGGCAGGACCAAGGTCACGGCCTCCTTGAACTTCGTCCCCTCGGGCCCGTACTCGACCGGCGCGGAGACGACCTTGAGGTTCTGGTCTTCCCTGTTCCGGTCCCGGTCGCCCTCGCCGGCGACGGCCGGGGTGGAAACGGTGATCCGGAGGTCCTCGGCCAACGCCCCGGCCGGGATGCTCACGCCGGCCCGGTCGTCGCGCTCGACTTGGCCGCCCTCCTCCCGGTCCACCACATCTCGCGCGACATGCTCGTCGTCATGATCATAGACGGGCGGCGGGACCACCGACGCCGGCTCGCCGGTCGGAAGCCCGAACACCTGGATCCGGTCGTTGTTGCGGTCGGCCACATAGAGCTTGCCCCCGGCGTCCAACGCCAATCCCGCGGGCTTGCGCATGACGAGCTGCCTGGGCAGGGGCTTGTTGTCCAGAATCTTGCCGCGCTCCCCGAACGCCAGCGTCCGGGCGCCCGCGGCGTCGAACTTGATCACGCGCGAGGAACTCGGGTCCGAAACCAGCAAGCACCCGCCGTCCGGCGAGACCGCGATCCCCTCGGGACGGCCGGGCTTGCTCGCGGCTGATTCGATGGGCAAAGTCATGAGGAGTCGTCCGGCCGGATCGAACTTGAGCGCCCGCGCGCCGCGCGGGTCGGCGACGTAGATGTTGCCCGCGGCGTCGAGGGCGATCCCGACGGGACGCCCGAGCTCCGGGTCCTCGCAGTCGTGGTCCTGCTCCTCGCCGTCGCCCAAGGCGGGCGGAAGGCTGAAGGCGAGCAACGGGGTCCCGTCGGGCCCCAACTTCTGGACCCGGTTGTTGTCGGTGTCCGAGACGAAGATGTTCCCCGCCGCGTCGACCGCTATGCCGGAGGGCTTGCGGAATTCTCCCGGGCCCTTCCCGGGCTGGAACTCCTGAGATTCGTTCTTCCCCTTGCCGTCCTTGTCGTCGTCCTTCCTCCCGGGCTTGCGGCGTCCCGCTTCGAGCAGAATCTGTCCCGTGGCGGAGAGCTTCAGGACACGGTCGTTGTTGGTGTCAGCCACGAATATGGCTCCCTCTGCGTCCACCGCCACGCCCCTGGGCTTATTGAGCCGCAGGCTTTCGTCCTCCGCCCGCCCGTGGCCGCGCCCGAGGGAGACCAACGCGGTTCCTGTGGCGGAGAAGACCTGCACTCGGTCGTCGTTGGTGTCGGCGACGTATATCCGGCCGTCCACGCCGGCCGCCACGCCCTGGGGCATGTTGAAAGTCTCGTGATTTCCCAACACCATCAGCCGGCCGGGGTCACCCACGTAAACGCTGAGGGTCGAGACGGAAGCGTTGCGCACCTGGTCGATGACCGTCAGCCGCAGGGTTCGCCAGCCCGCCGAAGCTCGCGCGTCCCAGTTCCCGAGCAGTCCCGCGTCCACCTCGGCCGTCCCGGAACTCACCAGCACGAAGCCGGCGGACGCATCTTGTCCCGCAGCGGATTCAAGGGAATAGCTCGCGAAGTGCAGGTCCCGCGCCGTGCCCCGCACGGGGATCATCCCCTTTACCACCGAACAGACGCCGTTGCCGCCGTGCGGCGAATCGATGACGGCGTCGGGGCGAGTAGAGTCCAGCAGCAATGCGCGTGAACTCACGGGCTCCGTGTTGAGCACCCGATCCCGCGAGAAGAACTCCACCGAGACGGCCCGATCGACGCCGGTGAGAGTGAAGGATGCCGTGAAAACCAGGAAGGACGCGGTGCTGGGCGCGACGTCGACGATACGGTAGAACGTCTCCTTCACACCGGAGGCGACCGCATTGACCTCCGGATCCAGAACCGAAACCGATAACTGCGTCGCCGCGCTGACCAGGACTGCGGCGCTGGAAAGGGAAAAGCTCGGCTCGCCGATCGCCAATCCGCTGGCAGGAGGCGTGGCGTCCGACCGCAGCCGCAGCGTGCGCTCCGCCTCGACGTTGCCCACCAAGTCCAAAGCCCTATAACGAACCGCATGGAGGCCCTCGGAGAACGTCAGCGGGGCGGCGAAGGCGGCATAGACGCTCCCGTCCACTGACACCTCGACGCGATCCACCCCCGAGCCGGCCTCGCCCGACGGAAGGGACGGGTCCGACGCGGAGAAAGAGATCGACGAGGCCGGAGCGACGTATATCGTTCCATCAGCGTCGGTGAAGTTCGGCACGCCGATGGATACCGCGGTGACGGGCGGCGTCGCGTCAACCAGCACGGTCGTCGAGCGCAGGACCTCCAGGTTGAAGACGTTGTCTTGGCCCTGATAGCCCAAGGCATGTCGGCCCTCGCCCAGGGCTAACGGAACGGCGAAACCCTGGAAACCTCCGCCGTTGTCCTGGAAGCGAATCCACGCCAGCCCTGAAGCAGCGCCGCCTACGACCGGATCCTCGCCGATGAAGGCGATGCGCGTGTCGGAGGAGGCGTAGAAGGCGGACGCGTCGGGACCCGGAACCTGCCGCCCGCCGATCACGAGCAGGGAACTGCGCGGGGCGGTCGCGTCGAGTTCCACGTTCGCGTTCTTCACCGCCTCGACGTTGCCCACGTTGTCCGCGGCGAACCAAGACACGCTTCGCGGGCCGTCCGGCCCGGGAATCCTGAAGTCGGAAAGATACGACCCGAAAGCGGCGGCGTCAAGACGGAAGGAGATCACGGAGACGCCGGAGGCGACTCCCGCGATGACCGGGTCTTGAGAAACCAGGGAGAACGGCGTCGCCGTGCTCACGTACACCGTGCCGCTCGAGGGATACTGCGGCGCGCCGATCCCGAGCGCGGTGAGAGGCGCCGTGGCGTCCACGAAGACCGTGGCGCCGCGGAGCAGCTCGAAGTGGCCGACGTTGTCCGCGCTCTGGAAATCCACGCGCCGAACGCCCTCGGTCAGAGCGAAAGTCCCCGCATATGGCTGGAACGCCGCGGAATCCAACGCGTATCGCGTGAACGCCAAGCCCGACGCGACGCCGTTGACGACCGGGTCCGCGGCAGGGAGCGCGTAGGAGAAGCTCAGCGGAGCGAAGAGCTGGCCGCCCGCTCCGGCGAAGAGCGCCCCGCTGGGCGCGAACGTCGTGAGCGGCGGCGTCGCGTCGGATCGCAGGCTGAGCGTGCGCGCCGTCTCCGCATTGCCCACCTTGTCCACCGCGCGGTAAGCCACTGCATGTCGCCCCTCGGCGAACGTCAGCGCGGCGGCGTAGGCCGTGAAGGGAGCCCCGTCCACGCTCACCTCGATGCGCTCGACGCCCGACGCCGCGTCCGCTGCCGTCATCGCCACCGGCGACGCCGGATCGACGTACAGCGTTCCGTCCACGGCCGTGTACGACGACGCCCCGACCGTGACCGATGTGACCGGCGGCGTTTGATCGAGGAACACCGAGGTGGACCGCGAGATTTCGAGGTTTCCGATGTTGTCCTCGCTCAGGTACTCGACCGTGTACGCGCCGTCGGCCCCGCTCAGACCGAAGTCGAGCGGCGCGGTGACGAAGGCCCCGCCGTTCACGCGATATCGGGCGAGCTTGACGCCGGACGCCGCCCCCCCGACGACGGGGTCGACGGCCGAGAGGATGAAGCGGGTGGCGCCCGAAACATAGCCGCCGATAACGGGCGTGGAGATGGACAGGGTCGCCACGGGAGGCGTCGCGTCGGACTGGATCGAGAGCGCGCGGACGGCCTCGACGTTGCCCACGTTGTCGAGAGCACGATAGAGAACCTCATGACGACCCTCGCCGAAGGTCAGCGGGCCGGACGCCGCGGCGAACGCCCCGCCGTCGACGGAAACCTCGACGCGCTCGGCGCCCGATCCGGTTTGACCCGACGGAAGGGCGGGATCCGCCGCCACAAAGGAAACCGGCGTCGCGGGGGCGACATGGAAGGTCCCATCGGCGGCCGTGAAGCTCGGCGCCCCGGCTGAGACCGAGGTGACGGGCGGCGTCGCGTCCACCAGCGCGGTCGTCGAGCGGAGCACCTCGAGATTCGACACATTGTCCTGGCTCTGGTACCGGAGCGCGTGCGCGCCCTCGGCCAGCGTCAAAGCCGCGCTATAGGCCTGAAAGGCGCCGCCGTCGTCCTGCCAGCGCGTGAGGGCGACGCCCGAAGCGGAGCCGTTGACGGGAGGATCGCTCGCGACGAGGGCGAGCCGGGTGTCCGAAGACGCATAGAAGCTCGCGGCGTCGGCGGCCGGGTACCGCCGCCCCCCGACGAACTGGAGCGAGGTATGAGGCGCCGTCGCGTCCAGGAAGACGGTGGAGGTCTTCGCGCCTTCCTGATTGCCGACGTTGTCCGCGGCATGCCAGCTGATCGCGCGCGATCCGTCGGGAATCTGCAGCGTGAACGTCGAGACGTAGGGCGAGAAGGCGCCGACGCCGATTTGGAAAGCGATCGACGAAAGCCCGGAAGCGACGTCCAGCACGACGGGATCCTGAGACGCGAGCGAAAGAGGCGTGCCCGTGCTCACATACAAGGTGCCGTTGGAGTCGAACCGGGGCAAGCCGATGTCAAGCGCCGTGAGGGGCGCCGTGGCGTCCACGAAGACGGTGGCGCTGCGCAGCAGTTCGAGGTGCCCCAGGTTGTCCTGGCTCTGGAACTCCACGCGGCGTATGCCTTCCGTCAAGCTGAAGGTGGAGGCGTATGATCCGAAAAGACCGGAAGAAACCGAGTCCGTGCGGAACCGAGTGAAGGCGACGCCCGACGCCACGTCGCCGGCGATCGGATCGAGCGCCGAGAACGCATAGGTGAAGCCTGCCGGGCTGAAGAGTGCCCCGCCGGCTCCGGCGAAGAGCGTCCCGCTGGGCACGAAGGTCGTGAGCGGCGGGGTCGCATCGGAGCGGAGGCTGAGCGTGCGCGCCGTCTCCACGTTGCCGACTTTATCCACCGCGCGATACAGGACCGTGTGGCGGCCTTCGGAGAACGTCAACGCCTGGACATAGGCCGCGTAAGGCGCGCCGTCGAGGCTGACCTCGATGCGCTCGACGCCCGACGCCGCGTCCGCCGCCGCCAGAGAGACCGGCGCGGCGGGATCGACGTATAGCGTCCCATCCGCGGCCGTGAACGACGGCGCTCCGACTTGAGCCGCCGTCACCGGCGGCGCCTGGTCGAGGAACACGCCGGTGGAGCGCAGGACCTCGAGATTCCCGATCTTGTCCTCGCTCTGATACTCCACGGAATACGCGCCGTCGGCTCCGCTCAGGCCGAAGTCCAGGGGCCCCGTGCCGAAGCTCCCGCCGTTGACGCGATAACGCGAGAGCTTGACGCCGGAAGCCGCCCCGTTGACGATCGGGTCGACGGCCGCGAGGACGAAGCGGGTGGCGCTCGAGACGTAGCCGCCGGAGAGAGGCGTGGAGATCGAAAGGGCCGTCGAGGGCGGGGTCGCGTCGGACTGGATCGCGAAAGCCCGAGCCGCCTCGACGTTGCCGACGTTGTCGAGGGCACGATACAGCACGTCGTGGCGGCCTTCGCCGAAAGTCAGCGGATCGGTCACCGAGACGTAGGCCCCGCCGTCGATGGCGACCTCGACGCGCGCGACCCCCGAGCCCGGCTCTCCCGTCGGCAAGGCGGGGTCGGCGGCCGCGAAACTCACGGGCGTCGCCGGAGCGATATGGACGGTCCCATCCGCCGTGAAATTCGGGGCGCCGTAGGTGACCGCGCTGACGGGCGGCGTCGCGTCCACCAGCACGGTCGTCGAACGGAGGATTTCCAAATTCGACACGTTGTCCAGGCTCTGGTAGCGGAGCGCGTGAGCTCCCTCCGCCAAAACCAAAGTCGCGGCATAGGTTTGCAGCGCGCCGCCGTTGTCCTGCCAACGCGTGAGAGCGACGCCCGACGCGGAACCACCGACGAGGGGATCGATCGCGAGGAGGTTGAGCCGGGTATCCGAGGAGGCGTAGAAGCTCGCGGCGCCGGCGCCCGGGAACTGGCGGCCGCCGACGACTTGGAGAGAGGTGAGCGGCGCGGTCGCGTCCACGAACACCGTCGCGCTCTTCAGCAGCTCCGAATTCCCGACGTTGTCCCGGCTCTGAAAGTCCAGGCGCCGGATGCCCTCGGCCAAGGTGAAGGTGGCCGTATAGACCTGGAAGGCGCCGCCGTCAAGGGCGTAGCGCGCGAAGGCGATATCCGAGGCGACGTCATTGACGACCGGGTCGGACGCCGGGAGCGCGTACCAGAAACCAAGCGGAGCGAAGCGTTCGCCGCCGGATCCGGTGAAGAACGCTCCGCTGGGCGTAAACGTCGTAAGCGGAGGCGTCGCGTCGGAACGCAGATCGAGAGTACGCGCCGGCTCGGTATTCCCCACCTTATCCACCGCACGGTACTGGACCGTATGGCGTCCCTCGGCGAAAGTCAACGCGGCGGCATAAGCCTTGAAGGGCGCGCTGTCCACGCTGACTTCGATGCGTTCGACGCCGGACGCCGAATCCAAAGCCGCCAGCGTGATCGGCGTGGCCGGATCGACGTACAGCGCACCATCCAAGGCCGTGAAGGACGGCGCCCCGACCTGGACCGTGCTGACCGGCGGCGTCCGGTCGAGGAACACCGCAGTGGAGCGAAGCACTTCCAGATTGCCGGTGTTGTCCTCGCTCTGGTACTCCAAGGTGTACGCGCCATCGACTCCGCTCAGGGCGAAGTCCAGAGGCTCCGTGACGAAAGCCCCGCCGTTCACTCGATAGCGCGCGAGCTTGACGCCGGAGGCCACCCCGTTGACGGCGGGATCGACGGCCGACAAGACGAACCGGGTGGCGTCCGAGACATAGCCGTTGGAGATGGGTGCGGAAAGGGAAAGGGTCGTCGCGGGAGGAGTCGCGTCCACGAACACCGTCGCGCTCTTCAGCAGTTCCAAGTTCGCGACGTTATCCTGGCTCTGGAAGTCCACGCGCCGAATGCCCTCGGTCAAGGTAAACGTGGTCATGTAAGCCTGGAAGGTGCCGCCGTCCAGGGCATAGCGCGCGAAGGCGATATCCGAAGCGACGTCGGCGACTGTCGGATCCATCGCCGCGAGAGCATAGGCGAAGCCGGCAGGAGCGAAAAGCGTCCCGTTGGCTCCGGGAAACAGCGCCGCGCTGGGGTTGAACGCCGTGATTGGCGGAGTCGCATCCGAATGGAGCCGAAGTTCGCGCTCCGCCTCCACGTTGCCCACGTTGTCCACGGCCCGGTAGAGGACGATATGACGGCCTTCGGTGAAAGTCAGAGGTACGGCATAAGGGACGAAAGCAGTCCCATCGAGGCTCACCTCGATGAGCCTGACGCCTGACCCGGTAGTCCCTGAACTAGCCAGAGCGGGGTCCGCCGCCGAGAATGACACCGGCGTGAAGGGCGCGACGTAGCGGATTCCGCCCGCGGCGGCGAAAGTCGGCGTTCCAAAATGAACCGTGGACACGGGCGGAGTCCGATCAAGAAGGACGGAGGCTGACCGCAGGACCTCGATGTTGCCGATCATGTCCTGGCTCTGGTAGTCGAGAGCGTAGGCGCCCTCAGCGCCAGACAACGTAAATGCGGCGGAGTACGCCGCGAAAGCCCCGTCGTTGATGCGGTAGCGGGTAAAGGACACGCCCGAGACTTCTCCGGGCGCCCCCGGATCGACCGCCGTCAGCGCGAAGGCGGTCACGGGAGAAACGTATCCCCCGAACGAGGGGGTCGAGACCGCCAACGCCGTCTCCGGCGAGGTCGCGTCGGAACGGACATCGAGGGTGCGCATCGTCTCCGCGTTGCCCACATTGTCCACGGCTCGGTACAGGATCACGTGCCGGCCCGAGCCGAAGGTCAAGGCGGAGGCGTAGGCTGCGAACGGCGCGGAATCGATCGAGACCTCGATCAGAGCCACTCCGGACCCCGGCGTCGAGGATCCGGACAAGGTCGGGTCCGAGGCCGAGAAGGTCACAGGGCCGGCGGATGAGATGTAAAGCGTCCCGTCCATCGCCGTGAAGGTCGTCCCGCCGACATGCGCTTCGGTGACGGGCGGCGTCTGGTCCACAAGGACGTTCGTGCTGCGAGAAGTCTCCAGGTTGCCGACGTTGTCCTGGCTGCGGTAGGAGAGGGCGTGAACACCCTCAATTAAAGTAAGGCTGGAAACATAAGCCTGGAACGTACCGTCGTTGTCAGCGAACTCGGTCGAGGCCGCGCCCGAGGCGACGCCGTTGGCCGGAGGGTCCAGCGCGGCCAGAACGATCCGCGTCTCAGGGGAGGCGTAGAAACTATATGCGTCGACGCCGGGGTGCTGTCGGCCGCCCAGAAGCGACAGGGAGGTGTTCGGCGCCGAGGCATCCACCGTGATGGTCGCATGCTTAACGGCCTCCAGATTTCCCACACGGTCTTCGCTCATGAAGTCCAAGGTGTGCAGGCCCTCGGTAAGAGTAAACGTGGCGCTGGCCGTGGAGAAAACCACCCCGTTGTCCTTGAGACGGGTGTCCGCCACCCCGGCGGCCGCTCCGCCGATGACGGGATCGACGGCCAGAAGGCTGAACCGCGTGTCCGATGAGACATAACGACCCGCCGTCGCAGGCGCGATGTATTCCCGCCCCCCGACGCTCGTCAGCGACGTCTGCGGCGACGTGTTGTCGACCGCGACCGTCGTCACATGCACGGACTCGTCGTTGCCCAAGGTATCCCGGGCGTGGTAGGCGAGGAAGTGGAGTCCGTCGGAATCGACAGCCAGCGTGAATGAGCTCGAGAACACCTCTCCGGGAGCCGGGCTCATATTCGGGAAGGTCGAGCGAAGGACGCCGTCGATCGATACCGACTGCACCGCGACACCCAGGCCGATTCCGTCGTCATTCGCCAAGTCGTCGATGCTGGAAAGGTTAAGCAAGGTCGCGCGAGTGATCGTCGTCAGACCGCCGTCCTCGACCTTGGGAGTAGCGACCGCGAGCGCCGTTCTCGGGGCCTTGACGTCATGGATGACCTCGAACGATCCGGAGACCGTCGTCGTCGAGTTCCCCGCCGCGTCGCTCGCCGCCACCTCCAGCCGCCACACGCCGTCATCGAGGTCCAGCGGGCTCAGCACGTTCCCCGTGGAGACCGCGACGCGCTCAGGCGCCGCGCCGCGCGGACCGCCCCGGTCCTCCAACTGCACGAGGAACGCCGAAAAGGCGGGCGCCGGGTCGAAGGCGTCGGCGACCGAGAAGTCCACCACGATATGATTGACGCTGGGAATGAAGCGCTCGCCGCCCAGGGGCGAGGCCATCGCGACGAGCGGCGCCGTGCGGTCCACGACGAACTCCGCGCCTGAGAACGGGCTGGACGCGCCGAACAGGTCGAAGGTCCGCACGCGCCAGAAGTAGCGGCCCTCCTCGAGGGGCGTCTCGAGGCTATAAGAGGAGGCCTCGGACTCCCGCACGCCCGTCGCCAGCAGGGGTGAGTCGAAGGCCGCCGTGCCGGAGGCGAGGTCCAGGCTGAACGCCGCCTGACGATCGTCCGAGTCGGGGTCGGAGAATTGCCAGGTGAAGGTAAAGGAGCTGGCGGCGAAGTAAGGCGCGGCTTGTCCGTTGAGGGCCAAGTCGGCGGGAGCCTCCGGCGGGAGGTTCGGCGACTGTAACGCGGTGAGGCTGCCGTCATCGGTGAGGACGTAGAGCGTTCCCTGGCTTGCCGCCGCTGGCGCCGCGACCCGTCCGGGAAGGACGGTCTGAGACAGCAGCGCGCCGCTGGAGACATCCAGCAGGTGGAGCTGGGCGTCCTCCCCGCCGATGACCAGCGTACCACCCACGACGATGGGCGCCGCGTGCAACCCCGCCCCCGCCGCGTAGTCCCAACGCCGCGCGCCGGAGGCCTTGTCGAAGGCCGTGACCGTCCCGTCCAGCGAAGCGGCGTACACGCTGTCTCCATCCACCGCCAGTCCATTGAAGATGGGACCGGGAAGCGCCGCGCTCCAGGCAGCGGCACCCGTGTCCAGGCGCAAGGCGCGCAGGATACCATCGTGGGCGCCAACATATGCCAGAGGGCCGTCGAGAGCGGGGGTGCCGCGCGCAAGAGCTGGCAACTTCACGCTCCAGCGGACCGCGCCCGTGGCCCGCTCAAGCGCCAGCACGCGTCCGCCGAGAGCCGTGATGAGCACGACGTTGTCGGACACGGCCGGCGCCGCCAGCACGTAGTCTCCCACCTCCGCCCTCCAGAGCAGATGCCCGTTGGCCAGGTCCAGCGCATAGGCGTCGCCGTCGTTAGCGGCGAAGTAGACGGCGCCGCCGTAGACGGCCGGAGAGGAGTAGAGGTCGCTGCCGACGGCGAAAGACCAGCGCTCCGCGCCCGTGTCCGCGTCGAGGGCGACGACGCGGCCCTCGCCGGAGCCGAAGACGAGCGTGCCCGAGGACAGCGCCGGCGCGAGATGGACCGGCCCCGCATTGGCGTAGCTCCAGAGTCGCGCGCCCGTGCGGACGTCCAAGGCGGCGATCTCGCCGTTGCTACCGCCGGCGTAGACCGCGGTAAAGCCCGCCGCTGGCGTCGCGAAGTCCCAGCCGCCCGCGGGAGCCGCGACTGTCCAGGCCCCCTGCAACGGAACGCGCACCATCTGATCCGCGGCGCGGCCCCTGCGGGACGCGTCGGCCTGGAACGTCGGCCACTCAGCAGCCTCCGCCGTGCACGGGCAGACGAGCGCCGCCAGCATCGCCCAGGATGCCAGCACGCCCGCCAGACCGCGAGTCACTCTAGTATTCATTAACGATCAGCCCTTCCAACTTCTCCGGGAACACGACGCCCCGGATTACGTTCCCCTCGATCTTGACGTCCACGTATAGAGCGTCGGGGCAACCCAGCTCACGCCGCTGCTCCACCGACGGCAACCGTTCGCCGCAAGGCGGCCAATCGATGCCCTCCGCCCGATCCAGCCCTAGCCGCTTGAGCCATTTCATTCGCCAAGAGTTGGAGCAGGAGGTCCAGCCGCGGATGAAGACCTCCCCCGTCGTCCTCTCGAGCCGCCCCACGACCTCGTCGCCCACGGAGTAAGACTGCGCGTTTGAGCCGTAAGAGAAATAGATGAGTCCCTTCTGCCGCGTCTTGCAGACCGGGCAGATCCACGTCGTCTCCAGCGTGCTATGCGCGCTCATGGCTCAGGCCCCACGAAAGGCGGCACGAACTCATACGGACCGACAGCCTTGAACACGACCAGTCGCAGGCCTTCGGCTTGGATTTCCGGCTTCTGGAAATCTTTGAAATTCTTGGTCATCAGCCGGCTACGGTTCTGCATCGCCGACGCACCAATCTTCGCGTCGTTCGGCATCAATCCCAATGTGACGAGGCGCGGGACGACGGTCAGATAGGTCAAGGGCATCAGGGGGAACGCATCACGTATACCGAACCGGACGAGCTGCACCTTCTGGAAAGGGTCCTTCGACATCAACTCGCTCTTGGCGGTCTCCGAGATGAAGACATGGTCGCGGTTCGAATCCAGGAAATTCACGATCTGGAAGTAGTTCGGCTCGGCTTTCTGCACGGCTATGATGATGCCGGTATCGGTCTCATAATTTTTGGAGTCGGGATCGTCGCTCTTCGTGGCCGTGGCCACTCCGCAGGTGTTGCCGGGGTTGACCGGGTTGATGGGGCCAATCCCCATCCCGGGCGCCGGCAGCGTCGTCGTCAACCCCGTCGGGTCGGCCAGCGTCAAAGGACGGTTATCCGCATAGGAACAGCGATTCAACCGCTGCGGGCTAGGGAGCCGCTCGGCGTGATATCGACTCTTCACAGCGAGGGGTAACGGGTCGCTGGTGATCCATCGTCCGAGAGCGGGGTCGTAGTAGCGCGCACGGTTGTACTGGAGACGGACGTCGGCGTCGTACTCGCGGGCACGGTACTTGAGGCTATTCTTGTCCTGGGCCGTGACGCTGGGCTGCCCGAACGCGTCGTACTGGTAGCGCTGGACAGGGTCGCCCCTCTCGTCAGTGAGCAGGGCGACCGAGCCTAGGCCGTCCGGGAGGATGAAGGAGGTGTGCCCGCTCTCGTCCGTGACGCCGAGGGGCTCGTCGACGGCCGTCGTGTGGGTATAGCGGCGGCGGGTGGCGCCGGCCTGGTCGAGCTCCGCCGCGACATTGCCCGTCTGATCCACGACGTACTGCGTCATGCCTCGGCTGTCCGTCTTTCGGGTGCGCGCTCCGAGCGGTGCCGGGGAGAATGTGAGGGACGGCAGCTGCGGGGCGTACGCATAGCGAGAGTCCGGCAGACCGCTTGCCGCGGGCGGAGTGATGACCGCGGGACGGTCGAAGGCGTCGTAGGAGAAAGAAGTACTCTGCTCGCCTTGAACGTCCGCGCGGACCAGGCGGCCGATCTCGTCGAAGAGGTAACTCGTCGCGCCCGCGCTCAAGAGACGGTTCGCCGCATCATAGGCGTAGGAGACGCTCTGCGTGAAGGAATCCGGCTGACCCGTCGGCAGCGGCGTCGTCCGATTCTTCAAGACCCGCGTCAGCGAGGCACGGTTGCCGACGGCGTCGTAGGCGTAGGACTGTGTCAGACCGTGCGGCGCTTCCGCGTGGACCAGCCGATCGAGCTTATCATAGCCATAGACATGGCGGCCCGCGGCATCCGTCATGCTCTTGCGATTGCCGTTGGCGTCGTACTCGTAGGCGAAGCGGGCCAGCAGGGGACCGTCCGCCTTGGTGTGAGCCAGGGACAGGAGCTGTCCGGCCGCATCGTAGGCATACGCGGACAGGACGCCGTTGGGATACTTGCGCGTCAGGACGCGCCCGACCGGATCGCGCGTGAACTCGTAGGTTCCCGGCGCGGTGCCCTGCCCGCCTCTCCCGACCGGAGCGGTCACTGCGCTCAAGCGTCCGGACGCGTCATAGGCGTAGCGAGTCTCCTCCCCTGCCAGCTGCAGCTTTGCGCGTCGGCCATTCTTGTCGAGAGTGAAGTCCAGCGTCTTGCTGAAGGAAGGATATTCCAGCCGCGTCAGACGGCCCGCGGCGTCGTAGGTGTAGTTCGCCCTGGCGTCGGGCGAGGCAAGGGAGATGAGGCGGTCAAGGGGATTCCAGGCCAGCGTCGCCAGGCTCGCACCCGATTGATTCTGGATAGATGTGACGCGGTCGCCCCCGTCGTAGACATAACGCAACTCGGTACCATCCGATTTGATGAGCCTGGTCCGGTTGCCCACCGCATCGTAATCGAAACGGGTCACATGCCCCAGCGCGTCGGACTGGCTAGTGAGCCGGCCGCCGGCGTCGTAGACGAAGGTGTCCGAGGCATGCCCGTTCGCGTCGACGATGCCGGTCAGGCGCCCGGCAGCGTCGTAGGCATAGGTCCAGACGCCGCCCAACGCGTCCGCGACCTGCGTGAGCCGGCCGCCGACGTCGTAGACGAAGCGCGTGACGCCGCCCTTTGCGCCCGTCTGCGTCGCCAGCTGGCCACGAGCATCATAAGCGCGGGTCACCCGGTTACCTAGGGGGTCCACCGTCGCGCTCAGGTGACCCGCCGCGTCGTATTCGAAATGGGTTACGCCGCCGTCCGCGGCTGTGTCCGAGGTCATGCGGCCCGCGCCGTCATAGGTGAACGTCCGTCTCGCGCCGAGGGGATCGACCACGGCGGCCAGCCGGCCGTTGGCCTCGTACTCGTAGCGGGTGACATGCCCCTCGGGGTCAGTGGCGGACGTGCGATTGCCGTTGGCGTCGTAGGTGAACAGCGTCGTATTCTGGAGCGGGTCGGACGCGGAGACGAGCCGGTCCGCCGCGTCATACGCGAAACGCGAAACACCACCGGCCGGGTCCGTGACGGAGGTCCGGTTGCCGCGCGCGTCGTAGGCGAAATCCGTCCCGCGGCCGAGCGCGTCCACCGTGCGCACCAGGCGCCCCGCGGCGTCGTAGACATTGGAGATGGCGCGGCCCAACGCGTCCGTCTGCGAGACGAGCCGGCTGGCCAGGTCATAGACGAAGCGGATGACGGCGCCCAACGCGTCCGTCTCCGCGATCCTCCGTCCCGCCAGGTCGTATTCCTCCCTCGTCACAGCGCCGTTCGGGTCCGTGACCGTCAACGTCCGTCCCGCGGCGTCGTAGGTATAGACGTAGGCCTGGCCCAGCGGGTCCACGCTTCTCGTACGCCTGTTCAGTGCGTCGTAGAACATCTGAGCGACGCTGCCGTCCGGGTCGATGGAGCGCGTCTGGTTCCCCGCCGCGTCGTAGACGAAGGTCGTAACGTTCCCGGCGGGATCGCGACTCGTGAGCGGTCGGTTCATGAGGTCGTAGGTCAGCAGCGTCGTGCGGCCGGAAAGATCGGTCACCGAGACGGGATTGCCGTTCGAGTCGAACCCCGCCGCGGTAAAAGCACCTCCGGGCTGCGTAGCGCGGATGGCCCGGTTCAGCGCGTCGTACTGCGCGGTGGTGCGGTTCCCGGCCGCGTCGATTACCGTCGTCACGTTCCCGTTGTCGTCATATTCGACCCGCATAACAGCTCCATCTGAAAGAGTTTGCGTCACCGGCAGACCGTTCGCTTGGTAGACGTAGCTCGTCACGCGCCCGAGCACGTCGGTCTGGCTGGTCACGCGGCCCAGGGCGTCGTACGCGAAGGAGATCGGGCCGGAGGGATCCGTGACGGACACGACCTGGTTCAACTCGTCATATACGGTCGTGGTCACGTGTCCCAAGGGATCGGTCACGCTCATGCGGTTCCCCATCAGGTCGTAGACGTAAGAAGTCACGGCACCGACGGCGTCGGTGCGTTTCTTCAGGCGGCCCGCGAGATCGTAGACGTAAGATACCACGTCCCCGAGAGGCCCGGTCTCCGACGTCAGCTGGCCCGCGAGGTCGTACACGTACTCGCGCACGGACCCCGCCGCGTCCGTGATGCCGATCATGTCGCCCGAGAGGTTGTAGGCGTAGGCGGTCAGGTTCCCGTTGGGGTCCCGGCGCGACAGGACGTTGCCGACGCCGTCATAGGTCCACTTCACGACCCCGCCGGCGGGGTCGGTGCCCTCGATCATCTGGCTGACGGCGTCGTAGACGAAGCGCGTGACGCCGCCGTTGGGGTTGGTCTGCGAGACGAGGTTGCCCATGGGGTCGTAGGCGTAGCGCCCGGTGCCGCCCAGGGGATCGGTCGCCAAGGTCAAGCGTCCGTCCCCATCGTAAGCGTAGGTCCACTGGTTGCCGTTCAAGTCCCTCTCGCTCGTCAGCAGGCCGGAGAGATCGTAAGTGTAGGTATGGACCTTGCCCATGGGGTCGGTGTAGGAGGTCGGCAGGCCCGTGGCGTCGTAGCCCATCTGATAGGAGCTCCCATCAGGGTAGGTCACGGAGGTCGGCCGGCCGGCCGCGTCGTAGCCGTAGAGGATGGCTTGTCCCTTGGCGTCCGTGACCTTGGAAACGCGCCCCGTGGGATTGTGGTCGTAGCTCGTGACGCCGCCGTTGGGGTCCGTGATGGTCATGAGTCCGCCCCTCGCGTCATAGGCGAACTGCGCGACCGCGCCGTCGGGACGCGTCAGGCTCGTCACCAGGCCGTTCCACTGGTGCGCGTACCGGGTGACGCGGTCCAGGCCGTCGGTGACCGAGGTCAGCTGGCCCGCCGCGTCGACGCCGTAGCGGACGACGCGTCCGCCGCCGTCCGTGTGCGACGTCAGATAGCCGTCCGCGTTGTAGGCGAAGGACTGGACCGCGCCGTTGGGCTGGGTCACCCGGTCCGTGCGGCCGACCGCGTCGTAGCGGAGCGTCGTCTCCTGGCCCTTGGCGTCGGTCAGCTTGGTGACCAGGCCCGTCTTGTCGTAGACGTAGGAGGTCACGCCGCCGTTCGGGTCGGTCTGCGAGGCCAGGTTGCCCATCGCGTCGTAGGCGAGGGTCGTGACGGCGCCTTCGGGAGAAGTGATCGTCTTCAGGCGCCCGCCGCCGTCGTAGGCCATGGACAGGATGGAGCCGGTCGGGTCGGTGATGGCGGTGCGCCGTCCCACGGCGTCGTGCGCGAACTGATACGTCCCGCCCCGAGGATCGGTTTCCTTGACGATGCGGTCGAGCGCGTCGTACTCGGTCGTGTAGACCGCGCCCGTGCGGTCGGTGGTGCGTATGGGCCGGCCGACGGCGTCGTAGGCGATGGCCGACTTCTTGCCCGCGGCGTCCGTGACCTCGACGAGGAAGCCGCGGTCGTCATTGAGGTAAAGCGTGCTATGCCCCAGCTGGTCGGTCTCGCGGGCGAGCTTGCCGTTGGCGTCGTAGGCGAAGGTGTAGGCCTGGCCCCCCGGATAGGTGATGGCGGCGAGGGAGCCTCCCGGATTACGGCTGAAGGAGGTGGTGTAGCCGTTCTCGTCGATGGTGGCGGTGAGTCGGCCCAGGACGTCGTGGCTCATCTCCCGCCGGCCGCCGCCCGGCCGCGTCACGGCGGAGAGATTGCCGGCCGCGTCGTAGGCCATGTTCGTCGTCTTCTGGTCCGCGTCGGTGTAGCTCCGGAGAAGGCCCGCGGAATCGTAGACGAAGCGCGAGACGTTGCCCTCCGCGTCGGTCACGGTCGCGATATTGCCCGCCGCGTCGTAGGTCCGGGTGATCTGCCCCGCGTTCGGGAGGAGCGCGGAGATGACGTTGTTCTTGGCGTCGTAGGTGTAGCGGTATTCCGCGCCGGTCGGATCGACGACAACGGTCTTGTTGCCTTTGGAGTCGTAGGACAGCTGGGTCACTCCCCCGTCGGCGTCCGTGACCTGCGTCATCCGTCCGGCCTCGTCGAACGCGAAGCGGGTCATGCCGCCCAGCGCATTCGCGCGCGAGACCCAGGCGCCGCTGGAGTCGTAGACGTCCACCGTCTGCTTCTGATCCGCGTCGGACACCGTCGTCTTGACGCCGTTGTTGACGAGAGCATAAGAGAGGGTTCCGATGCGGTTGCCCAGGCCATCGCTCTCGGTCAGGACCTGGCGGAACTGGTTGTACGTGAAGCTCCCCTTCGGGAAACCGGTCTGGGAGCGGGAATCCTGATATGACGTCATGCCGTGCCGGGCGTCGTAGGCGTAGGTCGCGACGTAGTCGGGAGCGCTCACCTGGACGAGGTCGCCCGCCGCGTCATAAGCGTATTGCGTGACCGCGCCGCTCGGGTCCGTCATGCGCGTGATGCGGCCGCGGGCGTCGTGGAGGAAGGTCAGCGCCTTGCCGGCGGCATCGGTGATCGAGAGGAGGTCCGCTCCGCCGTAGGCGAGCGTCAGCGTGTTCCCGTTGCGGTCCGTGATCAAGTCGAGCCGGCCGCCGAGGTTGAAGTGGTAGCGGGTCCCGCGCTTGTGCGTCAGCATGAAGGTGCCGTCCGCGGCCTTGGACAGCGCGGACTGCGTCCCGTACGGCGAGCGATAGCTGCCGTCGGCGTTGGGCAGGAAGACCTTGCGGCTGCCGTCCCCCCATTTGACCGCGATGACGCCTTCCTGGCCGTACGAGCTCAGGCTCATGCCGTAGTTGAAGGTCCAGCCGTTGCCGAGAGGCCCGCTCTCGAAATCCAGGCTGTTGTAGACGCGCACGAACTGGATGAAGAGCGGCTTGCCCATGATGAGCGCGTCCTGAACGGAGTACGGCAGGTTTCCCGTCGCCGAGTTGACGGGATTCCGGGTGAGGCCGGAGAGCGAGTTGATGGAGGAGAAATGGCCGCTGTTGCTGGCCAAAGACTGATAGGCGTTGGCCGGCGTGGAGAACGGCAGGCTCGCATTAATCGGCGACGAGGCGCCGCCGGCCGAGCACGAGAGGCCGGCCTGGATCGGGCCCGCGACGACCGGCACGCTGACAGGCGGCAGAGAGTCTTTCCCGAAGTTCGGCGGCTTGGGGAGGGCGATGCGGCCGAGCCCCAAGCCCCCGAACAGCGAGGACTGCCTGAACGAGATGCCGACGTTGCGGAAGCTGACGGCCGCGCCCGACGCCCAGCTCGACAGGTTCTTGAATATGTTCCCGAATCCGCCGGATGAGAAGCCGTCGGCGCCGAAGTCGGCGTTGATGGCCTTCAGGAACTGCTTGCCGTCGAACTCGGGTTTGATCTTGGCGATGTCCACGCTCATGCGGCCCGTGTAGCTGCCGGAGAGCAGACCCACGCTGATGGACTTGAGGCCGTAGTGCTGGGCGAAGTTGCCCACGGAAGTGTCAGCGATCATGCTGCCGAGGTTGACCGAACTGGAGAATCCCTCCTTGTTGAAGTAGGTCTGCAGGCCGTTGATCTGCTGCGAGACGGTCAAACCGCTCGCGTTGTTATAACCGATGACCGTACCGCCCGCCTTGAGGCCCGCGTTGACCCCGAACTTTGGCTTGCCCGAGAGCGCGCCCGAGACGTCCAGCCCCACCGAGAGGCCCGGCGGGATGAGCTTCGCGACGCCGGGCGGCAGGATTCCGAAGCTCGCCAGGTCGGCGAGGGTCAAGCCGAGGCGGTCACCGACGATCCCCGCCGCCAGGTCCCGCGCCTGATGATTGCCGGAGATGAGGTCCATGCCGTAAGCCGAGGCGACGAGCGCCAGTTTCGCCCCGGGGATCGTGTTGAACATGGCGTTCGAGACGAAATTGGTGAACTGCATCGACTTGTCCATCGAGATTCGCGCCGGATCGATGAAATTGAGCGCGTCGTTCACGGCGCCGCTGACTGCGTCCCAGGCTTTCTCGGCCCAGCCTAAGGCCCCCAACGTCCGATAACTTCCGCCGGTCGGAGCGCTCTTCGCCTTGCCGATGGAGATCAGATCCATGTCCGTCACCGGGCGCCCGTACGTGGAATCCGTCTGCCCCGGCAGAGGGAGCACCGTCGCCGTGTTGTTGTCGCCGTAAGTGATCGAGTTCGGCTGCTCGCCGTTGTCGCTGGTCGGCAGTCCGGCCAGGTCGATGGGATAGGGGATGGACAGAACGTTCGTCTTGATCGACGCACTGGACACGAAGGGCGGCTTCGTGGTGGGGATGACCCTCGCCGTGATCGATATGACGCCGACGCTCTTGTTGAAGATGGCCGAGCTCGCGGCCGTGAACTGCTCCTGGGCGATCGTCTGCATCTGCGCCTGCGCAGCGTCCACGTGCGCCTGCGTGCTCAGCGTGCCGTTGCCGACGCCCGTCTGCAGCATGAACGTGGCGGTCAAGGTCACAGTCTGATAGCCGGGACACTGTGCGGGCGTCATCCCGACCAGAGAGGCCGCGGCGATGCAGAACTGAGCGGCGGCGTACTTCTCCACGAGCGCCGTGAACTGGCCGTCGAACCCGCCCACCGCCAAAGTCGTCGCGGCGACGCCGAACCCGTTCGTCACGGCGACGGACGGCGCGAAGGAGATGGCAGGCATGGGAACGCCGCCCGACGCGGCGGCAGGATCGAGCGTGTTGGCGATCGTCGCGCTGAAAGCGATCTGGACGCCTTCGAGCGGACCGCCCAGCTGGGTGGCCGCCAACGCCTGCACGTGGATGAGCGAGCCCGGGGACACCATCGACGGGTTGGCCGTGATGACCATCGTGGTGTTGACGACGTTGAAGACGAGCACAGGCACGGAGGAGCCGACGGCGTCGTAGTTGCCGACCAGGTCCACCCCGTGCGCCTTGATGGTCACGGTCGAGGTCGCCGACGGCATCGGAACGCTGATCTGCCAATAGGTGATGCCGTCGATGACGTCGAGGATGGTCGCCGTCGCGAAGCTGACGTCGTTGTTCGTGCTGACCAATATGCGGTCAACGAGAGTATAGGTGTCCACAGCGACGCCCTGCACTATGGTGTAGCTGCCGGCGACGACGTCGAAGGGCAGCGGGAAGAGGATCTCCGTCGCGGGAGCGGAGCCGTCCACGATGACGCCGAGCTGCTGGAGCTGCTCAGTGTTCCCGAACGCGTCCGTCGCGTAGAACGAAAAGATGTGGGGCCCCTCGGTGCTGAGGCGGACGATCGCGGCCGGGTCCGTCGAGATTACGATCCCGTCCACCGCCGCTATGATGGAGCCGATACCCTCCCCGGAGGCGTCGCCCACCGTGGCGCGGTCGTCCACGTAGGTGAAGCTCAGAGGGGTGCCCGGGCTGATGAAGGTCGGATCGGCGCCGGCGGAAGGAAGCCCGATGTGCAAGGTGGTTCGCGGCGGCAGGACGTCGGGCGGCGACGACGGGGGCAGGACCGCCACGCCGCTGCTGGCGCCGGGGCGGCTCACGCCGCCGGCCGGGTTCTTCGTCCGCACCGAGGCGAAATAGGTCTGGCCGCGGAGCAGCGCCAGGTTAGTCCCGAAGAAATCGGAATTCGCGCCGACGGACTGGCTGTAGACCTCGCTGCCGGACAGATGGAGCGGCGCCGCCACGGCGTCGGCGTGGAAAGCGCCGGTCAGAGCCGCGAGCTGGCCGGAGGGAGGGGAATCCATGCGCGGGCCGAAGGCGATCAGGCGATCGTCTGCGATGACGACGGCCCCGGTGTTGCGGACTTCCGGCATGTGGCCGACGGCCGTCCACGACCCCAAGGAGCCGTTGTTCCCGATCTGGGCAGAGTAGACGGTCAGCGGATGGAGGTCCCCCGCCCCGCCGGTCGCGTAAAGCGTCTGATTGCTGGCGGAGAGACCGAACTTCAGGGGCCCGGAGGAATTCCCCGCGTTAGGGATCGACGGCTCGAGGCGCCACGAGGTGATCGTCCCGTTCGCATCCGGCACGGCCGAATAGACGTCGTTGCCCACGGCCGCATAGAGGACGCCGCGGTGCGCCAACACGGTCGTGATGGCCGAGCCGAACGTGGTGACCGGGAGATTCGCCATCTTGACGAACGCGCCGACCGACCCGTTGCCGTCCAACAGAGCTCCGTATGTCTCGAACCGTCCCAAGCCGATCGCGGTGATGTAGAGGCGGCCGTTGAGCACGGCCGCCGCGGGATATTCGGAGTTGGAGATGGGGAACGTGCCCGCGGCGGTCCACTGGAGAGGATCGACGCCCGCCGGGGAGGAATAGATGGTCCCGGTCTGGTCCCCGAGGGCGTCGACGCCGCCGATCACGTACAGCCGGTCGCGATACGAGACCGCCGTCGCGCCGCGGATCCCTTTCGGGAGAGCCTGGGCCGGCCGCCATTCGAGCGTGTCAATCGTCGCGCCGGAGGGCGAGACGAACGGCGAAGGCAGAAAGAGCGCGAAGGCGTCGGACACGGGCGCATTCGAACCCGGGAGGGCTCCGCCCATGAGGAAGAGCTTGCTGCCGCCCGCGACGGGCACGCTGGTCCAGGCGAAGGCGTGGCGCTGGGTCGGCGAGGCGCCGGCGAGCGGGCCGGTCTGCACGCGGTTGACCAGCCGCCGCCAGGAGCCCAGGTTGCCGTTGGGCAGAATCTCCGCGAAGCGCATCTTACCGCTGGGCAGATCGTGCACGTACAGGCGGTCGCCGGCGACGACTGCGCGACCGAGGAGGGGAGCGGGCAATGGCGTCGAGAGCTTCCAGGAGCCCGTCGTCCCCATCGCCGGGATGGTGCCGTCGGCCTTGGGAACCGCCCGGAAGACCCTGGCCGTCCGCCGGAAGTCATTGATATCCCCGCTGTCGCCGCCGGCCAGATAGATGGCGTTGTTGTAGGCGACCGCCGTCATGCCGCTATTGGCCTCCTGCAACGGCGTGGTTGGCGTCCACGACCCTGCTTGTCCTGCGGCGGGGATGGTGCCGTCCGCGTTCGGACGGGCGAAGAAGACCGTCTGCGCCGACTTTCCGCCGATGACATAGAGATAAGAACCGATGGAAACGAGCCTCGGCGCCACCCAGGCGTAGGTGTAATATGCGGGCAAGGGCGTCGTCTGCTTCCAGCCGCCCGTTTGGCCCGGAGCGGGGATAGAGCCGTCCGCCTGGATCTTGGCGACGTAAACCAACGAGGACTGGAACACGTTGAAATTTGAGTTGTGTCCGCCGATGACGTAAGCGTAGCCGGCGGCGGTGGCGCCCGCGTCGAAGGACACGCGATTAGTGACCAGGAAGTCGGAGCCGACCTGGCTCCAGGCGGTGACGCCGCCGGTCGCGGCATCGATGGTGGGCCGAAAAAGCCCCCCGCCGACCGCGAACACGTAAATGCGTCCCTGGTGGACGAACCCGCTCGTTACCGAGAACGGAGGCGCGAGCGTCCCCTGCCAGGTCGCCAGGGAGCCGTCCGCCTGTATCCGGCTGTACTGGGTACCGGGAGTGCCGAAGTTGTATATATAGCCGTTTAGGGTCACGAACAGGCTGAAGGGATGGCCGCTCGTCCCCCCGATCGAGCTCGTCTCGACCCAGTCGCCCAAGGCCAGGTCGCCTTGGGAGCCGATCATGAGGAAGTTATCCGCGATCCCCGTGGGATCCGAACTGATCCATTGGAAGGCCAGCGCAGAGCTCGAGACGGTAGTCGGGCCAGCGGTCAGCACGACGGGCGTGGTCGGGAAGCCCTCGATGGCGGCGAGGTCGCCCGTGAGCACGACCAGGCTGGCCTGGAGGGCCTGGAAGCCCTCCACCGTCGCCTTGATGGTATCCACCTCGTTGTTCCCGGGAGCCGCGAAGCTCGCCTGGGCCACGCCGTCCGCGTCGGTCAGCGCCGAGGCCGGCGAGAACGACCCGCCTCCTGAGATCACGGAGAATGAGACGCGGATGCGAGGAACGGGGCGCCCGACGGCGTCCGTCACGAGCACGCGGACCGCCGTGCTTTGCCCCGCGACGACGGTGCCCGGCAGCGCGACGAACGCGGTCGCCGCCGCCTCGCCTGTGGTCGTCGCCGAGGCCGCGTTGGAGCGCTCCGAGACCGAGCCCGCCGCGTTGACGGTTTTGAGCGCGAAATGGACCGGGGTCTCGGCCGGGAACGCCCCCACGACGAAGCTATGGAGAGAGCCCGACGGCGAGGGAGCCGGTTCCCCCTCCAGCGGCGTCGCGGCCTGGAAGCCAGCCTCGTCCGCGATGGGCGAAAGCGCCCAGCGCACGTCGTACGACGTCGCCGTGCCGATCGAAGCGTGCGCCCCCGGCGCGGTCCAGGTGAGCAGAACGGTATGAGAGGAAGGCGCGGACGCGGTCAGGTCCGTGACGGCGGCGGGCGGGATGTCGCGCTGGCTCGTCGTGCTGACCGCGTTCGATAGCGCGCCGAGGCTGCCCGCCCGGTCGATCGCTTCCACCGCGAGGAAGTAAGTCTGGATCGGCGCGAGGCCGGCAACGACGAAGGACTCGGACTGGCCGGCCGGCCGGGGCTTTATGTTCTGAGGCACCGTCTGGGCCGCGTTGAAGGCGGCTTGGCTCATGATGGGGAGCGGGGAGACCTTGATGAGATAGCCGGTGGCCTGGCCGAGCAGGCCGTCGTCGCCCACCGCCGTCCAGTTCAGGATGATCTCCGCGCTGTCGACCCCGGTCCGCGCCTGCAGGTCGATGATCGGTGCCGGCGGGATCAGGTCCAGCGTCCGAGTCTTCGGAATATTGGAAGCAGCACCGAAGTTGCCGCCATCGTCGATGCCGCGAACCAGGAAGGAGTAAGTTGTGAAAGGCGCGAGGCCGGTGACGATGAACGTCTCGCGCCCTCCCGCCGATTGAGGAGCGGGAGTCCCACCCACGGGCGTGGAGGCCGAGATGATGAAGGCTCCGGCCGCGCTCGTATAGCGGAGGTCGTAGGCGCTCGCGCGGCCGACCACGCCGTTGTCGCCCGGCGCAGTCCAGGTCAGCGAGACGAAGGTGCCGCTTGTCGCCGTGATCGCAAGGTCCGTGACCGCGGAAGGCGGCACCACGTCGAGCGTCGTGCCAGCCGGGCTGTTGGAGATCGGCCCCATGTTCCCGGCCTCGTCGTGCGCCCGAATGCTCGCGTAGAACGTCGCGTCCCCCGCCAGGCTCCCCAGCGTGAACCCCTCGGCCGCGCCCGACGCCTGCGGCGCTGCGATGAACTCCCGGGTCGCCCCCGCGAACAGCGCCTCGGTAGTGATCGGATAGGTCGCGTAGCGGAAATCATAGGTGAACGCCGTGCCCGCCGTGCCGTCATCGCCGACGGCGATCCAGCCGTAGCTGATCGAGTTCGCCGTGCGGCCCGTCACGGAAAGGCTGATCGGCGCCGGAGCCGCCGTGTCCGGCGCCGGAGCCGGCGGCGGAGCCGTGAACGTGACAGTGTTCTCCCCCTGATAAGCGAAAGTCTGGCTCGTCGACTTGTAGGTGCTGGCGCTCGCGATCCCGCGCTGGGCCACCTCGGCCGACAATTTCAAGGTCTTGCCCGCCAGACCGTTCAGCGCCGGGACGAGGTTGGTGGCCGCCGAGGGGAAGGAGCCGTCGATCAGAGGCGTGGAGACCAGGATGCCGATGCCTCCGCCGGCATAGACCGGCAGCGGCAGGTTCTCCGTCAACTGGAAGCGCCCGCCGTAGCTGTAGAGCACCGGGGCGTTGCCGTCGCTGGTAGTGAGTGTCGTGTTGAACCAGGGCTCCACGGTCATATCCACGAACTCATTGGGATTTGAGTTGTTTATGACACACACCGTGAATCGCTCACGGCTCAAGTACGACCCCGCGGTGTTATAGCTCTTGTCGAACTGAATGTAGGTATGCGAGCCAACGGAGCTGAAATTTGAAGAATAAGTCATTGGTTTTCCGGCCGCCACCCATTGCGCGCAAGTCCAGGCCTGGCCCAGCCCGAAATAGGAGATCGCGAAACGCGTGTTGACGCCGTTCAATGAATTGTTGGCGGCATAGGTAAAGCCGAGATTCCCGAAAGTCGCCGTTTGGTTCAAGATCAGGGCGCCGCCCCCCCCGCCCGTCCCGATGCCGATCGTCGCGGCTCCCGAGAGGGTTACCGCCTGAGGATTGGCGGTGCTCACGTCCATCCTCAGGTTTCCTCCAGGACCACCGTTGGTAATGGAATTGATCGTGACACCGAGGCTCTGGTTCCCGGCATCCGCCGTATTCGAAACGGGAGCCGTTATATTTGGGAACGGCGGGCAGTAAGGAAAAGGGTTGGGAGCCACTCCGCAAGTGGGACCGCTGTCGCTTTGTCCCCAGCAAAACGCGCCGCCGCCGGACCGCACGACGCACCACTCGCGGTCGGCGGAAGCAAGCCCGACGGCATCGGCGCCGTTGTAGCCGACGGCCTGGCCAAAGGAATTGGCGCCCTGACAGACGACGTTGCCGTTGGATTTCAAAATACAGGTCACGGTCGCTCCTGCCGCGACGGCAACCGCATCTCCACCGGTGTAGTTAAACAGCTGATTGTAAGAGTCGGTCCCCCAGCAGTTGACGTTGCCGTTTTTTCTAAGCACGCACGTGATCCCGCCTCCCACCGACACATTGACCGCATCACCGCCGTTGTAATCGCTGCCATTGCCGTAACCGAATGAGCTCACGAACGCCGCCGCCGACAGGGAACAACGCACGTTCCCGTCATTAAGGAGGTAGCAGACCGGTCCGGTTCCGAATCCGCCGCCCCCGTTGGAGATGGCGACGACATTCCCGCGTGTCTGATCGGGGTAGACGGAAGCGCTTCGTCCATAACACGAGGTGTTGCCGCTCCGCTTCACGAGGCATGTCAGCTGACTTCCCGCCGAAACCGAGACCGCATCACCGCCCACATAGGAATTCGACTGCCCGTAGGCGTTATCCCCGAAGCAAGCGACGTTGCCGTTAGACCTGAGGACGCAGCCGTGGTTGAAGCCCATCGCCACGCTGACGGCGTCTCCCCCCGAATACGCCAGGAAGTTGTTTATCGCCTGGTTTCCTCCGCCGAAGGAGTTCCCGTTGCCGGAGCAACGGACGTTGCCGGCGGTGATAAAACACACGGCATTCGAACCACCCGCGATCGTCGACAAACCGCTCGGGGTGTTTCGCATCGCGCCGTTCCACGCATTCGCGATCCCCGCGCCGAGCAGGATAAACGACGCCGCCAGGAAAAGACGCCGACGCGTCGACGAGGGAGGAGGGAAGTTCACGGGCAGATCCAGCCCGGAGTTTAGCGCGTGCGCCCGAAAATGAGTATGGCCGAATCCGTGATAAGTATCACGAAGGCTATGACAATTGCGGGGCCGAGCGGAGGACTTCTAAACGATGGGCGTCCGGATGGCGCCGGGGAGAGAGGCGAAGAGCTTCAGACGGTAACCGTGCCCATAAACGGCCTCGATCTGGTCGGAAAACGTCGGCGGGAGTTTCTTTCTCAGCCGGCGGACGAACTCGTTCAACGCCAGGTCGAACTGCTCGGCGCGGCTTAACGCGAAAACCCTCTCTTGGATAGTCAGCCGCGACAGCGTTTCGGGATAAGCATCGAAGAGAAGTTTCATGAAGACGAACTCGCGGTCCGCGAGCTTTTGAGAGACGCATCCGTTGAAGGCGACCGTCTTCGCGGCCGGGTCGATCAAGAGTCCGGGGATGGCGGCATTCGTCACTTTCGTGTCCCAATCGATCCGGCGAAGCAGCGCCGAGATCAGCGCGGCGAGGCGATCCACATCGAATATTTTCGGCCAGCACTGATCGGCCTCGGCGTGCAGCCACTCCTGTCCCTGCCAGCAGGTCTTCTTAGCGCTCAGAACGATGACCAGCGCGCGCGCCAGACGCGCCTCCTTGCGGACTTCGCGGCAAATCTCGAGGCCGCTGCCGTCGGGAAGGTGGCCGTCCAACAGTATCAGGTCGGGAGTGTGCTCACGCAGGCGCTTGCGCGCCTCGGCTATCGAGGCCGCGCACTCGTGCTGGTAGCCCAAGCGATCCAGAACGACGCGCAGGAGTTCCGCGTATTCGGCATCGTCTTCAACGACCAGCGCCTTGCCTACAAAGTTAATCGATTGCTCGATTTTATGATTGTTGTAGTTCACGGATGATTAATGGGCGCAATTCGCTAAGTGTACGCCGGATAGCCGCGGTTGTCAACACACGCGGGTACATGCCGCCCCACTTCCCCGGAATTCAGGGTCAGTGGATGACGCCGATCTTGCGGATGACCGTGGCCGACCCGCCGGGGGCCTTGACCTTGATGCGGGCGACGTAGCCGCCCTTCGAGACGGACACGCCGGCGTCGTTGCGGCCGTTCCACGGGACGAAGTTCTGGCCGAGCTTGCCGCCCTCGGTGCCGGGAGGGCAGCTGATGGTCTTGACCAGGTAGCCCAGGGCGTCGTAGATCGAGATCGTCACGTCGGAGTCGCCGTTGAGGATGTAGGTGATCTTGGTCAGGCCCAGGTCGCCGCCCTTGCGCGAGTCGAACGGGTTCGGGAAGTTGCTCACGCCGGTGACGATCGCGGAGGTGATGCCCGTGCCGGCGCTCGCCGCCAGCGGCGACCAGTTCGAGGCCACGCCGGCGCCGCTGATGGCGCGCACGCGGTAGCTGAAGAACTGGCCGGGCTTGCGCGGGCCCTCGCCCGGGAAGCTCGGGTCGCCCACGTTGTAGGTGGTCAGGCGCGAAGGGATGATGTTGATGGTGCGCCAGATCACCGTCTCGGAGAGGTTCTTCGGGTCGCCGCCGCGCTCCTGGACCTCGTAGGCCGCGACGCCCGACACGAACTGCTGCGACGGGGTCCACTTGACCGCGAACGTGGGCTTGCCCTGCTCGAGCGGCACGGCCGAGCCGGGCGTGGTCGGGGCCGAGGGGTCCACGCGGTACACCCACATCGGCTGCGGCGGGGAGACGGAGCCCGTCGCGGAGACGAACTGGGCGAAGAGGATCGCGCCCGCGTCCGACACGAGCTCTCCGCTCGTGTGGACGATCGGCGCCGAGCCGCGCAGGCCGCGGCCCGTGTACGGGGGCGGATCGCCGTCCTGGTAGAGGACCTCGAAGGTGTTTGAGGTCGGCCCCCGCTTGACGCGCATGATCTCCGAGCCGATGTACACCAGGCCCGAGCCGTCGGTCTTGCCCAGCAGGCCGGTGTTGCTGACGACGGTGAAGAAGGTCGTCTCCTGGGTCAAAGTCTGGGTCAGGCGCGTGACGTTCGGGATCTCGAGCACCAGGTTCGTCAAAGTGGCGCTGGTGATCGGCTCGCTGCCCGCCATCACGCCGAAGGAGGCGACGGAGAGGCCGGCGACGTTGACGGCCGTCACCGAGGACCACTTGTGGGTGATGCCGATCGGGTCGTCGTAGTAGGCGCCGACGGCGACCTGGTAATAGCCCGACGTCCCCGTGACGGGCAGGTTGAAGGAGAGCGAGCCGGCGCTCTTGGCCCACGCCGAGGGCGACAGGCCCTGGCCCGGGTCGGGCGCCGTCTTCGCCAGGTTCCCCTGGTCGGCGATGTCGAGGCCGATGCGGAACGAAGGCTTGTTCGAGCCGGCCGAGAAGATCACGAGGTCGACGATGCCGTCCTTGTTGATGTCGACGTCCAGGATGCCCGTGCCCGTGAGGTCGGTCGTGGCGTTGCCGTCGCCGAGCAGCGAGACCGAGG
>Ga0255338_1002153_pt1 | contig 31232 bp, 27 predicted proteins | sample MeOH1_35cm_T4_19_FD_203715 | JGI IMG/M metagenome (GOLD analysis project Ga0255338, IMG submission 203715) | Sandy soil microbial communities from University of British Columbia, Vancouver, Canada - MeOH1_35cm_T4_195 | ecosystem: Engineered > Artificial ecosystem > Sand microcosm > Unclassified ... | reverse complement strand
GCTCGGCCGGCGCCGCCGGCGGCGGCGCGGCGGGGGAGGGGGCGGCCGGTCGCGGCGGAGCGGTGGCCTGGCCGGCGGCGAGAGCCGCCCGGGCGGTCTCGCCCTCGATGCGGCGGACCGCCTCCTCGAGCGCGAGGCGCTGCTTGGCGATCTCGTTGGCCGGCAGCGGCGGCTGGATCGTCTCGAGCTGGCGGACGAGGGCGCCGCGCGCCTTCTCGTAGATCGCGCGTCGCCCGGCCGCGGTGTTCTCCGGAAGCGTGCCGACCGCCCGCGCGAGAACGCTGTAATAATCCGCCATGGCCTGCCCGGTCTGGAGCCTTCGTTGGACTTCGAGTGCCGGCGCCCTGCCGGTCGACGGATCTGAGCCTTGCAGAGGGCCGCGGCGCAGACCCCGAAATTAACGCTAGAGGCTCTTAGCTGCGAAACGGGTCCTCGACAAGGATCGTGTCGTCCCGCTCGGGGCTGGTCGACAGGAGCGCCACCGGCGCGCCGATCAATTCCTCGACGTGCTTGACGTACTTGATCGCCTGCGCCGGCAGCTCGGCCCACGAGCGCGCGCCCGCGGTGGTCTCGCGCCAGCCCGGCATCGTCTCGTAGATCGGCTCGACGCGCGCCTGGAGAGCCTGCGCCGCCGGCAGGTAGTCGATCTCGCGCCCGTCGAGGCGGTAGCCGACGCAGATCTTCACCTCGTCGAGGCCGTCGAGGACGTCGAGCTTCGTCAGCGCGATGCCGTCGATGCCGCCGGTGCGGATGGTCTGGCGGACGAGGGCGGCGTCGAACCAGCCGCAGCGCCGCTTGCGCCCGGTCACCGTGCCGAACTCGCGGCCGCGGCTGCCGAGGAACTCGCCGATCTCGTCGTGCAGCTCGGTCGGGAAGGGACCCTCGCCGACGCGCGTCGTGTAGGCCTTGGTGATGCCGAGCACGTAGCCGAGCGCCGACGGGGCGATGCCCGATCCGGCCGCCGCCTGGCCGGCCACCGTGTGCGAGGAGGTGACGAACGGGTAGGTGCCGTGGTCGATGTCGAGGAGGGCGCCCTGCGCGCCCTCGAAGAGGATGCGCTTGCCGTCGCGGCGGGCGTCGTCGAGCAGGCGCCAGACGGTGTCCATGTAGGGCAGCACGCGGTCGGCGACGCTCGCGAGCTCGCCGTAGATGGCGGCGGCGTCGATCTCCGGCTCGCCGAGGCCGCGGCGCAGCGCGTTGTGGTGGGCGAGCAGCCGCTCGATCTTGGCCGGCAGCGCCGGCAGGTCGGCGAGGTCCATCAGGCGGATGGCGCGGCGGCCGACCTTGTCTTCGTAGGCCGGGCCGATGCCGCGCTTGGTGGTGCCGATGCGGGTACCGGGGGCGCCCGATTCGCGCAGCGCGTCGAGCTCGCGGTGGAGCGAGAGGATCAGCGTCACGTTCTCGGCGATGCGCAGCGACTCGGGCGTGACCACGACGCCCTGGGCGCCGAGCCGGCCGATCTCGTCGACGAGGGCGTGCGGGTCGAGGACGACGCCGTTGCCGATGATCGCGAGCTTGCCGGGGCGCACGACGCCCGAGGGCAGCAGGCTCAGCTTGTAGCTGGTGCCGTCGATGACGAGCGTGTGGCCGGCGTTGTGGCCACCCTGGAAGCGGACGACGACGTCGGCCCGCTCCGAGAGCCAGTCGACGATCTTGCCCTTGCCTTCGTCGCCCCACTGCGACCCGACGACGACCACATTGGCCATGACGCATCCTTCTCGCACGCACCGGCTTCTCGCACGCGCCGGCGCCTTCCGCTCCGGCGCGCCTTCTATAGCCGGATTGCCCGGTTGTCGCGACCGGCGCTTTACATTCCCGGCCCGGTGGGGATGATCCCCCCGCGGCGGCGGGTCGCGGGACCCGCCGCGCCACGATCGCCCCCGCGGCGGAGTCGGGACCCGAGCCCTTGCCTTCTCGCCACCGCACAGCCGTCGGCTGGTTCGCCGACCAGCCGTATCTCCTGCTGTCGCTCACGGCGATGTTCTGGGGCGGCAACGTGGTGATCGGCCGTGCCGTCGCCGGGCACGTGCCGCCGATCGCGCTTGCCCAGACGCGCTGGGGGCTCGCCTTCCTGATCGTGCTGCCGTTCGCCTGGCCGCACCTCGCGCGCGACGCCGCGGCGATCGTCCGGCACTGGAAGATCCTGGCGGTGCTCTCGTTCAGCGGCATCGCCGTCTACAACACGCTCTCCTATATCGGGCTGCAGCAGACGACCGCCATCAACGGCCTGCTGATCCAGTCGGCGATGCCGCTGATGATCGGCTTCTGGTCGCTGGTGCTGTTCCGCGACCGGCTGACCGCCTGGCAGCTCGCCGGCATCACGACCTCGCTCGTCGGCGTCGCGACGATCGTGCTGCGCGGCGACCTCGAGGCGCTGGCGACGTTCGCGCTCAACCCCGGCGACCTCATCCTGCTCGTCGGCGTGGTGGTCTACTCGTTCTATTCGGCGCTCCTGAAGCGACGGCCGCCGATGCACCCGCTGTCGTTCCTCGCGGTGACGCTCGGCCTCGGCGCGGCGATGCTGCTGCCGGGCTTCCTGTGGGAGATGTCGACCGGCTTCGTGCTCAGCGGCGACCTCGCGACCCTCGCCGCGATCGTCTACGTCGCCCTGTTCGCCTCGGTGATCGCCTACCTCTTCTTCAACCGCGGCGTCGAGCTGATCGGGCCGAACCGGGCCGGGCCGTTCTTCCACCTCGTGCCGGTGTTCGGCTCGGCGCTCGCCATCCTGCTTCTCGGCGAACGGCCGCACTGGTATCACGGCGTCGGCTATGCCCTGATCCTCAGCGGCATCGCGCTGGCGCAGCTCGGCCGGCGGCGACGGCCGGGCGGCGTCTGACCGGCCCCGGAACGAATGCCGGCTTGCGCCGGGGGGCCGCCACGGCTATTGCCGCGCCTTCGCGCGCGCGGCGCGTCGGCGGAGGGGGCTTGAAATCATGGTCGAGACCGTGCCGGTCGCCATCATCATGGGCAGCGCGTCGGACTGGCCGACGATGCGCCACGCCGCCGACACGCTGTCGGCGCTCGGCATCGCCCACGAGGCGCGCGTCGTCTCCGCCCACCGCACGCCGGAGCGCCTCTACGCCTTCGCCCGGGCGGCGCGCGACGACGGCTTCAAGGTGATCATCGCCGGCGCCGGCGGCGCGGCCCACCTGCCGGGCATGACCGCCTCGATGACGCCGCTGCCGGTGTTCGGCGTGCCGGTGGAATCGAAGGCGCTGTCCGGCCACGACAGCCTGCTGTCGATCGTGCAGATGCCCGCGGGCATCCCGGTCGGCACGCTGGCCATCGGCAAGGCCGGGGCGGTCAACGCGGCGCTCCTCGCCGCCGCCGTGCTCGCCCTCTCCGACGCCGCGCTCGCCGGCCGGCTCGACGAGTGGCGGGCCCGCCAGACGGCCGCCGTGCCCGAGCGGCCCGAGGAGAGCTGAGGCCGTGCCCCGCGACGACGCGGCCGCCGAGGCCTTTCCCGACGACGGCCGCGTGCTCGCGCCGGGCGCCACCATCGGCATCCTCGGCGGCGGCCAGCTCGGGCGGATGATCGCGCTGGCGGCCGCCCGCCTCGGGCTCGCCTGCCACGTCTACTGCCCCGACCCCGACAGCCCCGCCTTCGACGTCGCGCGGGCGCGCACGGTCGCCGGCTACGACGACGAGGCGGCGCTCGCCGCCTTCGCCGCGGCGGTCGACGTCGTCACCTACGAGTTCGAGAACGTGCCCGACGCGACGGCCGCCTTCCTCGCCGCGCGCGTGCCGGTGCGGCCGGGGCCGCGCTCGCTCGCGGTGGCGCAGGACCGGCTCGCCGAGAAGCGCTTCCTCGCCGACCTCGGCATCGCCGTGGCGCCGTTCCGCGCCGTCGACGGGCCGGCCGACTTCGCCGCGGCGGCGGACGCGGTGGGGCTGCCGGCGATCCTCAAGACCCGCCGCCTCGGCTATGACGGCAAGGGCCAGACGACGCTGCGGGCCGGCTTCGACGCGGCGGCGGCGTTCGCCGCGGTGGGGGCGGCGCCCTCGATCCTCGAGGGCTTCGTGCCGTTCGCGCTCGAGTGCTCGGTGATCCTGGCGCGCGGCCTCGACGGGGCGGTGGTCGCCTTCGACATCGCCGAGAACCGGCACGAGAACCACATCCTGAAGCGCACCACGGTGCCGGCGGCGATCCAGCCTGCGACCGCGGCGGCGGCGCAGGCGCTCGGCGCGCGCGTCGCCGCGGCGCTCGGCCACGTCGGCGTGCTGGCGGTCGAGCTGTTCGTCGTCCGAGACGGCGACGGCGAGCGCCTCGTCGCCAACGAGATCGCCCCGCGCGTCCACAATTCCGGCCACTGGACCGAGGACGCCGCGACGGTGTCGCAGTTCGAGCAGCACGTCCGCGCCGTCGCCGGCTGGCCGCTCGCCGCGGCGACGCTGCGCTGTCCGGTCGAGATGGAGAACCTCATCGGCGACGACGCCCTCGGCTGGGCGGCGATCCTTGCCGAGCCGGGCGCGCGGCTCCATCTCTACGGCAAGAGCGCTGTGCGGCCCGGCCGCAAGATGGGCCACGTCAACCGGCTCGGCTGAGCCGTGCCGGTTCGGGCTGTACAAGCCGTCGCCGGGTTGTTATACGCCGCGCCGAAGCTGCTTCGCGGCTGATCCTCGGTAGCTCAGTGGTAGAGCAACCGGCTGTTAACCGGTTGGTCGCTGGTTCGAATCCGGCCCGAGGAGCCATTTCGGACGAGGGGTCGGCCCGCAGACGCGGGCCGGCCCCTCGCGCATTTCGGGGCCGGCGCGCCGGCGCCCGGCGCAATGCGTCCGGGTAGAATTGACTCGGCCCGGGCCAGGCCCTAGCCTCCGGCGACGCGTTCGTCGTCGTGAGTGCCCGCCTTGACCACCGATCCCGCCGCCTCCCCGTCCCATTGGATCGCCTTCGCCGGGCACCGGCGCATCGCCGCCGGCGAGCGGCGCGCGGTGGCGCGCGCCGTCAAGGAGGCGGTCGAGCGCGGCGAGCGGGCGCCGGTGCTGATCTTCGAGGCGGAGACGAGCGGCCGCGTCGAGCTCGACCTGCGCGGCACGGCCGAGGAGGTCGTGGCGCGGCTCGACCGGCCGGCCGCCGCGGCGCCGGCAAAGCCGCCGGCGCGCGGGCCGGGCCGGCCGCGGCTCGGCGTCGTCGCCCGCGAGGTGACCCTGCTGCCGCGGCACTGGGACTGGCTCGCCCACCAGCCGGGCGGCGCCTCGGTGACGCTGCGCCGGCTCGTCGACGAGGCGCGGCGGACCGGCGAGGGGCGCGACCGGGTGCGCACGGCACGCGAGGCGGTCTACCGCTTCCTGACCGCGATCGGCGGCGACCTGCCGGACTACGAGGAGGCGCTGCGCGCCCTGTTCGCCGGCGACCGGGCGGCGTTCGCGGGCCACGTCGCGGCCTGGCCGGTCGACGTGCGCGAGCACGCGGACCGGCTCGCCCGGGACGCCTTCTGACGGCCGCAGCAGTGCCCGCGCGGCGTGCCGGACCGGCGGCCGGCGCGGCGACAATGCGTCGCTCGCGCGGCCGGCGATCGAAAACCGCCTATTTTCGCCACAATTTGGTTGACTTGGCGACGCAGTCGCATCATGAAGATGATGCGATCCTTCTATCGGCGTGCCTTGTTCCTCCCGCCCTGCGGCGCACGGTCCAAGCCAACCGCGGAAACTCGCATACCCTGCCGGGTCCGGTGGAGGTTCCGAGCCCGGCCCCCTGACCGAGACGACCAGGAGACCGAGATGGCTACCGGGACCGTGAAGTGGTTCAACGCCCAGAAGGGCTATGGCTTCATCCAGCCGAGCGACGGCTCGCGCGACGTGTTCGTGCACATCACGGCGCTGCAGCGCGCCGGCATCGCCAACCTGGTCGAAGGTCAGAACGTGACCTACGAGCTGGTGACCGAGCGCGGCAAGACGTCCGCCGGCAACCTGCGCGTCGGCTGACGCCGGGCTTCGGCCGGATCGCGGGCCTGACCGGCGGGCGGGGAGCCTGTCGGACGTCCCGCCAGCGAGGACTGGATCGGCCCGCGGCAGCCGCCGGCCGTTCTTCAACTATTTGAATTCAAATTCGAGCTTCGGCCCCCGGCCGGGCTTCGGCTTCGCCGGCTCCGCCTCCGGGTCTGGAGCATGCGCCCGCCGTGGCCGCGAGAGGCTGTCGCGGGGGGCGCCGAAGCCGCCGAAATCGCCGCGCGGCGCCGGTCGCCACGGACGTCGCCGGTGCGCGCCGCCCCTGCCGCCACCGCGACCGTCGCCCGGCGAATCCCTTCGCGCCGGCTCCGAGCCGGGCCGACCAGCGAGCCTCGACAAGCGTGAATCCTCACGGAGACTCGCTCGGAACCAGCCGCGCGGCGACAAGGCGCTATATCACCCGGGTAGAAATATGTCGTCAGACCGGTGACACGACCGGCGACGCCGGACGACGGATCGGCGCCGTCGGACGTCGATCCCGGCCGGCCCCGGACCGGGTCAGATCCAGTCGCCGGCGCCGCCGGAGAAGACGCAGAAGCGATCCTGCGGCACGTCGAGCGCCGGCACGTCGGCGGTGGGGAGGCCGAGCAGCAGGCCGGCCAGCACGCGCTGCACGCCGCCGTGGGCGACCATGACGGTGTCGTGGTCGATGCGCTCGACCACCTTGGCGATCCGCGCCGAGAGCATCGCGTAGCTCTCGCCGCCGGGCGGCACGAAGCCCCACTTGTCGGCGCGCCGGGCGGCGAAGCCGGCCGGATCGCTGAGCTTCAGCTCGGGCATCGTCGAGCCTTCCCACAGCCCGAACGTCACCTCGCGCAGGCGGTCGTCGAGGCGGTAGTCGGCCGGGTCGAGGCCGGCGGTGTCGCGGATGATCTCCATCGTCTCGCGCGAGCGGCCGAGCGGCGAGGCGACCCAGTCGAGGTCGTCCGGGTCGACGCCGCGCTCGGCGAGGAAGCGGGCGAGGGCGCGGCCGTTGCGCGCCGCCTGGGCGCGCCCGGTGGCGTTGAGCGGGATGTCCTGCTGGCCCTGCAGGCGGCCTTCGGCGTTCCAGTCGGTCTCGCCGTGCCGGATGTGGACGAGGGTGAGCGTCGGCGGGATCACGGCCGGCGGCTCGCGCCGGTCATTCCTTCACCACCGAGATGTCCGGCGCGTCGACGGCCTTCATGCCGACGACGTGGTAGCCGGAATCGACGTGGTGGACCTCGCCGGTGACGCCGCGCGAGAGCGGCGACAGGAGGTAGAGCGCGGCGTCGCCGACCTCCTCGGCCGAGACGGTGCGGCGGAGGGGCGCGTTGTACTCGTTCCACTTCAGGATGTAGCGGAAGTCGCCGATGCCGGAGGCGGCGAGGGTCTTGATCGGCCCGGCCGAGACGGCGTTGACGCGGATGCCCTTCGGCCCGAGGTCGACGGCGAGATAGCGCACGCTCGCCTCGAGCGCGGCCTTGGCGATGCCCATGACGTTGTAGTTCGGCATCACCTTCTCGGCGCCGTAGTAGGTGAGCGTCAGCAGGGCGCCGCCGTTCGTCATCAGCTTCTCGGCCCGCTGCGCGATCGCGGTGAACGAGTAGCAGGAGATCAGCATCGTCTTCGTGAAGTTGCCGGCGCTGGTGTCGACGTAGCGGCCCTCGAGCTCGTCCTTGTCGGAGAAGGCGATGGCGTGCACGACGAAGTCGATCGAGCCCCAGGCGGCCTCGAGCTCGGCGAAGACGGCGTCGATGGTCTCCGGCTCGGTGACGTCGCAGTGGCCGGCGAGGCGGGCGCCGAGCTCGGCGGCGAGCGGCTCGACGCGCTTCTTCAGCGCATCGCCCTGCCAGGTGAAGGCGAGCTCGGCCCCCTGCGAGGCGAGCGCCTTGGCGATGCCCCAGGCGATCGAACGGTTGTTGGCGACGCCCATCACCAGGCCGCGCCGGCCGCTCATCAGACCTCGGGTTTCCGCCATGATCGCCTTCTCCGCGAGATCGTCCGCCGACGCGCCGGCCCACCGGCACGGGCCGCCTCCTATGACACGACCGGCCGCCCGGCTTCAAGCGTCGGGCGGCGACGGACCGCGCTCAGTCGGTGGCGACGGCCTGGACCGGGAGGCCGGCCGCCTTCCACTCCGGGTAGCCGTCCTCGAGCCGGCGCACGGCGTAGCCGCGCGCGCGCAGGGCGGCGACCGCCTCGAAGGAGAGGACGCAGTAGGGCCCGCGGCAGTAGGCGACGACCCTGGCGCGCCAAGGGCGAGCGCGAGGTGAGCTGGTTCCAGGACGCGCCGCAGCCCTCGCTCGACCTCGTCGCGGCGGCCGCGGCCTCGCCGGCCGCCGGCATCGTCGACGTCGGCGGCGGGGCCTCCCGGCTCGTCGACCACCTGGTGGCGCGGGGCTTTCGCGACGTGACCGTCGTCGACCTGTCGGAGGCGGCGCTGGCGACGGCGCGGGCGCGCCTCGCGGCCGCCCGGCCGGACGGCGCGGGCGTCGCGTGGGTCGTCGCCGACGCGACGACCTGGCGGCCGGCACGGCGATTCGCGGTCTGGCACGACCGGGCGGCGTTCCACTTCCTGGTCGAGGCGGCCGACCGGGCCGCCTACGTCGCCCGCCTCGCCGCGGCGCTCGCGCCCGGCGGGCAGGCGATCATCGCGACCTTCGCGACCTTCGCGCCCGACGGCCCGGCGGCCTGCAGCGGCCTGCCGGTGATGCGCTACGACGCCGCCGGCCTCGCCCGCGCCCTCGGCCCGGCGTTCGAGCCGGTGCACGCACGCCGCCACTTGCACGTGACCCCCGGCGGGACGACGCAGGCGTTCCAGTTCGGCGTCTTCCGCCGGGCGGGGTGAGGCGGCGGGAGGGGGGCGAAGGCGTCGTCCCTCCCCTGGCAGGGCAGGGGAATCGCATATGAGGGCTTCGCCTCCCCCTCGCCCCGCTTGCGGGGAGAGGGTGGCGGAGGCGAATCCGACGCCGGGTGAGGGGGCCACGGCGAGACGGTGCGTCGGCTCGGCCAAAGTCGAGAGGTCCCATCGTGTGGCGCCCCTCATCCGGCGCTGCGCGCCACCTTCTCCCCGCAAGCGAAGTCGGCTGTTGCCGACTTCGCCACTAGATAGTGGCCAACTCGCCAACAGGCGAGTTGGCGGGGCGAAGGGAAGAAAAGCAACCGACTGGCCCCCACCTGCTCGCTGCGCGAGCTGTCCCCCCCTGGCAGGGGGAGGACGAGAGGCGGCGGCGCGGTTGTGGTCGGCGAATCGCGGGCCTAGGCTGAGGGAAACGCCCGGGGGAGGATCCGCATGCGCCGCACCGTCCGTCCATTGGCCGCCGCCGCGGCGGTCGCGATCGCCGCCACGCTCGCCGCCGCCCCCGGCGCCGCGATTGCCGCGCCGGCGCCCTCGGCCGTCTCGCCCGCGCCGGCGGTCGAGGCGCCCGTCGCCCCCGGCGGGGCGATCAAGGTCGGCACGATGCGGCTCGAGCCCTGCGACCACCGCGCCTATTGCGGGACGCTGGCGCGGCCGATCGATCCGACCGGGCACGTCGCCGGCAGCATCGACATCTTCGTGAAGTATTTTCCGCGCACCGACCCGTCGAAGCCCTCGCTCGGCACGATGGTGACGGTGGAGGGCGGGCCGGGCTATCCCTCGGCGAACTCCGTCGGCGAGTACCTGCCGACCTACCGGCCGCTGCGCGAGCGGCGCGAGCTCGTGATGGTCGACGCGCGCGGCACCGGCAAGTCGGCGGTGATCAACTGCGAGCCGCTGCAGAAGATGGACGACATCACCGTGAAGGCGGTGGGCGAATGCGGCCGCAGCCTCGGCGACCGCTCCGCGCTGTTCACCACGGCGTTCGCGGCCGACGACCTCGACGCGGTGCTCGACGCGCTCGGCGTCGGCAAGATCGACCTCTACGGCGATTCCTACGGCACCTGGTTCTCGCAGGTCTTCGCGGTGCGCCACGGCGAGCGGCTGCGCTCGGTGGTGCTCGACAGCGCCTATCCGGTGCTGCCGGTCGAGGGCGAGAGCGCCTGGTACCCGACCTATGCGCCGGCGGTGCGCGACAAGTTCCGCTTCGGCTGCGAGCGCACGCCCTCCTGCGCCGCCCTCGGCGGCTCGACCATCGAGCGCATCGACACCGTGCTGAAGGCGCTCCGCCGCGATCCCTTCCGCGCCGCGGCGATGGACGCGACCGGCGCGGTGCACCGCTTCACCGCCGATCCCGTCATGCTGGCGCTGGTGATGTTCGCGAGCGCGCCGGCGAAGGCGACCGTGCGCGAGCTCGACGCCGCCTCGCGCGCCTTCGTGGCGGGCGACCGCAAGCCGCTGCTGCGGCTGATGGCCGAGACGCTCTACTGGTCGGACTCGCGCAACGTCGGCGGCAGCCCGCGCTACTTCAGCTACGGCATGTTCGCCGCGGTGAACTGCCAGGACCTCTTCCAGGTCTACGACCTCGCCAAGCCGCCGGCCGCGCGCAAGGCCGAGCGCGACCGCAAGGTGGCGCAGAAGAAGCGCGACAAGCCGGATCTCTACGCCCCGTTCTCGATCGACGAGTTCCTGGGCCTGCCGATCGACCTCTCCTATGTCGACCTCTGCCTGCGCTGGCCCTCGCCGCCGAAATGGCTGCCGGCCGGCCGGGCGGTGCCGAAGGACGCGACGTTCCCGAAGGTGCCGACGCTGGTGCTCTCGGGCGACCTCGACGCCATCACCACGGTGAAGGAGGGCTCGATCGTCGCCTCCTTCTTCCCGAACGGCCGGCAGATCGTCGCCGCCAACCAGTTCCACGTCACGGCGCTGAAGCCGGAGACCAACGCCTGCATGCCGGACATCCTGCGCCGCTTCGTCGAGACGCTCGACCCGGGCGACACCTCGTGCGCGGCGACGCTGCCGGAGGTCAGGCTCGTGCCGCTGTTCGCCCGCCGCGCCGCCGAGGTGCCGCCGGCCGAGCCGCGCAAGGGCAACCGGGCGGACAAGGAGGCCCGGCGGATCGCCGCCACCGTGGCGCTCACCGCCGGCGACGTCATCGCCCGCCTCGACAGCACCTGGGGCGACCACACCGTCGGCCTGCGCGGCGGCACGGTGCGCATCTCGCGCGACGGCATCTGGTCGCGGCTCGTCCTCGACGGCGTGCGCTGGACCGAGGACGTCGCCGTCTCCGGCACCGTCGACTGGCCGAACGGGCCGGGCACCGCGACGGCGACGCTCACCTTCGAGGGGCCTCGCGGCCGCACCGGCACGGTGACGGTGGAGTGGCCCGAGCAGGTTCCGCTCGCCGAGGCGACGCTCTCCGGCCGCATCGGCGGCGCGACGCTCGCCGCCCGGATGCCGGCGCCCTGAGCGGGCGCGGGGGGCGATCGCTTCGATCCCGAGCGGGATGTCAGGGCGATCGCCTTCGTTGAGCAGGACGTTCGGCGTCGCGCGTTCCCCTCGCCCCGCTCTTGCGAAGTCGGCTGTTGCCGACTTCGCCGTCCAAGCGGCCAACTCGCCAACAGGCGAGTTGGCAGGGAGAGGGTGGCGGAGGCGAAGCCGACGCCGGGTGAGGGGGCCGCGGCGAGACGGCGCGTCGTACCGGCTCCGGACGAGACGTCCGTCGTGTGGCGCCCCTCATCCGGCGCTGCGCGCCACCTTCTCCCCGCAAGCGGGGCGAAGGGAAGAGAGGCGACGCCGAGCATCCCACTCCGCAACTGTGGTCGCCCTGCCGCAAGAGCGGGCGAGGGCGGCTGCCTCGTGTGCGACAGTCCGGACCGGGGCTGCGGGTCAGTCGAGGGCGTGGCCGGTCGCGGGGCCCCAGCCGGCGTCGCCCTTGGCGCGCACCCACCAGGAGACGGCGTCGACGCCGGGCCGCGGCAGGCGGCATTCGCCCTGGCCGCCAGGGCAGCCGGCGGCGCCGGCGGCGATCACCCGCGCGAACACCGGCGTGCCGTCGTGGCCGACGAGCGAGACCTCGTAGGCGTCGGCGCCGGCCGAAGCCTGCCAGGCGAGGGCGCGCCGGCCGGTCTCCATCGCCGCGCTCGCGAACGGCACCTCGCCGTCGCCGGGCGGGGCGACGACGAAGCGCCGGCCGCCGCTGAACGGGCCGAAGCCGGCGGCGTTCAGGGCGCGGACGAAGAAGTTGTGCGGGCCGGCATCGAGCCGCTTGTTCGGCGTGAACGAGCAGACCGCCGGCGCCGTGCCGGCGCACTTCGCCGTGGCGGCGGTGATCAGGCGGCGGTACTTCAGCTTGCCGTTCTGCTTGACGAGGAGCTCGTACTGGGTGACGGCGGCGTCCGGCACGCTCGACCAGGTGTAGGTCGGCTTCAGGCTGGCGATCCGGCCGGCGGGACGGTGCGGCATCGGCTTGCCGGGCTGGCGGCTGACCGCGAAGGCGGCGAGCGCCGTCCACGGGCTGGTGCCGTAGGCGTTGCGGGCGAGCACCCGCCACTGGCCGGCGCCGATGGCGAGCGGCCCCGGAACGGCGCGGGCGCACGAGCCCGTGCCGGAGGCGCAGCCGGCCTGCGCCGGCGTCAGCGTCTCGACGCGGTTGAAGGCGCCGCGGACGATCTGCACCCGGTAGGAGGTCGCCCCCGGCGCGGCCGACCAGACGAAGCGGCTGCCGACCCCGGAGACGGCGGCGCCGCCGCGCGGCGAGACGACCGTCGGCGTGCCGACGTTGAGCCCCGCCGTGGCGGTGATCCACGGCTGGAAGCTCGCGACGCGCTGGTAGACGCCGTAGAAGCCGGGCTCGGCGCAGCCGTACTGCCACGAGGCGATGCCGGCCTGGACGTGACCGCCGGCGCCGTCGCGGACGACGAGCGGGCCGCCCTCGTCGAGGGCGCAGAAGCCCTTGCCGCCGGCCTTCGGGCCGGCGCACAGCATCGTCGGCAGCACGGCGCCGTCGTAGGCGTCCGGCTGGTTGCAGACGGCGTTGGCGACGATCGGCACCTGCGCCTCCATGAGGAGCCAGGGGCGCTCGGGGTCGCCGTCGGTGATGCCCCAGCCGGCGACGGCGGCGACCCGGCCGGGCGGCGTCAGGCTGCCGGCGGTGGCCGCGGTGACGAGGCCGATCGTCTGCTGCGTCGCCGGGGCGGCGAGGCGCATCAGGGCGACGTCGTTGCGGCCCGTCGCGCAGTCGTAGTTCGGATGGACGACGACCTTGTCGACGGCGATGCGGCGGCCGCCGCTCGCCAGGCTGCGGCTGCCGACCATCACCGCGAAGGGCGTCGGGCTGGTGCCGGCGCAGCCGTCGGCGGACGGCCGGTCGCCCCCGGCGGGGTTCGCGGCGGACTTGGTAGCGGACTTGGTAGCGGTGCGGGCCCGCTCGAACTCGATGATGCAGTAGGCCGAGGTGAGCACCCAGCGGGCGGCGATCAGCGAGCCGCCGCAATACTGGGCGTCGTAGTTGTCCGGGATGTCCTTGAACAGGATCGCCACCTGCCAGGGATATTCGCCGGGCGCCACCGGCGTGCCGCCGACGATCGCCGGCGCGTCGGCGGCGGCCGCGGGGGCGAGCGGGGCGGGGACGAGCAGGGCGGCGGCGAGGAGGGCGGGGGCGAGGAGGGCGGCGTTCGTCGCCGCCCGCAGCATGCCGCCGCGCCGGCCTCGGTCATCGGTCATCGTCGCCCCCCGTCCGGACCGCGCGCCGGCGCCGCCGACCGGACGGGCAGGGGCCCGCCCGGCGCGCGCCGTGGCGTCTCTGGATTGTCGTCCGGCCGGAGGGCCGGACCCCGTCCTCGTCGGCGCGGCCCGCGCCGCAGGCGGCGGGCGGACGTCGCGCAACCGGCGGATGATCGACACGCCGGCCGCACCCCGTCAAGCCGCGCGGATGGTGATCGCGGCCGGGGGTTGTGATCGCCGCGCCGATGCCGCCCGGACGATCCGTGGCGGATCGCCCGGGCGGCGCGTCACTGGTACTCCTTGGCGAGGATGGCGAGGGTCTCGCGCAGCGTCTCCTGGTCGGCGCCGTAGTCGAAGTCGTCGATCTTCCAGCGGCCGCCGAGCTTCTTCATCGTGAGGGTGATGGTGGCCGGGCCGAACATCACGAAGCTCACCTTCACCTTGGCGGTGTCGCCGGTCTGCGACACGGTCTTCGCCGCGATCTTGGTCAGCGCCTGGGAATCCTGGCCGTTGATGACGTAGTCGAAGTCGAGCCCGGCGTCGCCGGCCTTCTCGGCGGCGGCGTCGATGGTGGCGATCTTCTTGGCGAGGTCGGGCGTCAGCGCGGCGCGGCGATAGGCGTCGAGGCCCTCGTAGTCGCCGTCGAGGCGCTTGGAGTAGCCGGCGTAGAACGCCTTGGCGACGGCGTCCGGACCATCGTCGGCGGCCGCCGCGCCGGCGAGGCCGGCGACGAGCATCGCGAGGGCGGCGAGGAGACGGAGCGGCAGGGCGGCGAGACGGCACGTCGGCATCGGCGGAGGGTCCTTCATGGGGGAGGGGAGGGAGGGAGCGGTGCGGACGATGATCGCCGGGCGACGGGGCCGCGGAGATCGTCCCGTCGGCAGCGAGGCCGCCCAGGCGGCCTACTTGTACGTGATGTGAACGCCGTTCGATTCGTCGGCCTTGTGGTAGATGTCGGCAGAGTTCAGGATTTCGACCTCCAGCTCTCCCTTCCGAATCCACCGGGCCTCGATCTTCGCCGGGCGCTTGACCGAAAGGAAATCACTTCCGTCAAGCAAATCGAGATCGAGGGGCGAGGAGATGATCGCCAACTGCAGGTTCGGCGGCGATCCAACGCCGCAGTTCACTTCATAGAAGACCACTATATTTCTGTCAAAACCGCTCGGTAGAATATTGGATACGGCCGTACCGCAAGAAAACGTCATCCTGATTTGTCGATAGATCAGATACCCCGAAAGCCCGGCCAGAAGCAAATTCAAGGCGACGGAAATGACCAAGGCGATCCGCATTCGCCGCCCCCTTCTCTGCTGGCCGGACAGCGGCGCGGCCGCTCAGGTCTTCGGGCCTTCGTCGGCGTCGGGCAGGTCGTCCTCGTCGAACTCCGGGGCCATTGCCGCGGCGGCGGCGGCGGCGGCGGCGGCGGTGGTCATGCCGCTCTTGGCGAGGTCGGCCGGGTTGCCGATGTAGACGGTGACGTTGCGGTGGGCGAAGTGGATGCCCTCCTGCTCGAAGGCCTCGCGGATCTTCGAATAGACGACGCGCTTGACGATGAACTGGTCGTTCGGGCGCGTCATGAACTTCAGCCGGATGACCATCGCGGAGTCTTCCATGTTGTAGACCCCCTGCGACTTCAGCGGCTCGAGGAAGAGGGCGCCGACGTCCTCGTCGGCGAGCAGCTCCTTGGAGACGCGCTTGACCACCTGGTTGAGCTTGGAGACCGAGGTGTCGTAGGTGACGCGGATCGGCAGCTTCACGATCACCCAGTCGCGCGAGTAGTTGGTGAGCTTCTTGATCTCGCCGAACGGCACGGTGTTGAGCGGGCCGTTCTGGTGGCGCAGCTGGAACGAGCGGATCGAGATCTTCTCCACCGTGCCCTTGGCGATGCCGATGTCGATGTACTCGCCGGCGCGGAAGGCGTCGTCGATCAGGTAGAACATGCCGGAGAACATGTCCTTGATCAGGCTCTGGGCGCCGAAGCCGACGGCGATGCCGACGACGCCGGCGCCGGCGAAGAGCGGCGTGATCGGCACGCCGAGCTGCGACAGCGCCATCATCGTGGCGAGGCCGGCGATGGCGAACAGCAGCATGTTGCGGACGATCGACAGCAGCGTGCCGAGGCGGCTGTTGATGCCGGCGGTGGAGGCCGAGGCGCCGTGCGCCTCCTCCTCGCCGGCGGCCATCAGCTCGACGGCGATCTCGCGGTCGAGCCACAGCTTGACCGCCCGGTAGGCGAGCATCGCCACGAAGATCGTCAGGAAGAAGCCGATGCCGCGGCTGATGATGCCTTCCGGATCGAACACGTCGACGCCCCAGGTCCACAGCACGGCGACGACGGCGCCGGCGGCGATGAGGATCAGCGCGGCATGCTCGGCGAGGCCGTGCAGGATGTTCGCCCGCTCGAAGGCGACGGCGTCGCCGACCTTGGCGGCGAGCACCGCCTCGGCGGCCGGCGGCAGCGGCGTCTCCGCCGGGCTCGGCGGCGGCATCGTCAGCGGCACGTCGACCCGCTGCGGCACCTTGAGGGTGCGGTCGATCAGGAGGATGACGAGCGCGTGCAGGACGAGGGCGACGGCGACGACGCCGAACGGCCCGAGCACCGGCCCGACGGCGTTCGCGTCCTCGAGCAGGACGCGGACGACGCCGATCATCGCGGCGATCCAGATGCCGGCGATCAACACCCCGTGCCAGTAGCGGGTGAACACCCGGCGGGCGGGGATCGAGAAAGCCTCGGCGATGTCGTCGATCGTCGCCGCCCTGAGCGAGCGCTTCAGGCGGACGACGACGGTGGTGGCGAGGACGGCGGTGCCGAAGATGCCGACGAGCGCGGTGAGACGGAACACCGAGCCCGGCATGCCGACCCAGGCCATCCAGTTGGCGAGGGCGGCGATCACCGCCGTGTAGATCGAGGTGCCGACGACGAGCCGCGCCAGCCGCCGGGCGCTGTCGTCGTCGATCGGGGCGAGGCGGAAGGCGGGCGTGCCCGGCGCGAAGGCGAGGAAGGCGAGGGCGCGCACCGCCATGACGACGGCGATCGGCAGCTGGAAGGTCTGGAAGATCCGGCGGGTGGTCGGGATCTCCTGGCTGAGGGCGACGACGACGGCGGCAGCGACGATGCCGAACACGGCGACGCCGAGCGCCATGCCGCCGGCGCGGGCGAGGAGGAAGGCGAGGCGGTCGGCGCGGTCGCGCGGGTGGCTCCACGGCGAGCGCTCGAGATAGCCGCTCGCGACGCTGCGGAAGATGAGCCAGGCGACGAGGCCGGCGGCGTTGGCGGCGAGCGCGATGGCGAGGGTCTTCCACAGCCGGACGAAGAAGCCGTCCGCGGCGGCCTCGGCGATGGTGTTCGGCAGGTTGGCGACGTGGCGCGGGATGTTCTCGGCGATGTTGACGATCGCCTGGCGGATGTGGTGCAGCGTCCGCACGAAGGACTGCGGCGCCTCGGCGGTGGCCGCCGCGGCCTCGGTCTTCGGCGAGATGACGAGGACGGTGGCGCCGCCCTTGGCGGCGGCGTCGATCAGCGACTGCAGCGCGGCCGGGGGCGCGGCGGTGCCGGTGCTCGCGGCGGTGCCGCCGGCAGAATCACCGGTGGAGCCGCTCTCGGCGGTGGCGGCCGTGCCGGCGCCGCCGTCGGCGGCCATGAGCGGGCCGGCGGCGACGAGCGGCCCCGAGACGAACGCGAGCAGGAGCGCGACGAGGAGAAAGGCGGCGCCGATGCCGCCGCCGCGTCGCAGTCGTCGTCCATCGCCCCGCATCGTCGCCCTCGGGCCGGTCGCCGGCCGATCTCGCGCCGGCCCTTCGCCGGCGCAGCGGATGCTGGCCGAGCCGGAGCCCCGGCGCAACCAGTGTACGCGCTTTGCCGGAGGAGATGTTCGCCCGCGGCGCGGCGCGCGGTTGACGCCGCACGGCGCCTCGCCTATCCCCGGCGGCGGGCCGCCTCCTCCCCCGCAGGCCGGAGTTTCCGATGCTCCCGAACGCGATCGCGATCACCCCGGCGCTGGTCGCCGAGCACGGGCTGAAGCCCGACGAATACGAGCGCATCCTGGCGCTGATCGGCCGCGAGCCGACGCTGACCGAGCTCGGCATCTTCTCGGCGATGTGGAACGAGCACTGCTCGTACAAGTCCTCGAAGCGCTGGCTGCGGACGCTGCCGACCAAGGGGCCGCGCGTCGTGCAGGGGCCGGGCGAGAACGCCGGCGTCGTCGACATCGGCGACGGGCTCGTCGTCGTGTTCAAGATGGAGAGCCACAACCACCCCTCGTTCATCGAGCCCTACCAGGGCGCGACGACCGGGGTCGGCGGCATCCTGCGCGACGTCTTCACCATGGGCGCCCGCCCGATCGCCGCCTTGAACGCGCTCAGATTCGGCGCGCCGGACCATCCGCGCACGCGCCACATCGTGGCCGGCGTCGTCGCCGGCATCGGCGGCTACGGCAACTCGTTCGGCGTGCCGACGGTCGGCGGCGAGGTGAACTTCGACCGCCGCTACAACGGCAACTGCCTCGTCAACGCGATGGCCGTCGGGCTCGCCAAGGCCGACGGCATCTTCCTGTCGGCGGCCTCGGGCGTCGGCATGCCGATCGTCTATCTGGGCTCCAAGACCGGCCGCGACGGCATCCACGGCGCCAGCATGGCCTCGGCGGAGTTCGACGAGGGCTCGGAGGAGAAGCGCCCGACGGTGCAGGTGGGCGACCCGTTCGCCGAGAAGCTCTTGCTCGAGGCCTGCCTCGAGCTGATGGCCTCGGGCGCGGTGATCGCCATCCAGGACATGGGCGCCGCCGGGCTCACCTGCTCGGCGGTGGAGATGGGCGCCAAGGGCGACCTCGGCGTCGAGCTCGACCTCGACAAGGTGCCCTGCCGCGAGGCCGGCATGACGGCCTACGAGATGATGCTGTCGGAGAGCCAGGAGCGCATGCTGATGGTGCTCCGGCCGGAGCAGGAGGCCGAGGCCGAGGCGATCTTCCGCAAGTGGGGCCTCGACTTCGCTGTGATCGGCCACACCACCGACACGCTGCGCTTCGTCGTCAAGCACCACGGCGAGACGATGGCCGAGCTGCCGATCAAGGAGCTCGGCGACATGGCGCCGGAATACGACCGGCCGTTCGTCGACCGGCCGAAGCCGGCCGCGGTCGACCCGGCGACGGTGCCGGCGCCGGCCGACCTCGCCGCCACCCTGCTCGACCTCGTCGGCTCGCCCGACCTCGCCTCGCGGCGCTGGGTGTGGGAGCAGTACGACCACCTGATCCAGGGCAACACCGTGCAGCGGCCGGGCGGCGACGCCGCGGTGGTGCGCGTCGACGGCACCAAGAAGGGCCTCGCCCTCGGCGTCGACGTGACGCCGCGCTACTGCCGCGCCGACCCGTTCGAGGGCGGCAAGCAGGCGGTGGCCGAGTGCTGGCGCAACCTCACCGCCGTCGGCGCGCTGCCGATCGCGCTCACCGACAACCTGAACTTCGGCAACCCCGAGAAGCCGGAGATCATGGGCGAGCTCGTCGGCTGCATCCGCGGCATCGGCGAGGCCGCGCGGGCGCTCGACTTCCCCGTCGTCTCCGGCAACGTGTCGCTCTACAACGAGACGCTCGGCGAGGCGATCCTGCCGACCCCGGCGATCGGCGGCGTCGGGCTCCTCGACGACGTCTCGAAGTCGGTCGGCGTCGCCTTCCGGGCGGCCGGCGAGGCGGTGCTGCTGATCGGCGGCCACGGCCGCGAACTCGGCCAGTCGATCTACCTGCGCGACGTGCTGAAGCGCGAGGACGGCGCGCCGCCGCCGGTCGACCTCGCCGTCGAGAAGCGCAACGGCGACTTCGTGCGCGGCCTGATCGGCGCCGGGCGGATCACCGCCTGCCACGACCTCTCCGACGGCGGCCTCGCCATCGCGCTCGCCGAGATGGCGATGGCGTCGGGCCTCGGCGCGGCGGTCGAGGTGCCGGCGCCGGCCCACGTCGCCCTCTTCGCCGAGGACCAGGCGCGCTACGTCGTCACCCTGCCGGAGGCCGCGGTCGCGGCGGTGGTCGCGGACGCGGCGGCGGCCGGGGTGCCGACGGCGCGGCTCGGCACGACCGGCGGCGACATGTTGATACTCGCGCCGGATGTCGCCATATCCGTTGCAAATCTGAAGGCGCGGCACGAAGATTGGTTCCCGCACTTCATGGCGCAGCAAGGCTGAGGGTCCGGCATGGCGATGGACGCGCGCGAGATCGAGTCGCTGATCAAGTCGGCGCTGCCCGACGCGCGGATCGATATCCGGGACCTCGCCGGCGACGGCGACCACTATGCGGCGTCGGTCGTCTCGGAGTCCTTCCGCGGCAAGAGCCGGGTGCAGCAGCACCAGATGGTCTACGAAGCGCTCAAGGGGTCGATGGGCGGCCAGCTGCACGCCCTCGCCCTGCAGACCTCGGCGCCGGAAGGCTGATCCGCCGGCCCTGCGCGACGGACAACAAGGAACACGCGTCGATGCCCGACAAGACCAAGCAGAAGCTCGCCGGAGACACCGCCGCCCTCGGCCTGCTCGCCGAGTTCATCGACGCGGCCGCCGCCTACAAGGCGGAGGGCGCCGACGAGGCGACCAAGAAGGCCGCCCTCGACAAGGTGCTGGCGCTGGCGCCGAAGGTGCGCCGCACCGGCGCGCTGCGCGTCTTCCGCCTCGCCGACCCGACCCTGCGCGAGGCGGTGCGCGGCGTCATCCGCAAGCCGCAGGGCGAGTGAGCGCGAGGCGTTTCGGACGCGCGGACGGTCTCGGACGCGCGCATAGTTTTGGACGCGCGCATAGTTTTGGACGGAGGTGCCCATGACCACGATCCACGCCCAGATCGACGGCGAGGTGAAGTCGAACGACGTCGTCCTGTTCATGAAGGGGACGCCGACCTTCCCGCAGTGCGGGTTCTCGGGCCAGCTCGTGCAGATCCTCGACTACCTCGGCGTGCCCTACAAGGGCATCAACGTGCTCGAGTCGGCCGAGCTGCGCCAGGGCATCAAGGACTACGCCAACTGGCCGACGATCCCGCAGCTCTACGTCAAGGGCGAGTTCGTCGGCGGCTGCGACATCGTCCGCGAGATGTTCCAGGCGGGCGAGCTGCAGTCGCTGCTCACCGACAAGGGCATCGCGGTCCAGGCGCGCGCCTGATCGCGCGGCCGATCGCGCACCCGAGCCGGCGGGCGGCCGCTCAGGCGGCGCCGGCCGGCTGACGGCGCCGCGCCGCCCAGGCGGGGCGCGCGAAGCGGTCGGGGGCGACCGGCCCCTCCGGCACGAACACCTCGAGGGCGTCGCGCTCGACCGAGAAGTCGCACGGCGTCGTCGTCGAGATGTCGCCGTCGGTCGAGATCGGCATCTCGCGCTTCGTCTCGATGCGGACGTCGCGGCCGCGGAAGGTGCGCAGGTGCGGATCGTCCTCGTGCAGGCCGAGGCGCACCGCCCCGGCGATCCGCGCGAGCTCGAGCAGCGTCTCGGCCTCCACCGCGAAGACGTCGAGCAGGCCGTCGTCGATCGCCGGCGCCGAGCCGACGCGCATGCCGCCGCCGAAGCGCACGCCGTTGCCGACCGTGACCTGCACCGCCTTCAGCTCCGTGCGCTGGCCGTCGACCGTGATCCAGACGGTGAACCGGCGCGTCTCGCGCACCGCCTTCATCGTCGCCACGACGTAGCTGAACGACTTCAGGATCCGCTTCAGGCCGGGGTCCTGGCGCTCGGTGACGGTGACCGGCAGGCCGAGGCTCGCCGCGTTGAGGAACACCCGGTCGTTCGCCCGGCCGAGGTCGATCCGCCGCGTCGTGCCGTCGGCGACGAGCTCGGCGGCGGCGCCGGCGTCGATCGGGATGCCGAGGGTGTGGGCGAAGTCGTTCGCCGTGCCGAACGGCAGGACGCCGATCGGCCGGCCGATCGCCGCGACGGCGGCGGCCGCGGCGTTGACCGTGCCGTCGCCGCCGGCGACGATGACGGCGTCGAAGGCGGGGCCCTCGGCGCGGATGACGGCATCGAGCGCCTCGGCCGAGGTCGGGGCGCGCTGCTCCACCGCGATGTGGTGGTCGCGCAGCGCGCAGAGCGCCATCTCGAGGCCCTGCGCCGCCCGGCCGCTGTTCGGGTTGGCGAGGAGGAGGACGCGCTTCGGCGCGCTCATCGCCGGTGCCGGGCGAACAGCTCGACCGGCTCGATGACGCCGGCGAGGGGATGGTGCCCGACGGAGCGCCAGCCGGCGGGATCGAGCGCGGCGATCGGGTGCGTGGCGAGGATCGCGGCGCCGATGTCCTTGGTCGCCTTCTCGATGCGGGCGACGGCGTTGACGGTCGGCCCGATCACCGAGAAGGTCAGGCGGGCGGGAATGCCGATGTTGCCGAACATCACGTCGCCGACGGCCAGCGCGACGCCGAAGTCGAGCGGCTCGGCCGCCCCGCCGTTGTGGTCGGCGAGCCGGGCGAGCGCCTGGTCGGCCGCCGCGATGGCCGCCGCCGTCGCCGCCGCCTCGTCGGCGGGGCCGATCGGGAAGACCGCGAGGACCGCGTCGCCGATGAAGTCGAGCACCTCGCCGCCGTGCTCGGCGACCGCGCCGGCGGTGCACTCGAAGTAGCGGTTGAGCAGGGCGAGGAAGACGTCGGGCGGCAGGCGCTCGGCGAGCGCGGTGGAGCCGCGCAGGTCGGAGTACCAGATGACCGCGCGGATGGCGCGGCCGTCGCCGCGGCGGATCTGGCCGGCGAGCACCTCGCCGCCGGCGCGCCGGCCGAGATAGGTGTCGGCGATGTTGGTGGCGATGCGCGACAGGAGCGCCGAGCGGCAGGCGACGGCGAGGCCGCGGTTGATCGCCTGCAGGAGCGCGAGATCGTCCTCCGAGAAGCCGCCGTCGCGGTCGGTCGCCCAGGTGATGATCATGCCGCCGCGGTCGTCCTCCGCCTTCACCTGCGGAATGTCGAAGCGCACGGTGCAGGCGAAGTAGTCGGTGGCGCCCGCGGCGGCGAGCTCGGCGAGGATCGGAAAGTCGAGCCGCGCGTCCGGGCCGGCGAGCCGGCAGCGCAGGACGTCGAGGCCGTGCACCAGGATGTGGCGCATCGGGCTCAGGAGCCACGCCTCGGACTCGTTCACGGTGTGCGGGTGCTGCTCGAGCGCGCCGCCGCTGCCGCGCGTCCAGGTGACGGTCTCGGCGTCGAACAGGGGATGCAGGGTCGGCCAGCCGAGCACGACGCGGCGGATCCGCACGCCGGCGCCATCGACGCGCTCGCACACGCCGCTGACGATGTCGACGAGGCCGACGTTCTTCAGCGCCTGGGCGAGCAGCCAGTCCTCGATGCCGGCCGCGATCGCGCCATGGGCCATTCTAGACGCGCCTCGCGGGTCGGCTCCGGCTCAGGCGAACTGGCCGTGGCAGTGCTTGAACTTCTTGCCTGAGCCGCACGGGCACGGCTCGTTGCGGCCGACCTTGCCCCAGCTCTCCGGATCGTCGGCGCGGCGGGCGGCGGGCGGGCGGCGGACCGCGGTCGCGACGTCGCCGCCGTAGGCGGCGTCGGCCAGCTCCATCTCGTCCTCGCCGGTGAACGGGTCGAGATGATGGCCCTCCATCATCGGCAGGTCGTCCTCGCCGGGCAGCTGCGGCGCCTGCTGCTGCACGAGCTCGACGCGGGCGAGCTGGGCGGTGACCTGCTCGCGCAGGTGGACGAGCATCGCCTCGAACAGCGAGAACGCCTCGGTCTTGTACTCGTTGAGCGGATCGCGCTGCGCGTAGCCGCGCAGGTGGATCGCCGAGCGCAGGTGGTCGAGGGTGGCGAGGTGCTCGCGCCACAGGTGGTCGAGGGTCTGCAGGAGCACGGCGCGCTCGACCTGGCGCATGATCGGGGCGCCGTACTGCGCGACCTTGCGGGCGGCGGCCTCGTCGGCGGCGGCGGTCAGGCGCTCGCGCACCTCGGCGTCGGCGATGCCCTCCTCCTTCGCCCACGCGGCGACCGGCAGGTCGAGGGCGAGGATCTGGCGGACGCTCTCCTCGAGGCCCGCCACGTCCCACTGCTCGGGATAGGCGTTCTCCGGGATGTGCTTGGCGACGATGACCTCGATGACCTCGTGGCGCATCTCGGCCACCGTGTCGGCGACGGTCTCCATCCCCATGAGCTCGATGCGCTGGTCGAACACGACCTTGCGCTGGTCGTTCATCACGTCGTCGTACTTGAGGATGTTCTTGCGGGCGTCGAAGTTGCGCGCCTCGACCTTCTGCTGCGCCTTCTCGAGCGCCTTGTTGATCCAGGGATGGACGATCGCCTCGTCCTCCTTGAGGCCGAGCTTCTGCAGCATGCCGTCCATGCGGTCGGACCCGAAGATCCGCATCAGGTCGTCCTGCAGCGACAGGAAGAACTTCGAGTGGCCGGGGTCGCCCTGGCGGCCGGAGCGGCCGCGCAGCTGGTTGTCGATGCGCCGGCTCTCGTGGCGCTCGGTGCCGACGACGTAGAGGCCGCCGGCGGCCATCGCCTGGTTCTTCAGCCGCTCGATGTCGCGGCGGATCTTCGCCTCGGCGGCGTCGCGCTCCGGGCCCGGCTCCATGTCGGCGAGCTCGGCGCGGATGCGCATCTCGGCGTTGCCGCCGAGCTGGATGTCGGTGCCGCGGCCGGCCATGTTGGTGGCGATCGTCACCGCGCCCGGCACGCCGGCCTGGGCGATGATGAAGGCCTCCTGCTCGTGGTAGCGGGCGTTGAGGACCTGGAACACCATCTCGGCGCGGGTGTGGTCGTCGCCGTCGAACAGCACCGAGAAGTCGCGCTGCCGGAAGCCCTCCTTCTTGAGGAGCTCGGCCAGCATCTCGGACTTCTCGATCGAGGTGGTGCCGACGAGGATCGGCTGGCCGCGCGTCTTGCACTCCTTGATCAGCTGGATGATCGCCTTGTGCTTCTCGGCGACCGACCGGTAGACCTCGTCGTCGTCGTCGATGCGCGAGACCGCCCGGTTGGTCGGGATCTCGACGACCTCGAGGCCGTAGATGTCCATGAACTCGTCCGCCTCGGTGGAGGCGGTGCCGGTCATGCCGGCGAGCTTGCCGTACATGCGGAAATAGTTCTGGAAGGTGATCGAGGCGAGGGTCTGGTTCTCCGGCTGGATGGCGACGTGCTCCTTCGCCTCCAGCGCCTGGTGCAGCCCGTCGGAGTAGCGCCGGCCCGGCATCATGCGGCCGGTGAACTCGTCGATGATGACGACCTCGTCGCCGCGGACGATGTAGTCCTTGTCGCGCTGGAACAGCTTGTGCGCCTTGATCGCCTGCTGCAGGTGGTGGACCACCGAGACGTTCTCGACGTCGTACAGGGTCTCGCCCTTGAGCAGGCCGGCCTCGCCGAGGATGCGCTCGAGCTCCTCGTTGCCGGCCTCGGTGAAGGCGGCGGTGCGCTGCTTCTCGTCGACCTCGTAGTGCTCGGGGGCGAGCTTCAGCACGAAGGCGTCGATGGTGTTGTAGAAGTCCGAGCGGTCCTCCAGCGGACCGGAGATGATGAGCGGCGTGCGCGCCTCGTCGACGAGGATCGAGTCGACCTCGTCGACGATCGCGAAGGCGTGGCCGCGCTGCGACATCGCCGCGCGGTCGTACTTCATGTTGTCGCGCAGGTAGTCGAAGCCGAACTCGTTGTTGGTGCCGTAGGTGATGTCGGCGGCGTAGGCGCGCCGGCGCTCGTCGTCGGTGAGGCCGTGCACGATGACGCCGACCTCGAGGCCGAGGAAGCGGTGGATCTGGCCCATCCACTCCGAGTCGCGGCGGGCGAGGTAGTCGTTGACGGTGACGACGTGGACGCCCTTGCCGGCGAGCGCGTTGAGATAGGAGGGCAGGGTGGCGACGAGGGTCTTGCCCTCGCCGGTCTTCATCTCGGCGATCTTGCCGGCGTGGAGGACCATGCCGCCGATCAGCTGGACGTCGAAATGGCGCTGGCCGAGGACGCGCTTGGCGGCCTCGCGCACCGTCGCGAAGGCCGGCGGGAGCAGGTCGTCCAGCGAGGCGCCGGCGGCGAGCTGCGCGCGGAACTCCGCGGTGCGCGCCCTGAGCGCCTCGTCGGAGAGCGCGGCGACCTCCGGCTCGAGCGCGTTGATGGCTTCGGCGCGAAGCCGGAAGCTCTTGATTGTGCGATCGTTTGACGAACCGAACAGCTTGCGCGCCAGCGCACCGAGCCCGACCATATGCGAAGCGTCCTCTCGGAGAGACCTTCCCGGCGGAAGGAATGCGGGGCCGGTCCGTCGCGGTCATTCCGGGACGACGACGCAGGCCACATCCAGGCCGGCACGCGGCGAGAGATAAGAACCGCCCCCCAGGTTGTCAACGCCGCGGCTTTCCGACAGAGTGCGGCCGCCTTGGACCGGGGGCGGAGAAACCGCCGGGACCACCCGGCTGCCACGAGAGAACCAGCCATATGCTCATGCGCTCCAGCCCGACCGCGGCGCTTCGGCCGCTCGCCTTCGCCATCGCCCTGGTGGCGGCGGTGCCGCTCGCCATCGCCCAGGACCAGCCGGCCGCGCCGGCCGCGGCCGCGACCGCCCCGGTTCCCCCGGAGACGGTCGTCGCGACGGTGAACGGCAAGCCGATCACCGAGGCGGACCTGCAGTTCGCCATCCAGGACTACGCCGCCGACCTCGCCCAGATCCCGCCGCAGGCGCACCGCCGCGTCGTGCTCGACGTGCTCGTCGACACGCTGGTGATCGCCGAGGCGGCCGAGAAGGACGGCATCACCGACACCGCCGCCTTCAAGCAGCGCCTCGCCTTCATGACGATGCAGGCCGAGCGCAACGCCTACGTCGACCAGAAGGTGACGGCCGGCATCACCGACGCCGAACTCAAGGCGCGCTACGACCAGGAGCTCGCCAAGTTCTCGCCGCCGGAGGAGATCCGCGCCCGCCACATCCTCGTCGAGACCGAGGACGAGGCGAAGGCGATCATCAAGGACCTCGAGGGCGGCGCCGACTTCGCGACGATCGCCAAGGAGAAGTCGAAGGATCCGGGTTCCGGAGCCGAAGGCGGCGACCTCGGCTTCTTCGCGCGCGGCCAGATGGTGCCGCCGTTCGAGGAGGCGGCCTTCGCGCTCGAGGTGGGCCAGATCACCAAGACGCCGGTGAAGTCGGACTTCGGCTGGCACGTGATCAAGCTCGAGGAGAAGCGCAAGCAGGAGCCGCCGCCGTTCGATCAGATCAAGGATCAGATCCGCACGGTGCTCCTGCGCGAGAAGTTCGCCGAGCTGCTGACGGGCCTGAAGGAAAACGCCAAGGTCGAGATCGTCGACCCGTCGCTGAAGTCGACGCCGATGGCCGCCCCGCCGGTTCCTCTGCCGGGCGCCACGGACGAGACCGACGGCGACGGCGAGGCGCCGGCCGCGCAGTGATCCGCCGCGGCCGCCGATCCCGGACGCGCTTCGGGATCGGCGGCCGCGGACCTTCCTGCGTTCGACTTGCCTGCTCTGGAGTTGCCCGCCCGCGCGCGAACGCGCAGGCGGATCGCCGCGGCGGCCGCGCCGCCTCTTGACCGGCCGCCTTCCGGCGGGCATCCCTGCGGCCGCCCGTGACCCACAACCGGCGGCTCCGATGTCCTCCTCGATCTCCCCGTTCGCGCCCTCCGTCTATCCCGAGCTGCCGGCGGTCGAGGGGGTGCGCTTCGCCACCGCCGAAGCCGGCATCAAGTACAAGAACCGCACCGACGTGCTCCTGATGGCGTTCGCCGAGGGCACCACGGTCGCCGGCGTCACCACCCGCTCGCGCTGCCCCTCGGCGCCGGTCGAGTGGTGCCGCGAGCGCTTCCCGGCCGGCCGCGCCCGCGGCCTCCTCGTCAACTCCGGCAACGCCAACGCCTTCACCGGCCTCAAGGGCCGCGAGACGGTGCGCCTCTCGGCCGCCGCCGCGGCGAAGGCGCTCGGCTGCCCGCAGGACGAGATCCTCCTCGCCTCGACCGGGGTGATCGGCGAGCCGCTCGACGCGGCGAAGTTCGACGCGGTGCTGGGCGAGACCGCCGCCCGCATGGCGCCGACGCCGTGGCTCGACGCCGCCCGCGCCATCATGACGACCGACACCTTCCCGAAGGCCGTCTCGCGCACCGTGACGCTCGGCACGGCGACGGTGACGATCAACGGCATCGCCAAGGGCGCCGGGATGATCGCCCCCGACATGGCGACGATGCTCTCCTTCGTCGCGACCGACGCGCCGATCGCCGCGCCGGTGCTGCAGGCGCTGATCGCGAAGGGCGCCGAGAAGAGCTTCAACGCCATCACCATCGACGGCGACACCTCGACCAGCGACACGCTCATCCTGTTCGCCACCGGCGCGGCGGCGGCGCGCGGCGCGCCGCGCATCGAGGACCTCGCCGACCCGCGCCTCAGGGCCTTCCGCAAGGCGCTCGACGGGCTGCTGCTCGAGCTCGCCCACCTCGTCGTCAAGGACGGCGAGGGGCTGCGGAAGTTCGTGTCGGTGACGGTCGAGGGCGCGGTGTCGCCGAAGTCGGCGAAGCGCATCGCCCAGTCGATCGCCAACTCGCCGCTCGTCAAGACGGCGATCGCCGGCGAGGACGCCAACTGGGGCCGCATCGTGATGGCCGTCGGCAAGGCCGGCGAGCCGGCCGAGCGCGACCGCCTGGCGATCTGGTTCGGCGGCGTGCGCGTCGCCGCCGAGGGCGCGCGCGACCCGGGCTACTCGGAGGCCGCTGCCTCGGAGGTGATGCGCGCGCCGGAGATCGCGATCCGCGTCGAGCTCGGGCTCGGCCGCGGCAAGGCGACGGTGTGGACCTGCGACCTCACCAAGGAATACGTCGCCATCAACGGCGACTACCGCAGTTGAGCGCACCGGCCGACCCCGCGGCGGGCGACCGGGAGCGGTCGCTCATCCGGCGCATCGAGAGCGCCAACCTGTCGGCCTGGCCGGCGGACTGCGCGCTGTTCGACGGCGCCTGGCTGCTGCGGCGGACCGCCAGCCACGCCTCCAAGCGCCTCAACTGCCTGAGCTTCCTCGACCCGGCCGACGACGCCGACGTGGCCCGCCGGATGGCCGCGGCGCTCGCCGACTTCGCCCGCCTCGGCGCCGCGCCGGTGGTGCGGGTGACGCCGCTGACGCCGCCGGCGGTCGTCGCCCACCTCGATGCGGCGGGCTGGGAGCACTTCGACGAGACGCGGACGATGACCGCCGACCTCTCCGGCCTCGACGGCGCCGTCGTCACCGACGCGGCGGTGCACGACGACGGCCCGCGCGCCGACTGGGCGGCGGCGATGAAGCGCACCGGCTCGGCGAAGGCGAAGGACGTCGCGGCGGTGATCGCGCTCCTCGAGCGCATCCTGCCCGAGGCCGGGCTCTCGGTCGCCTACGACCGCCACACCGGCGCCGTGGCGGCGACGACGCTCGCCGTCGTCGACCGCGGCCTCGTCGGGCTGTTCGACGTCGGCACGGTGATGGCGCTGCGCCGCCGCGGCTTCGGCCGCCGGGCGATCCTCGGCGCGCTCGCCTGGGGCCACGCGCGCGGCGCCGACATCGGCTGGCTGCAGGTGCTCGCCGAGAACGTGCGCGCCGGCTCGCTGTACGAGCGGATCGGCTTCACCGAGCTCTACCGCGGCGACTACCGCCGGCCGCCGGGCGCGGGGGCGAAGCCGTGACGCGGCTCCTCCTCGTCGTCGCCTGCGCGCTGTTCGACGCCGACGGGCGGGTGCTGGTGGCGCAGCGGCCGGAGGGCAAGGCGCTGGCCGGGCTGTGGGAATTTCCCGGCGGCAAGGTGGAGGCCGGCGAGCGGCCGGAGGAGACGCTGATCCGCGAGCTCGCCGAGGAGCTCGGCATCGTCGTGAAGCCCGCCTGCCTCGCCCCGCTCACCTTCGCGAGCCACGCCTACGACGACTTCCACCTCCTGATGCCGCTCTATGTCTGCCGCCGCTGGGAGGGCACGCCGGCCGGCCGCGAGGGCCAGGCGGTGCGCTGGCTGAAGCCGGCGCGGCTGCGCGAGCTGCCGATGCCGCCGGCCGACGCGCCGCTGATCGCCCACCTGATCGACCTCGGCTGACGCCCGCCGCCGCGCCGCGAGGTCGCAGGAAGCGGTTCATTCACAGTTTGGTCGGTCAGCGGCCTTGCGGGGCCGGGAGCGGGTCGGCCACAGTGGCGCGGCCGGCCGGCTTCGGCCCGGCGTGCGCTCGGATCGGTTTGGCGGCGGCTCGCTCCGCCTGGATGGTGTCGGACGTGACCTACTGCGTCGGGATCCTGGTACGGGACGGTCTGGTGATGGTGGCGGACACGCGCACCAACGCCGGGCTCGACAACATCGCGACCTACCGCAAGCTGCACCTGTTCGAGACGCCGGGCGAGCGGGTGGTGGCGGTCGCCACCTCGGGGAACCTCGCGATCTCGCAGTCGGTGCTGAGCCTGCTCGCCGAGGGGTTCGAGAACCCGGAGACGGGGGAGATCGAGCGGCTCGACGAGATGCCGTCGATGTTCCGCACGGCGCAGCTCGTCGGCCGGGCGATCCGCGAGGTGTGGCGGATGGACGGCAAGGCGCTCGAGCAGAGCGCCGCCTCGTTCGACGTGACGATGCTGGTCGGCGGTCAGGTCCGCGGCGGGCGGCTGCGGCTGTTCATGGTCTACCGGGCGGGCAACTTCATCGAGGCGACCGAGGACACGCCCTACCTGCAGATCGGCGAGCACAAGTACGGCAAGCCGATCCTCGACCGGGCGGCGACCTACGCGACCGGTCTCGGCGAGGCGCTGAAGCTCGGGCTGATCTCGATGGATTCGACGATCCGCTCGAACCTGTCGGTCGGCCTGCCGATCGACGTCGCGACGATCCGCCGGGACGGGCTCAAGGCCGAGCTGAAGCACCGCATCGAGGCGGGCGAGCCCTATTTCTCGGACCTGCGCGCCCGCTGGTCGCGCGCCCTGCGCGAGGCGCACCTCGCGATCCCGCCGCCCGACTACGGGTAGGGGCGGGCGGGGGCCGGGCGGGGCGCCCTACTGCGCCGCCACCATCGCCGGCTCGGAGTGGCCGACCGGGGGCTGCCAGGCGCCGCTCTCGACGGCGTCGATCTTGACGCCGATCTGGCTCGTGACGTAGCGCGAGAACGGGCCGAGGTGGACGTAGAGGGCGATCATCATCAGCACCGACTTGGTCGCCATCGGGTTGGTGAACAGGCAGCCGAGCATCGTCTTCCAGAACGGCAGGCGGAGCTCCGGCTTCTGCACGTTGATGGCGATGATGAGCCGGGTGACCTGCTTCACGTCGTGCCAGACGTGGCCGAGGTCGACCGGCCAGATGCCGCCGGCCATCCTGAGCATCCTCCCGACGCGGGCGACGCGGCCGAAATACTTCTCCGGGCTGTAGATCGTGCCGACCACCTGGCGGTAGTCGCGCAGCACCTCGCCGCGCGGCCGCTTGGTGTCGAAGTTGAGGCCCGACAGGCACTGGTCGGCGGAGCCGTCGTCGACGTCGATGTCGTGGTCGGGGTGGAGCCGGCCCTCCATCGTGAGGCGGCGGGTGAGCTGCGTGTTGGGCAGTGCGTAGAGGAGGCCGACCATCGCCACCGGGATCGCCGCCTCCTCGATCAGGTCGATGATCGGCTCGGCGACGCTGCCGCCCTCGTTGTCGAAGCCGACGATGAAGCCGGCGAGGACGAACAGCCCGTTCTCGTAGATCTTGTGCACGCTCTGGGCGATGTCGCGCTTGGTGTTCTGCTTCTTCTGCGCCATCACGAGCACCGCCGAATCCGGGCTCTCGATGCCGATGAACACCGAGAAGAAGCCGGCGTCGCGCATCAGCGCCATCAGCTTCTCGTCGTCGGAGAGGTTGAGCGAGGC
>Ga0255338_1002152_pt1 | contig 31240 bp, 32 predicted proteins | sample MeOH1_35cm_T4_19_FD_203715 | JGI IMG/M metagenome (GOLD analysis project Ga0255338, IMG submission 203715) | Sandy soil microbial communities from University of British Columbia, Vancouver, Canada - MeOH1_35cm_T4_195 | ecosystem: Engineered > Artificial ecosystem > Sand microcosm > Unclassified ... | reverse complement strand
CCAAGCTCAAGCAATGGCGACGCATCGCGACCCGTTATGACAAGCTGGCCGCAAACTTCCTCGGTTTCGTCAAACTCGCCAGCATCATGCTTTGGCTCAAATAATTAATTCGTCACTACAACCTAGGCGTTGGTCAAATCCGCCGGACGCCAAAATGGCTTCCATCTCGGGCCAAAATGCGCTTGCAAAGGCGCCCAACCTTCGCGGCGCGCATTTTGGCGCGATATGTTCGCCATTTTGGCGCCTCGAACGCGACATTTGTGAGTTTACGGCCTAGAATGGCCTCTGCTCGTCCATTCTGGACTCGACCCGGCACGATATGCCGGAGAGGTGCCGTCATGTGGGACCGGAGCGGGAAATCGGAGCCCCGAAGAAAGGGGGCAAGCGCGTTTGTCGCCCTGGTCCCTTTTTGTCTCTGGCGCGCGTCGCTGTTCGGCCTGCTTCTTTTTTCCCTTCCATGCCTGGCGGGCCCCTTCGAGGACGCTGCCGCCGCCTACAGACGCGGTGACTATGCCAATGCCATGCGCCTGTTTCAGTCGCTGGCGGACAATGGCGATCCGCGCGCGCAGAACAGCCTTGGCCGCATGTATCTTCGCGGTCAGGGCGCGGGGCGGGATTATAAGGAAGCGATGAAATGGTTTCGCCGCGCCGCGGCGCTGGGGGTGGCGGACGCCCAGTTCAATCTGGGCGAAATCTATCTGCGCGAATTCGGCGTCGAGCAGGATCTGGTGGAGGCTGCGCGATGGTACACCAGGGCTGCCGAACAGGGGCATGTCGGCGCGCAATTCACGCTGGCGGTCCTTTACATGATCGGCCGCGGCGTCAGCAGGAACCAGCTAAAGGCCGTCTATTGGTTCGAACGCGCCGCATCGCAGGGCAACGCCGACGCGCAAGTGCAGCTCGGCACGATTTACGGCGCCGGCCAGGGGGTGCCGCGCGATCCGGTAGCCGCTTATAAATGGTTCGCCCTGGGCCAGGCCAATGCCCGCACGCCAGCGCTCCGCGCCAAGGCAAGCCAGAATATCGACCGTCTGTCCCGCAGCATGACGCCCGCGCAGATTGCGGAGGCCCAGCGTCAGGCCCGCGAATGGCAGCCCGTTCCTGCAAGGGGCGGTCAGTCATGAACGAACCTGTCCCCCTTCCCCCCGCCGCGCCGACGGCGACCGGTTCCGGCAACTGGCTGAAAGGTGGCGTGAAATATTGGTTCGCCCTGATGGTCGGGGTCGTCAGCCTGCTGCTGACGCTGGGCATATGGCAATGGCTCGTCATTGAGCAGGGCCGGTCCACGGAAACCGAATTCACCCTGGAGGCCGAGCAGCGCGCTGAAGGCATCAAGCGGCAATTCTTCTCGGAAACCAGCGTGATCCGGGCTTTGCTGGGCTATTATCAGGCATCGGAGGATGTCGGCCCGGACGAGTTCAAGGCCTTTGCCAGCGTCTATCTGACCGGGCTGTCCAGCCTCGATTCCATCCAATGGGTACCCTATGTCCCCAGCGGCGAGCGCAAGGCGTGGGAGGAAAAGGGCGCGCGCGCGAATGGCGGGACTTTCCGGTTCACCCAGTTAAATGCCCATGGGGCAACCGTCGGAGCGGAGCGGCGCGACGCCTATTTCCCGATATTCTACGCGGAATCCTCACTGGGCGGCGCACCGGAGATGCTGGGCTTCGATTGGGGATCCGACCCGTTCGCACGCGGCGCGATGCTGGCCGCCCGCGACAGCGGCGAGATCGCCGCCGCCGCCCATATCCGCATGCCGCAAATGGGCGACGACACACCCCGCATCGCCGTCTTCGCGCCGGTTTATGACGGCGGGGAGCAAATCGCCGTCGATCAGCGGCGCGCGCATCTCACCGGCTTTGTGGTTGCCGTGCTGCGCATCGGCGATGTGATCCAGGGCGCGATCGATCTGATGCCAAGGAAGGGCGTGGACCTCTATCTGCTCGATTCCTCAGCCCCGGCGGCGCAGCGGGTGCTGCTGTCGATCATGGCGCCCGGAAACAAGACGAAGCGGCGGCCCGGCGCCGGTCCGGCCATGGATTCGGACCTGTTCCATTCCAGCTCTCTGGTCATCGGCAACAGCGTCTTCACCATCTATACCGCGGCGACCGACGCCTATGGCGACAAGCGGGCCGCAACCACGCCCACCATCGCGCTGGCCGGCGGTCTGGCCGTCACCCTGATCCTCTTCATCTATCTCATTTCGCTCGCCAACCAGCGGGCGCGCACCGAGCAGGTCGTGGCGCAGCGCACAGCCGAATTGCGCGGCGTCAACATGCGGCTGGAAGAACGGACGATCCAGTTGGAGGAATCCGAAACCGAATTGCGCGCAGCCAAGAACCGGGCGGAGGACGCCACCCGCGCCAAGAGCCAGTTCCTCGCCAATATGAGCCATGAGATCCGCACCCCCATGAACGGCGTCATCGGCGCGTCGGAACTGCTGAGCGATACCAGGCTGACCGCATCGCAGCGCGAATATCTCACCATGATCACGCAATCGGCGGATGCGCTGCTTCATCTCATCAACGACATTCTGGACTTTTCGAAGATCGAGGCGGGACGGCTGGAACTGGAACATGTGGCCTTCAGCCTGCGCGACGAGCTGGCCGATACCTTGCAGGCCTTTGCCGGGCGCGCCACCGAAAAGGGGATCGAACTCGCCTGCCATGTCGCGCTCGGCGTGCCCGACGCGCTGGAGGGCGACCCGCACCGGCTGCGCCAGGTGGTGATCAACCTTGTCGGCAATGCGCTGCGCTTCACCGAGCGGGGAGAGGTCGTGATGGACGTGGCGGTCGAATGGATGGCGGAGCGGCAGGTCCGGCTGCACTTCGCGGTCAGCGACACCGGCCCCGGCATAGCGGTGGACAAGCAGAAACTGATCTTCGAAGCCTTTTCCCAGGCGGACACCTCCTTCACCCGCCGCTTCGGCGGCACGGGCCTTGGCCTCACCATCGCCTCGCAACTGGTGCAGTTGATGGGCGGGCGGCTGGAACTGGATAGCGCAATCGGCCGCGGCAGCGTCTTTCATTTCACCATTCCCTTCGCCCTGGCGCAGGGCGAACCGGCCAGCCCGCCTGCCGAACAACCCTCGCTGCGCGGCCTTCCGGTGCTGATCGTCGACGACAACGCCACCAACCGCCGCATCCTGGACGAGATGATCCGCGGCTGGGGCATGAAGCCGCTGGTGGTCGAGAGCGGTCCGAAGGCGCTTACGGCGCTGCGCAACGCGGCGGGAATCGGCCGGCCCTTGCGGCTGGTGCTGCTCGACATGATGATGCCGGGCATGGACGGTTTTGCCGTCGCAAAGGAAATTGCGCGAGGCAGCGAGGCCGAGCGTCCGGCGGTGATCATGCTCTCCTCTGCCCGGAAGGACGAGATGGCCCGCCGCAACCGGGCGACCGGCATTGCCGCCTTCCTGCTGAAGCCCATACGCCAGTCCGAACTGCTGGAAGCCATATTCGCCGTGCTGAAGGTGACGGTGAGCGAGGAAGCGGTCCTGCCCGAGCCGGCGCCTGACAACCGCCCGTCGCTGCATGTGCTGGTCGCGGAGGACAATGCGGTCAACCAGCGCCTCGCGCTCCGCCTGCTGGAAAAGCGCGGGCACTGGGTGAAGATCGTCGGGGACGGTGCGCAGGCGGTCGAGGCGCTGGCGCAGGACCGTTTCGACGTGGTGCTGATGGATGTGCAGATGCCGGTGATGGACGGGTTCCAGGCCACCGCCGCCATTCGCGAATGGGAACGCGGCACCGGGGAGCATATCCCCATCGTGGCCATGACGGCGCATGCGATGCGCGGCGACCGCGAACGCTGCCTGGATGCGGGGATGGACGATTATATCTCCAAGCCGCTGCGGGCGGAGGATTTCTACGAGGTTGTGGAGGGGCGGTTCGCCAGTGCCGCGAAGCCCCATAGCGAGGAAGGGTCCGGGCCATGAGCACGCTTCTTGATTGGACCAAGGCGCTTCAAAATGCCGATGGCGATGAGGAATTGCTGATCGAACTGGCAGGTGTCTTCATCGACGCATGCCCGGAGATGATGCAGCAGGTTCGCGCCGCGATCGACGGACGGAACGCGCAGGAGCTTCAGCGCACCGCCCACAGCCTGAAAGGATCGGCGCATCTCTTCGCTGCCTCCGAGGCGGGGGCCGCAGCTTTCCGCCTGGAAGAAATGGGCGCGGAAAACAATTTCCGGGACGTGGAGGACGGCTGGAACCTGTTGCGCTTCGAAATCGAAGGGCTGCTCGCAGAACTGGCCGCGCGGCTCGGCGGACGCAATTCGGATGAAGCGAGGAACACGCAAGACTCATGAGGTCTCAAGACTTGAGGTGAAACGCCATGACGCACAAACGCATCACCGTCCTGCTGGTCGAGGATAATCCGGTCTATTCGCGGCTGATCGAGAAGCTGCTTGGCCGGTCCGACAATCCCGTGTTCGAAACCGTGCTGGCCGGCACGTTGGGACAGGCGCTGGAACGGCTGGCGGTCGGGGGAATCGATGTGGTCCTGCTCGACCTGATGCTGCCGGACAGCACGGCGCTCGACACCTTTTATCGCGTCCGGGCGCATGACCTGCGCATCCCCGTCATCGTCCAGAGCGCGATGGACGATGTGGGTCTGGCCAGCAAGGCCGTGGAAGGCGGGGCGGAGGACTATCTGCTGAAGGATGGCATCAACAGCGCGACGCTGATCCGATCGATCCATTATGCGATGGAACGGACCCATGCGCGCGGGGCGGAATGGTCGTCGGCCATGCTGCACCTTGCCCAGCAGCAATTTCTGAAGGCTGCCCATATTGCCGGTCTGGACCCCAATATCCGGCAACGCCTGCTGTTTCCCGAACGGACGCAGATCGCCGCCCTGCCCTTCAAGCGCGACGGCATCGATCAGGTCGAAACCGTTTTCGCCTATCGGGTGCAGCATGTGCTGTCCATGGGGCCGACCAAGGGCGGACTGCGCTATCATCCCGAAGTCAGCCTGGGCGAAGTCGCCGCGCTGTCCATGTGGATGACCTGGAAATGCGCCCTCGCCAAACTGCCCTTCGGCGGGGCCAAGGGCGGGGTCAGGGTCGATCCGGCCGCGCTCAGCAAGGACGAGCTGGAACGGCTCACCCGCCGCTATACGTCGGAATTCATCGGCATGATCGGCCCCGACAAGGATATTCCGGCGCCCGACATGGGAACCGACGCGCAGGTCATGGCCTGGATCATGGACACCTATAGCGAGCATGTCGGCTATTCCGTCCCGTCGGTCGTGACGGGCAAGCCGGTGGTGCTCGGCGGATCGCTGGGCCGTCACGAGGCGACCGGACGGGGCCTGGCCTATCTGGTGAGCGAAACCTGCCGCCAGATCGGCCTTGACCTCAACGGCGCGACCGCGGTGGTGCAGGGGTTCGGCAATGTCGGCATGCACGCCGCCACCTTCCTGGCCGAAGCGGGAGCGAAGATCATCGGCATCAGCGACGTCAGCGTCGCGCTGCACAACCCCAAAGGCCTGCCGATCGATCTGCTGAAAAACCATGTCCGCCAGCACCGGCAGCTCTTCGGCTGCCCCTATGGCGAGATCATTCCCAGCCGCGACCTGCTGGAACTGCATTGCGACATATTGGCGCCCTGCGCCTTGCAGAACCAGATCACCGCCGAAAATTCCTCGCGGATCAACTGCCGGATCGTGGCGGAGGGCGCCAATGGCCCCACGACGCTGGAAGCCGACGACATGCTGCAAGCGCGCGGCATCATCGTGCTGCCTGACATATTGGCCAATGCCGGCGGCGTCATCGTGTCCTATTTCGAATGGGTGCAGGGGCTTCAGAACCTGACCTGGCCGCTGGAGGAGATCAACATGCGCATGCGCGACATATTGACCGACGCGCTGGCCCGCACGCAGCGCCGCGCCCAGGCGGAAAAGGTCGATTTGCGCACCGCCGCGATGATCGAGGCCCTGAGCCGTGTCGGCGCGGCCAATCATTTGCGCGGCCTGTTCCCATGAGGGGCGACTTCGGCGTGCCGGGTTTGAGATTGCCAAGGCTTTGGCATCGAGCGTAGCGAAGTTTCGCGGCCCGTCCCATCGCACCATGAGCTTCGCTTGCAGGAGGGCAGGCGCTTGCAGGCCAGCGCCCGGACCGCCGCTCGTCGCAAATCGGTTGCCTTGTTCCGACCGCCGCGCAAATAGCGAGTGCAGGAAAAAAGGGGACGCATGGTCATGAAGCTTGGTTCGTTCATTTGCGCGGCGATGATGGGTGCGTCGTTATTGCCGGCGGCGGCGCTGGCCGACGATCCGCGCGATCCCACGATGCGCAGCGCCGCGGCGCGGGCACGCGATAGCGCGATCATCAAGCGAATGAACCAGCAGCAACTTGCCTATGTGCGCCAGCGCGACGCCAGGAACAGGCAAAGCTATCGCGTGACGCAGAGCGATCGCGACGCCTATGCCGACGCCCGCGCCGATTATGCGCGCAGGATGGCGGACTGGCGCCGCGCAGTGGCCGCCTGCAATGCGGGCCGCTGGGAATATTGCGACAACTGAGCCAGCCGGCCGAACGTCTGTTCGCCGCTGATCCAGGAAAAAGGGGCGAGTACTGCTCATCCCTTTCACTCATCTCCTGCGGCTGAAAAACAGCAACGCTCAACCCGCTATGAAATTATCTTGAGTGACCAGCTTTCTTCAACCGCTATGAAGAGCCGGCAACCAAGCTCTCGATAAGGATCTGGAATGGAATATCGCGCATTGGGACGCACGGGGATCCAGGTCAGCCTGATCTGCCTGGGCACCATGACCTGGGGTTCGCAGAATAGCGAGGCGGATGCCCATGCGCAGCTCGACCATGGCATTGGCGAGGGCGTCAATTTCATCGACACCGCCGAAGCCTATCCGGTGACGCCTGTCGCCCGCGAAACGCAGTTCCTGACCGAAACCTATATCGGCAACTGGATCGCGGGCCGGGGCCGGCGCGAGGATATCGTGCTGGCCACCAAGGTCGCCGGCCCCTCGCGCGATCCGGTGCGGAAGTTTCGCGGCGGCAACAACCGGCTCGACCGCCGCAATATCGAGCAGGCGGTGGAGGACAGCCTGCGCCGGCTGCGCACCGACTATATCGATCTCTATCAGGTGCATTGGCCTGACAGGTCCGTGCCCTCCTTCGGAGTGCGCGGACTGAGCCGATTGGACGACACGGCAGAGACCGTTCCGATCGAGGAGACGCTGGGGGCGCTGGCCGATCTGGTGCGCGCGGGCAAGATCCGCCATTTCGGCGTCTCCAACGAAACGCCCTGGGGCGTGTCGGAATATCTGCGCCTGTCGCGGGAAAAGGAGTTGCCGCGCGTTGCGTCGATCCAGAACGCCTATAGTCTGCTCAACCGCACCTTCGAATATGGCTTGTCGGAATTTGCGTTGCGGGAACAGGTGTCGCTGCTCGCTTACTCCCCTCTGGCGGGCGGCAATCTCACCGGCAAATATCTGGGCGGGCAGATCCCCAAGGGATCGCGCCGCGACGTCAGCCGCCAGTTCGTGCGCTACGACCTGCCCGGTCAGGCAACGGCCTCCGCCCGTTATGTCGCAATCGCCCAGGCTTACGGGCTGAATCCCGCGCAACTGGCGCTGGCATTCGTCAATAGCCGGCCCTTCGTGACCTCCACGATCATCGGCGCGACGTCGCTGGAACAGCTCAAGATCGACATCGCCAGTGTCCAGGTCCAACTGAAACCCGATGCCCTGGCCGCGATCGAAGCGATCCATCGCGACCTGCCCGACCCCTGCCCCTGAAAGTGTGTCTGAAATGCGCGGGAGAGGGCCGGTGCGGCTATGCGCCGGACGGCGCATTTCCCAACAGTCTCTGAGCCACTATTTGAGCGGCGTGACGATCGTGAAGCGCCGCTCAACAGTTTGACAGAAGCCATAGATCGCCGCGCAATACGCGTTGGTCACGAACCGTCCTCCGTTCCTAAGCCCCTCCCAGGGATTTTCCGGGAAGGGGCAATATGCACATCCATCGTCTGCTGTTCTGCAATGTCGCGCTGTTCGCGATCGCCGCCGCCATTCCGGCGTTGGCGCAATCGCCCTCCGCCGTCGAGGATAGCGCGGCGAGCGGGGAGATCATCGTGACCGCAGAGCGGCGCGCGACCGACCTGCAAAAGACCGCCATCGCCATTTCCGCGTTCACGCCGGACCGGCTGGAGGAACGCAATATCAGCAACGTCCGCGATCTGGCGGGGCAGGTGCCCAATCTGTTCGTCTCGCGCGCCTCGATCAGCCATACCACCCAGACATTCTCGCTGCGCGGCGTGGGGGAGAGCGACCCGATTCAGGAGCCGGTGCTGGCCGTCTATGTCGATGACGTCTATGTGCCCCGCCAGATCGGGTCGATGAGCGAATTTGTCGATCTGGAGCGGGTCGAGCTGCTGCGCGGGCCGCAGGGCACGCTGTACGGCCGCAACAGCAGCGCCGGCGCGTTGCGCATCATCACCCGCGATCCCGATGACACCACCCATGTCACCGCCGAGGCGGGCTATGGCAGCTTCAACGATGCGCAGGTGCGGGCGCTGGTCAGCGGACCGATCGTCACCGACGCGCTGTCGGGCAGCATCGGCTATATCCACCGCTCGCGCGATGGCGTGACCTATGACCCGACGCTGGGCCATGACGTGAACCGCATCGACCTGGACGGCTGGCGCGGCAAGCTGCGCTTCACCGGGATCGAGGGACTGGATGCGCTGCTGACCGTGAACGTCACCCGCGACCGCAGCGACAGCCGCTCCTATGTGCCGGTCAATCAGCCCGGCCCCTTCAGCCGCCGCCGCTCCTATTCGGAGGTTGAGCCGCTCCAGCATCTCAACGCGCAAAGCGGTTCGCTGCGGCTGGTCTACACCCTCTCCCCCGTCCTTTCGATCAAATCGATCACGGCGGCCGGGGGCTTCAACCTCAATCCCGTCTATTATGAGAATGACGGCGAGGCGGCGCTCATCCAAAAGAACCTCATCCATTATAATGACAGGTTCGTGAGCCAGGAAGTGCAACTGAACGGCGAGTTGGGAGATGTCAGCTTCACCAGCGGCCTCTTCTACCTCCACGAGCGCTTCTTCGTCGAACGCGACGGTTTCAGCCGCACCGGCACCGCGGCGACTGCGCCCGTCAACAAGCTGCGGGCGCACAACATCACCTATACCGATGCCTATGCCGTCTTCGGCGAGGGCAGCTGGAAGGCGACCGACATACTCAGCCTGACCGCCGGCGTCCGCGGCACGATCGAGAAGAAACGCTTCGTCTTCGACAACAAGGTCATCGACAATAACCGCAACATCGTGTCCCAATCGATCGCCGGGGAGGCGGACACGACATGGCATGCGATCACGCCCAAATTATCGCTGCAGGCGCAATGGACGCCCAATCTGCTGCAATATCTGACCTGGTCGCAGGGGTTCAAGTCGGGCGGGTTCGACAATCGCGCGACCCGGCTCGACCTCGCCACCCTGCCTTATGATCCGGAGAAGGTGACGACTTATGAAGGCGGCCTGAAGGCGACGCTGTCCGGCGGCGCGTTGCGCAGCAACCTTGCCGTCTTCTACAATGACTATAAGGATCTTCAGGTCTCCTTCTACGATCCCGCCTATGTCGGGTCGCGGCGCGGCAATGCCGGCAAGGCCCATAGCTGGGGCGTCGAGCTGGAAAATGAGCTGCGCCTGTCGGATCGTTTCAGCGTGCAGGCATCGGGCGGCTATTTGAAGGCGGTATACGACGATTATAAGGGTGCAGGCGGCGCAGGCGTGAATGCGGACGGCAATCCGCTGATCAACGCGCCCAGATATTCGCTGTCGGGCGGCGCAACCTATGACCTGCCCCTGGGCGAGAGCGGCAGCCGTCTGCGCCTGTCCGCCAATGCCCAATATCAAAGCGGTTTCTATTCGAACGCGCTTGCCCGTCCACAGGACCGCGTACCGGGGCAGACCTTCGTCAACGGTTCCGTCAACTGGATCCTGCCCGACGAGCGGTTCCAGATCGGCGTACAAGCCAGGAATATATTGGGCGCCAACAAGCCAGTGGGTTCGACCTACACGCCATCAACCGGCGTCTATTATAAAAACTACCCCGATCCGGCGACTATGCTCTTCAATGTCCGCTTCGCCTATTGAAGGCTTGGTGCGCCCGCCAGTTTATCAGAAGCATAGCGGGCGGGCAGCCCGGAACTGACGGTTCTGCGTTTCGGTGGGGTCGGCGAAGACGCAAACGACTTGGTTCGCCATCGGACCCATCCACGCTGGGTACCGGAAAATTGTCGCTGTAGGCAAAGGAACCCAACGGAAATGCTGGGTCTCCAGAACTTCTGGGCCCTGGAGGGAATTGGTGGAGCCGAGGGGGATCGAACCCCTGACCTCGTCATTGCGAACGACGCGCTCTCCCAGCTGAGCTACGGCCCCTAAAAGGAGCGCTGCCTATAAGCGAGCGATTGCGCCCATGCAACGGTCTTTTGCGCAAAAAAATGCGATGCCGCCGGTCGGTCTTCACCGTCACGCAGCGCTCTCGGCATGCCGGGGCAAAGGTGGGACATTACTCCTGCGTAACGCCCGGAACGATGCGGCTGCATGCTCATTGGTGCGGTGACGGCGATCGTTGTTGGGCGCCGTGAAAAAGCAGACAAGGAGACGGACAATGGGTTACCAAGGCGGAGGTCGCTATGGTGACGGCGATCGCAACTGGAGCGACCGGGATCGCGATTCCGACCGTTACCGTGCGCAACGCAACTGGCGGGACGATCGCGACTATCGCTATGGCACGCGGGGCCAGTTCGGCGGACCGGGGTCGACATATGGCGGTTCAGGATCCAGGCGAGCGCCAGACGATTACGATCCTGAGGAACGCGGCTTTTTCGACCGCGCCGGCGACGAAATCCGTAGCTGGTTCGGAGACGAAGAGGCGGAACGCCGCCGTGAATATGACGATTATTACAACCGTCCCTATGGCGATCCGCGCGATCAGAGCAGCCGCATCGGCTATGCCTCGGCCTCCAATTCCAGCCGCTACCTGCCCAATCGGGGCTATGCGCCCTATACCGGCGAACGCAGCGGCTATGGCAGCGAGGATCATGGCTATCGCGTGCGCGCATTCGGCGTGAACCACGACTATGGCGAACATCATGACGCCAATTATTATGCCTGGCGTCAGCAGCGGATCAATGAACTGGACCGCGACTATGCCGAATATCGCAACGAGAATCGCGAGCGGTTCAACAATGAATTCGGCAGTTGGCGCGCCCGGCGCGGCGAGCAGCGCCAGGCGGTCCAGCAGGTCCGCGAGCATATGGAAGTCGTCGGCAGCGACGGCGAGCATGTCGGCACCGTGGACAAGCTGCGCGGCGACCGTATCATCCTGACCAAGAACGATCAGGAAGCGGGCGGCGTGCACCATTCAATCCCGTCCTCCTGGATTCGATCGGTCGACACGCAGAAGGTCACGCTGGAAAGGACCGCCGACCAGGCCCAGACAGCCTGGCGCGCAGAACGCGAGCAGCAGGCGCTGTTCGGATCGCGTGAGGATGACGATAATCGCCATGACAGCGACAGCGGCAATTCGACCTACGAAAAGGGCCGCTATCGCTAACGCCGGAGGATGGAGCGCGCGACCTGCATGGATCAGGCGGCGCGCTCCGGAACGTCCCGAAATCGGCGGAACAGGCGATAAACGGCAGAATCAACGAAAGGTCCGGCCCCAGGGCCGGGCCTTTTTATTCCGCCGCAGCCAATACGCGCTGCGCCTGGATAAGATGGGGCCGGTCGATCATCTTGCCGTCCAGTTTCAGCACCCCGGCGCCGGGATTGGCCCGGAACGCATCGACCACGGCCCTGGCCCGCGCAATTTCAGCCTCGCTGGGGGTGAAGCCGTCGTTGATGGCCGCCACCTGCACCGGATGAATCGCCATCATGCCGGTAAAGCCATCGCGCCGCGCCCGCCCGATATAAGCGTTGAGATCGTCCATCGCCTCGATCCGGGGGAAGACCGTGTCGATCGCCGGGACGCCCGCGGCATGAGCGGCGAACAGCGTCAGGCTGCGCGCCAATTCGAAGGGCGCGGTGTAGCGGCCATCCTCCTCGCGAGAGGTCGAAGCGCCGACCGACGCGGGCAGATCCTCCGCCCCCCAGGTCAGGCCCGCCAGCTTTTCGCGCACCTGGCGGAACGTTCCCAGTTCGAAAATGGCGGCAGGCGTCTCCGTCGCGATCGGCAGGATCGGCGGCACATGCGCGCCTTCGGCCAATGCGATCAACGCCTGGATGTCCGCCGCCCCTTCCGCCTTCGGCAGCATGATCCCGTCGGGCGCCGCGGGCAGCGCGGCGACAAGATCGGCGCGGGTGTGATCGCCGTCCAGCGGATTCACCCGCACGAAGGCCACGCAATCGCGGGGCGACGCCAGCCATTCCGCAATCGCCTCTCGCCCGAAGGCCTTGCGTTCCGGCGCGACCGAATCTTCAAGGTCGAGGATGATCGCATCGGCGCCGCTGGCCGCAGCCTTGGCAAAGCGCTCGGGGCGGTCGGCGGGAACGAAAAGCAGCGAACGGAGCTTCATGCGGGCCTCTTCTTCAACAGCGCCATGCGCAGGCATTGGCAGGCGATTTCGTCCCGCTGGTTATAGAGGCGATGCGTGAATGTCACGATCCCTGCTTCGGGTCGTGAACGGCTTTCCTTGAGGTCGGTCACCTCGCTCTCCGCCCGCATCGTGTCACCGATGAAGACCGGCTTGGGCATGACCAGCTTGTCATAGCCCAGATTGGCGACCAGCGTGCCCAAAGTCGTATCCCCCACCGACAGCCCCACCATCAGCGCGAAGGTGAAGGTGCCGTTGACCAGAATCTGCCCGAATTCGGACGCCTTCGCCGCTTCGACATCCAGATGCAGCGGCTGGGGATTATGGGTCATGGTCGAGAAGAGCAGATTGTCCGTTTCCGTCACCGTGCGGCGGATTTCATGCTCGATCCGGTCTCCGATCCGCCAATCGTCATAATAGCGGCCCGCCATCAATCCTCTCCCCGCTCGACCAGCGCCAGCAGCGTGCCTTCGCTGACCTGGCCGCCTTCCGACGCCTCCAGCTCCGCCACCACGCCGTCGAAGGGGGCGACCAGGCTATGCTCCATCTTCATCGCCTCCAGCGTGACCAGCTTCTGGCCCTTGGCGACCTTGTCGCCCTTGGCAACGGAAACCGCGATGATGCGGCCCGGCATGGGGGACAGGATCGCGCCGTCGGATGCGGCGCCTCCAACCGTGCCAACAGTCCGGGCGGGCACGAAACGCCATGTTTTGCCCTGCAAGGTGACAAATATTGCATCGCCATCATCCTGGATCAGAGGATAGAGACGCTGATCGTATCCGATCCGGCTATCCCATCGTCCACTATACTGGGCTATCTGATCGGAAAATCGGACCTCGCCTTGCGGGCTTGCGTTAAGACGCAGCCCTCTGGGACCAGACGCCTGTGGATAGAGTCGTTCCACAAAACATTCAGCCACCAGGTCGAGCATCCATTGTGGCGGATCGACCTCATAAGCCGTGTCATCCATATGCCTTTCAATGAAGCCGGTATCGATCTTGCCGCGCGCAAAATCAGGCATGACGACCAGTGTCCCAAGGAAGGACGCGTTGGTTTTCACTGGCCATATCCGGCTGTCCCAGCACATTTTGCTGAGGCCGATCAGGGCCTTCTGCCGAGTTTCCGCATGGCAGATCAACTTGGCGATCATCGGATCGTACCAAGGAGAAATTTCATCACCTTGAGATACGCCCGTTTCGATCCGCAGGCGTACGTCATAATCGGTCGATAGTTCCGCAATTCCACGTTCGTCCCGCCATTGCGTTTGTCTTATGGCATGCGGTATCGTGAAGCTCTCCAGCTTTCCCGTGCTGGGCAGGAACCCCTTGGCGGGGTCTTCGGCATAGAGACGCGCTTCCATCGCCCAGCCGTTGATCGACAGCTCCTCCTGCTTTTTCGGCAACGGCTCGCCGCTCGCGACGCGCAGTTGCCATTCGACCAGATCGACGCCGGTGATCTCCTCCGTCACCGGATGCTCGACCTGAAGGCGGGTGTTCATCTCCATGAACCAGATGCGGTCGGCGCGCAGACCCTCGCTTGCGTCGGCAATGAACTCGATCGTGCCTGCGCCGACATAGTCCACCGCCTGCGCCGCCCGCACCGCCGCGCCGCAAATCGCCTCGCGGGTCGCTTCGTCCATGCCGGGCGCGGGCGCTTCCTCGATCACCTTCTGGTGGCGGCGCTGGAGCGAGCAGTCGCGCTCGAACAGATGGACGACCTGGCCATGGCTGTCCCCGAACACCTGCACCTCGATATGGCGGGGCGAGAGGATATATTTTTCGATCAGCACCTGATCGTTGCCGAAGGAGGAGGCCGCCTCCCGCTGGCAGGAGAGCAGCGCATCGGCAAAGGCTTGCGGTTCATCGACGCGCCGCATGCCCTTGCCGCCGCCGCCCGCGACCGCCTTGATGAGCACGGGATAGCCGATGGCGTCGGCTTCGGCCTGGAGCCGCTCGGCGCCCTGATCCTCGCCCAGATAGCCCGGCGTGACCGGCACGCCCGCGTCGGCCATCAGCTTCTTGGCGGCGTCCTTCAGGCCCATGGCGGTGATGCTGGACGGGTTGGGACCGACCCAGATCAGGCCCGCGTCGGTCACCGCCTGAGCGAAGGCCGCATTTTCCGACAGGAAGCCGTAGCCGGGGTGGATCGCCTGCGCGCCGGTCGCCTGGGCGGCGGCAATGATTCGGTCGCCGATCAGATAGGATTCACGTGCCGGGGACGGGCCGATATGCACCGCCTCGTCGGCCTGCCGCACATGCAGCGCTTTCGCATCAGCGTCGGAATAGACCGCAACGGTCCGAATGCCGAGGCCGCGCGCGGTGCGGATGATGCGGCAGGCGATTTCGCCGCGATTGGCTATGAGCAGGGACTGGATCACATGCGGAACACCCCAAAGCGGGGCGCCTCCTCGACGGGAGCGTTGAGCGTGGCGGCGAAGGCGAGGCCCAGCACGTCGCGGGTCTGGGCGGGGTCGATCACCCCATCGTCCCACAGGCGGGCGGTGGCGTGATAGGGGTTGCCCTCATCCTCATATTTCTGGCGGATCGGCGCCTTGAAGGCCTCCGCTTCCTCCGGCGTCCATTTGGCGGCGTCACGGTGGACGGTCGCCAGCACGCTCGCCGCCTGTTCCCCGCCCATCACCGAAATCCGGCTGTTGGGCCAGGTGAAGAGGAAACGCGGCCCATAGGCGCGCCCGCACATGCCATAATTGCCTGCGCCAAAGCTGCCGCCGATCAGCACCGTGATCTTGGGCACGCTGGCCGTCGCCACCGCCGTCACCAGCTTGGCGCCATGTTTGGCGATCCCCTCCGCCTCATATTTGCCGCCGACCATGAAGCCGGAGATATTCTGGAGGAACAGCAGCGGAATGCGCCGCTGGCAGGCGAGTTCGATGAAATGCGCACCCTTCTGCGCGCTTTCGCTGAACAGCACGCCATTATTGGCCAGGATCGCGACCGGCATCCCCCAGATATGGGCGAAACCGCAGACCAATGTGGTGCCGTACAGCGCCTTGAACTCGTGAAATTCGCTGCCATCGACAATGCGGGCAATCACTTCGCGAACGTCATAAGGGGCGCGAACATCCTGCGGGACGATGCCGTAAAGCTCCTGCGGGTCATATTTCGGCGCCGTGGGTTCGCGCAGGTTGAGGTCGATCTCTGGCGCCGGTTGCAGCGTCGAGACGATGTCGCGCACGATGGTCAGCGCATGTTCGTCATTCTCCGCGACATGATCGACCACGCCGGATCGGCGGCCATGCACTTCCGCGCCGCCCAGATCCTCGGCGCTGATGACCTCGCCCGTCGCCGCCTGCACCAGCGGCGGTCCGGCCAGGAAGATGGTGCCCTGATTGCGCACGATCACCGTCTCATCCGACATGGCGGGGACATAGGCGCCGCCCGCCGTGCAGCTTCCCATGACGCAGGCGATCTGCGGGATGCCGCGCGCCGACATCTGCGCCTGATTGTAGAAGATGCGGCCGAAATGCTCGCGGTCGGGAAAGACCTCCGCCTGATTGGGCAGGTTTGCGCCGCCGCTGTCGACCAGATAGACGCAGGGGAGCCGGTTCTCCAAGGCGATCTCCTGCGCACGAAGATGCTTCTTCACGGTCAGCGGATAATAGGTTCCGCCCTTCACCGTCGCATCGTTGCAGACGATCATCGCCTGCCGCCCCGATACTCGGCCGATGCCTGCGATCAGGCCCGCGCCGGGCACTTCGCCATGATACATGTCGTTGGCGGTGAGCTGGCCGACCTCCAGAAAGGGACTGCCCGGATCGAGCAGCCGCTCCACCCGGTCGCGGGGCAGCAGCTTGCCGCGCGCCACATGCTTGACCCGCGCCGCCTCGCTTCCGCCTAGCGCGGCCTGCGCCACTTTCTCATGCAACTCATCGCGCAACGCGCGGTTATGCGCGGCATTGGCGCGGAACGCCTCACTCTCCGCAGAGAGCTTCGTGTCGAGAGCCGGCGCGCTCATGCTCTTGCTTTCCCTTGCTCCGGGATGCGACAGCGTGCATCACCCGCATGTCCGAGGCCCTTCATGCCGACCATCCTGCTTCTCACCATTTCCAACCTGTTCATGACCACCGCCTGGTACTGGCACCTGAAGGGCGGGATGAATAAACCCCTTTTTCTCGTCATCCTGATGAGCTGGGGCATCGCCTTCGTCGAATATTGCTTCGCCGTGCCCGCCAACCGCATCGGCTTCGTCAGCGGCTGGAGCGCGGGCCAGCTCAAGATCGCGCAGGAAGCCATCGCGCTGCTGATCTTCGGCGGCTTCATGGTGACGGTGCTGGGCGAACCGCTGCACTGGCGCCACCTCGCCGCGTTCGCCTGCATCATGGCCGCCGCCGGCTTCCTGTTCATGGGACGCACTTAAACCCCGATCAGTTCGCGGCCGATCAACATGCGGCGGATCTCGTTCGTGCCCGCGCCGATGTCCAGCAGCTTCGCGTCGCGCATGTAGCGCTCGACCGGCCAGTCCTTGGTATAGCCCGCGCCGCCCAGCGCCTGCACCGCCTCCAGCGACACCTTCATCGCATTTTCGCTCGCCAGCAGAATCGCGCCCGCAGCGTCGAAACGAGTGGTCTTGCCCCGGTCGCAGGCCTGCGCCACCGCATAGACATAGGCCCGCGCCGAATTGAGCGCGACATACATATCCGCGATTTTCGCCTGCATGAGCTGGAAGGCGCCGATCGGCTGACCGAACTGCTTGCGCTCCCGCACATAGGGCAGCACCACGTCGAGGCAGGCCTGCATGATGCCAAGCTGGATGCCCGACAGCACAGCCCGTTCATAATCGAGACCCGACATCAGCACGCCGACGCCGCCATTGAGCGGCCCCATCACATTTTCCTCCGGCACTTCGCAATCGTCGAAGACCAGCTCTGCAGTGGGAGAGCCGCGCATGCCGACCTTGTCGATCTTCTGGCCGATGGAGAAGCCGGCGAAATCCTTCTCGATCAGGAAAGCGGTGATGCCGCGGCTGCCCTCTCCCGTCCTGGCATAGACCACCAGCGTGTCGGCATAGGTGGCGTTGGTGATCCAGAATTTCGTGCCGTTCAGGACATAGCGGTCGCCGCGTTTATCAGCCCGCAGCTTCATCGAGACGACATCCGACCCCGCACCCGCTTCCGACATGGCGAGCGATCCGACATGCTCGCCGGAAATCAGCTTGGGCAGATAGCGCGCCTTCTGTTCCGGCGTAGCCCAACGGCGGATCTGGTTGACGCAGAGATTGGAATGCGCACCATAGCTGAGACCTATGGAGGCGGACGCTCGCGCCACCTCTTCCTGCGCAACCACATGTTCCAGATAGCCAAGGCCAAGGCCGCCGTCAGCCTCCTCCACGGTGATGCCATGCAGACCCAAAGCGCCCATTTCCGGCCACAGATCGCGCGGGAACCAATCCTTGGCGTCAATCTCCGCCGCCAGCGGGGCGATGCGGTCAGCGGCGAAGCGCGCAGTCGTTTCGCGGATCATCTCCGCATTTTCGCCCAGAGCGAAATCGAAATCGGTCATGGCAGGCTCTCCTTGGCGGCATCCTATCGTTCAACGAGCCTCAAGAAAAATTGAAACGACGCGGGATAGTGTATAGTTTCTGTCTATGATCGAACGCTATCTTCTGCGCTATTTCCTGGCTGTCGTGGATCACGGCAATTTCTCCCGGGCTGCGGCGCATTGCCTGGTTTCGCAACCGACGCTGTCGGTGGGCATCGCCAAGCTGGAACAGGCCATGGGCGCGCCGCTTTTCCTGCGCAGCAACCAGCGGGTAGAACTGACCGAGCCCGGGGCGCGGTTGCTGACCCATGCCCGGCGGATCGAGCGTGAGTTCAACCTGGCCGAACTGGCAGGAGAGAAAGCGGAGCAGGCGTCGGTGCTGCGCATCGGCGTGCTGCTGAGCATAGCAGGAGATGCGGTGGCCCGCGCGATTGCAAGCTGCACCCCCGCCGAACGGGGCCGGATCGAGTTCATTCCCGGCAGCGAGCGCGAATTGCTGGGACGGCTGGACGCGGAAAGAATCGACGTGGCGCTCACGCTCATCCGGCCGGGCGTGGACCGCTTCGCCCCTCAGCCGATCATAGAGGAAGGCTATGGCATCGCCATGTCCGACGGCCACCGGCTGGCGGGGGGCGAGATGGTTGCGGCAGAGGCGCTGGCGGCCGAAACCATGATCGTCCGCCGCCATTGCGAAGCGCTTTCGGCCACCAGCCGCTATTTCGTCGATCGCGGGGTCCGCCCCCATTTCGCTTTCCGCTCGACCAATGACGAGCGCGTGATGCAGATGGTGGCGGCGGGACTGGGCATTACGGTCATGCCCGACAGCTATCGCTGGCCGGGAATGGCGCGGGTGGCGCTCAAGGATTTTGGCGAGCGGCGCTGCGTGGGGTTTCTCTATGGCCCACGGGCGGCCGGGTTGCGGGGGATGCCGGTTCTGGCAGCGTTGGAGGCGGCGTTACGGGCATAGAAACGGATTTACGTTCCGCTTCCCCTCCCCTGGACGGGGGGCTTATGACGTCCGCCTTCCACCCTATTCAGCCACTCAAGGCAGCAGCAAGGAGCTGTCCCCGTAGCTGTAGAAGCGATATCCCTGCGCGATCGCATGCGCATAGACCGCCTGCATCCGCTCCCGCCCCATCAAGGCGCTGACCAGCATGAACAACGTCGATTTGGGCAAATGGAAATTCGTCATCAACCCATCCACCGCCCGGAAGCGATAGCCCGGCGTGATGAAAATCCGGGTCTCGTCGGCAAAGGGACGGATGATGCCATCCTCCCCCGCCGCGCTTTCCAGCAGGCGCAGACTGGTCGTGCCCACCGCGATCAGCCGCCCTCCCGCTTGCCGCACCGCATTTAATCGGTCGGCCGTCGCCTGGTCGATCCGTCCCCATTCGGCATGCATCCGGTGATCGTCGGTATCCTCCGCCTTGACCGGCAGGAAGGTTCCCGCGCCGACATGCAGGGTCAGCGTTTCCGTCCCCACGCCCGCCGCCTCAAGCGCCGTCATCAGTTCGGGCGTGAAATGCAGCGCTGCGGTAGGGGCCGCGACCGCACCGTCCTCCCGCGCGAACATGGTCTGATAATCGCTGCGGTCCCGTTCGTCGGTCGGGCGCTTGCTGGCGATATAGGGCGGCAGAGGCATCCGCCCCGCCCGCTCCAGCAGCACTTCAACAGGCTCCTCGCCCTCAAAGCTCAACGTGACGCCACCGTCCTCGTCACGCGGCCCGGCAAGCGCCGTGACGCCATGGCCGAAATCGATCCGGTCGCCGTCGCGCACTCGCTTGGCGTTGCGCAGAAAGGCCTGCCATTGGCGCAGGCCGAGCCGCTTGTGCAGCGTCGCGCCGACCCTCGCCTCGCCTCGCACGCCCTCCAATTGGGCCGGGATGACCTTGGTATCGTTGAACACGAGCGCATCGCCCGCGCGCAGCAGACCCGGCAGGTCGCGCACGATCCGGTCCTCGAAAGGCGCGTCGCCGGACACCAGCAACAGCCGCGCCGAATCGCGAGGGGAAGCGGGCCGGAGCGCGATGCTTTCGGGCGGCAGGTCGAAATCAAACAGGTCTACGCGCATGGCTTTTGCCCCCGAGAACGGGGCGCCTTACTTCTTCTTCGCTACAACCGGCTTCTTGGCGGGCGCCTTCGCAGGCGGAGCGACAATCGAGGGCACAGGCGGAGTCGGCAGCGCGGTCACGGGCGGCTTGCCGTCGCTTTCGATCGACGCCTGGAGGATGAGGGTCGGATCGGCTGGCGGCTCGCCCTGATGGATCGCGTCCACATATTGCATGCCGTCGATCACGCGACCGAACACCGTATATTTCTTGTCGAGCTGCATGCGCGGCAGGGAAACGATGAAGAACTGGCTGTTCGCGCTGTCATCGCTCTGGGCGCGGGCCATGGAGACGGTGCCGCGCAAGTGCGGCATCGGGTTGAATTCCGCCTTCAGGTCGGGAAGCTGCGAACCGCCGGTGCCGTCGCCCTTGGGATCGCCCCCCTGCGCCATGAAGCCGGGGATGACGCGATGGAATTTGAGCCCGTTATAAAAGCCCTGACGCGTCAACTCCTTGATCCGCTCGACATGGCTGGGCGCGATGTCGGGTCGTAGCTGGATGCGCACGCGGCCACCGCTCGACAGATCGAGATCCCAGATATTCTGCGGGTCCACCGGCACCGTCGCGGGCGGAATCTTGGAGGCTGGATCGAGGCCAAGTTGCTTGGCCGCCTGCTCCGCGCGGACGGCAGCCTCTTCCTTCTTCATTTCCTCGGCATTGCGTCCGCCGCCGCCCTGGGCCAGGGCCGCGCCGCTCGATGCATAGAGAGCGAAACCGATCGCCACGGTCTGGAGCGCCGACGTGAACCGCATGAATGAAGCTTTCCTCATATTTCTAGCCAGATGCCAAGCTGCCTCTGATAGCGTCCTCTTGGCGATTGGCAACTGAACGAAGGCTGAGTGGAGCCTTTACTGCCCCTTGAGGCCAAGCTTGGCCACCCGCGCCACCACATCGTCGCGCACCGCCGGGTTGACGAATTTGTGGATCGGCCCGCCATAAAGCGCGATTTCCTTGACCAGACGCGATGCGATCGGCTGGAGCGAGACGTCCGCCATCAGGAAAACCGTCTCGACCCGGCCGTTGATCTGCTGGTTCATCCCCGCCATCTGATATTCATATTCGAAGTCCGCGACCGCGCGCAGACCCCGGATGATGACGCTGGCGCCTTGCGATTCGGCAAAGTCCATCAGCAGCGAGTTGAAGCCGGTAACGACGATTTCCGTATCGATCCCGGCGCATTCGCGGCGGACCATGTCCAGCCGCTCCTCGTCGGAGAACATGGGCGATTTGGAGATGTTGGTCGTGACGCCGATCACCAGCTTGTCGACCAGCTTCGCGCCGCGCCGGATGATGTCCATATGACCCAGAGTGATCGGATCGAATGTGCCGGGATAGACCCCCACCCTCTGCTTGCTCATGCCCCTAGCGATCCCTTTCCACGATATAATCCGCAATGGCGCGCAGCAGGTCGGCCTCCGGGCCGTGCCCATGCAGATGCGCCTTGGCCTGTTCCACGAGCAGGCGGGCCTGCTCCCGCGCCCGGTCCACGCCCAGCAGCGAGACGAAGGTTTCCTTGCCCGCCGCCGCATCCTTGCCCAGCGCCTTGCCGGCGAGATCGGCGTCGCCCTCCACATCGAGCAGGTCGTCGGCAATCTGGAAGGCCAGGCCGATATCCCGCGCATAGCCGTGCAGGCGCGTACGCGCCTCGGGCGGGATACGCGCCATGATCGCCGCCGCGTCCACGCAGAAGCCGATCAGCGCGCCGGTCTTCAATTGCTGGAGCCGGCTGACGGTGGGCAGGTCGAAGCTCGCCTTCTCCGCCTCCAGGTCCATCATCTGCCCGCCTGCCATGCCGCTGGTGCCGCTCGCAATGGCCAGCGCCCTCACCAGCTCGACCCGGACGAAGGGGTCGGGATGGGTTTCCTCATCCGCCAGCACTTCGAAGGCCAGGTCATGCAGGCAGTCGCCCGCCAGGATCGCCGTCGCCTCGTCAAACGCCTTGTGGACGGTCGGCTTGCCCCGGCGCATGTCATCATCGTCCATCGCGGGCAGATCGTCATGCACCAGCGAATAGACATGGATGCATTCGACCGCGACGCCGACCCTCAGGGCCGAATCGCGTGAGATGTTGAACAGGTCGCTGGCCGCCTGCACCAGCAGCGGGCGCAGCCGCTTGCCACCGCCCATGGCGGCATGGCGCATCGCTTCATAGAGGCGGCGGCGCGGATCGTCGGGGACCGTCAGCAACACATCGAACAGACGGTCGACTTCCACCGCAATGGCGGCCGCGCGGCTGGCTACCAGGGATGGGGCGGCGCCGGCTCCGCTCATGGCCGCCTCTCCCGCATTCTGCACGCTCAGTCCGTGCCGAAGGGCTGCGCGCCCGTCACGGCGCCGTCGGCGTCGAGAGTCAGCTTGGCGATGCGCGCCTCGGCCGCCTGGAGCCGTTCCATGCAGCGCTTCCGCAATAACTCGCCCTGCGAATAAAGCGAAATCGATTCGTCGAGCGGCACGTCCCCGCTCTCCAGCCGCCGGACGATCGATTCGAGTGCGCGCAACGCATCCTCGAACGACATTTGCGATGGATCGCCCTGCTGTATATTGCTGTCTTGCGCCATTTCCCTGCATTGGCGGCCCCCGCCCGCCCGGTCAAGCCCACATGGGCCATCGCCGCCGATTCCGGTCTTCCCGTCATGAAAACGTCATGACGTCACGCCAGTGGCTGGCGGACTTATGGCAGTTTTGCGTTGACGCTTGGCGTAGCTAATGCACATAGAAGGACCGCTATGAAATATTATCTCCCCCTGATCTCCGTGGCGGCGCTGGCGCTGCTGTCGGCCTGCAACAAGAATGACGAACCCGAAGTCGTGGGCGGCCCCGCCGACCCCATGGCCGAAAAGCTCGCCAATGCCGCTCCCGTCGAGCTGCCGCCGATGGTGAAGGAAAGCCGCCAGTATCGGTGTAAGGACAACAGCCTGATCTTCGTCGACTTCATGAGCGACGACAAGACGGCCAATCTGCGCACCGAAAAGGACGGCGCGCCGACCAAGCTGACCGCCGCCGAAGCCGGCAAGCCCTTCGAAGGCGCGGGCTACAAGGTCGAGGGTTCGGGCAAGCAGATCACCGCCACCCTGCCGGGCAAGAGCGCGGTTAGCTGCAAGGCCTGATTTCTTACTATCCTGCACATCCGGGCCGGCCCTCCCCCGTGGAGGCCGGCCTTTTTCTTATCCCTTGTTTCTTGAACGACGTGCATCGAGCCTCAACGCAATTCCGGCTCCCCCACCTCGACCGGATCGGGGCCGAAACGATTGGTCCCACGCGTGCCGCTCATGATGAAGAAGATGAGCAGGACGATGCTGCCGATGATCGGGAAAAAGACGATCAGCAGCCACCAGCCGCTGCGATCCGTATCGTGCAACCGGCGGACGGACACGGCGATATTGGGAATCAGCATCACCAGCGTGAACAGGCCGGTGAGCGGCCCGCCCCGCGTGCTGTAGCCTGCACTGGCCCACCAGGGACCGCGCTGGAACCAATGATCGGTCGTCCTCAGGCCAAGAAGCCCCTCGACGATCGCGACCCCGACATAGCAGAGCAGCAGGAACAGGACGAACATCCAATATTCCTTGGGCCGCGCACGGCCGGAGAATTTGGCGTAGCGGCGCAGCGGCAACAGCATCCATTCCATGGGCAACTCCCCTTTTGTCGTCCGACCTGCGAAAGCTATCATGTTTTCGCCCGTGCGCGAGCGTCAGCATTGTCTATCGGGCGCTCCCCCGCTAAAGGCGCGCACATGTCCAGCACCGCACCCCAGATCACGCCCCAGGTCGTCGCCGAACATGGGCTTTCTCCCGAAGAATATGATCGCGTCCTGCACGCGCTCGGCCGGGAGCCGAATCTCACCGAACTCGGCATTTTCTCGGTGATGTGGTCGGAGCATTGCTCGTACAAATCTTCGCGAATCCACCTGAAGAAGCTGCCGACAGAAGGGCCGCAGGTCATTTGCGGTCCCGGCGAGAATGCGGGCGTGGTCGATATCGGCGACGGGCAGGCCGCGATCTTCAAGATGGAGAGCCACAACCACCCGAGCTACATCGAACCCTATCAGGGCGCGGCGACCGGCGTGGGCGGCATATTGCGCGACGTGTTCACCATGGGCGCGCGCCCGGTGGCGAACATGAACGCGCTGCGCTTCGGCCGCCCCGATCATCCCAAGATGAAGCATCTCATCAGCGGCGTGGTGCATGGCATTGGCGGCTACGGCAATTGCGTCGGCGTGCCGACCGTGGGCGGCGAGGTGAATTTCCATGCCGCCTATGACGGCAATATCCTGGTCAACGCGATGACCGTGGGCGTCGCGGATACCGACAAGATTTTCTACAGCGCGGCATCGGGCGTCGGCAATCCGATCGTCTATGTGGGGTCCAAGACCGGCCGTGACGGCATTCATGGCGCCACCATGGCGTCGGCGGATTTCGGTGAGGATTCGGAAGAGAAGCGCCCGACCGTGCAGGTAGGCGACCCCTTCACCGAAAAACTGCTGATCGAAGCTTGCCTGGAGTTGATGGCGTCGGACGCGATCGTCGCCATTCAGGACATGGGCGCAGCGGGCCTCACCTCCTCCTCGGTGGAAATGGCGTCCAAGGGCGGCGTCGGCATCGAACTGAACATGGACATGGTGCCGCAGCGCGAAACTGGCATGACGGCCTATGAAATGATGCTGTCGGAGAGCCAGGAGCGCATGCTGATGGTGCTCCAGCCGGGCAAGGAAGCCTTTGCCGAAGCCATTTTCCGCAAGTGGGAACTGGACTTCGCGGTAATCGGCCATGTGACCGACACCGGCCGCATGGTCCTGGTCCACAAGGGCGAGACGGTGTGCGACATTCCGCTCGCCCCGCTGGCCGACGATGCGCCGCTCTATGACCGTCCGGCGATGCCGAAGGACGAATATAAGCTCTGGTCGGGCGTCAAGCCGTTGGACGAGATTGCCGAAAGCGCCGACATCGGCGCCGATCTCGTCAAGCTGATGGGCTCGCCCGACATCGCCTCGCGCCGCTGGATCTGGGAACAATATGATCATATGGTCGGCGCCGACACGGTGCAGCGCCCCGGCGGCGACGCGGCGGTGGTGCGCGTCCACGGCTCGCAAAAGGGCATTGCGATCAGCACCGACTGCACCCCGCGCTATTGCTATGCCGATCCCTATGAGGGCGGCAAGCAGGCGATCGCGGAATGCTATCGCAACATCAGCGCGGTCGGCGCGACGCCGCTTGCCGTCACCAACTGCCTCAACTTCGCCAATCCGCAGCGGCCGGAGATCATGGCGCAGTTCACCGGCTGCCTCGAAGGCATGGGCGACGCCTGCCGCGCGCTCGACTTCCCGATCGTGTCGGGCAATGTGTCGCTCTACAACGAGTCCAAGGCGACCGGCGGCGGTTCGGCCATATTGCCGACCCCGGCGATCGGCGGCATCGGCCTGCTCAAGAATGTCGACGTGATGGCGACCGTGGCCTTCAAGAATGAGGGCGACGCGATCTGGCTGATCGGCGGCGCCGAGGGTTGCTGGGGCACGCATCTGGGCCAATCGATCTGGCTGCGCGAGATTGCGGGGCTGGAAGCGGGGGACGCGCCCAAGGTCGATCTGGCCGCCGAGCGCGCCAACGCCGAAACCGTCCGCGCGCTGATCGCGGAGGGCAAGGTCAATGCGGTGCACGACGTTTCGGACGGAGGCCTGCTCGTTGCCGTGACCGAAATGGCGCTGGCAGGCGGCATCGGCGCGGACCTCGGCATTGCGCTGACGACGGCGGGCGCTTTTGGCGAGGATCAGGGCCGCTACATCGTGGCCGCGCCGCAGGGTGTCGAGATTCCTGGCGCCGTGAAGATCGGCGTCACTGGCGGCGACAAGGTGGCGGGCATTGCGCTGGCCGATCTGCGCAGCGCGCATGAGGGCTTCTTCCCCGCGCTGATGGACGCAGAACTATAAGAGACTTCCGTTCACTTCGCGGCACAGGCGAAGCGAACGCTGCGCGTTCCGGCGGCCTCAGCGGTTAGCGGATCGGGAGTCGGACGACTTCCGGTTCGAAGGGCTGGCGGAAGCGCTCTCCACGTCCGGCGGGGAAATCGATCTGCGCATCTTCGGCAAGCCGGCGACGCGCCCCAATCGCCGCATGGGCGTGGCCTTGGCTCAGGCCGAAGATGCCGACAAGGCGCGGGCCATCGCAGCGGAAGCGGCGGACAAGGTTCGGATCGTTTACAGCGAAGGAGACAACGTCCGTCTTTGTCCATTTGCAGTCTTTAGAGCGCGCTGCGTTAAATCAGACGCAGGTCGCGCGCTCCAGCTCTTTGTTGTCGCATCCTATTTTGCGCAAAACCGGTTCCCACTTTTGCGCACGATGCTTTAAAGCCGCACGCGCCTAACAGGCCCGCGTTATGCGCCCGAACAGCACCTGATAAACATCATCGCCGCCGCTCTCTTCAAAGGCCGCCATCACCCGACGCAAATCCCTTGGCGCCAACGGCTTGCGCCCTTCGTTCGGCACTACCGCCCCGATGCCCTTGAGATGGGCGATCAGTCCCTTCGCCCCGCCACAGGAAAGGGCATAATCCTCATCAAAGGCGAAGGCGTCCTCGAAACGCGCCAGCATCGACCGCAGCATTTGGAGCGACGGATAATCCGGTATGCCGGCGCTCACGGCGCTGGCGGCATGCGCGGCGCGCCAATGGGCGAAGCTGTCCTGCCCCATGGTCGAAAAAATAAGGCTCCCGCCCGGCCGCAACAATCCTGCCAGCCGGGCAATGGCGCTTTCCAGATCATCGAACCACTGAAAGGCCAGGCTGGATAGGATCAGGTCGAACCACTCGCCCTCGAAAATCGGCGCTTCGCCGTCCATCGTCAGAAATGTGCCCGCGACCAGCCCGCCCGTCGCCGTGTGCGCCAGCATGTCGGGCGACAGGTCCGTCACGACCAGCTCCGCGCCCGGCCAGCGCGCCTGGATGTCCCGCGTCAGGAAGCCGGTGCCGCAGCCGATCTCCAATATCCGCCCGACGCCATCTGGCCTTTGCCGCTGCGCGAGATCAGCGACCAGCGCGGCGGCCAACCGCTGCGGCCCGGCATGATCGTCATAACGCCCCGCTGCCGCGCCGAAGGCGTCGCTTATTCGTTGCTTGCGCCGACCATTCATGGCTAGTCGCATTGACAGAGCCCCAGCCTCTTTTCCAGCCTCTTGAAGGACAGCCCTGACCGATGACCGCCTTTTCCTCCCGGATTCCCGCCATGGACGTGCTGCGCGGCTGCGCGGTCATGGGAATCCTCTGGATGAACATCGCGGCCTTCGCCCTGCCCGAACAAGCCTATTTCAGCCCGGCCGCGGCAGGACCGCTCTCCATGGGAGACATCGTCTTCTGGACGATCAGCTTCCTGGCGGTCGACGGCAAGATGCGGGCGCTGTTCTCCATGCTGTTCGGCGCGTCGATGCTGCTGCTGATCGACAAGGAGGAAATGGCCGGGCGCGACGGACGACGGGCGCAGATAATCCGCGCCGCCTGGCTGTTCGTCTTCGGCCTCGCTCATTATCTGTTGCTGTGGTGGGGCGACATATTGATGATCTATGCGCTGGTCGGCCTTGCAGCGCTGTCGTTCGCGCGCAAGGAGCCTTTGGCTCTCATCAAATGGGCCTTTCTCTTCTTTCTGGCGCACTTCCTTGTCTGCGCGACCTTTATCGGCACGCTATACGCCTGGGGCCATTCCGCCGCGGCGCCCGGCGCGGCAGCCAATATCAGCGCGGGTTTCACCGACTTCATCGGTTCGCTTTCAGACCCCGCGCACCCGGCGATCCGAAGCGAATATATGACCTATCGCGGCAGCTATGCCGGGATCGTCCTGCATCATGTGGCGCTGTTCGGCGGCCAATGGCTGACGACACTGCCGTTCGTCACGCTCGATACGCTGGGGTTCATGCTGCTGGGCATGGCGATGCTGAAGGGCGGTTTCCTGACCGGCCGCTGGCAGGCGGAGCAATATTGGCGGACCGCCCGGCATTGTTTCCTGATCGGCCTGATCCCCATGGCAGCGCTCGCGGCGTGGATCATTGCGAGCCGGTTCGCGCCACTCGCGACGCTGGGGTCGGTTCTGGCCTGGTCCTTCCCCTTCCGCATCCCGTTGGCCGTGGGATGGGCCGCCTTGATCCTGTGGCTGTTCACGCGCCATCGCGACGGTCCGTTCACGGCGCGGATCGCCGCCGTAGGTCGCCTGGCGCTCAGCAACTATCTGGGCAGCAGCCTTGTCATGTGCGCTATCTTCTATGGCTGGGGGGTGGGACTGTTCGGTCATGTGCCGCACCAATTGCTGCCGCCGTTCGTTATGGCCGCATGGGCGCTCATGCTGATCTGGTCGCCGCTCTGGCAGCGCCGATTCGCGCTGGGGCCGGCGGAATGGCTGTGGCGCAGCCTCGCTCGCGGCAAAACGCAAAAGATTCGCAACAGCGACTGAATTCCTATTGCGACCTATTATCATCTGCGCTATCTCCAATCCCAGGAGATTTGCATGGTTGTCTGTGTCTGCAATGCCATTCGGGAAAAGGACCTCAAGGAAGTGGCCCGCGAAGGTTGCGCAACCCCGTGCAGCGCTTATGCCCGGCTTGGCCGACGGCCCAAATGCGGCCAGTGCGTGCCCTTCGCCCGCACCATCATCGCGGCGGAACGCGCCTCCATCTGAAGCCACTGCGAATCAAGCGCATCCGGCAACCGCGAACTCGACGCAATAGCGCGGCAGAAACTGGCGGATTTCCCAGGCTTTCCGATTAACAAACGCAAGCGAAACGCTTATGATCCCGGCACTTCCTTACAGCCGGAGAAGAACGCCATGAAGGGCGACGCCAAGGTCATCGAATATTTGAACGAGGTCCTCAAAAATGAGCTGACCGCGATCAACCAATATTTCCTCCACTATCGCATGCTGAATCATTGGGGCATCGAGAAGCTGGCCAAGTTCGAATATGCAGAATCGATCGACGAGATGAAGCATGCCGACAAGCTGGCGGAGCGCATCCTGTTCCTCGACGGACTGCCCAATTTCCAGTTGCTGGGCCGCCTGAAGATCGGTGAGACGGTGGAGGAAATCCTGAAGGCCGACCTCGAACTGGAATATGAAGCGCTGCCGGTGTTGAAGGATGCGATCGCCTACTGCGAATCGATCCGCGACTATGTGAGCCGCGATCTGTTCCAGTATATTCTCGAAAGCGAGGAAGAGCATGTCGACACGCTGGAAACCCAGTTCGAGATGATCGAACGCATGGGTATCCAGAACTATGTCCAGCTCCAGAGCAAGGCCGCCGAGGAATAAGTTTTGGCTGCGGGGCTGGCTCATCCGGCGCGCCGCCCCGCCCTTTCCCCTCAAATCAGCGAATCGAGCAACCCGATCAGCGGCAAGTCCGCTGGCGGCATGTCCAGCGCATACATTTGCGCGGGCCTGACCCACTGGAGCGCGGTCGCATGGCGCGCTTCGGCCATGCCCTGCCACTTGCGGCAGACATAGAGCAACAGCAGCAGATGGCGGTCACCCAGCGGCTCGCTCGCGAAAGTCGCGGGCGCGAGGCAGCTTGCATGGGTGCGGATACCCAATTCCTCCTCCAACTCGCGGATCAGCGCGGCTTCGGGCGCTTCCCCCGGCTCCACCTTGCCGCCGGGAAACTCCCAGAGATGCGCCATCGGCTTTCCCGGCGGGCGCTGCTGCAACAGAACCCGGCCATCCGCGTCGACCAGAGCGGCGGCGACCACCAACAGGGGAGAATTTATCGTCATAATGGTCCGGCTTGAGGGGTTTGTTAACTCTGCCACTTTTACAAGGGCATTCTGGGCTGTGTGTAAACGGGGTGTGGCATGCGCGCATTGTTTAAAAATTTCAGCTTCTGGAAGCTGATCTACTGCCAGCGCGGCGCGACGGCGGTGGAATATGGACTGATCCTCGCCCTCGTCTGTCTGGCCATCATCGGCGCCATGTCGAACGTCGCCAACAAGACCACTAGCATGTGGAACAATGTCTCCACCGAAGTTCTGGCGCATTAACCATCAATATCTGACACCCCTTTCATCGCATTAAATCTTTATCAACCCACCCCCTCTACACCTGTCGAAGCTGACCTTCATTTCAAGCGGGGGGCGGCCGGGTAGTTAAACGTGTAACTTGAGGCAAGGAGACTTCCAATGCAGTTCATCCGCAAGATGCTGAAGAACGAAAAGGGCGCGACCGCCATTGAATATGGCCTGATCGCTGCTCTCATCGCTGTTGCCGCCATCGGCGCCATGACCAGCCTGGGCGGCAAGCTCGGCAACACCTTCAACAATGTCTCGGGCAACCTGAAGTAAGCTCGAACGCATTGATGCAAAAGGGCGGCGGAAGCAATTCCGTCGCCCTTTTTGTTGCGCGCCGCTCTTACCAGGTGACGATCTTTACCCGCTGGCCCGGTCGCAACACGCTATTGGCCGTCAAGCCATTGATCGTCAGGAAACGGTCCAGCGCGTAATCCGTATAAGCCATGCGCTTGGCCAGGGACTGGACGGTGTCGCCAGCCTTGACGGTGACGACATGGACTTGGCGAGGCTTGATCGCCGCCGCATCCTGCGCCGAAAGGCGCTGCACCGACTGGACCATGGTCGAAAAGGGACCGATTCCCTGTCCCGCCGCCGTCAGCAACAGGAAGTGATAGGCCTTCCCGCCACCAAAATCATAAGCGAAGACGGTCGCATCGACCTGCGTCGACTGGGTGCTGGCCCGAACCGTCCGCCATGCCGCAGGGAGCCCGTTGACGGTCGTGCGGCGGACCTCGCCGGGTGGAACGCCGCCATTGCCGCCGCCCAGCTTGGCGAACACCGAATCGATATAGGCGGACAGGTCGCCGCTATAGGGCGCAGCGCTGAACTGCGCCTGCCCACCCGATCCCGCGACCGTGACGGCGCTCGCGCCATTTTCCATGCCGAAGCCCGAAGGCGCCATGAAGCTCAGCCGCAGATCGGGATGACGGAAGCGGCTGCCCTCTATCACCCCCTGTTTCGGATCGTCGCCGTACAGCACGCCGTCCAATGCATTCAGAAACGCATCCCGGTTGCGCACGGTGCTGGCCGACCCGCTGGCAGCGG